>SMEQ01000054.1_pt1 | contig 82343 bp, 73 predicted proteins | sample 2456281 | NCBI WGS metagenome assembly SMEQ01 (sample SAMN10132596, study PRJNA489261) | soil metagenome | isolation source: day1 antibiotic-loamy sand soil ammended with raw manure from dairy cow... | place: USA | collected 2015-04-01
CTTTACAGTGACATTATGCGGACTGGTAGTTCAGTTGGTTAGAATACCGGCCTGTCACGCCGGGGGTCGCGGGTTCGAGTCCCGTCCAGTCCGCCATTTATTGTCTCACCTCTTATTTTTTATCTGCTTTATTCAAACTCTTTTGTCAACGAAGCTCCTCAATGAAATTACAATATTTCATTGCCAAGGGAACTTTAGTCTGCTAGAAATAACTAATGCCTTATAAAAATTAAAAAACACCAATATCATGGCAATTAGAATGCCAGACATATAAAAGGAAAATACCTATGTCTGATTACAACGAAGATTTAACAACTTATGACGATTACTACGACGAAACCGATGATGCGGTTGAAATGTAGCTCTACTTTTTATTAGATTCTCTGAATTGGCCTGGCGCTTCGCCAGTCCAACGCTTGAAAGCTCGCTGAAAAGCTACGCTTGACCCAAACCCCAATACATAAGCAATTTCACCCAAACTTAGGGTGGTATCACACACGTAGCTTATGGCCAATCCTTTCCTTGTTTCATTCAGCACTTGCTGAAAACTTACCGACTCTGCTTGTAGCTTTCTACGCACAATCCATGGCGTACTATTCAATCTTTGCGCTACCTGCTCTAGCGTCGGTGTCTGGCCGCTTAAAAGTGGGCCTATAGCGCGTGCTACTTGCTCTTGAAAGGTTAGCCCTAGACGTACTTTTTCAAGCTCTCGCTGGGCGTATATTTGCAATGCAGCAAAGGTAGACGCACTGCCCGCCTCTACTGCGCAATCTAAACTATCGGGCTTCAGAATAATGGCGTTTCTTTCACAATTAAACTGCACATCACAATCGAAGTATTTAGCATACTGGTCTTTATAAGCGGGGGCTTCAAACTCAATCTCAACTCGTTGAATCAAGTGGTTTTTAGAACTAATGCGCTCTAAGAAGTAACGCCAACTGGAGAGTACAGAATCAACGACAAAGAAATTATAGTTGTTGTATGGGCTGATTGAGTAAAACTGCATGACACCATGCTTGCTCTCTAAGTAAAAAGACGAACTACCGCGAGCATTAAAACTGTTTAACAACTCATAAGTAGTAATGGCAATACAGGCTTGACGAATATCATGCGCACTTTGTGCTAACAAGCCTGCTAGACCCATACTGGGCGCTCCACTGAGCTGACCCATTAACAAACCCAAGCAAGGCATGTCATAGGCTTTAATTAAGGCGTGCCCAAGGCGCATAAAACGTGGAATGCTGATGCGAGCCATAGGTGAGGATAAACGCACGCTGTCGAGCCCGTACTGAGCTAAGATTGCTTCTGGATTGTGCCCTTCTTTGAGCGTCGCTTTTACCATTAGCTCAACATAAGAAACTGAAATATCCCCTAAGCGCATGAAAGCTTACGCCTTAGAATCTTCAGTATCGTAAAATTCACTGAGAAAACGATACGAAAGCGACAAAGCAACCAATGAAATCAAGGTAGTAACGTACACGCCCAAAGCAGCGATATAATTAAAAAGCGGATTCTCAATTAAAAACAAGGCAAAAAACGGCGACATTATCAGAAAAGGAATTATGACCACCACCAAGCATAAGCCCACGCCATTACCTTCACTTAAACCCCAGGCACGCTTCAATGATGTGGGTTTTCCTAACGCTACTTCCGGCAACACAATTGACAAACGCCCCCACACATAAAGCGCCAAAGCAATCACTACCAACCCTATAGCAACAGCGACCACCGGGTACTCATTAGCAAGAATGATTGAAAACACAATCAGCATTAAAAAAACAGAAACAATTACTCCTATTTGTAACGCCCGTAATAAATAACGGAGTTCATTTTGACCCCAAACACGAATTGCCTGGCTGTAGTTTCTTTGCTGCTCTGGTAACAAAGTAAACTGATGTGCGGCGGTAGCAAACAAAACACTAAACAACGTTGAAATAACTATGAACGAAACTTTAAGTGTTAAATCGTCTAAATCAAAATAGCTTTCTGCAGCCCAATCTATAAAAGCCATTAAAGCAACGATGGGTAAAAACATCTTGATGACTTGAGTACGCTTTTGCCAAAGTAATTCCATTGCCTCTTTAAATAGGTCAATCGTTGGCAGCTCTGCGGTTAAACCAATAGGTGTTTTCATATCAATCCTTAAGCAACAAATAAAAAACGGTGGCTAAGCCACCGTTATATTTTAACCCGCTGGGAGAATATCTCCATGTCGCTTTTTATACCTAGCAATTATTTGCTCAGGCTTTAACAAGAAAGTTGCTAAGGCTGGCAGTAGGATCAGTGCGCCTAACATGTTCCAGATAAACATAAAGGTTAACAACACACCCATATCCGCTTGGAATTTAATCGGTGATAAAATCCAAGTCGCCACACCAATTGCCAGGGTAATACCGGTGAAACCAACAGCCTTACCAGTAGTGCGTAACGTTTCAAGGAATGCCTGCTGCATATTTTTACCTTGAATTAGCATAACTTCTAATCGACTGTAGATATAAATACCGTAATCGACACCAATACCAACCCCAAGGGCAATTACCGGTAATGTTGCTACTTTAACGCCAATGCCTAACCACACCATGATGGCTTCACTTAAAATGGAAGTAACCATTAAGGGTAAAACGATACAGGCAACCGCACGAATTGAACGGAAGGTTAAGAAACATAAGAAAATAACCACACCGTAAACAAAGTACAGCATGGTACTTTGTGCACTTTCAATCACTTGGTTAGTAGCTGACTCTATACCAGCGTTACCAGAAGCGAGCTGTAAACGTACAGGTACAGAAGTTAGCTCGCCATTAGCCATAGCGTCTTTGATTTCACTTTGGCTGTAACTAAAATATTTTTCATCAACCTTGTCATCGTACTGCTCTTTAAAGTCTTCAACTGCAGCAACCACATTTTCTAATGTTTTCGCTTTATGGTCATTCAAGTAAATAATGACCGGTAGCATAGAACAGGTTGAGTTAATCAACTTGGCATCTTGTGCACGCTGCACAGCACCATTTAGGGTAATTTGGTTACGAGAAATTGCAGACCATTTAATGTTACCCTCGTTCATTGCCTTACCAGCCAGCTTAGACACGGTAGACACTGAAACTGTCGACTGTACACCTTCGACGTTTTCCATGTGCCACATAAAGCGATTCAAGGTATCAAACACTTTAAAGTTAACGCACATGTCTTTAGGAGTTTCAACCATTACCACAAACACATCAGAGCTGGTTGAGTAATTCGACACCATAAAGTCGTTATCTAAGTTATAACGAGAGTCCGCACGCAGCTCAGGTGCCCCTTTGTCCAAGTCACCAATTTGCAAGTCACGGCTTACATAATTAGCACCTATTACTAAGGCAATAGAAATAAGGATTGGAAACGGTGCAACCTTTGGGCTAGCAAATGCAGATAAAGCACGCCACAGAATGAAGTTAGATTTTTCACCTTTTTTAGCATTGGCTATGCCTGAATCACTAATACCTACATAAGATAGAGCAATAGGTAATAACACTAAGTTAGTGATAATAATGATAGCCACACCCAGACCTGCGGCAATAGCAAGTTCCTGAATCACACCAATATCAATAAACAGTAGGGTCAAGAAACCCATACCATCACTTATCAGCGCCAACATGCCTGGTGCGTATAGCCCACGGAAAGCGCGGCGCGCGGCGGTTAGCTTATCTGCACCCTTGCCTGATTCAATGGCAATACCATTAATGATCTGCACGCCATGTGAAATACCAATAGCAAAGACTAAGAAGGGGACCAATACAGAATACAAATCAACCGTGTAACCAAGCAGACCCAACGCACCTAGCTGCCAAACTACTGCAATAATAGAAGCTATGATTGGAATGATTGTTCCACGCGGACAGCGAGAATATAAATACAGCAAAAATGCCGTCATTAGCATGGCGGCTAAGAAGAAGTAGGCAATTGAAACTGCGCCATCTAATAAGTCACCAAGTTTTTTCGGTGTGCCGGTTATATAAACATTATAAGGACTGTGTTTATCAGATAGCTTTAAAACCACACTGTAGTCAGAGTTAGTACCTTTACTTACCTGACAATTACCTAAGTTTAAAATCTCAAAGGCTGCGGTTTGGTTATCAATATTTGCTTGCATCTGGTCGGTGAAAACAAAATAACCTTCTTTTTCAGCCATTGCAGCACTTAAGCCTACGCTGCTGGCATCAACACAGATATAGCCTTGACGGATAACACGCTCAAACTCTTGTGATAACTTTTGGTAATTTAAGTTGTCACCGGTAAGCGGGTCTTTATCAACTAAGGGAACATCAATAATAGAAGATTTAAAGTCGTTGGCGACTAAGCGCCCTACCTCACCTGAACGTAATACGTTCTGACGAACTTTATTTAAACTTGCTTCACTGCCATTGTAATCACTGGGTATAACAGTGCCGCCTTGGAAGCCTTCTTCGGTTACTTCAGTCCAACGCGTATTTGCAGTCCACAATGAACGAACAATAGATAGATCAACACCGTTAATAAATGAAACTTTGTCGTTAACGTTTCTGAGGATGTCCTGATATTCTTTATTAAAAATATCGCCCTGTTTAGCTGCTAACGAAAGCTTAATATTAGCCACACCGCTTTTCATATCATCGGCATGGGTTAGATAATTTTGAATATATTCGTGATTAACTGGAATATATTTTTCAATACTAGAATCAAGCTTGGTCTGGGTAACGCCATAACCAAACAAAACAGTTAAAGCAGCTAGAATAATTAATACTAACGGACGATTTTTAAATAATATACGTTCTAAAAGAGGTGCTGCTTCGTCGGTTAGAATTTTTTGTGCAGGTGCACTGGAATGTTTTTCTTTTGACATACTATAGCTCCCAAGCGGCCGCACTGATTACATCTGTTTGTATTTGGCCGTTTGCTTTTATACGCATAACGCCTGCCTCACCCACAAGAACAAAAGCACCATCAGCAGCTTCAACAATGCCTGAATGGTCTTTTCTTCCCTCTAACGAAATAAAGTTTGTTTGCTCCATTTTCTGATTGAACATTAACACTGTACCGGCACTCCCTATCAGCAGGGTTTGAGTTCTACCAACTACACCACCTAGCAAGGTCTGTTCAGATCCGGTTCTTAGTTCCGTCCAATCTAAACCACTGTTTTGAGTGTAAAAAACATGGCCTCGTAAACCATAAAGCAACTGCTGATCGCCTTTAGCTGCTAAACCAAAGAAAGAACCACCGTATGGTGCTTCTTGCTCAAACCAAGTTTCACCCAAATCATCAGAACGCACAATTAAGCCTTGCTCACCGACAATCATCAGAGCATTACTGCCCACTAGTGCAATACTATTTAAATGAAATCGATCTGGGTTAGGAATTCTTGACGCTCCATTTAGCCAGCTTTTGCCACCATCGTTGGTGTAGAAAAACAAACCATAGGCACCAAGAGCATAACCTTTATGAGCATTATAAAACCAAATATCTAAGAACGGTTTAGTCGAACCTGCTTCGTTATCAGAGTTAGCATCGTCAAGCACATACCCTAAAGTTTCTAGTGTTTCTTCGGCGTTATCAATAGCGTTCTGATTGCCGCTACTTTCTGCTTTTATTAAAGTAGCTTCAGCTTTTTTAAGGGACTCTTTAGCACCCTCAACTATTGCTTGGTTGGCTTTGATACCGTCATATTGAAGCTCCCAGTTCAAGCCTGCGTCTGTGCTTTTTAAAATCACACCGTCATGGCCGACTGCCCAGCCAATTTGGCCAGAGACAAAAAACACTTTAGTCAGCGTCACTGCAACAGGTACTTTGGCTTGTTTCCAGTGTATGCCATTGTCATCCGAGTAAATGATATGGCCATGGCCGCCAACGGCTACTAAACGGTTATCGGCACGGGTTATGTCTAATAATAAGGATTTATGGGCACGATCTGTCTGTACTGAAGCAGTGTTTAATGGATCTTGCCATTCGGCACTAGCAAACGAGGGTACTAAGAAAGCTATTATAAGGCACCCTAACTGCAAAGTTTTTGGTGCTAAGCCACGCATCCATTCACGGATAGACGTAAATAACATAGTATGTATGCTCCAATTGTTATATTTTATTTTTTGGCAGGCCGCAAGTCTATATGACACTTTTGCGCTTTGCTAACCTTGGATTGTTACAGAGTGTAATCAATTTATGAGTCTTAAATAGGGCATAGGCCAGAAAACTGGCCTATGTCATAAATAAACTTAGCGCTTACCGCGACGTCTAAGCTCGGCAGGAGTAAAGTATCTCTCCCCTGGAGGGCTATTACTGTAGTCGATTGTGCCTGTTTCTTCGTTATCAAGCAGCTGGACGTGGTAACGCTTACTTAATAAGTCGTGAAACACATCTAAGCCGGACCAAGTAGCTGGAACTTCATAATAGGTTTTCATGTAGGCCATACTGGTGCGCCATAAGTTACCGTTATTATCGTAAATATCGGTCGCTACAATACTCCAAGTATCTTCGTCTAAATAGAATACGCGCTTACCGTAGGAATGACGCACATCGCTTTTCACAACTCCTTCAACAACCCAAACACGATGCTTTTCATAACGTGCATATTCAGGATTAATATGACCTGGTTTTAAAACATCTTTGTACTTAAGCTCACCTGACTTCAAGAGATAGTTATTGTAAGGGATATACATCTCCTTTTTCCCTTTTAAGTTCCAGTCATAACGATCTGGCGAGCCGCTGTACATGTCAGTTTCATCGACATAACGTAAACCATCTGCTGCTGCTACTGGAGTATCATAAGTAATGTTTGGTGCTAAACGCACACGGCGCTGACCAGCATTATAACCCCATGCTTGACGAGGAGTTTCCATTTGATTAAGAGGTTCTTGCAATAAAATAGCACCACCGGCCAAACGCGCAGGCGCTTTGGTCGTGGATATATAATAGAACAGTGTATTATTTAAGCCTTTAATGCCTTTATCTTGACGGTAGTAGTTAAATTCAATTTCACGCTCAACGGTAATTGGGCTAAAGCTACCATTTGTTTGCACGGCAACTTCGGTGGCGTTTTGAACCAAGTAGACGCCACGCCAGCGAGTTAAATGATTCCATACGGCTTCAATACCGCTCTTGACGATTGGAAAAGCAATGCCACCAAACGCATATTGAACACCGTTACCGCCCTGAACTAGCTCAGCACGAATTGCATTCTTATAAGTGTTTTCATACACCCATTCAGGTGCTGCTGCGGTACGCCTAGTTTTATAAATAGGCATGGTGAAAGTACTAGGATATGCCTTAAATAACCCTTTTTGCCCTTCGGTTAAGTACTGCTCATATTGCTTCATATTTTGTGCAGTAATAACAATCAAAGGCTTATCTTGCGAGAAAGGATCTATGTGCTTTTGACCGGCCTTAGTATAACCAGGAGGTGGCAAACTTAAGCCACCACGCCATGGTGGAATATCACTACCATTACCTGCTCGCTCTCCCCCAAGCGGGGTGAGATCACTCTTTAGCCTGTCTGCTTCTTTAACGGATACTGCTGCCTGACTGCTTGCGACTGAAAAAAACAGCACTAGCGCACACGCACTTGCCATACCCAATTTATTTATTTTCATTAAGCGACCTCAATCTCTCTTTGTGCTTTTTCATAAGAATAATGAATCTTGTTCATTTGCTCAAATTAAACTCTTACTAACGACTTCATAAACATCTTTTGAGAGCTCACCACTCTTTAAAATGGATTCTAACTGCTGTTTCATTAGATTACTTTGCTGTGGTAGCAATCGCTTCCAACGAGTTAACGGTGTTAACAATCGTGCTGCTATCTGTGGGTTAGCTTTATTTAACCTTAGTATGGCGTCTACCAGTAGTTTATAGCCAGCACCATCTGCTTGGTGGAAGTTTACTAAGGATTGGTTAGTAAACGCACCTATCACAGCACGAATTTTATTTGGGTTACGCCAGTCAAAGGCAGAATGCTCTATCAGAGTCTGCACGTATGCCACTGTACCCAACACTGCTGAACCCGCCTGCACGGTAAACCATTGATTGATCACTAAACTATCATGCTGCCATTGCTGATAAAAATCATTTAAAGCTGCTTGAGCTTGAGCCTTTTCCCCTGCATTGACCAATATATTTAATGCCGCCATTTGGTCGGTCATATTGTCTGCATGCTGGAATTGTTGCTGTGCCTGATTTATGCCTTCTGCTGACGCCATTGCCCAATAATAAAGGCTAATATTTTTTAGACTGCGTGCCGCCATTTGGCTGTGTGTTGGCGCATAATCCTGCTGAATATTTAGTCGCTTATAACAGGCTTTAAACTCAGATTCTAAAGCGTTAGCTAAAGCATTCACTACCTGTTCGCGTGCATGATGAATGCCAACAGGGTCTATAGGGGCTGAAAACTCAGCTACATAAGATTCACTCGGTAGTTTTAATAAGTAGGTCAATAATGCAGGATCTAAATCAGTACTATTAATTAAACGCGTTAACCCAGCTTTGGCTGAATCACTAAGTTCAAACTGCCCTTGGCGGGCTTGCTCTATCCAGCTAAGCATTAGCTTTTGACCTGCATCCCAACGATTAAAGCCATCACTGTCATGCTCTAACAAAAAAAGTAATTCGTCAGTGCTTTGTTCGTACTCTAGCTTAATGGGCGCTGAAAAGTCGCAGAATAACGAAACTCGAGTATTTTCTGGAACATTAGAGAAGACAAAGTGCGCAGGCTCTACCTGAATATTAATATTCTGACCGTCTTCTGCAATCAAACCTAACTGAACAGGTAACCACATGGGCTTTTTGTTTGTTTGTCCTGGTGTGTCTGGGCAATGCTGGCGCAAGCTCAGTGTAAGCGTTTGCTTACTTGAATCGTATTGCGTTTGCGCTTCCACCACAGGAGTACCTGCTTGTTTATACCAGCGCTTAAATAAAGTCAGGTCTATATTGTTAGCCGTTTCCATGGCACCAACGAATTCATGAATAGTGACGGCTTGGCCATCGTGGCGTTCAAAGTATAAGTCAGAGCCTTTACGGAACCCTTCTGCACCTAATATTTTATGCAGCATGCGTACAACTTCGGCACCTTTTTCATAAATGGTCATGGTGTAGAAGTTGGATATTTCGATATAAGAATCTGGCTGTACAGGATGCGCCATAGGGCCTGCGTCTTCGGCAAACTGGGCAGTACGCATCAGGGTTGCGTCTTCAATACGTTTAACGACGGCAGAGTTCATATCGGCAGAAAACGAGGCGTCACGGAAAACGGTAAAGCCTTCTTTTAAGCTCAGCTGAAACCAGTCGCGACAAGTAACGCGGTTGCCCGTCCAGTTATGAAAGTATTCATGAGCAACAATTCCTTCAATGCGCTGGTAAGTTGCATCAGTAGCAGTGGCTGGATTTGCTAACACGCAGGAAGAGTTAAATACGTTGAGCCCTTTGTTTTCCATTGCGCCCATATTGAAATCATCAACTGCAACAATCATAAAGATATCTAGGTCGTATTCACGGCCATAAGTTTCTTCATCCCAACGCATAGAGCGCTTAAGCGCATCAAGAGCGTAGTCGGTTTTATCGATGTTTTGAGATTCAACATAAAGCTTAAGTGCAACTTCACGACCACTCATTGTGGTGAAGCTGTCTTCTTTAACGACTAAATCACCGGCCACCAGCGCAAACAAATACGAAGGTTTTTTATGCGGGTCATGCCAAGTTACAGTACGCACACCCTGATCTAGACTGTCGGTTATCAAGTTACCGTTAGACAGCATGACTGGGTTTCCTTCGGCGTCAGCAACTATATGGGTGGTAAATACTGACATCACATCCGGACGGTCTGGATAGTAGGTGATGCGTCTAAAGCCTTGTGCCTCACATTGGGTGCAGTACATACCGCCTGAACGATACAGGCCGTCTAAGGTGGTGTTTTGGGCAGGGTTTACCCTAACTTTGGTTTCTAATACGGCTTCGTCTGGCATGTTATGAATAACAAGACATTCTTCATCTAAGCTATAGTCATTCACGCCTAACTGCTTACCATTAACGGCCACAGAAATAAGTTCCAGTTCATCGCCGTCTAGCTCTAACGGGCTGTTGGCTGGACGCTTAGGATTACGCTTTAACTGTAAACGAGTACTTACTATCGTATTTTCTGGCTGCAGCTCGAAGGTTAACTCAGTTGTTTCTACCCAAAAGTTAGGTTCGGTATATTCGCTCAGCTGAGTCGTTTTTGGTTGTGCGTCGAGCATAAGCTCTCCTCTAATTGCTTGAAGCAAAAGATATTTGATAAGACGTGTATTTACGCAAGTTCATAACACCGGTATCTAAAATAATGTATTGGCCCTTCAAACCCAGTAAGGTGCCAGCCACTATCGGTGTTTTTTCTAAATTGTGACTAACCACTTTGGTGGGGTATTCCAGCACCGGATAACTAAATTCATTGGTGGTTTCAGTATGCAGCAGTTCAATGGCAGCCTCGCCATGCTCTTGCTTGAGTGCATCTATTTGCACTGCAAAGTTTGCAAATAAAGTATCGCGCTCGGCTTCTAAATTAATCGGCTCGGCTTCGCCTCTTAACATAGCTCGCCAGTTGGTGCGGTCTGACATCTGTGTTCTGAATATATCTTCTAACAAGCCAGACAGTCTTCTGCTTGCTACGCGGGCAATCGGTAATGCCTGAGTGGCGCCTTGATCAAGCCAACGAGTCGGCATTTGCGTCGCGCGGGTAATACCAACTTTTAAGCCTGAAGAATTGGCTAAATAGACTATATGATCAGCAAAGCAGACGCGTTCGCCCCACTCTGGTTCACGACAAGTACCTAAATGGAAATGGCATTTCTCTGGGCTCATCATGCAACTGTCACATTGTGCTAAACGTTTAAAGCATGGGTAACAATAACCTTGGCTAAAACTTGTTTTGGTTAAACGCTGACAATGGCGACAATTAATTTGCCCTTGAAATTCTAATTGGACGCTCTTCTCTAAGAGTTTATTTAAACCTAAGTTTTCCTCGCCCAAAACCAGCTGATATAAAGCGTCGCCACCATTATTAGCACTGATGGCCATTTTCTCTAAGGCGCCAGCAAGTTCAAGTTGTGCCATTACAGTTTCAACTCAAAGCCTTTATGCTCAACATCTTTTTTCTGTTCTGATTTACAGCGATCTTGCATAAAGCCTACGCGCTCAACCTCTGGAATATTGTGCAAATTTTCAAAGTAAATTATTGCTTGCATACAATATTCACGCTGTTCTTTTGCTACCAAACGGCCGTCAGGCCAACGCCCAAGCTCAACCGCAGTACGCAAGTTGTGGTACACCTCTGGCGAAAGCGATTTGATAAGTTGTTCGAGTTCCATAAAATCAGCTCTATCTTAAGTTAAAGGCATTCTATGCTTTAGTGAATGCCAAAAAGTTTATTTAAATCAGTTAGTTAATTACCGGCTGGCTTATATTTACTTGGCCAAAGCAAACCAAGCAACAAGCCTGTAACCAAGCCGCCAATATGCGCTCCGTGAGCTGTACCTGTAATTCCAGGAATGACAACATCTGCAAAGATAGTAATCAGCATTATACCTACCATTACCGGCAGTAGCATAGGTGGAAATGGATAAGGCACTCGTTTCAACCGTATTCCAACCCAACCTAGCATGCCCATAGTAATGCCTGAAGCACCACCGAAAGCAGGACCGGCATACCACCACTGCACTGCGTTACCTAGCAGTCCGCATAAAAAGATGAGCAAAAGTAATGCTTTAACACCATCTAAACGTTCTATCTGCGGTGCTAATATCCACCACCACAAGCCATTAAAGATGATATGCATGAATGAAAAATGCAGTAATACAGGGCGGTACATTTCCCACAAACCAATGTCTAAATAGGTTTGTAAATTTAAACTCTGACTTGGCCACAAATTCTTGCCACTGACTAACCAAGCTTGCCAGTCATTACTAAAATGCATCCAAGCAAAGGCTAATATAAGGATAAGTAGGCTAACGGCACTTACGGGAGCTTTACTGATTGCAAGTGCAAAGCCCCAACCATGTTTTCGGGGGGCTATGTTCATTGAAGCTTGATCTAATTCGTCATCTCGCCACAACTGTATCCATTCCCGCACTTTGTATTCGTCTGCAGGATCGCCCAACAATAAGCATTGCTCACCCTGTTGATTGGCAACCACTCTGTGTGGAATTCGTTGCGACCATAATTTACGAGTTATGGGTGATAAGTCCGTTGATGGCTTAGCCACCAGTACGATAATAGGCTCCACTAGCGCTCCGTTCTTTCTACTCTAACCCAAGTATACTTATTGGTTTGAGGTTTTGTTTCGTTATCCATACGGTAGGCAACTAAGCGTCCGTACTTCACCGCACTGTAATCTAAACAAGCAATATTAGGAGCAATGGGTTCTGGTAAGCCTTGCATCCAATAATGGCCTATAAACAGTGGTTTTTCGTCTGGCCCATAAAACAACAATTGTTCTTTCTCTTCAGGCGACAACAACACATGTTCAATATCGTCTGGTAAGGGATCGGGTTGGAATACAACATCGCTGTACTGCTGCGGATTTTCTTCCCAAAACTTAGTTCTAAAGAACTGCCTAACCATGCCATCTTTGGCGGTCATGGAACGATTATTAGGGAGTTTTAGCGAAGTACCACGTAAGCTGCGATCTAAAAATTGAAACAGAAAAGACTCAGGATTAACTGACTCAGGCAGCATTTTTCGAGTGATTTTATTATTGCCATAGCGTCTAAGGTACTCATCAATCATCTGCTGATCCCAGCAGGCATGAATGGCACGAAAATGCTCATATTCGCGAAACAACGGAATATCGATAAACCAGTCCAAAAACTCTTTAAATTCTTGTGGGTAGTTAGCAAACTGTTCTAACGTTTGCTCAACAATAAACGTATTACGCTTGGTGTGTGGGCGCAAATAACGACGGTTCATACCGTGTGGTGCATCCGCACAATAAGTCACAATATTATATTCGTGATTACCCATTACTATATCGGCATGACCTGCATCGACCATGTCACGCACGACGTGGCAGGCCAAGCGTATATTAGGGCCACGATCGACAATATCGCCTATAAAGACAACTTTGCGTTTAGGATGCTGATAGACACCATTTTTCTTGGTGTACCCCATCTGTTCCAAGAGGCGAATCAGTGTTATTCCACATCCATGGATATCACCGATTAAATCATAGCCTTGCTGCATTATTTAATCCCCATGGCCTAAATTACTGCTCCAACCTAATTTAGTACGACATATCTCATAGAAGTTATGTCCTTTTGGATGAATTAGTTTCAGCTTATGCGCTTTTTTACGAATAGTAATACTGTCACCTGGCGCACATGGAATATCGGCTTGGCCATCGCAACTGATGGTCGGGTAAATAGCTAAATCGGGATCAATTACTATTTTTATTTCACTTTTACCGTCTACCACAATGGGTCGACTCGATAATGTGTGCGGGAACATTGGCACCAACACCAAGGCATCTAACTTGGGGTGCATTATAGGTCCACCAGCAGAAAGCGCGTACGCTGTCGAACCCGTTGGTGTGGCAACAATTAAACCATCCGAACGTTGGTTGTAAACGTATTGGCCTTCAATCCACAAATCAAAACTGATCATGCGGGTGGCTTTACCTGGATGTAAGACTACGTCATTTAAGGCAGAAGCGGTCGCTATAGGGTTACCGTCACGCTTAACTTCTGCATCCAATAGAAAACGCATTTCAGTAACGTAGTTACCGTCTAATACAGCTTGTACGGCGTCACACATGCCTTCGTCTGGACTAATGTCCGTTAGAAAGCCTAGTCGACCACGGTTAATACCTAATACGGGGGTATTGTACTTAGCCAACACTCGCGCAGCACCTAATAAACTACCATCACCACCAACAACTATTACTAGGTCACAAATCTCACCAAGCAAGTTGGTTTTGCTGACTTGCATACTGTGGCCGGGCATCACATCGGCAATACGATCATCAAGAATAACGTGATAGCCTTCCTCAAGCAGATAACGCGTTAAGCGTTTAATGGTTTCGAGTACTTTATTACTATTTAGACGGCCAATAATGCCAATATTGCGGAATTCATCCATTCTTTAAGCTCGAGTTAAGTATGCTTTTAAAAGTTCTGTTTATATCATAGCTCAACTTAAAAGGCTTGTTGCAATCCCCGCTGCCCTTGCAAGCCACCGCTATGAATTAGCAGTGTTTTAACAGTTTCTGTTGGTATATGAGCGAGTACTGTTTGCTCATATGCCCAGACTAACTTGGCGGTATAGACGGGGTCCAGCGGTAAGCCTTGTTGTTGATAACGCTTTATCAGCTCGACTAGTTTAGATGGACACTTAGCGAAGCCACCAAAATGGGCATCATCGATTAACTGCCACTCAACTTCCTTAGGCATGCTGCATTGCCACTGCTTAGCTTGTTCACCCTGATCAGCAACCGCATTAACGCCAATCACTCTGGTTTTAGCATGAACACTAGCCAAACCTTTAGCTAAACCGATAGCCGTAGTACCACTGCCCACTGCTAGCCAGACCTCATCATAGGCAGCTGCAAGTGACGCTAATAAAGCACATCCCTGCTCACCCAGCTCGCCTGCCCCACCTTCTGGAATAACCAAGGCATCGTATTTATGTGCCAACTCTGCTTGCCACAGGGGGTCATAACGCTTGGCATAAGTCTGGCGGTCGGCAAATACAATACGTGCGCCCAGTGCTATACAGTCTTTCATGGTGGGTGTTAAAGGTTGATCAGGCCAGCCACGCACAATAAACACAGTAGGAATTGAAAACTCATGCGCCGCATAAGCCAAAGCATGCAAGTGATTGGAGTAAACACCACCGAAACTTAACAAGGTGGTTTCAGGTTGCTGTAAAAAATGTTTAAACCAACCGATAAGCTTTATGGGCTTGTTTCCTGATATTTTTTCGTCTAATTGATCCAGCCTTAAAATATCAACCGACCTATTTAATGACGATAAATTAGGCAAAGGGTGACAATACTCTGACCAATGTGGCAAGCTATTTAGCAATTTTTTAAACATTCATCTGTTTTTCGCTGTTAATTAAGCAAATAATTTGGTTTGTGCTTAGTATTCTAAAGGCAAAAACCTATAGTAAAACAGGCTAATTTTTTATTTATAAAACTTGATATCTTCTAGGAACAATGTAGTAACGCTTGACCGCACTCTCTACACCACCTATAAAGTGTCGCTTTTAATAGTGTAAAAGTTATAACAAATTTAAGGTAATACAAATTCTTATGGGTAAATCACTGGTCATTGTGGAATCGCCACCATAAACAAATACCTGGGCAGTAACTTTATTGTGAAGTCCAGTGTTGGTCACATACGCGACCTACCTGTTTCTGGTTCAGCCAAACCTAGCGATTCTAAAGAACGTGCCAAACAAGCGGCGATCACACGCAAATTGTCGCCTGAAGATAAAATCATCCATAAAAAGAAGAAGGCACAGCAACAGCTGATCGCGCGTATGGGTGTAGACCCTGAAAATAATTGGGAAGCGCACTATCAAATACTGCCTGGCAAAGAAAAGGTAGTAGAAGAACTGCAACGCTTAGCCAAAGACGCAGACCAAATATACCTAGCTACGGACTTGGACCGCGAAGGGGAAGCCATTGCTTGGCACCTGCGGGAAATTATTGGCGACAAAGACAAGGTCTATCGCCGCGTTGTGTTTAACGAAATCACTAAAAAAGCCATTCAACAAGCGTTTGAAAACCCATCAGAGTTAAACATGAACCGTGTTTACGCTCAGCAAACACGTCGCTTTCTAGATCGTGTGGTTGGCTTTATGCTGTCGCCCTTACTGTGGAGTAAGGTCGCCCGTGGCTTATCTGCTGGGCGCGTACAGTCAGTCGCTGTGCGTCTGATTGTTGAACGTGAACGTGAAATTCGTGCGTTTATTCCTGAAGAGTTTTGGGAAGTGTTTGCTAACACCGAAACCAAAGTCGACGCTTATGCCTTGCGCTTACAGGTAACTCGTCATCAAGGTGCTGAGTTCAGACCTACCAATGAAGCAGACACTCAAACGGCTTTAGACGTATTAAAAGAACAAGCCTATAAAGTAATTAAGCGTGAAGATAAACCCACACGCTCAAAACCTGCTGCTCCCTTTATTACCTCTACCCTGCAGCAGGCCGCTAGTTCTCGTTTAAGTTTTAGCGTTAAGAAAACCATGACTCTGGCGCAGCGTTTATACGAAGCCGGTTATATTACCTATATGCGTACCGACTCCACCAACTTAGGCCAAGAAGCTTTAGAATCTGTACGTGAGTATATTGGCGAACAAATGGGTGATGCTTACCTGCCTAAAGAGCCGCGCTCATACAGCAGCAAAGAGGGCGCACAAGAGGCGCACGAGGCGATCCGCCCCTCAGACGTAAACTTAAAAGCCAATGACCTTAGTAATATCGAACCTGATGCTCAGCGTTTGTACGACTTAATTTGGCGTCGTTTTGTAGCCTGCCAAATGAACGATGCTGAATTTACCAGCACCAGTATTTTGGTAGGTGCGGGAGAGTTTGAATTAAGAACACGCGGCCGCATCATGCGCTTTGATGGTCACTTGAAAGCTTTACCCGTGCAAGGTAAGAACGACGAAGATGTACTACTACCTGACGCAAAAGAAGGCGATGTTTTAAGTCTATTAAAACTAGACCCAAAGCAGCATTTCACCAAACCTGCTCCTCGCTTCTCTGAAGCTGCGTTAGTAAAAGAGCTTGAAAAACAAGGCATTGGCCGCCCTTCAACCTATGCTTCGATCATTTCAACCATTCAAGACCGTGGTTATGTGAGCCTACAAAACCGTCGTTTTTATGCTGAGAAAATGGGTGATATTGTTACCAGTCGTTTAGTTGAAAACTTTTCCGACCTAATGGACTTTGGCTTTACTGCCAGCATGGAAGAAAAACTCGACCATATTGCTGAAGGCGATATTCATTGGATCGGTGTTCTGGATGAGTTTTATGAAGATTTCCAACAAAAATTAGAAGTTGCCGGTAGTGACGATGGTATGCGTCCTAACGATGCTGTTACCACTGAAGACATTAAATGTCCTAAGTGCGAACGTGCCATGCAAATTCGTAACGGTTCTACTGGTGTATTCCTTGGTTGCTCTGGTTACTCTTTGCCGCCTAAAGAGCGCTGTACACAGACACTCAACCTCACTTCTGGTGATGAAGCAGTTAGTAAAGTTTACGATGAAGATAAAGAAAGTCGCTTATTATTAGAAAAACGTCGTTGTAAAATCTGCAGCACAGCAATGGATAGCCATCTACTCGATGAAAAACGCAAAATCCATATCTGCGGCAACAATCCAGACTGTTCTGGCTATGAAATTGAACAAGGTCAGTTCAAAATTAAAGGCTATGACGGCCCAATTATCGAATGTGACAAATGCAGCAGTGAAATGCAGCTTAAATCCGGTCGCTTTGGTAAATACTTTGGCTGTACTAATGACGAATGCAAGAACACCCGTAAACTTTTAAAAAGCGGCGAAGCGGCACCACCAAAAATGGATCCTATTGCGATGCCCGACTTACAGTGCCAAAAAGTAGATGACACTTATGTTTTACGTGATGGTGCAGCAGGTTTGTTCTTAGCGGCCAGTCAATTTCCGAAAAAACGAGAAACACGCGCACCTTTGGTAGCAGAGTTGATTCCGTACAAAGCAGAGCTGCCAGAAAAGTATCATTACTTGTTGGGCGCCCCGGTGAAAGATGCTGACGGCAACCCCACTACAGTACGCTATAGCCGTAAAACCAAAGAGCAGTATGTTGCCAGTGAAAAAGACGGTAAAGCAACTGGCTGGTCTGCTTTCTTCGTTAAAAGTAAGTGGCAAGTAAAAGAGAAAGGCAGCAAGAAGTAGTACTTTCTTCATACTGGTATCATTCATTTTTCTATTTTTTAAGATAGAAAAATGATGATACTAACGGATATTTAAACAATATTTTTTTGTTAACTTAAAACTCCCTCAAACAACAGGAGTTATAAAATGCGTTTAGCTAAATATCTATTAACCGTTCTATGCCTATCTTTCAGCTTAATGGCTGGAGCGGCAGAACCTAGCAAAGTTAATATCAATACTGCTACAGCAGAAGAGTTCACAACCCTTAATGGTATAGGCCCAGCAAAAGCCAGAGCTATTGTTGAATATCGTAAGCAAATTGGTGAGTTTAAAAGCTTAGAAGAACTCAGCATGGTTAAAGGTATTGGTAAGTCCACCGTCAGCAAGAACATAGAAAAACTAACGATGGAATAAACAAAAAAAGCCGACTTGCATCATTAATGTAAGTCGGCTTTTTGTGTTTGATTTTTATTTGATTAGGCGACAATTGCCCCATTCACACTGAACGAAGAACTTACTGTTATCCGGACAGCTAACATCATAAAGCTCAGTCGGCCAGTTGTTCTTAATGAGTTGCACATTCGCATTTGAACAACCATAGCGGTCTGCAGTCTTTTCAACCACATAGAATGAGCGTCCGAACTCTTTTTGATTGATTCTTTCTACACTGGCTTGCTTTAACTTAACGTCTGTTCCTTGCGTTTGCTTTAAAGCTTGTAGCTCAACCAGTTGTTGATAATGCTTTTTATTTCCGCGCAGGTCGTAATGCCCTTTGCTATAAGCTTCCATTATAGTTGTACAAGTTGCAGCAGCATCGCCTTTGGATAATCGTTTTTCAACAGCTTGATCTGCATCTTCAACAATATTCCAAGTAACTGCTAGTGCTAAGCGGGCGCCGGTTTCTGCACGGTCGTCGCTTATTTTAATCATATCGTAAGCTAACCCAAAGTCGGCAGCCTCAACAAAAGTGCCGTTACGATCCCACCAGCTTTGTCTTGTTAACAGGGCTTTTTGACGGACATCTAAGTTTACGTCCTTACAAGACTCTTCCCATGTACGTAATAACGTATCAGCCTCTAATGCATAATAAACCGCTTCGCCTCTAGGGGATAACGGATTACTACTACAACCCAGCAAAAAAGAAGACATTACCAACAGCATTAATATCCGCATAACTAATCCTTAACCAATGGCTTATAACGAGTGTAGACACTGATGTTGCAGTAGCCACTGTTTCAATTGCAATAAATCAAATGGCCAGTCTAACTCTGCACCTGTTTCTTCATGGTGTAGTACTGGAATACGTATTCCATAACGCTGAACTTGGGCCTCGCTTTCAGCGATATCTTCTAAGAAGAGATCAACTGTCAGCCCATCCTGAAACTGTACTAAAAGCGCTTGCGCCTCGTCACATAAGTGACAAGCCTCAGTACCCATTAAGACCAGTGCCATAGCTTAGCTCCACACATAAAAATGTATTATAGAGGGAGCCAAGGTAAAGATTAAGGTCTATTTATTTTCTTGAGCGGTTAGCAACTGATTTAAGCCTTCATGGAAACTCTGCCAAATTGGCATACGCCTTTCATTAGGCAGCATTTTCTCTACTAAATCTTGAATGGTCATAGGCACATTTGGTAAAGCAGATGCCTGCTTTAACGCCTTAACATAACTGTCTACATAGGACGCTAACGGTGCTTTTAGGCTTTCTAATTCGGGGGTAGGTAACTGTTCACGTACTTGTGAATAAGGCGAGGTCGTCGTTATAGACATTTGCTGAGTGAGGTTCAGACTTAAGCTAGCTAAGTGCTTGCCATCAAAGCCAAGGTTCATCGCTTGTTCTAAGGCGCTACCAATATCACCAGCAAAGAAGCGTTCACTCAAACTTTGAACATTTTCAAACAAACCGCTTAACGCCGATTGTTCAGCACTGCTTAAATGCCCTTCAACCGCCATGCTCCAGCTTTGCTGTGCTTCCAATAGAAAACTATCGCCACTATTTTGCTGAGAACTCGATTGAGCAAAATTAACGGTTACTCGATCACCTTCACGCGTTAGCACACTTAAAGAAAATTGATTCGCCATTTTTAAGCTGCTTTGCATTGCCGGCATTTTGTTGTCGGCTACGCTACTTATGTTTTTCAGTAAAGCGTCCATACCATCGTCAACCAACTTACGACCAGTATCAACCTCTTGCTTAAGTTCATCGTTGAGTAAGCCCAATCCTTTTAGCATCTCGGTGGCTTCTTTGTAGCCCTTCTCTATACCTTGCTGTGCTGCTTGCCAGCGCTGCTCTATCCGCTCTTCACTGGCACCCTGCGAGCGCAGCTGATTGAGTCCGTTTTGTACATGTTTCAGAATATTACGCGCAGTGGCTTCTGGCGACTGTTTATCAGTCACTTTAATCACGCCAGGCATAGCTTTGGCTAGAGATTCCGTTAATGCTTTGGAAGCGTTCTGGGGCTTAGCAGTAGCTTGAGCAGACTGCAGGTTCGCTAATATGTGTTGGTTTGGCTTTATAGTAACCATGGCAACCTCACCGAGTTATAAGTAGTTATTCCTTAGTATTATCGGCTGCACAAAGCTAATCTTTAATGTTTATCTTTTTTGATTACGATATTCAACCGGTGTTTGACCAGTCCAACGCTTGAATGCGCGATAAAAGGTACTAGGCTCAGAAAAACCGGTTAAGTAGACTATCTCATCAATAGTTTCATCGGTTCTTGCCAACAAGCGCTTAGCAAGGTTGCAGCGGTAATCGGCTAACACTTGATTAAAATTAGTATCAGCATCAGAAAGACGAGTGCGTAACGTCCGTGCTTTGATATCCAAACGCCCGGCAACGTCGTCTAGACTAACCTGACCAGTCTCTAATACTTCGCCGAGTACCTTATACACTCTACTGACGATGTCTTGTCGTTCGAGCTTAGCAACCCGCTCACTGGCAAGCTTCTCGTGCAATTGTAATAACTCTGGCTCGGCATGCAGTGAAGGATGCTTTAACAAGGCAGCATCAAAATAAATACGGTTTTCATCTTGCTCGAACAACACTTCGCAGTTAAATATACGTAGATGTTCTTGAACACCATCTGGCTTTGGATGCTTAAAACAAACAAGCGTCGGGCGAAAATTGTTATCGGTTACGTAATTAAAAAAACGAATTAAGCCCAGTGCCATACATTCATTTAAATGACGTAAAGCGATTACGCGCTTACTGGTTGTATCAACTTCTATATAGGCTTTTTCATCTTCTAGGCCCAAACTTGCTACAGACGCATCACTTAATAAGCGCTGATAATTAAGAGCTCTATTTAATCCCTCGCCAAAAGTAGACGAAGATAAAAACAAATATTGTAAAACCTGCCCTTTATAAACAGGCATATGCTCGCCAAGATGCAGACCAATATCTTGATCTTCGCTCACCTCTTCAATGACACGCCAAAACAAAAGCTGTGCCTCATGGGGTGTGCGAGCATTACGATCATCAAGCAGTTCAGGGGTAACACCAATTTGAGACAACACCTTGTTAACGTCAATGCCCATGTTTAGCATGGCTTGGTAAGCTAGCTGTATCATTACACTGGAGTCACGTAGCTCAGTCATTCCGCCTAACATAAGTATTTCATATCCCTGGTTCTTAAATGGTTACTAATTAAATTATTGAACTTAACAGTGGCATTGGCTTATCTGACAGTAAACTTAACTTGCTAATGCCAATGGCTTAATCTTCACCCTCTCTATACTCTTAGCGTGTTGATTTATAATAATTAGGCAAAACACCATGACAGCTATACGTCTAAACTTTCAAGATTCTCCGAACCTTTTAGGCCAATACATACGCGCCCTATTTTCTAAAGGCAGCAAAGGCCATCCTGATACATTACCAAATATCCAAGCTTGGCAAACAGGCGTATACGCAAGCCCTAAAAAAGTAGCTGCCTACGCTAAAGTTTGTGGTTTTGAAGATCAAGGTGATTATCTGCCTTTAAGCTACCCACATATTTTGGCTTTTCCATTGCATATGGAACTCATGCTGCACAAAGACTTTCCACTTGCCTTAATGGGGCTGGTACATATTCGTAACCGCGTTGTTCAGCACCGTACGATCAGTTTACAAGATAAACTCGATATTTGCTGTTCTTTCGCAAACACACAGAATACCGACAAGGGCTTTGAATTTGATATTCGCACCGAAATAACCAGCGCCGGCGAGTTACTGTGGGAGTCTACCAGCACTAACCTTGCACGCAAAGGTGGCAAAAAAACCAAAAGCAATCGAACTCGCCCTGAGCCAGAAGTCTATAGTTCACAAGAACGCTGGAACTTAGCTTCCAACCTTGGGCGTTGTTATGCTCGAGTTTCTGGTGACTCTAATCCAATTCACTTATTCAGTCTCAGCGCTAAATTGTTTGGCTTTAAACAGCATATTGCCCATGGCATGTGGAGTAAGGCGCGTACCGCCGCTACCCTCTTACCTATTTTGAAAAGTGATACTATAGAACTAGTAACTGAATTTAAACTGCCTGTTTTCTTACCTAGCCAAGTAGAACTGCACTGGAACGATCCCTCAAACACCAGCCCTGCCTCTACGGAGTTTGAGCTACGCAATATAAAAGGCGATAAAACTCATGTTACAGGAAAAATATCCATCCTTTAATGAGTAGTTGCTATAACATTAGTAACTATCGTAAATGGCTGCACTGAGCTCTCAGCACAGCCATTTCACGACAAGGACTACTCAGGTCGTGTTATGACCACTCCCTACAAACTTACACTAGAACTGTATTTTTACTTTTCGTATCAACTTTACCCTTCGTTAATATTTAAAAGTTCCCGCTAACCCTATACTTTTAAGCGATCAGTGTTTTAGCGCTTGGACATTTTCTGCCTCTTAATGAACCTTTCGTAATTACTGCGTACTAATTGCTTTAAGCAATGCATAATTGTACAAATATCGCACTGTTATTTATAATCCCGTGAATTGAGTGACAAACTTTGTCACAATTGATTACCATACAGCCATATTTTGTAACCAATTATTTCTGGCTTTTAAACCAAAACTAATACAAATTCATTAGTATAATAAATTCTGATAAAGATAAATGATATGAACACTGAAACAGGCTATGTCTCTTCCGCTTTAATTCGACCCTTGATCGAGGCTGCTGGCACTAGTTTTTTTGATCAGCTTTCCGAAGTTGATGTGGACGGTATGCAAGCTGTACTTAAGCAATTACGTGATCCTAATAGTCGCGTAGATGAAGATATAGCCGATCAACTTATCAGTCTCCTTGTACGCCATAGCAGTAATGAGGCTTTGTGTGTTCAGTCATCCCAGCGTTTTAATGTGCACAGCAGCTGCCAGCTACAGCATTTATTTTTATGCTGCAATAGTTTACGAGAAGCTTTGTACTATCTTGAAAAATTTTCTACGCTGCTCAGTGATGAGCTTGAGATTCAAGTGACTCGTACGCGCGACAATATTATTAAAATCAAGTTACCTATTAATGAAAACTTCATTGTCTCCACAGAACGTCATCGTACTGAAATAATCATTAGCACCTTATTAAGCTGGCTACATCAGCTATGTGGTACTAGTTTAGAAATTTCTAGTATTACCCTGCCTTTCCCAGCGACTCAATACATGCAGTCTTATAAACAGCAGTGGCGCGCTGACGTAGAATTTAACGCTGAAGAATGCACTATTCAATTTCATAACAAATGGCTAGACCAAGGTTTACATAGCACTAACCCTCATATTCTTAATATGATGAAAAAAGAAGTTGAGGAACAATACCGTAAACTTGCCAGATCTGGCGCGCTGGCTATTCGTATTCGCAAAGCCTTTATACAAAGAAAAATTCGTTTAAATGCAAACCAGCAAGAAGTTGCAGACTATTTCCATATCAGTGCGCGCACTTTAAATCGTCACCTACAACAAGAGGATACTTCTCTTAAGTACATAGTCACACAAATTCGTTTAGAAACTGCTCGTGATATGCTGGTAAATACAAATGAAAGCATTGAACAAATTGCAGTACAGATTGGACTGTCTGGGCGTCGCACACTAGACCGCATATTCATCAAAGAAATGAATGAAAGCCCTGCTCAATATCGAATCAACCAAGCTGATCAAACAGAAAAAAATAAATTCTCTGGGCTGATTAATAAAAACTTAAAACTTGGAAGTTAATGCCAGAGTTTACGCCTGTATCGAATACAAACGGTAAAGCACGGTCGCTGCCGACCGTGCTTATAAGTCTTTAACTTCCAACATTGAACACGATTCTAAACAGTCCTTTCTCAACTACCGCTAATTAATTTTTATAGAAACGCTAAAACTTCATTTCTTAATAACACACATTTTCTTACCTTTTATACATACACTGAAAACCTCATAGAAACCTGCGCTAATAACGAGCTATTGTCTTGCTAATGAGTCATCGTATGCTGGTTACTTATTTTAAACGTCTCTCTTGGAGCTCTATATGTCCCAAACTACGCAAAGTAATCGCCGTGTTGTACTGGCTTCACGCCCCCACGGCGCACCTACCCCAGATAACTTTCGACTAGAAGAGCAAGCCGTACCCACTCCTGCTGAAGGTGAAGTGTTATTACGCACGGTATATTTATCTCTTGATCCATACATGCGTGGGCGCATGAGTACAGCGGCTTCTTACGCTGATCCAGTGGCTATAGACGATGTTATGGTTGGTGCGGTGGTTAGCCGAGTAGTGGTTTCTAATAATAAACGCTTTTCCGAAGGCGATTGGGTGTTGGCTAACACTGGCTGGCAGGATTACGCTATTAGTGATGGCAAAGACTTAATGCCGTTAGGTAAAAACCCTACCCATCCTTCATATGCGCTTGGTATTTTGGGGATGCCTGGATTTACTGCCTATATGGGCTTGCTCGACATTGGCAAACCACAAGCGGGCGAAACTCTAGTGGTGGCAGCAGCCACAGGTCCCGTAGGTGCCACTGTAGGTCAAATTGGCAAGCTAAAGGGCTGTCGAGTGGTTGGCGTGGCAGGTGGCGCAGAGAAATGTCGCTATGCTGTGGAGACACAAGGCTTTGATGTCTGTATTGACCATTATGCTGAAGACTTTGCCAAACAATTAGCTAACGCCTGCCCGCAAGGGATAGACATCTATTATGAAAACGTGGGTGGTAAAGTTTTTGATGCGGTTATGCCACTGTTAAACACCAAAGCACGCATTCCAGTCTGCGGCTTAATTGCTAACTACAATGCCACCTCTCTGCCTTCAGGCCCAGACCGCTTAGCGCAGCTAATGGGAACTATCTTAGTTAAGCGTTTATCCGTTAAGGGTTTTATTATTTTTGATGACTATGGTTCGCATTACCCAGAATTTAGTGCTGCCATGCAAGAATGGTTGGTAAATAAGAAAATCTCTTACCGCGAAGACTTAGTAGAAGGATTAGAGAAAGCACCACAAGCCTTTATCGGCTTACTGGAAGGTAAAAACTTCGGCAAGCTAGTGATTCAAGTCGGTCCACACGAGCAATAGTTTACACTCTGCCCTGGCTTGATTGAACATTGAGACCGCACTGAATGTGCGGTTTCACTTCTAACTCTTCACACCTATCCCTTTAGCCCTAACCTTTCACCCCTGGGCCTTCACCCTACTTTAACCAGCCATTACGGCCAAATGAAGGGATATCTGTCCAGTTGTTCCAGTGCAACCAAATAGCGGTAGCTTTACCGACGATATTTTTCTCAGGCACAAAACCCCACATACGACTGTCGGCACTGTTGGCTCTGTTGTCGCCCATCATAAAGTAATGACCTTCCGGTACGCTCCACTCGCCTTCTGGGCCAGCATAAACCATTGGCTTACCGGTTGTGGTAGAAGTGCCAACCTGCCATTGAATGGTAGCGGTGGTTTTTTCAAAATCTTCTTCAACAAATACTTTACCCGCTTCTACTTCTTGCTCTTCGTTGATATTCAGCTCAACCAGCTCACCATTAACCGTTAACTGACGGTTACGGAAAACAACCTGATCACCGGGCAGGCCAATAACGCGTTTTATAAAGTATCTTGGGTCTTCTGGTGGAAAGAACACCATAATATCGCCACGCACTGGCTCGCCAATAGGCACTAAAGTGTTACCCCATACAGGCATACGTAAACCGTAAGAAAACTTACTAACAACAATAAAGTCTCCCTTACCCAAGCCTGGCTCCATAGAACCAGAAGGAATTTGAAACGGCTCTGCTATAAAAGAGCGCAATACAAACACTACTAGCAATACAGGAAAGAACGACTTTGATTGCTCAACAATAAATCCTTGTGGTGCACTCTTAGTACGCTTTTTAGCCAGCCATAGTTTATCTACTAACACCACAATCCCGGTTATCGCAGTGACTAGCATTAAAATCAGTGGGAAATCGATATTCATAAGTACTATTTCTTAATTTTAAAGTTAGGTGGTAAAAGAACCACGAAATACAAAATATACGGCCGCCATTATACAGAGTGCAGCCCATAAATAATCCAATTTAAATGGTTCTTTTAAATACAGTATGGCAAAAGGCACAAACACAGTTAGCGTTATAACTTCTTGGATAATTTTAAGTTGCGCAACCGAAAGCACAGTATAACCAATACGGTTAGCAGGTACTTGCAATAAGTACTCAAACAGAGCAATCCCCCAGCTTATTAAGGCTGCTATTATCCAAGGCTTATGGTTTAACGTTTTTAAATGGGCATACCAAGCAAAGGTCATAAACACATTACTGCATATCAGCAAGCCCACAGAAATTAAAACTGGTGATCCAAGCACCGACACTTTAAAAGCCCGAAGAATGTGGTTGATAGCCAGAAAACTGGCGCGCAACTTGCGCTGCGTAGTTATCGGTCATGCCTGAAATAAAATCAATCGCCTTCATGTAGGCCTGATACAAGCTCCAATCATTTTGCGGTGCAGAACGCCCTAACAACTCTAACACTCTTTGATTACGGAAAGTGGCTTCACCATCAAGTACGCGCTCACGCACAGCACTTAAAGTTGCATCCAATAAAATCCCCAAAGTTGAATATGAGCCTATTTCTACAGTCAGTTTACGATAGTCTCTAAATATCTTTTTTCTGGCGACGTCTTTAGCATTGCGAACGACTTCACGCACCGGCGCAGAACAGTAATCAATTAAATCACCAACCAATTCACCACGTAACAACTGCTGCTCGTGTTTAATAAAGGCTTCGCTTACAGCCGTTACTAACACTTCCATCACCATGCCGCGCAGTATTTGTAAGCGTCTGCGTGAAGTATCTATATGTTCGAGTTCAGCATTGACATCAAAATGATCTACCAGTACCGGCATCAATAAGGCTTCCACTTCGTCATGGTTTAACAAGCCCATTTCTATACCGTCTTCAAGATCAATAATGCCATAACAAATATCGTCAGCGGCTTCTAACAAATACACTAATGGATGACGCGCCCAGTAGTTTTCTTTTAACTCTATCAGCCCAAGTTTTTCTGCTACTTGGCGCAGTATGGTTAATTCAGTTTGGTAGCAGCCAAACTTTTTAGCTTGACCTTTTTGTACGTAATCGACTGTCCAAGGGTATTTTAAGAAAGCACCCAAAGTACCGTAAGTAAGGCGCATACCGCCTTGTTCACGATGGGATTCGGTTTGTGTCACTAAGCGAAACCCTTGAGCATTACCTTCAAAGGTCTGCAGATCTGCTTTTTCTAAAGGGCTTAACCCTTCTAAGAAATGAGCGTTTTCTGGCTCACGAAACCAATGACGGATAGCATCTTCACCGGTATGTCCAAAAGGTGGGTTGCCAATATCATGCGCCAAACAGGCCGCTTGTACTAAAGAGCCCACATCGTTAGCGTTTAAGCCTGCAGGTAAGCTCTTGGCAATGGCATGCCCTACCCTAGTACCCAAAGAACGGCCTACACAGCCTACTTCTAAACTATGAGTAAGACGACTATGCACTAAGTCATTGTCGGACAGTGGGTGCACTTGTGTTTTACGATCCAAACGACGAAACGCAGGAGAGAATATAATTCGATCGTAGTCTTTATCGAAAGGGGTACGCCCAAACTCTTTTCCGTGAGGTGCTTTATACTCTTCGCCAAAGCGAGCTCCAGACAGCAACTGTGGCCAATTCATTATTGCGGTCATATTTTACCTTTAAGTATTATGACAATAAGCCACTTTCGGCAATGCCATCAAAAATAAATTGTACGGCTAAAGCACAGAGTAATATACCCATTACCCGAGTAATTACTTGCATACCGGTAATCCCTAATAAGCGATGTAATTGGGTGGCGGCAAGTAGACAAAACAAAGTGATCACCAGTACCAACACCAGCGCCGATAAAACAGTAAGTTGTAGTACCCACTGGCCTTCGGTTTTAGCCATTAATAGGATCAAAGCACCCATAGAACCAGGGCCTGCAATCAAGGGTAGCGCCAACGGAAAAACAGAAACATCATTTTTCACTATAGCTTCAAGTTCTTCTTCCGCGGTCGGTGTATTGGCGGAAGAACGTGCGAACACCATATCAAAACCCATTAGTAATAATAATATACCGCCCGCTGTGCGCAGTGCCGCTAATGAGATTCCTAATGTGTTTAACAACCATTCACCGCTGGCGGCGAAAACCAACAAAACGACAGCAGCAACCATCACTCCTCGTATAGCAATCCGACGACGTTCTTGCGGAGTATTATTGACCGTGATGGCGGCAAAAATAGCCGCCCCATCAATAGGACTGATGGTGGCAAACAGCGTAGCAAAGGCCAATACAGCCGTATCTAACATAATGTACCTCTAAGTGATTTTTAGCAGTTTAGGTGGTGCTTAGACTATAGTCCTACATTCTTTAAGGGTTAGTTCGTGCCACAACAAAAACCCTAACTCTTTGTTTCATAATGACTTTTATTTAAATCGTTACTTTTACTGCCCTGATCATACCAAAGTCTAGCTATTTAATTAGTAACCGTTACTGCTAGGTTGAATTTGCATCAATAATAAAAACTCTGGAGGGAGTAATGAATACTAACGAAACTAAAGCGCAAGACTATTGGAGTGCGAACCTTCGCCTCATTATAGGTAGCTTAATTGCAGACCTAGGCCTGTGGGTAGCACAGCAAGGCGCCTGCTTAACCTTTCTTGTACTAATTTTTCATTACGCTTGGCGCATGAACAAGCTTGATGAAAAATTTGGCGCTGAGGAATAACGAATATGAGTCAATTTACCATTAATATGCTGTTTGTGGGCGGTTCCTTTGTAGTCTATTTCGCTATTGCGTTTTGGGCAAGAGCCGGCTCAACCAAAGAATACTATGTTGCTGGCGGTGGCGTTCACCCTGTTGCCAACGGCATGGCAACGGCTGCCGACTGGATGTCGGCGGCTTCTTTTATCGGTATGGCCGGCCTTGTTGGCGTTGGTTATATTAACTCATCCTTCCTAATGGGTTGGACAGGTGGCTACGTATTACTAGCCATGCTGTTAGCGCCCTACTTACGTAAGTTTGGTAAGTTTACTGTTCCCACTTTTATTGGTGAGCGCTTTTACAGTAAGTCTGCTCGCTTAATTGCAGTGCTTTGTTTAATTTTGGCTTCTATTACTTACGTAATTGGTCAGATGTCTGGTGCTGGCGTGGCTTTCTCGCGCTTTTTAGAAGTAGATAGCAGTGTCGGTATTTGGATTGCTGCCGGTGTGGTTTTAGTTTACGCCGTTCTTGGTGGCATGAAAGGCATTACTTACACTCAGGTGGCTCAGTATGTGGTGTTAATCATCGCTTATACTATTCCTGCTGTGTTTATCTCTGCTCAGCTTACTGGTAATCCCATTCCTATGTTCGGCATGCTAGGTACGCATACTGAATCTGGCTTACACCTGTTCACTCAGCTTGATAACGTGTTGCATGAGCTAGGCTTTAAGGGCTTTACAGACCAAGTAGACAATACACTTAATATGTTTTTGTTTACCTTAACTCTGATGATCGGTACTGCCGGTTTACCGCACGTTATTATCCGTTTCTTCACTGTCCCTAAAGTGTCTGACGCGCGCTGGTCTGCTGGTTGGGCGTTACTGTTTATTGCTGCTTTGTACTTATCTGCCCCGGCAGTAGGTTCTATGGCGCGCTTAAACTTATTGCACACCGTTTACCCAGATGGCCCACAAGCAGAAGCGGTTAATGCAGTAGATACACCTGAGTGGTTCCAGACTTGGGAAGAAACTGGCTTGTTGAAGTTCACTGATAAAAACGGTGATGGCAAAATCCAGTACTACGATGACAGCAACCCTAGCTTTACAGCAACGGCACAAGAACGTGGCTGGAACGGTAACGAGCTGTATGTGAATCCGGATATTATGGTACTGGCTAACCCTGAAATTGCAGGCCTACCCGCTTGGGTTATTGGTTTGATTGCTGCCGGTGGTATTGCGGCTGCACTGTCTACAGCTGCGGGCTTATTATTGGCTATCTCTTCTGCGGTCAGTCATGACGTTATCAAAGCCTTTGTGAACCCCGAAATTTCCGAGAAAAACGAGCTTTTATCCGCTCGTGTTGTAATGACGGTGGCTATTGCAGTCGCTACTTGGCTAGGCCTCAACCCACCTGGGTTTGCTGCACAAACAGTAGCTTTAGCCTTTGGTATTGCTGGTGCGTCAATATTCCCTGCCATTATGATGGGGATATTCTCTAAACGCGTTAATAACAAAGGGGCGGTTGCGGGTATGTTAGCCGGTTTAATTTCTCAGTTACTGTACATATTTACGTACTTAGGCTGGTTCTTTATTCCGGAAACCAACATGTTAGCCAACGTTCCTGAAAACTGGTTGTTTGGTATTTCACCTTTATCCTTTGGTGCAATAGCGGCTTCACTTAACTTCGTCACGGCATTTGCAGTCTCACATATGACTGAAGATGTACCTGATGATATTAAAGCGCTTATCGAAAGTGTGCGTTCACCTCATGGTGCAGTTGCAGCCACAGACCATTAGGTTATCTTTTTTAGCGCCCTTAGCGTTAAGCAGGGGCGCCTTTTTACTTTCTGCTTTGCTGTAGCTTGTGACAGTTACAGTTACAGTACACTCCTACAATGAATTTTAATCATCAAAGAGAATAACAACAATGTTTTGGATAATAGTTGCAGCCGCTGCAGCGGGTTTAGGCTCCGCAGGTATTGGTATAGGCATTCGCAAACTTAGCCGCAATAGAATTGGTAAGTGGATTATCCCTGCCAGTGCTGGCTTAGGTATTTTGCTCTATCAAGTGAGTTTTGAATATTCTTGGTATAACAATCAACTACTGCATCAGCCTGAAGGATCGGTCGTAGTGGCGGTTGAAAACCAACCCTCACTACTGCGTCCATGGACTTTTATACCACTGCATATACTCTGCTAGACCCTCAAGAAGTGATCTTTAAAGAACAAACAGAACCTTATGCCAAGCTAGCTCGCTTCTATCTGTATCGCATCGAAAAAGCACCGTCCGAGATCATGAAATATAAACAGCACGTACTAAACTGTACCACTGCAGAACTCATACAACTGGCTGATGATCACAACATGGATACAAGGGTTAAAATTAGAAAGCTGGGTAATAAAGACCTACTTTTGAACACAGTCTGCAATTAAGGCTTATTTAAACTCTGTTAGTTTAATATACATAAGCGCTGTAGTAATGACGTCACCTAAGGCGGTATGACGTTCAATAATAGGGGTATTTATATTTTCTATCTAAATAAATGTCGCCTACATCCAAAAACTTATTGGGCAGTTCAAAGTCATGCAGCTGGCTTATATAGCGATTTAAAATGGCTCGGTCATAAGCAATATAAAAACCACAAATAGGACGGTTGCCAATAAAATCCAATACTTTTTCTATGGCCTGCGCTGCCGTTACTCCCTTAAGTCGATCTTCTCTGCGTAAGTAATGCACCCGTACGGCATCGGGATCTGTTTTAGCATTAGAGTCTATGGTGATATTGATGGCTTCGGCTAAATATATTTTATTACCTTTCACGCGTACCGCAGCCACGCTTAGTAGCTCGCCCTTTTTCTTATCAAACAGGCTGGTTTCACAATCTAGCACCACTATTTCTTCACCGTTATAAGGCACGGCCATGTGCTGCCAACGACCGGTTGGCATTTTGTAGTTAAACAAACGCCTTAGCCAGAGCATTATCCTAAATCCTCTAAATGGTAATGACTGGTTAAAAACTGTTTGAATTTCTTTACGCGCTGCAAGGCGTGACGCAACATACTGCGATCGACACTGCGTAGGCTTTCTAGTTTTAATTGATGACTTAAGCCTGGGTTAAGATCGTCGCTGGCGAGTTGTTGTTTTAAGCGTATGCGTATAAAGAACAGCAGTGAATCTATGAGACCGTGCGCTCTATCTTGGTCTAGTACTTGCAGTTCTAATAACCGCGAAATTCGATCTAGGGTGTTGGTTTCACTCACCCCATACTCAAAGGCGAGTGCTCGCACACCGTGTACAATAGGAAAGATGCCACCACGCTTAATGTCTAAGCCGCCCTTCTCTTCTTTAACATTTCCTAAAAAAGTTAGCGGCGTATCAAACTTTAATACTGAATAAGCAAACCATGACGAGGTAATACTCGAGCGTAACGCTGGCTTTTGCCATGATTGTTTAATGGTTTGAAATAACTGTGCGTTTCCACTAACAGGTACACCGTCCATAAGAATGGCCATATTCATCATGGCTTCTGGTGATGCTGAACTGACCCAACGACCCACTTTAGCCTGCCATTCTTCAACGGTGTGCATCCAACTGTCATTGGTAAACATTACCCCACCTGGGCAAGGTGGGTAGCCGAATTCTAGCAATGTTTGATGTAAGCGTTGTAGCAATGGCTGCACCGCTTCACGTTCATGCGCATGCAGTAAAATGACGGCATTGTCTTGGTCTGTTTTAAGAATCTGTTCGCCACGACCTTCACTGCCTAACACTAAAATACAGACACTCTGCCTTAGTCGTTCTGGAAATATAAGATCAAAAGCACGGCTCATTAGGCGACGATTAAGGGTAGTGACCAGCTCCATAATGGCGGTAACTTTTACGCCCTGTTGAAACAAGCTGGCAATCAAAGTATCAATACGTTGCGCTGCTTCAACCAAGTCCTTAACCGACTTAGCTTGTTCAATTCGTAAAGCAATAACATGAGAGTGTGTAGAAAATATGCTGAGCATGTCCATCAGCTCTAACGTACCGACAATATCGCCGTCTCGCCTAACAATGACTCGCTTAATGTGGTGTTGAATCATTTTCACCAAGGCGTTAAACAAGAACTCACCGTAGTGCACATCAATTAAATTAAACTGGGCAATTTCTGAAACTCGCGTTTGTTTTTGTTTATCGCCTAGCAAGGTTGCTTTGATTAGGTCCGTACCGGTAACAATGCCGACGCCTTGGGATGTTCTTACCAAAATAGAGTCGCATTTTTGCTCATCCATAATAGTGGCTACACGGGCCAAACTGGTTTGACCGGTAACAAAAACAGGAGAACGAATACTGTCTTCATCAATACGCGATAAAATAAACTCAGACACACCGCTATTTTCACGCTGCTCGAGCAATATTTGTTGAGTACCTAGGTCGGTATTGAAATAGATAGAAAAATCGGATGAATGCTCTAGTAAATAAATAAAATCTTTACTGCGCAATAAATAACAAAGAGTTTCTTCAAGTGCGACGTACTTATGTTTGCTACGCGACTCTAATATAGCTCGAACGTCGAAAATATCTTCCGTCGCATAGCGCGAGTACACCTTGGTACCGGCTTGGTTAACTTCTTCCACCACGCCTTTATAAATAATAAACAATCCGGGGGAGACGTCACCGGCGTTTAAAATGGTGCTGTTGGCTGGGAAAAAAACGAGATCCAAACGCTCTATTAGCCAATCCAATTGTTTAGGTTCTAAAAAGCTAAAGGGCGGCTGATTAAGGTTAATTTGTATGGCCATTAAGCACCCTCAAACATGTAAAAATGTTTATTAATTTAGATATTTTACAGTCTATAAGTAAATCAACTTATTAAAAGAGAGCCATCTTAATGCACATTAAGTAAAGAAAACTCAACAATAAGAAAAGAGTCTTTTATTATGATTGCTGTCTGGCAACTCGTTGTTATCTCACTTTTATACATAGCGACACTATTTGTTATCGCTTGGTATGGGGATAAACGTGCTCATCAAGGTAAGCCAATTCATAACACCGGCTTAATTTATAGCCTATCGTTAGCTGTTTACTGTACCTCTTGGACGTTCTACGGTGCCGTCGGTCAAGCCGCCAGTGGTGGTTGGATCTTCATGAGTATTTATATTGGCCCCATCATATTTTTAGTCGTTTTTTGGCGGGTATTAATTAAGATAATACGCATTGTTAAGGAGAAGCGGTTAACTTCAATTGCCGACTTTATTGCCACCCGTTATGGCCGCGACCACAGCCTAGCCATTATCATTACCTTGGTGGCCTTTGTTGGTATTATTCCTTACGTCGCTTTGCAACTAAAAGCCATTGCCGTTACTTTTGAATTAGCGACCTTCACAGCGGGCCAAGTATCTACAGAAGCTTCTTACATTCCGTTTTGGAAAGACACCGCCTTCCATGTCAGCTGGCTGATGGCGATATTTGTTATCGTCTTTGGTACCCGTGACATCGACGCCAGTGAACAGCATCCTGGCATGATACTGGCGGTTGCTTTTGAATCTTTGGTGAAGCTTGCAGCCATTCTTATCATCGGCTTTTGGGTGGTAACTCACTTATACGATACGCCGCTGGGCTTTCTATCTGTGGCTAAGGAAGTAATTCCGGATCATGCCATTTTTAATACCAACATAATTTCCGCCTCGTTTCTTGTGCAAAGCTTAATCGCCGGTTTTGCCATTCTTTGCTTGCCGCGTCAGTTTCAAGTAGCGGTGATTGAAAATGAATCCACCCGCCATGTGCGTACAGCGCGCTGGATATTCCCTGGCTATTTATTTTTAATGTTGTTAGCGGTAGTACCTGTCGCCATATCGGGGCAACTTTTCTTGCAAGACCTTGGTTATGTTCCAGATACTTACGTATTAAGCTTACCCGTGGCTTTCGGTCAAGAAACCTTAGCTATTATTGCCTTTATAGGTGGTGCCAGTGCCGCAACAGGTATGATTATTGTCGCCACCATCGCCATTAGTACCATGATCTCTAACGAACTAGTATTACCAGCTTTCTTCCATAACACCGCGCAAAAGCATCACTCCGTGAGCGTACGCAGAGTGATTTTAACGGTTAGACGCTTGGTTATTGTGCTGATCATGCTCTGCTCTTTTGTATTCTATCGACTGGTCGGTGAGTTTGAGTCTTTAGCCGCTATCGGCTTGCTCTCCTTTGCGGCCGTTGCACAATTTGCCCCCGCATTATTAGGCGGATTATTTTGGCAGAGAGCCAACAGACAAGGTGCAATCGCCGGTATTTTAGGCGGTACTTTAGTTTGGTTTTTAATGCTGCTGTGGCCGGTATTAATGCAAGATATAAATCCTGAATTAAACATGAGCTCACGCTTTTTAGGCCTGCAATTAGACGATTTCAGCTTAGGCGTGATTATCAGCTTATGGGTTAACGTTTCTCTCTTTATTTTCTTTTCTTTCGTTACTAACACCTCTGTACGCGAGCGCATAACTGCCAGCGACTTCACCTCCCCTAACATATTTGACAACAACGACCTGCCCACAGATGAGTTTCGTTACAACTGTAAAGTAGATGATATTCGAGTGGTTTTGGAACGTATTTTGGGACCTAAAAAAACAGAATCCTTCTTTGCTGATTACCAGTCTCATCATGGCATACAGTACGACAGCGCTATTGCCACCAATCACTTAATTCAAGACAGTGAAAAATTACTGGCTTCTGTAGTTGGCTCTTCTTCTGCTCAGGTTATTTTCTCTACTCTGCTTGGCGGCGAACAAATAAACCCGCGTGATATCACCTTCTTAGCCAGTGAAGCCAGCCAAGCCTTCACCATGAGTCGCGATCAACTACAGGCAGCGTTAGAAAACCTCCAGCAAGGCGTAAGTGTTATTGATAAAGACTTTCAATTGGTTGCTTGGAATAGCCGCTATTTAAAGATGTTTAACTACCCCACTGAGCTAACTCATGTGGGCAAACCAATTGCAGAGCTTATCGCTTTTAACGCTGGCCGCGGTTTTTGTGGTGATGGCAGTATTAGTGAGCAAGTTGAACGCCGGTTACAATTCTTACGATCAGGCTTGCCGCATAACCATGAGCGGCAATTACCCAATGGCACTGTTTTGTCTATGCAAGGCCACCCTATGCCTGACGGCGGTTTTGTTACCAGCTTTACGGACATCACCGTTCATCGCCAAGCTGAACAAGCGCTAAAAGAAGCCAACATTAACCTTGAGCAGAAAGTAGAACAAAGCAGTCAAGAACTGGCCGATTTGACCAGCCAACTTATTGAAGCCAATAACAGTAAATCGCGTTTTTTAGCGGCGGCTGGGCATGACTTAATGCAACCATTAAATGCCGCCAAATTATTTGCCTCAACTCTTTTCCAACAAGCACTGACTGATCATCAACAGGAACTATTAACGCACCTAGAGGGCTCTTTGGAATCATTAGAATCCGTGCTTTCTATTTTAGTGGAAATTTCAAAGCTGGATGCCGGTGCAATGGACCCTAAAATGCAGCCCATAGAATTAAGTGCGCTCTTAAAACCGCTTAAAGATGAATTTACTGCACTGGCGACTGAGAAGGGATTAAAACTGCGTACCCATTGTCCTGATGTTTGGGTACTAGGCGATCCACACTGGCTACGTCGTATTATTCAAAACTTGCTGGCCAACTCTGTTCGTTACACAGATACGGGTGGCATTCTCTTAGGCTGTAGAAAACGTGGAAATTCATTGGCGATAGAGATATGGGATACAGGCACGGGCATTCCCGAATCAAAACTTAAGGATATATTTTTAGAGTTCAAACGCTTAAACACTTCTGATTCCAAAGGGTTAGGATTGGGTTTAGCCATTGTTGAACGCATGACTAAACGCATGGGCTATGAATTAAAAGTGGAGTCTTGGGTTAATCATGGCAGCCGCTTTAGCTTAAGGGTTCCTTTAACAGAAGCAGGAATAAGCGGTGTTGAAAAACAATCCAGTGCGTCGCTATCATCGGCCAGTTTTGATGGCTTAAAAACCTTCGTAATAGACAACGATCCGGAAGTACTGGCAGGCATGAATGCTTTATTGAATAGCTGGAAGTGTGATATTTACAGCTGTCAAAACTTACAACAAGCGCTGGCAATACCTTTCACGCCACAAGTACTGTTAGCCGACCATCAATTAGATAATGATGAAACGGGTTTAGAGGTCATGCAGGCTCTTGAGCATAAATTTGGCCACAAGATTCCAGGTATTTTGATTACTGCAGACCCAAGGCCTGAGGTAGAAGAACAGGCGAAAGCAATGGGCTTTTACTTTTTACGAAAACCATTAAAGCCCGCCGCATTACGGGCATTATTAAGACGTATTACACGCTAGTCTGCTGGGTCTATATTTTGTTCAGGCTTATCAAAGGAAAGACTCTGCACCGCAATCACTGCTTGGGTGCGTGTACGCACACCCAGCTTGCGGAAAATAGCGGTCACGTGCGCCTTAACCGTCGCCTCACTGACATCTAGGTCATAGGCTATCTGCTTGTTCAACAAACCTTCAGTCATCATGCTTAACACCCTAAATTGTTGTGGTGTTAGGCTTGCTAACCGATGTGCTAAGTCAATCGCTTGCTGATTAGGCTGGTGCTGATAACGTCGAGCTTCTTCGGGTAAATACACATCACCGGCTAACACCATACCTATGGCTTGTGCAATAAGGTCTAAGGACGAAGATTTTGGAATAAAACCGGAGGCTTCATGATCAATTGCTTGGCACATAATGGCAACGTCTTCACTGGCTGAGACCACGACTACAGGTATTTCTGGAAAGTGCGAGCGTAAAAACACTAACCCGGAAAACCCATGTGCACCTGGCATATGTAAATCTAATAGAACCAAATCGGCATCACTATGCTGCTCTACCACCAATTGTAATTCTGGTAAGGATTCAGCCTGCTCTATTTGCACGTCAGGAAGAAGTTGGCGCACAGCCTGCTGCATGGCCGTTCGAAAAAGAGGATGATCGTCGGCTATTATTATTTTACTGGCTTGCTGCATTATATTTCCTTAACTCAACGGTTAATAACTAATTATTATAATGGTCTGCTTGTCTCAATAAAGCAAAAAACCGCCTAAGAAAATTACTCTTAAGCGGTTTTAAATTAAAGACAACGATTTAATTTTACTTATTCATACGATTATCAATTAAGTCATCGACCACTGATGGGTCTGACAAAGTAGATAAGTCACCCAGAGCATCGTGCTCATTGGCAGCAATTTTACGTAATATTCTACGCATAATTTTACCCGAACGCGTCTTCGGTAAATCGGTGGTAATTTGGATTAAGTCGGGAGCGGCAATCGGGCCGATTTCAGTACGCACCCACTCACGCAGTTCCTTTCTAATTTCATCAGTCGCTGGTTCATTACCTTTCAACGTAACGTACACATAAATACCTTGGCCTTTGATGTTATGTGGGTAGCCTACTACCGCAGCCTCAGCTACTTTCGGGTGGGCTACTAAAGCACTTTCAACTTCAGCCGTGCCCATACGATGACCGGAAACGTTAATAACATCATCGACACGACCAGTAATCCAGTAATAACCATCTTCGTCCCGACGAGCACCATCACCACTAAAGTACATACCACGGAAAGTCGAGAAGTAGGTTTGTACAAAGCGTTCATGGTCGCCATACACCGAACGTGCTTGGCCAGGCCAGCTATCAAGCATCACCAAGTTACCTTCAGTCGCGCCTTCTAAAATCATGCCCGTGTTATCCACCAGCGCAGGCTGTACACCAAAGAACGGACGTGTCGCCGAACCAGGTTTAGTAGCTGTGGCACCAGGTAAGGGCGTAATCATAATGCCACCTGTTTCTGTCTGCCACCAAGTATCAACAATAGGGCAACGACCTTCACCTACTGTGTGGTAATACCACTCCCAAGCTTCAGGGTTGATGGGTTCGCCAACCGAGCCTAACAGGCGCAATGATTGACGGTGTGTACCCTCTACCGCTTTTGGGCCTTCTGCCATTAAGGCGCGGATGGCCGTTGGTGCAGTATAAAGAATATTAACCTTATGCTTGTCTACAATCTGAGAGAATCGATTAATGTCAGGATAATTTGGAACCCCTTCTGACATTAGCGTAATAGCACCATTGACCAAGGGGTAATGGACGCATAAACCAAGTAACCGCCAGTGCTATGCACCACACCTTTAGGTTTGCCGGTAGAGCCCGATGTATAAAGAATAAAGAGCGGATCTTCAGCATTCATTTCTTCAGGCGGGCAGTTGGCAGAAGCCATTTTAATTAGATCGTGATACCAAAGATCACGGCCTTCATGCCATTCAATATCGCCACCAGTGCGCTGCACTACAATGACTGTTTCTAAGGTGCTGACGTTTGGATTCTTAGCTGCTAGATCTACGTTTTTCTTCAACGGTGTGCTGCGTCCGGCACGCACGCCTTCGTCAGCAGTAATAACAATTTTAGCGTTACTGTCTTCAATTCGACTGGCTAAAGCATCCGGTGAGAACCCACCGAATACAACCGAATGTACTGCACCAATACGCGCACAAGCCAACATAGCGACTGCCGCTTCTGGGATCATAGGCATATAAATACAAACGACGTCACCCTTGCGTACGCCTTGTCCACGCAAGGCATTACCAAAACGACTTACTTCTTCGTGCAATTCTTTATAAGTGATAGTTCGATCTTGATCTGGCTCATCGCCTTCCCAAATAATAGCCGTTTGATCACCACGTTTTTCAAGGTGGCGGTCTAAACAGTTAACCGAAGCGTTTAAAGTGCCGTCTTCAAACCAGCGAATAAAAACATTGTGATCATCGAATGAAACATCGCGCACCTTAGTAAAAGGTTTAATCCAATCAATACGGTTTACGGCTTGCTCGCGCCAGAACCCTTCAGGATTAACAATGGATTGCTGGTACATCTGTAAATACTGTTCATTGTTAATCCACGCGGAATCCGCAAACTCCGGCTTCACTGGGTAGGTCTTTTGTTCGCTCATAGCGTTCTCCTGCGTGTATTTTTATATTTAATTTATTTACCTACATATTGGTCACATCACACCCATTGCTGAATTAGACAATAGTCTACACAGCTAGGCGCTTTTGATATTTACAATGAACCGAGTCAGGCTTTAGATAAAGCTAATATTTAGTCTATATTTAACAACTGGCAAGACCTTTGGATAATACTTATCCATTTATTTCTATCGCATAGTGCTATTGTCCAACAACACAACTCGCTTGGAGAGCTTTATGATGCGTAAAACACCCTTGATCATACTTACTGCTGCGGCCTTACCTTTTGCAGTGCAAGCAGCCAATACCGACTTTAGCTTTGGTGGATTTATTAAAGCCGATGCTATGGTTTCTCAATATAAAGATAACAAACCAACTGATCTCAATGCAGCTCACGATTTAAATTTTTATATTCCTGGCCAGACACCTATTGAAACTGCAGGTAAAAACGTCACTGCATTTGATACCAGCGCGCAAAGCTCTCGTTTTAACCTTAAAACTGTCACTACTTTAGAAAATGGCGAAAAAGTGACTGCCTTTGTAGAAATGGACTTTTTAGGAGCGACTGCGGGCAAACAAACCACTAATCCTCACAGCCCGCGTTTACGTCACGCCTATTTTGCTTACAATAATCTTACTATTGGACAAACTTGGTCTACTTTTATGAACCCCCAGGCCATACCAGACACGGTTGACCTGATCGGTCCTTCGGAAAGCACGATACTGGTGCGTCAAGCCCAAGCTCGTTACACCATGGGTGATTTTCAGTTTGCCTTAGAGAACTCTGAGACTAACCATTTAGAAGCGTCAGGAACCTCGACACAAAAATCAGCAAAAATGCCAGATATGATTGCTCGCTACAATTTAAAAACAGGTGGCCACTCGTTCAGTTTTGCCGGTTTAATCCGTGATTTACGTACTAAAAATGACGACAACACTTTAGGGTTTGGTGTTAACGCCGCAGGTATCGTTAAATTAGGTGACGACAACTTAAGATTTAGTGCCAGTTATGGACAGGTTGGACGCTACGTCGGTATTGCTACCGCACCAGACAGCATGATAGTTAATGGTGAACTAGAAGCGACAGATGTATTTGCCGCCTTTGCTTCTTATCAGCACTTTTGGTCGCCACAATGGCGCTCGTCGCTTACTTATTCGATGTTAAATGCCAGTTACGAAGATGATGCAGTGGCTAGTTCACTTAAGGCAAATGAAAAGTCTCAAAGCGCGCGCGTTAACTTAATGTATTCACCGTCGAAAGAACTGACTTATGGCGTAGAGCTAAGCAACGCTAAGCTAGAAAAGATAAATGGAACTGATGGTAGCTTTAACCGTCTGCATGTGACTGCTAAATACGCATTCTAAACTGAACTCGCTAGCATAAAAAAACGAGCCTAGCGCTCGTTTTTTTGTTTCTATTTAAAGATATTTGAATGCCACTAACGTGAGGGATTTTTGTGGCTAAAGCCACGTCATTTTCGCGGGGTGTAGGGGCTTTCTCCAAGGGTTTTCACCACTTAGCAAAATGATCTTCGGTAAAACCCCAAGCATCACTGATATGTATCGTTTCACCAGGCAAGTGAATTTCACCATGAAAGCAGCCAAAGTGCTGAGTAAAATTCGACGCCATAAACAACGCATTAATTTTTTCTTTACGCTGCCCTGCTGGGCTAAAGTGCAAGTCGATGATGCCATCGGCTGAACGCAACGCCCAAGTATTCTTAGACTGATAACGGTCAAACTGAAAATCGACCATGTCCACTTTAATTAAGCGCCCTTCTAACCATAATGCATTTTCTGTATTACCGGTTTCATTTACACCCGCGGCTAAGTTCAAACCTAAACGCCTACCATCTGCTAGACGACAAGATAAGCTCGCCCAGTTCCAGAAAGTTTCGCGGCGCATAAAGCCTGCCGTCCAATCAACCGCAGCCAATGCATCAATTTCGAGCAAATCAAACTTTTTTTCATCCCAACGCACTGTGCCATTACAGACTTGAGCTGCACTCTTTTGAGTAAACACCCAACCGTCATAGCCAGCACGGCTACAGATAGCCAAGGGATTGTATTTGGTAGTTTCGTCAATGGTTGCTTCAATCTGAACTTTGCCAGCAACATCAACTGCTACTTTACGAATACCCGGGATACTGGTAGCGCTTATTCGTAACCGGTTTTTACCGTGCACAAACTCGCTGTCACCATTATTCGGAGCGGGCTCTATAAATGTTTTTCTAGCAAAAGGCTGTAGAAAACTAAACTCTTCAAAATAACCAGTGGTTGGCTCGTATAAATATAGAAAAGCATTACTCACCAGTTTTAAATCAACAATGGCTAGCCCTACGATAAGTTGATCACTGGCAAAACTTATAAATTGAAATTGGTTGAAACCTAAACGCTTGGCGAGCTTACTGCGTTTACGATCCATAGTAGTACGGAGGTCATAATCTAAATAATTAATACGCTCAACGCCCTCTGGCAACACACCAAAAACTGGCTGTCCATTAGGCTGAATTAATTGGTCGCGACGAGCCATAATATACTCTTGTTATACTTATTAGTTTTATAAAACACCTGAGCTTAAACGAAGAGGCCCATGTTTTAACATGAGCCCAAAAACCAGATACTTAAGATGTCAGTAACTTATACTAAACCTTAGATAGCTCAAGTATTAATCAATAAAAATTATTTTCAACAGCAGTAAAGCTGTCATTATCCAAACAGCCCAAGGCAACTCACGCCACTTACCAGCTAATATTTTACAGAAGGTATAAGTAATAAAACCCAGTGTTATGCCATGGGCAATTGAAAACGTTAATGGTGTTAAAAACAAAACAACAGTAACCGGTGCAGCCTCAGTAAGGTCATCCCAGTTCACTTCTTTTAAAGTAAACAGCATTAATATTGAAACATAGAAAATCGCACCTGCGGTGGCATAAGACGGAATAATCTGTGCTAAAGGGGCAAAAAATATGCTCAGTAAAAACAGGATTCCAACAAACACTGCGGTTAAGCCAGTACGTCCTCCAGCGGCAACGCCAGCAGCACTTTCTACATAACTGGTAGTGGTTGATGTACCTAGCATAGCACCTGCAACAGTGGCGGTGCTGTCTGCTAATAACGCTTGTTTTAATCGCGGTACATTACCATCACTTTTAGTAAGACCGGCTCTTTGAGTCACCGCAATCAAAGTACCGGTGGTATCAAATAAGTCTACAAACAGGAACGCAAAGATGACGCTGAGCATAGCTACATCCATAGCTTCTTTTAGATTCATTTGCATAAAGGTAGGTGCAATCGAAGGCGGCATCGACATCAGACCACTGTAGTGAATATCACCAGATCCAACAGCTATCACTGTTACTATTAAAATGGCGATCATGACAGCGCCATGAACCTTATGCTGAATAAAGGCCACTATTAAGAAGAAACTCAGTATGGCCATGGCAGGGCCAAAATCCGTCAACTTACCTAAGCTTACGAAGGTTGCTGGATGCGCAACAATAATACCTGCATTTTTTAAGGCGATTAACGCTAAAAACGCACCAATACCGGCAGCAATGGCCTTTTTAAGAGTAGTGGGAATGGCACTAATGGCCCACTCTCGTACTTTAAATAAACTCAGTACGATAAAGATAACACCTGACAGGAACACGGCCCCTAAAGCTGTTTGCCAAGTGTAGCCCATACCGAGGACAACACCGTAAGTGAAGAAGGCGTTTAAGCCCATACCAGGCGCCAAGGCAACCGGTAAGTTGGCCCAAAAACCCATAACAAAACAACCCAAAGCAGCAGCAACACAGGTAGCAACAAACACAGCACCATGGTCCATTCCGGCCTCAGCCAGCAAGGCTGGGTTAACAAATATAACATACGCCATGGTAAGGTAGGTCGTTATGCCTGCCACTAACTCTGTACGCCAATTTGTTTCGAAACGTGACAGGTGAAATAGTTTTTCCAGCATAATATTGCCTGTAAGTGTAAATAGGGGTAAACATTTTTGAGGAGGCGATTATAATGCTCTTAAATTCAAAGCCAACAAATACCTTGTTATTTACTGTATATTTGCCATCAATTTCCCACTGGAGTCTTTTATGAGTGCTTACCGCGAAGAAATTCGTAATGCCATCCGTGCTATTCCAAACTGGCCTACTGAGGGTGTTATCTTTCGCGATATAATGCCGCTACTTCAGGATCCAAAGATGTTTCACAAACTGGTTGAAAGCTTTGTGCAGCGCTATCAAGGTATGAATTTAAACGCCATTGCTGCCATTGATGCGCGTGGCTTTATTTTAGGCGCTCCCTTGGCTTACGAACTGGGTTTAAGCTTAGTAACCGTACGTAAAAAAGGTAAGTTACCTTACGAAACCATTGAACAAAGCTATGACCTTGAATACGGCAGCGCCACCATTGAATTACATACAGATGCGCTGTCTGTGGGCGACCAAGTAGTGGTGGTCGATGACCTGATTGCCACTGGTGGCACTATGTTAGCAGCTTGTCAGCTAATTAAACGCTTAGGCGCAGAAGTTGTAGAGGCAGCTTCTATTATTGATTTGCCCGACCTCAAAGGCAGCCACAAGATTCGCCAAGAAGGTTTTAACGTATTCAGTATTTGTGAATTTGAAGACCACCAGTAAGATATATACAGATTAATTGCTCATGGCACTGTTAATCAGTGCCATTATCTAAATCTTAGCCTTTTTTACCTGCCGCCTCAGCAATACGTTGCACTACTCTTGCCGCTGCCACAAAACCAAAAGTTGCTGTCACCATTGTTACAGCACCAAACCCCGATGAACAGTCTAAACGGGTGCTTTCCCCGACAAAGCTTTTTGTTGCACAGACTGAGCCATCGGCTTGCGGGTACTTTAACTGCTCAGTTGAATACACACAGGGGATAGAATAGTTACGGCTGGTATTACGCGAAAAACCATAGTCTCTTCTAAGCAAAGAACGTACTTTACGTGCGAGTGGGTCGTTGGTGGTTTTATTTAAATCGGTGATCTGTATTTGGGTAGGATCTATTTGTCCACCAGCCGCTCCAGTGGTGACAACACGTATTTTCTGGCGTTTACAGTGCGCTATTAAAGCCGCTTTGCTTTTAACGCTATCAATACAATCAACCACATAATCGTAATTTGTAATTAATTCGTGTAAGTTTTTTTCTGTGACAAAATCCATCACAGCCTTCACTTGGCATTCAGGATTGATGGCGATAATACGCTCGGCCACTGCATCTACTTTTAACTGGCCGATAGTATTGGTGAGCGTATGAATTTGACGGTTAGTATTAGTGACGCAGATATCATCCATATCTATTAGGGTAATAGCACCTATGCCAGAGCGAGCTAAGGCTTCAGCAGCCCAAGAGCCGACACCGCCTATGCCAACCACACAAACATGCGCCTTACTTAAACGCTCAAGACCAAGCTGACCATACAAGCGGCCTATACCACCAAATCGATCAAGATACTCAGGACTCATACTTACCACTTTTATCGTAAAAACGGCAGTATATCAAAGCTAGGACTCAGGTGTACTTGCTAAGTTATTCATAGAGGCAGAACGCATTCGTAACCAACGTGCGGTTTCCGCAATGCGACTTAAACTCGGAGATAGACGGTCAAAATCTCGTAATAGATTTCCAGCCTCTTTTCTTGGCAACTCTCCAAGAAGCCCTGTTTTAAGCTGAGGAGAAAGCACTATTTTGCCTGTCAGAGAAACAGTTAGCACTTCAATAAAGTCAGATGAGAAACGAGCATGCTCACGCAAATTGATTTTTAAAACCGACTCATTATCGTGGCGCTCCAACACGAGCTGATCATTAATTTGCAAAGGACCCTGCAGAATAGAGAAAAACAGCTCAAACTCATTATCGTGTTTTTCCCAAACATTATCTTGATGCGCTATTGCCAGTGCATCCATCCAAAGCTGTCGAAAACGTTGCTGACTGATTTGCCTTTCTATTACACGAATCTCTAGGCGATTGGTGTTTTGCGGTTGACTCTTATCAACATACAGCGCCACCATAAACCAAGGTTTATTTAGTGTTTCAAATACGCCGACGCCCTGCAAATTCGCTGCATTGGCCACATTAACTAAAAAAAAGAGGATAAAAGACGATACTAATAAGCGCATATACACTTCGACACATCATTTACAGACTAGGTGACAATTTTTGTCAGGTGTTGACCATAAGTGTAATTAACATCTATTTCAACGCCCATCTACGACAACTTCGACTATTGACCTCAACCTACGCTTATTAAATCAATATAGGAGTTCATTTGCAGAGTGGACTGTATTAGCTGCTGCTGACGGTGGGGCTGACGTAAGTCTTGTAGGCTTATGCAGGACAAAACTTGAACCAACAATTGATTCACGCCATTCCAACTAGGCGATAATGAACAACTGTCTATGATTTCACACTGCACATCTTCCCCGGCGCACTCTGTTAATGAAACAGGACCTTCGAATGCTTGGACTACATCTAAAATGCGTATTTGTGATGCGGCACGCGTTAGTCGGTAACCGCCCTTAGCGCCACGCTGACCAACAACTAGTCCGGCGTCAGACAATGTTTTCATTACCTTACGTATGGTAGGCATACTTAACTGAGTAGCTTGGACTAAATCATCGGTAGAAAGCCTAACAGCACCGGCATCTATCATTTTATTGAGTACAACAACGCCATAGTCGGTCATTTTACTAATGCGTAACACCGGATTACCTCGACTTATACTTATATAAATAGATTACTGTTAGGCATCTTTTGCCAATTTTGCTAAAATGCCCAACATTTAAAGTATACCAATTTAGTATTGATTGGTATACCCGAGTAAATTACTCTGTTATGATATAGCCAGTTCTAACAGCAGCGCGCTCTGCTTTGATACCTAAGAGATGAGAGTTACTTATGAGCAATACCGCAGAAATCGAACGCCGTATAAGCAACGAATACGCAGCGGGCTTCGTCACCGACATTGAGTCAGAGTCAGACACAATCGCACCTGGATTGAATGAAGACGTTATTCGTTTTATTTCCGCTAAAAAAAATGAACCTGAATGGATGACCGACTGGCGCCTTAAAGCATTCCATGCTTGGCAAGAGATGGAAATTCCAGATTGGGCGAATTTAAAAATTGAAGAAATAGACTTTCAGTCCATCTCTTATTACTCCGCCCCTAAAAGCATGAAGGATCGCCCTAAAAGCTTAGACGAAGTTGATCCTGAGCTAATCAGAACCTACGAAAAGCTAGGTATCCCTTTGCATGAACAAATGCAATTAGCTGGTGTTGCCATAGATGTGGTGTTTGACTCTGTTTCTGTTATCACCACCTTCCGCGAAAAATTAGCCGAAGCGGGTGTTATCTTTATGCCCATCTCTGAAGCTATTCAGCATCACCCCGAGCTAGTTAAAAAGTACTTAGGTACTGTTGTACCTCAGCGTGATAACTTTTTCTCTGCATTAAACAGTGCCGTGTTTACTGACGGTTCGTTTGTGTACATTCCTAAAGGCGTACGCTGCCCGATGGAACTGTCTACTTATTTCCGCATTAACGAACTTAACACTGGCCAGTTCGAACGTACTTTAATTGTTGCCGAAGAAGGCTCCCACGTATCTTACCTTGAGGGTTGTACTGCCCCGATGCGTGATGAGAACCAACTGCACGCAGCGGTAGTAGAGCTAATTGCCTTTGATAACGCTGAAATTAAATACAGCACCGTACAAAACTGGTACCCAGGCGATGAGAACGGCAAAGGCGGTATTTACAATTTTGTAACCAAGCGTGCCATTGCCCACACCAACGCCAAAGTCAGCTGGACTCAAGTAGAAACAGGCTCAGCCATTACTTGGAAATACCCAAGTGTTATTTTAAAAGGCGACAACTCTATTGGTGAGTTCTACTCAGTTGCCCTCACCAATAACATGCAGCAAGCCGATACCGGTACCAAGATGATTCACTTAGGTAAAAACACCAAGTCGACCATTATTGCTAAGGGTATTTCTGCTGGTCGCAGTCAAAGTACCTACCGTGGTTTAGTACGTATGAACCCAGGTGCTACCGGTGCGAGAAACTTTACTGAATGTGACTCACTATTAATTGGTGACAAGTGCGGCGCCCACACCTTCCCTTACATTGAAAGCAAGAATGCTAGTGCCATTATTGAGCACGAGGCCACTACTTCAACCGTAAGTGAAGACCAACTGTTCCTGTGTCGCCAACGTGGTATTGATACTGAAAAAGCTGTTTCCATGATCGTAAACGGTTTCTGTAAAGAAGTGTTCAAAGAGCTTCCCATGGAATTTGCCGTAGAAGCAGGCAAGTTATTGGAAGTATCGCTTGAAGGTGCGGTGGGTTAATACGCCCCACCCTTACAAAGAACATTTAAACTGAACTTTATAAATTTAGAATTGGAACCAATATGCTAAGCATCAAAAATTTAGAAGCCTCTGTAGAAGGCAATCAAATCCTAAAAGGCCTAAGCCTAGACATTAAACCAGGCGAAATCCACGCCATCATGGGCCCTAACGGTTCTGGCAAAAGTACCTTAGGTAATGTGTTAGCCGGTCGTGAAGAATACGAAGTGTTAGCCGGCACAGCCACATTAAATGGCAAAGATATTTTAGCGCTAGAGCCTGAAAAACGTGCTCAAGAAGGTCTATTTTTAGCTTTCCAATACCCTGTAGAAATTCCGGGTGTTTCCAACCTAGAGTTCTTAAAAGCGTCTGTCGATGCCATTCGTGCCGGACAAGGCAAAGAAGCCATGAGCTCAGTTGAGTTTTTAAAACTTGCTCGCGAAAAGTGTAAAACCGTTGACCTAGACCAAAACTTCTTAAAGCGTGGTGTTAACGAAGGCTTTTCTGGTGGTGAGAAAAAACGTAACGAACTTCTACAAATGATGATGCTAGAACCAAAACTGTGCATCCTCGATGAAACAGACTCAGGCTTAGACATCGATGCCTTGCAAGTCGTTGCCAACGGCGTGAACTCAATGCGCAGCCCAGAGCGTAGTTTCCTAATTGTGACTCACTACCAGCGTCTATTAGATTATATAGTGCCAGACTTCGTCCACGTACTGTCCGACGGCCGTATTGTTAAATCCGGTGGTAAAGAGCTGGCGCTAGAACTAGAAGAAAAAGGCTATGCGTGGTTAGAAGAAGCAACTAATGGAGTAGCGTAATCATGGCTGAACAATTTCAAGCTCAACAACTGGCACTGGCTGAGTCTGCTCAGACATTGCCCTTTTTAGTCGAGCTAAAAAAACAAGGGCTATCTGCCTTTAGTAAAGCCGCTATGCCTACCCGTAAAACCGAAGCATGGCGTTTTACTTCACTGTTTAATCTTGCCAGCAGTGAATACGCGCAAGCCAACAACAGCGAACTAAACGAAGAGCTAACTCAGGCTGCCACCATTGCCGACCTAAACTCTGCGCGCTTAGTATTCGTTAACGGCTTTTTAAACACTGAACTGTCTGATGCCTTAGCACTAGAACAAGTCAGCTTGTTTAGCCAAGCCAATGACACACAGAAAAGCTTAATTAAAGAAAAGCTTGGCACTGTATTAGCTCAAGCTCAGGGTACAGCGCACTTATTTAATGACTTAAATAACGCCAGCACCAGTGAAGGTGTATTAGTGCATGTGGCTAAAAACCAACAGCTTAGCCAACCAATTCAAATCAGCTATTTAACCACTGAAGGCAGCCAACCATTTACGGTAAACAACCGCATACTGGTGGTGCTTGAAGCAGGCGCAGAAGCCACTGTGGTTGAACATTACGGCTCTGATAGCAAAGCGCAAATTAGCTTTACCAATGCTTTGACTGAAATCAGCGTCGGCGACAACGCCCGCATTCAGCATTACCGTTTATTAACCATGCAAGAAGGAGCGCAGCATATAGGCAGCACTCATATTGAACTGGGTCGTGACTCTCGCTACAACGCCTTCCACTTAAGCCTTGGTAGCAAGCTGAGCCGTAACGATATAGTGGTAAACCACAACGTTGGTGGCTCTCACTCAGAGTTCTCTGGCGTCTACGTTCCACAAAACTCTGATGTAGTCGACTACCACACTAGCATTGAGCACAAAGTACCCAACTGCACGGGCAACGAAGTGTTCCGTGGCATTATTAACGATAAAGCTCGAGCTGTATTTAACGGCCGTATTCATATTCATGCGGATGCGCAAAAAACGCACTCGGAGCTAAGTAACAGAAACTTACTGTTAACCAATACCGCTGAGATATACACCAAGCCAGAGCTAGAAATTTACGCTGATGATGTTAAGTGTGCCCACGGTGCTACCGTCTCTCAATTAGACGAAGATGCCAGTTTTTACTTACAAAGTCGTGGCATTAGCAAACAAGAAGCTAACGTTATACTAAGCTTTGGCTTTATTAATGAGCTGCTACAGGCACTGCCTCACCCAGCCATTACCGACTTACTGCGTCCGCTATTAGCGCGCCGCTTTGGTCGTGATTCAGAAGAACTCAGCGGCCACTTATTGGACAAGGATCTGCTATGAGCTTAAGTCATGCTGATATTAATGCCATTAGAGCGGAGTTTCCGGCTTTACAGCAACAAGTAAACGGCAAGCCTTTGGTTTACTTTGACAACGGTGCCACCACGCATAAGCCTAAAGTGGTTATCGACGCTATTAATAAGTTTTACAGCTTACAAAACTCCAACGTACACCGTGGAGCACACACGCTAAGCGACCAAGCCACCGGCTTGTTTGAAAACGCCCGTATGACCGTCAAAAACTTTGTGAATGCTAATAGCACCAATGAAGTAATTTGGACCAAAGGCACCACCGAGTCTATTAACTTAGTCGCTTCCACTTGGGGTCGCAGCAATATTAAAGCCGGTGATCAGATATTGGTTTCGGCCATGGAACACCACGCAAATATAGTTCCTTGGCAAATGCTGGCGGAAGAAAAAGGCGCTAAAGTAGTGCCTATTCCTGTATTAGATAATGGCGAGTTAGATTTAGCGGCCTATAAGAGCCTTTTAACCAGCGCAGTTAAATTGGTTGCCATTACGCATGTATCTAATGCACTAGGCACTATTAACCCAGTCGCCGATATTATTAAATTAGCGCACACCAACAACAGCTTAGTATTGGTCGATGGCGCGCAAGCGGTATCGCACTTCCCTGTAGACGTACAAGCCTTAGACGTGGACTTCTATGCATTCTCTGGCCATAAAGTATTTGGCCCTACGGGTATTGGTGTACTGTATGGTAAAGAAGATTTGTTGAATGCTATGCCGCCTTATCAAGGTGGTGGTGAAATGATCGAACAAGTCAGTTTTGCTAAAACCACGTTTAACGGTTTACCGTTTAAATTTGAAGCAGGTACGCCCAATATTGCTGGTGCTATCGGTTTAGCCACGGCTCTAGACTATTTAAACAGTTTAGATCGCCCTGCCATAGCGGCGCATGAGAACGCTTTATTGGCACGCGCTAACGAACTAGTCGAAAAAATCGGTGGAATACGTATTATCGGTACTGCAGCCAATAAAGCATCAGTATTGAGCTTTTTAATAGAAGGCACACACCCAGCCGACGTCGGTACTTTGTTAGACCAACAAGGAATTGCCGTACGTACCGGTCATCACTGCGCCATGCCGATTATGGAGCAGTTCGCTATTCCTGGAACCGTGCGTGCTTGTTTTGCCTTCTATAATACAATAGAAGAAGTCGAGACTTTATTTAAAGGCCTTGAGAAAGCAAAAACTTTTTTACTTTAGGTGCAAGCTTATGACAACTGAAACTTGGGATCCTAACGCTAACAGCCCTGCTGACATCAGCATGACTGACGCCGCCATTAAACACTTCAGCAAACAGTTGAAAAACCAGGCTGATGCTAAAGGCATTCGCTTATGGCTAAAGAAAAGTGGCTGCTCTGGATTTAAATATGAGCTAAATTTTATAGACCAGGTTCCTGAAGGGGAACAGGCCATTACTATTAACGATGATATTACGCTATATGTACCCAACGATGCAGCCCAAGTATTAAACGGTACAGTCATCGACTACGCCACTGAAGGTCTAAACAGCAGTATTAAGTACTTAAATCCAAAAGCCAGTAACCCTTGCGGTTGCGGCGAATCTTTTAGCGCCTAGGAGACGAACGATGGAAAAACGAATGGTAGTAGCACAAGCCGCCTGCCCTGGGCGTGCAGTGCCATCTGGTGCTCCTGTTGTTATCCCAGAGGGTAGCTTTGTTACTATCAGCCAAGCACTGGGTGGCAGTTACACCGTCATTTATGAAGGCAACATGGTCCGCATAGATGGCACCGATGCTGGCGCTTTTGGCCTAGAAACTCTTCAGTTCAACTATGAAGATTATGGTGATGGTAAAGTTCATCTTGAGCAAATTGAAGAAACCATACGCACAGTTTATGACCCTGAAATTCCAATTAACTTATTGGATCTAGGCTTAATTTATAAGATCGATATTAATGGTAATAAAGTAAAAATTGATATGACCTTAACCGCGCCTACTTGTGGCATGGGCCCGGTCATGATTTCCGATGTAAAATATCGAGTCTCGAAAGTACCTAACGTAGAAAGCGTAGAAGTTGAGCTGGTATTCGACCCACCTTGGCACCGCGACATGATGAGCGAAGAAGCTCAACTAGAGTCTGGGTTGTATTTTTAGTTTTAATTCATACATCGTTTAAACTGTTGCAAGTTAGCGGGCGCGACAAAGCGCCCATACAAAATCACCCATCACCCATCACCCATCACCCAAATATAATTCAACATTCAACATTCAAAATTCAACATTACCTCCTACTGCCTTTTAGATTTTGCCAAAGTGTTCCCAGCAGCTCATACATTGCTCGTTCAGATTTCTGCGCCGCTTGTGCTCCTATCCGCCAATCTGAATCATCCACGCTCATACGCATGGCAGGTGCAGGAATAGCATCAAGTTGCAGATCTTGAAAAAAGACCAACGCACGGGGTAAGTGAGAGTTCTCAGTTACCAACGCAAAGCGCAGGTCTTTTAAGAACGGTTGCATAACATTGGCTTCTTCTTCGGTATCGCGTGGCGAAGGAAAACTAAGGATGCGCTCAGAGACAACACCAAAGCTTTCTGCTACTTCTCGCATTACCTCAGCATGTGGACGCTTGTCTGTCCCTTCATAGCCAGAAACAAATAACTTCGCTTGCGGATTGGCTTCTAGAATGCGTAGTCCTTCCATTAATCGAAAAAGACTGGATGAACACAGCTGTGATGCCGGTGGCATACTGATATCACTGGCATGACAGCCACCTAACACCACTACAGCATCAACTGGTTGCTTAATATCAAACATTGCATAGTTATTTTCAAAGGGTGCCAACAGCTTATCAGCCACTGGATGCCAGCTGGTTAGAGCTAACCACAGACAGCTGAATGCAACTAAAGTTTGGCTTAATCGTGGTTTACGTTTCCATAAAAACAGCGCCAGTAACAAGCCAGAAAGGGTTAACGGAATGGGCATCAGCCACATTCCGATAAGTTTCTTTAAATAAAAAGCGAACATAAAACCAAGCCCTATAGTTTGCCTTTAAAACAACTTTTTCAGTTTGTCTTTAGCTTTGGATTTGAGTTCGTCTTTTTCTTCAGCGGCCTTTTCTTTTGCCTCTTGTTTTTGTTGCTCTTTAAAATCAGTTACTTCACTGGCAGCCATGTTCTTTAACTTATCCAGCTTGGCATCAAGACCACCTTCAACACTGTTAAGCTCAGCCAATACGTCTGCGTGTTCGCCTAGTGCGCTCTCTAGCCTTGCATTAAGCTCTTGTTTGAGCTCTTGCTCTAGCTCGTCTTGCTTAGCTTTTAAGCGCTGACTAAAGGCTTTGCTTAATTGATTATCTAAGTCTGAACTAATAGAGACCTTAGGCTTAGTCACTTTACCTTTAGCATCCGCATGAATGTTAAACTGCTTAATATTAGCTAAAGCTAAGCCCAGCTCTTTAGCGACAAATGTTTTACCGCCACCAACAAAACCGGTTTGCCCGAAATCAGCATCTGCCTGAGCAACCAAATTTCCGCGACTAACACTGGCATCTGCCTTGATCTGAACTTTAGCGGAGGTTAACTTAATATCACCCATGCCCAGTTTGAAATCATCTGGCTGCCAGTTACTGATCGCAAGACTAAGACTGTCTTTACCTGGGCTGCGAGTATGATCAAAAACTATATTTGCATTCAAAGAATCCATACTTTGCAGCTCTGCACCATCCACTCGAACGGTTGCTGGGCGACCTAGCACTTTAGGTTGATGGGTAATGTCTTTGGCTTCTATCGCTAGCGTGCCTGCAGGGATTCTAGCGGTCATATGTGAATGACGTAACAATGCTGAAGGCCAAGGGTCATTGGTTGCAAAGTGTACATAGTGGCCTTCACGTTCGCGCTTCACTTCTTTCTTAACCTCTACACTGCCCTCAGCATCATCAGAACTGGATAAATAAGGTTTAACTTTTTCGTACCAATACAATGCTTTGGCTGCCATGTCACCGGCTTCACCGCCAAATAATGTCGCGGTTAAATTAGTAGCACCACCAGCATTTAATTGATACTTATTACGGATATTGGCTAGGTCTTTGCTTGGTGCTGCTTTGAGCTCTTTTAATGCCGCTTCAATCTCATTGCGACCGGTTTTAACCGCGTCATGAGCTGCTGCTATTGCTGCTTGATCTTGCTTAAAGCGTTGCTTTACCTCATCAAGCTGAGCCTTACTGCGTTTAAAGTCATCGAGTGAATTTATTTTTGTACCCGTAATGGTCTTTATTTCATTTTCATAAGCTTTAAGAACTCCGTCATCCGGCACCGCTTTTAGCTTTTCATCAATCAATGTTTTATTGCTGGCATAGCTTTGTTTAAAGGCAGCACCAGCATCGTCTATGGTTAATGGTTCATTGGCTAAAATATCTTTAGCGTTGGGCAAATCGACTGAACTCATAATAGTTTCAGCGATATCCTTATCACCTTCTTTCTTTTCTTTTGGCTCAGGCTTTGCTATTGCGCCAGAGGTTTTTCGGAGAGTATCAAACTCCATACCATCAACACTTAACTCACGAATAATGCCCTTACCAATTAATAAAGGGGCAAGCTCTAACTCCGCTACCGCTTGTTTAAACTCAAGCACGTTACGCATGGGCTGGCTTTCATCTGTAACCTTTAAACCCGTCACTTTTAAACCTAAAGGATTAAAGGTCACGGAGGCGCTGTCGACCTCAACTAAGGCACCGTTAACCATAGTGCCGATTTTTTCGATACTGAGTTTTGCTACAGGACCAGCTGCTAACAAAAAGAAAGCCGCACCGCCACCAAAAATCACAACAAAAACAATCAAACCCCACCAACGAATCCAACTAAACATACAATTTCTCCTTAACCCGCGATGGACTGATAAATACGATAAAACTTACTGCCCTTAAGAAACTTGGCAATCCATAAGCGCTCAACCCAAGCCAACACTTTGGCACGGTACTGCACCACTAATAAACGACTTAAGAAAAAGACGGGAATAAAAGCTATAAGTGAAACCACTAAACCACCTAACACTAACGTATGGTTAAATTTTGTAGTTCGTAAAAAATCATTTTGATACATAGAAACCCAAGTTTCTTGTAACCCTGGTGCTGTTAATAATTGTGTACCTATGCTGACACTGAAAGGGTCAATAAACCAAGCAAGTACCGACAATCCCGCTAGCGCCACTAAAAAAGCACTGAGATTAACTCTTACTACTAAGGCAATTAGTAAAACCAGAGCGTTGTGCCAGCTGAAGAACGGCGTAAGCGCAACTATTAATGCCAAGCTAACTGCAAGTGCTATTTGACTGGGTGATGCATCTGAATTCAAAGCTTTTAACAGCTTCGCGAGAATAGTTAACATATTTGTTATCCCTAATAATAATCTGCGATCAATATAGCAACGAAGCTCTATATGACCAATAGTTAGCCTGTTTATTAATTGCGAACTAATTAAACTGCAAAGAAACTGCATAATAAGCAAAGGGTAGGTATGATATCCACTTAATAATAAGCTCTAAAGCTTTGCCACCTCTGTATTGTTCCAAATATGTGAACAATGCATTTCAAGCACAGGGTCTAGCGACATTCTAGTTAAAAGTATATAAATGCTGTCTTCTGTTAATTTTAATAGTAAAAATCAGGCTTTGCACCGCAGGGTCATGCTAAATGAGGATATTATGGGAAAAGTTAAAACCCACTTTCGTTACCAGTTACCACTTCTATTGAGTGCATTGTTAGCACTTAGTGGCTGCGGAGATAAAAATTCTGCCGGTGACGCCGCGATGCAAATGCCCCCACCAGGTGTAGAAGTCGTTACGCTTAACACTCAAACTGTAGAGTTAACCGACTTATTACCAGCGCGTGTTTCTGCGTTTCGCTCTGCCGAAATACGTCCACAAGTAAACGGTATTATCACTAAGCGTTATTTTGAAGAAGGCGCCAACGTTAAAAAAGGCGATAAACTGTACCAAATTGATCCTTCTTTATATCAAGCACAATTAGAAAGTGCACAAGCTCAACTGGCTGTTGCCGAAGCTAATGCTTATGCCGCTAATCTAAAAGCAGATCGTTACAAAACACTTTCTAAGAAGTCTGCAATCAGCCAACAAGAACTGGATGATTCGGAAGCTTTAGCCAAGCAAACTCAAGCACTCGTGAAAGCAGCGCAAGCCGCCGTTCGTAGCGCTAGAGTTAACTTGAGCTATACCGAAATCACTGCGCCTATCCCTGGCATTATTAGCCGTTCTAATATTACCGAAGGTGCTTTAGTTTCCGCACAGCAAGGCAATGCATTAACCACTATTCGTCAAATTTCTCCTGTATATGTGGATATTCAACGCCCCGCCGCCTCTTTGATTCGTATGAAAGATCCAGCCTTATCGCGTGATATCACTATTGAGCTTGATGATGGCACTGAGCATAAAGAAACAGGGCAGTTACAATTTGCCGATGTGAGCGTAGACCCGTCAACTGGCACTGTTAACGTGCGTGCGTTATTTGCTAACGAAGATGGTTCTTTATTACCGGGCATGTTCGTGCGTGCAAAAGTACCTAGCTCTCATATAGAAAATGCCCTAACCGTTCCGCAAAGAGCCATTATCCGTCAAGCCAACTCTGTCACCACTGCTTTAGTCGTTAATGACGACAACATTGCAGAATTACGCGTGGTGGGTATTACCCGTGCTATCAATGACCAATGGCTAGTTAAAAGCGGCTTACAAGTCGGTGAACGCGTCATTGTGACAGGCTTACAAAAAGTACAAACCGGCTCACCGGTTACACCTGAAGATGTCACCCCAAAAGATGCTTCAGCAGCAAACTAGGATAAATAGGGGTTAATATGGTTAACTTTTTTATTGATCGCCCTATTTTCGCATGGGTGATTGCAATCATTATTATGTTGGCAGGGGCTATTTCTCTGACAACACTTCCGGTGCAGCAGTATCCAAGCATTGCTCCGCCAGAAATTCGTATTTCTGCTAACTATCCTGGTGCTTCCGCGCAAACGCTAGAAGACAGTGTTACTCAGATAATTGAGCAAAGCATGACGGGTCTGGATGGCATGCTGTATATGTCATCACAAAGTAGCAGTTCAGGTAACGTTAGTATTAACATTACCTTTGCACCTGGTATTAACCCAGACATTGCTCAAGTACAAGTACAGAACAAACTGTCTTTAGCCGAAAAGCTACTTCCCTTTGAGGTTCAGCAGTTAGGCATTAGCGTAACCAAAGCATCTTCTTCTTTCCTAATGGTAATTGCCTTAGTTTCCGAAGACGGCAGCATGGATAAAAACGACTTAGCAGACTACGCCAACAGCTTTCTTAAAGACCCTTTATCCCGTACTAATGGGGTTGGTGAACTAAGAATCTTTGGTGCTCAATATGCGATGCGTATATGGCTAAAGGCTGACAAGCTAAACGCTTTTGGCTTAACGCCATTAGATGTTAAGTCTGCTATTAGCGAGCAAAACAGTCAGTTTGCTGCCGGTCAAATTGGTGGCATGCCTGTCCTTAAAGGTCAGCAAATTAACGCGACTATTATTGCTCAAACTCGTTTAGAAAACGTTGATGAGTTTGAAAACATTTTGTTAAAAGTTAACACCGACGGTTCACAAGTGCGCTTGAAAGACGTCGCTCGTGTTGAACTCGGTGCTGAAAGCTACATGGCAGACAGTTACTACAACGGTATGCCGGCTACTGGTGTTGCTATTCAATTAGCCACTGGCGCTAATGCGTTAGATACCGCTGCTGCCGTGCGTGCAAGAGTTGCTGAGCTATCAACTTTCTTCCCAGAAGGTATGACGGTTGTTTATCCGTTTGATACCACACCTTTTGTTAAGATCTCTATTGAAAGCGTGGTAGAAACATTAATTGAAGCCATTATTTTGGTATTCTTAGTAATGTATCTGTTCTTAGGTAACCTACGCGCTACCATCATCCCCACCATTGCTGTACCCGTTGTTCTATTAGGTACTTTAGGGGTTATGGCTGCTTTTGGTTTCTCTATTAACACCTTAACCATGTTCGGTATGGTACTGGCGATTGGACTCTTAGTAGACGACGCCATTGTGGTAGTTGAAAACGTTGAGCGAGTAATGGAAGAGGAAGGTTTATCTCCTCGTGATGCAACCCGACGTTCCATGAAACAAATTACCAGTGCGTTGATTGGTATTGGTCTAGTCTTATCAGCCGTATTCGTACCTATGGCCTTTATGACAGGCTCAACAGGCATTATTTACCGCCAGTTCTCTATTACGATAGTGTCAGCCATGGCGCTGTCCGTATTAGTTGCGTTAATTCTAACGCCGGCTTTATGTGCCACTATGTTAAAGCACAGAGAAAAGGTACCACTAAGCGAACAAAAAGGTTTCTTCGGTTGGTTTAACCGCTTCTTTGACCGTACCACTCATGGCTACGTCAATTCAGCCAGTGCCACCGTCAAACGCCCTATTCGTATGTCTGCTATCTACATAGGTTTGATTGTTATTTTAGGTGTTCTATATGTACGCATGCCTACTTCATTCTTACCGACAGAAGACCAAGGTGTATTACTTACCTTAGTGCAGCTACCGGAAGGCGCGACCATGAACCGTACTGTCGATGCCATGGAAAAAATGCGTGCTTACTTTGATACTGAAGAAGGCGTTGAGTCTGTATTTTATGTGGCTGGCTTCAGCTTTGCAGGCCAAGGGCAAAACATGGGTATGGCTTTCGTTAAGTTAAAAGACTGGAGTGAGCGTACTAACCCTAAAGACTCTGCCGGTGCCATTGTTGGACGTGCTTGGGGTGGTTTAAGCCAAATTAAAGACGCGACCATTTTCCCTATTAACTTACCACCTATTCCTGAGTTAGGTATTGCTTCGGGCTTTGACTTGCAGTTGCAAGATCGAAACAACCTCGGCCATGAAAAAATGGTGATGATTCGTAATCAGTTGTTAGGGATGGCTTCTCAAGACCCACGCTTAGTGCGTGTGCGCCCTAACGGCATGCAAGACGTACCTGTTTTCCGCATTGATATCGACTACGAAAAAGTAAAATCTTTAGGTGTTAGTATTGCAGCGGTTAACCAAACCCTTAGTACTGCTTGGGGTGGGTCTTACGTAAACGACTTTATTGACCGTGGCCGTATTAAGAAGGTTTATCTGCAAGCCGATGCTGAGTTTCGTATGATGCCGGAAGATATTAATCAGTGGTATGTGCGTAATAACAAAGGCGAAATGGTTCCCTTCTCGGCCTTTACTAGCACTCGCTGGGACTTCGGTTCACCACGTCTAGAACGCTTTAACGGTGTGCCTTCGCTGAACATTCAGGGTGAAGCAGCGCCAGGTTTAAGTACCGGTGATGCTATGGCAGCCATGGAAGATTTAATTTCCAGATTGCCCGCTGGTGTAGGTTACGAATGGACAGGCATGTCGTTCCAAGAACGTCTGGCAGGTGCCCAAACACCCATGCTACTGTCGCTGTCGTTACTGGTTGTATTCCTTTGTTTAGCGGCTCTATATGAAAGCTGGTCAGTACCTTTTTCAGTGATGCTAATTGTACCATTGGGTGTGTTAGGTGCTCTGGTGGCAGCGTACACACGCGGCCTAAGCAACGACGTGTATTTCCAAGTGGGCTTACTAACCACCATTGGCTTATCGTCCAAGAACGCTATTTTAATTGTAGAGTTTGCTAAGTTACAGGTAGATGAAGGTAAAGAGCTGGTAGCGGCTACCTTAGATGCGGCACGTATGCGTTTACGTCCAATCATCATGACCTCAATGGCCTTTATTTTAGGTGTGTCGCCGCTAGCTTTAAGCACTGGCGCTGGTGCAATTAGCCGTCAGGCAATTGGTACTGGTGTTATTGGTGGCGTATTAGCGGCAACCTTCTTAGCTATTTTCTTCGTACCATTGTTTTACATTTTGGTTATGAAACTAAGCTATCGCGTTAGCGGTAAGCCGAGTAAGAGCTAAAGAAGTATGGTTAGAATGAAAAACGGGGCTTAGGCCCCGTTTTTTATTCGCATTGGCCTGATAGTTCCCTTCAAACAAGTTGCTATTTAGCAGCTCTATGTCTAACCTTTGAAACAAATAATTACAAAAGGCTTACTAGGATGAACAAGCTCTTACAAATTCTACTAATGAGCAGCTTCTTCTGCATTAGTAGCACTCATTCTCTCACTATTTATAACCAAGAATTTCCTGAGCAACTGTCTGCGACAACCCTTAGTCCGGAATTGTATTTACGTGGTGCATCTGTTCGTAAAGTTTATGGCATAGTAAACACATATGTAGGCTTACTGTACGTAGCCGACAAGAACATTCCTTCCGAAGATATTGTTGAAGCTGACATATCACGCCGAATGGAGTTTCATCTAATCTCCAACCGCGTTACTTCACGTCGTTTTGTAAACGTTATTGAAGAAGGACTAGCTTTAAATACGACTCGCGAACAAATGCAAGCCATTGAGCCGCGTGTACAAGATTTATTTAAGCTTTTTGATTATAAGTTTGTTAAAGGTACCGTCGGATTTATTGAATGGGTACCTTCAGAGCAAGTTTCTCGTGTGGTTATCAACGATACCGTTCGTGGCACTGTACCTGGTAAAGATTTAAGTGACGCCTTACTAAACATATGGGTGGGTGAGCATCCCGTCAGTGATCGCTTCAAACAACAAGTTCTTGGTATTGCTGCCGCAGATTAATGCCTTCAGGCCTGGGTGCCATTATTGCTTGATGGCACCTTTAATTAATAACTGTAAATTAAACTGCCCTTGGTATTCATTAATATCCAATTGATAAGCTACTTTTAGCCATTGTGTTTGAGTGTCTGGCCATTGCTGCAAGTCGACACCAAACCAAATAGCATCATAAATCTGCTGAGTTTCTTCTAACCTAAGCATTAATTTCAAATGGCGTTCGCCAACAAGTCGCTGACTAACAATTTGAAACTGCCCATGAAATATTGGCTCTGGGAAGTTCTGCCCCCAAGGACCAGCCATCCGTAATTCTTGCGCTAATTCAAAATTAAAATCCGTCGGTAATAAACTACCGTCTGTTTCTATTTTCTGCTGCAACTGATCTTCACTTAAATATTTACGGCAGACCTGATCAAAGCGCAGCCGAAATTCATCTAAGCTTTCTGCGGCAATGGTTAAACCAGCCGCCATGGCATGACCACCAAACTTTTGAATTAGCTGGGGTGCTTGTTTGTGTACTTCATCTAAGGCATCACGAATATGTAAGCCCGGTATTGAGCGAGCCGAGCCTTTTAACAAGCCATCATCACCGGTTGCCATGGCAATCACCGGGCGATTTGTTTTTTCTTTAATGCGGGAGGCTAAAATACCAACCACGCCTTGATGCCAGTCGTCTTGATGTAGAACTAAGCCTGTTGGTAAGTCTGCAGAGGCTTCAAAGTTCGCCAAGTACTGCACAGCTTCATGGTGCATACCCTGCTCAATGCTACGACGGTCACGATTCATTTCGTCCAACACTTGTGCATGTTGCATCGCCGTTGCAAAATCATCCGTCAGCAAACACTCAATGCCTATCGACATATCATCTAAGCGCCCAGCAGCGTTAATTCTTGGGCCTAAGGCAAAGCCGAAGTCAGCAGCGACTAATTGGTTGGCTTTACGCCCAGAAACCTCTAGCAAGGCTTTAATTCCAGCAATGCTATGACCGGCACGAATCCGTAACAAGCCCTGCTCAACTAGAATACGATTATTGTTATCGAGTGGTACCACATCAGCTACTGTTGCCAGCGCAACTAGATCCAACAGCTGCGCTAAGTTAGGTGCAGGCGTAGGTAGTAAGTTTAACTCTACTAGCTTAGCCCTTAAGGCAAGCATAAGATAAAAAGCCACCGTACAACCACAAGCAGCTTTACTGACAAACTCACAACCGGGTTGATTAGGGTTAACGATTGCCGCCGCTTTAGGCAGCACTTCTGCCGCTAGATGGTGATCGGTCACTAGGACAGGAATACCATAGGCAGCCGCCCGCTCTACCCCTTCAATTGAAGCTATGCCGTTATCAACGGTCATTACAAGGTCGGGCTTGCGTTGTACTGCCACATCAACTAATTCGGGCGACAGTCCATAACCAAAATCAAAGCGATTAGGTACAAGGTAATCCAGCTGGGTGGCACCTAATAAAGTAAGTGCGCGAATAACCAACGCCGTACTAGTCGCACCATCGACATCAAAATCACCAACCACCAACAAGCGCTTGCCTGCGGTGACTACGGGTATTAATAACTCCACCGCCTCGCTAATGCCTTTCATGTTGTACCAAGGCTCTAAACGCTTTAGCACTAGCTCTAGCTGGTCTGGTTCAGTGACACCACGGGCCGCATATACGCGTGCCAATACTGGGTGTACTGTCAGGTTTGAAGTAGTCGTTGGTGTTTTTCTTTGACTGATTTGCATAATTTTTTATTAACAAATGAATAGCTACTGATGCCGTTATGATAACACAGCTCACTGGTCTAACCGCTCTCGCCAGTACACGGGAAACTTAGGCAGCCCACTGACGGTTACACCTTGATGTTTAAAGGTAACACGACTGCCTACTGCCGGCGGGTGTTTGCGCTCTACATCTCTAAACCCCGTGCCTATTTTAATTTCACGACCATCATCTAACACAACCAACAATGCCCCCATCATTCCTTTGTATTTTCCTTTTCCCGGTAGCCATTCTTTAACAGTCGCTTCGTCGTCCTGCCATTGTTTGACTTTAAGTAAATCATTACTGCGTTGGCCTTGATAAGGTGCGCTGATTAATCGCAGCATTAAGCCTTCGGCACCGGCCTTGGTAAACTCATCTAGCTGCTGCTTTAAATCCTGATGGTTGGCCACCTTCCATTGTTTAACAATTTTTATTTGAGTGTTTTTAAGTTCAAGCGCATTCAATACCGCCAAGCGCTGTTTGAAATCACCAGACTGCTGCGGTGCATCAAACACCATATACTGCACCTGCTGCCATTCAGACAAATACTCAGGATGATCAGAAGCACGATGAATAAGGGCAGCACTGCGGCCAAAGCCTTGGCGATCAAACCACAGCTCACCATCTAAAGCGACGCTGGGTAACTGTTGAATAAACCCTTCCGGGGCTTGAATAGGATTACCACTGCGTGCAAGTAATTGCTTACCATTCCAATAAGCGCGAACACCATCGTACTTTTCACTGACCAAATAGCTGTCTAAATTTATATTTGGACTATAAACGTTGGCCAAGGTCAGCTCTGGCTTGTCTTGCGCGACTGCAACCAATGAACATAAAACCATTCCTAATAACGCTATAAAATTAACTGTAGCGCGCTTTGTTTTTCCCATAACACTTGCCCCTCTGCTTAACATTTTTCAAGCTAAAGAAACTAGATTATCTATTGGTTGTTAACTTTGTATCAGGCGGCCGCCTGAATCAGAAAAGATAAAGCTAATACAGACTACATAGAATTTAAAATAACGGACTATTTACTGGTTTCGCACGGAAGCTCAGCTTTCCACCAAGCACGCATTCCACCTTCTAGCTGTCGAACTTCGAAACCCAGCGCCTGTAAACTGCGAGTCGCAGGAATACTACGATGAGCTGACAAACAAATTGTAACCACGGGTTGTGTAATATCGAGTTTCAAAGCAGCGATATTACGACGCCTAAAGCTTGTGATTGGTAAGTTAATCGCCCCTGCGATATGGCTGCTAGTAAATTCAGTTTCTGTGCGCACGTCTACAAGCTGCACCTTGTCTAAATCAAGCACTAACTGTTGTGCTTCAACACCTGGCACTTGGCCGATAGGAAGCCAGCGCAACAACGTTTTTATAATATTCATAACAACCCCAGTTTTTTAGGTTAATTGAAAGCGGTAGTCGCCAAAATTAATAGCCAACAACTGATGCTAACATACAGGCGGCTATTTTCTTTGCTTAACATTTTTTTGAGTTAATCCTGTAGCTAGACTACACTTGCGCCTTTAATTTTGTTGTGGACGATTAACAAATGAGTAAAGCAAACCGTTTAAGCCAAATGGTCGAAAAAGTTAACAAGCTTCCTGAGGGTATTCGCACTTGGGCACTGTCTACTATTATTGGCCGTATTGTACGTTTTGCCGGTACTGCAGGCACCAAAGTATTAAAGCTAACGCCTACTGAGTGCATCATTGTGATGCCCAACAAAAAGAAAGCCCAAAACCACATTGGCAGTGTACACGCCGCTGCAATGGCCTTAATGGCTGAATCCGCTACCGGCTTTATTACTGGTTTAAGCGTACCCGATAGCCGTATCTTAGTTATCCGTAGCATGCAGTTGGAATACATTCGCCGCGCCACCGGTGATATGAAAGCCGTGGCCAGTTTTAGTGATGAGCAAGTTACTTATATTAAAGAAACAGAAAAAGGCGACATAGTCGTGCCTGTTATCATGACTGACAGCACTGGCGAAGAAACCGTTAAAGCGCATATGGTTTGGGCTTGGACGCCTAAAAAGAAAAACTAACCCTCTAAACAATATTAATTTCAATAGTGTATTTAGCAGCATAAACAAGACAGAAACACCCCCTGTTTTTGTGCTGCTAACTTCATCTAGCTAAACACTGTTAACTTACTAAACTTTCCGTATAATCGCGGCATTCAAACCCATTCTTTAAAACATCTTAGGTATACAACGTGATCTCAACCGCTAACATCACCATGCAATTTGGTGCTAAGCCGTTATTTGAAAATATTTCTATTAAATTTGGTGATGGTAACCGTTATGGCTTAATTGGTGCCAACGGCAGCGGTAAATCCACCTTCATGAAAATTCTCGACGGCAGCCTCGAACCTACTTCTGGCAACGTCAGTGTTACCCCCGGTGAACGCTTAGGTAAACTGAGCCAAGACCAATTCGCCTTTGAAGAATACACCGTTATTGACACCGTTATGATGGGTCATAAAGAACTGTGGGAAATCAAAGAAGAGCGTGATGCTATTTACGCCAACCTTGAGTCTACTGAAGATGACTACATGCGTGCCGCTGAACTAGAAGGCGAGTTTGCTGAGCTAGACGGTTACACTGCAGAATCACGCGCTGGTGAAATTTTACTAGGTGCGGGCATCGATTCAGAACTACACAGTGGCCCCATGAGTGAAGTTGCACCTGGCTTAAAGTTACGTGTTCTTCTTGCTCAGGCATTATTCTCTAATCCAGATATTTTGTTACTCGATGAACCTACCAACAACTTGGACATTAACACCATTCGTTGGCTGGAAGGTATTATCCTTAACATGAAGTGCACCATGGTTATTATCTCGCATGACCGTCACTTCCTAAACTCTGTATGCACACACATGGCAGATATCGACTATTCTGATATTCGTATTTACCCAGGTATTTACGATGACTTCATGATCGCCTCCACGCAGGCGCGTGAACGCGTTTCTTCAGAAAACAGTAAGAAAAAAGCACAAATTGCTGAGCTGCAGCAGTTCGTCTCACGCTTCTCTGCTAACGCTTCTAAGTCTAAGCAAGCAACTAGCCGTGCCAAACAAATTGAAAAAATTGTTATTGAAGACGTTAAGCCTTCTAGCCGTCAAAGTCCGTTCATTCGCTTTAACCAAGAAAAGAAACTTCATCGCTTAGCTTTAGAAGTTAAAGGTTTAGCACACGGTTATGAAGAAAATGAGCTACTCTTTAAAAACACCAACTTATTAGTCGAAGCGGGTGAGAAGATTGCAGTGATTGGTGCTAACGGTGTGGGTAAAACCACTTTCTTAAAAGCACTGGTTAATGACATCACACCAACAGCTGGTACCATAAAATGGTCTGAAAATGCTAATGTAGGCTATTATGCTCAGGACCATGAATATGAGTTTGCCAAAGGTGGCACCATCTTTGAGTGGATTGAGTACTGGAAGAACGAAGAACATGACGATCAAGTTGTACGTGCAACATTAGGTCGTCTACTCTTTAACCAAGACGATATGAAAAAATCAGTTAAAGTGTGCTCGGGTGGTGAGAAAGGTCGTTTATTGTTTGGTAAGTTAATGATGGGAAATCATAACATACTGATCATGGACGAACCGACTAACCACATGGATATGGAGTCGATTGAATCTTTAAACATGGCATTAGAAATGTTTGAAGGTACGTTAATTTTTGTATCTCATGACCGTGAATTCGTATCTTCTTTGGCAACACGTATCATTGAAATTCGTGATAATGAGATTGTAGACTTCCATGGTACTTACGATGAGTACCTTAAATCTCAAGGGATTGTATAAACTTATTAGAAGTTGGATTGGTGGTATATTTAATACCGCCTCTTACCTAACTGCTTTGGAGCAAAAATGCGTAGAATTACTCGTGAAGAATACCCAATCGAAACGTTACAGCGCCTCGTTAACGGTGTTACTTTCTTCAAAGAGCTAATCCAAGCAGAGCCAGAGCAGTTTGAGTTATTAATGAGCGTTACTAGCTTTGTCACTGCCGACACTGATGAAATCGTTTTGCATCAAGGCGACAGTGCCAATGTTTTATATTTTCTTATTCGTGGTCAATTAGCCGTTATTGCTGATGAACATTCAGACATAGTGCTGAATGAGATTAATCCAGGTGAAATGTTCGGTGTTATGGCCATGGTGCTAAGTAACAAGCGTTCAGCTTCTATCAAAGTAAGTAGCCGTACAGTGTTATTAGCAGGCATTGATTACGAGCACTTCAATAACCTCAGTGACTTCTCTCTCTTCAGTCTAAGCACGAAAATCAGTTTTTTTAGAATGCTAAATAATAATATTCGTTGGAATATAGAACAGAAAAAAATTGAAAGCCCAACGCACCCTCTTATCGCAAAACTGCGTACCCTCCCCATCTTTTCTGGTAGTAGAAACACTCAACAAGAATTAGATTTTTTATACCAACAAGCACACATCCAAGCAGAACTCTTACAGGAGTGGAACGAAGCGTCTTAACCCTGAGAGGACTGTAGGTTAAAAGTAACCTACAGTATTTCCAGCGTAAACAAGCAACGTTCGACCTAAGTACGAAAACGTCCAACTAGTTTTTGCAGCTCAGAAGCCAAACGAGCCACTTCTTGACTGGCTTCAGTTGTTTGCATTGCACCTTCAGAAGTCTCTGTAGTCAACGCATTGATTGCTGTTACTGAATTAGTGATCTCTTCACTGACAGCACTCTGCTCCTCGGCAGCACTGGCAATCTGAGCATTCATATCATTAATAACCCGAATAGAGTTAACAATGGCATCCAGCGAAGCGGTTGTCTTTAACGTTTGCTCTACCCCAGAATTAGCCTGAACACGGCCTTTCTCCATCGCTAAAACTGCTTGGCTTGCGCCACTTTGCAGACGCTCAATCATGTTGTTAATTTCCTGGGTTGATTGCTGTGTTCGCGAAGCCAAGGTTCTTACTTCGTCCGCGACTACCGCAAAACCACGTCCTGCTTCACCTGCTCGGGCAGCTTCAATAGCTGCGTTGAGCGCCAACAAGTTTGTTTGGTCGGCAATTTCGCGGATAACATCAAGTACACTACCAATGCTTTCACTGTCTTTAGCCAGCGCTTCTATTACGCCAGTAGCATGCTCTACTGCAGCCGCTAAGCTTTCGATCACGGTAATTGTTTGCTGAGCCACTTCGCGACCTGTACGGGCTTCATGATCACCTTGGCTTGCAGCTTCTGCAGCTTGAACTGCGTTGCGAGCTACTTCACTTGCGGTCGCGTGCATCTCATGAATAGCAGTGGCCACTTGAGCAATTTCGTCTTGCTGTTGGCGCATACTTTCACTGGTGTTTTGGTTGATCACCGAAGTTTCTTCACTGGCTGTCGCAAGTTGCTCAGTAGCTTGGTCAACTTCTTGTAATGCTAATTGAAAACGTTCACCCATATTATTGAACGCCAAAGCAACATCTCGTAATTCGTCTTTGCTTGCATAAGTAACTCGCGCAGTAGTGTCACCATCGGCCATTTTACTACTGACTTCAGTTAACTGCTTTACTGCGTCACGAATGCTGCAAATCACACGCACGGTTACGGTAACAATAACTAAACCGCCAACCACCAGCATAATTATAAAATTACGTAAGAGTTTTTTATACTCTAGCTCAGCTTGTGCATACTCATCGCCTGCATGCTGTAATAAAGACTTGCTTAAAGCTAACGTACTTTCATGAACTAGTTTAATTTGTGGGTTTAATTGAGTAAGAACAAGTGCGTTGCCCTGATAAAATTCACCTTTGCGCATGCTGTTTAGGGTTAAGCGTACCGCCCGTTCTCGAAGATCAGCTGTTTGTTGTTTAGCTTTGTTATAAAGCTCTTGTTCTTTTTTAGGAAAGCTTATTTTGTCGAGTCTCTGCCAAGCCTTTGCATTCTCTTCTAGCCCTCTTTCTACGGCATCTAAATGAAAACTAACCGGATGATCATGCAAGCTTAGAAAAGGCGAATCTGGTGCATGCTGTAGCGCTAATAACAATTGGGTACGATTATTATTTATTATGGTGTTTACAGACTCTATCTCTGCTATTGGCATCATATGTTCAACATAAACGCTTTCTAAAGACTTATTTATTTGAGCGACGCCCATTAAGCCCATGCTGCCCACTGCTACAAATAGCACTATGGCAACACTCATTAATAACAACAAACGAGCTTTAAACGTTAGATGATCCAGCATAATAATTTTTAATCCGTAAGTTAATAATGGAATCAGTTGCCACCCGAACGGGATACTGAATAAGGTGTAGTTCTACATTATATATAAAGAGGTATCTGCAGCGTTTGGTATTACTTTAGTATTTATATGTAACTTACTAATATTTATATGATATTTGACTTCTTCATAGGCAATATTCAAACATATATGCACTAAATATCAGTGCAGTAGAGATCGCCCTAAGGCAACATCCATTTAAGCTCTACTTCTGCACCCAAAATACTTTTTTCGATAGGTCCTTGATCGGCTTCATCACTCTCGTCTAAGTGCAACGCCCCAGACACACCAAAGCGTGAGTTACGCTCCTTGGGAACAAAGAAGTTTGGATAACTAGAAAAATACGCAGGTTTTTCCCACTCATACATTTCCCAATCACTTGGCAAAGATAAGTTGAGCTCTACTTTTTCTTGTTGCTGCATAATCTCTTCAAGTTTTTTGATCTGCTGCTTAGTTTCGATAACTTCTTCAACTGGTTTTATAAAAGGTTTAGTAGCCAGTTTTTCATGCAGCCTTGTAAGGTAACTGGGCTCTTGATTAGGTACAGTTAAATAGCTACGTATTTTACTGATACTAGCTCGTAAAATAGGTTGGCTTTCTGGTCTGCTATTATAAGAAATTGCGATCAAACCAGAAATAATAAGTAAAAAAATTAAAAAACGGAGATTTATTTTCATAAAAGCCAATAACGCTAAAACTAATGTGCCGAATAATATAAAACCAAGCCCTGAGCGACTATCTTATACTCTGCTTGGGCAACGCCAATGATAGCAACCAGCTCTTGATGATGCAGTAACACCGGCCAATTTTTTCTTAAAACTACAGGTATATTCGCTTCCTGTAACAAAGCCTTAACGGTTTTAGAAGGTCGCCCTTTAACTGTTAGCTTTTGACCACGCACTGTTTGTGCGCTGCTTAAAGTATAGTTACCTGCCGCTAAGCCGTATGAAGCTTGTTCTGACTTGATAACTCCACCCGCCCAAGAATAACTTTGATTAGCAACCAAGTTGATGGCTTTCTCTTTAACTTTAAGTTCTTCGCATGCCTGCGAATGTACAATAAAAATAAAGTTTTTATGACGCATTACTTGCCAGTCGGCAATGGTTAATGCTGACTTAGCATCTGCTTGTGCGTTAACCACTGTACTAAACAACTGCGACAACCACTGCTGCGACGGCTGCATTAAACCATTTTTTTGCAACCAACCTCTCACTATATAAGGCCAATAATGCTCAGGAAGATTCTTTAACTCAGACAGTCTCAACGCCACCGGCAAACAGTGTGGCCAGTTCCAAGCGCTACAGGCTTGGTCAATTTTAGGCTGTAATAATTCCGTTAACAGCAGATGGTCTTGTTGTAGCTGTTGAATACTGCGTAACACTGAGTTTTTACGCTGCGGGAATTTCTGCCAAATAATGGGTAATAACTCATTGCGCCACCAGTTACGTTCAAACTTGCTGTCTTGGTTAGATTCGTCTTCGACCCAAGTAAGCTGTTCTGTCTGAGCGTACTGCTCTAACTGCGCACGGCTTATGCCCAGTAGTGGGCGTAGTAAACTGATGGTGTCGGTGCTGTTATTTGTTAAATTACTTTCAGTTTTAGATAAACTACGCTGCGTTGCCATAGCCGTAAGCCCACTTAGGCCCGCACCGCGTAATAAGCGCATAAAGAAGGTTTCTAACTGGTCGTCGGCATGTTGGGCCAATAACAGGCTATCACCTGCCTGACAGTGCTTTTTGTAAACGCTGTATCGTGCCGTTCGGGCGGCCTGCTCTACGCCATCTTTCATATTGGTTAACTGTACTTTTTCTGCCTGAAAAGGCACTTGCCAAAGTTCACACTGCTGTTGGCAATGTTGCAACCAAGCATCAGCGTTGTTGGATAAACCGTGGTGAACATGAATGGCTTTTAGACGAGGTTTTAACTCTGGCTGTTGCGTTAACAAATGCAGTAATACGGCAGAATCTAAGCCACCACTAAAGCCCACCCAAAGCGTTCCTGTTGGCGGCAGCAATTCAAGCTGTGGACGAATAAGTTCGGCTAGATTCATAGTATTTTATTTAAGCTCTAATGTACGCATTCGCATAGTATAACGAGTGCTCTTAGCGTTTTTATAGGCTGTTTTTAGTAAGTCTAGAGTGGTTTTGTCTAGCTTATCGGCATACCCTAGCGAGGTAGTATAATTGCGCTCGTAATGCTCGGCAGGGGCAACGGCCAGTCTTAGTTCTACTTTGCCTGCTACCGGCTTATTTTCAAACTGCTTATTATCAAATTGATAGCTTAGCTCTACGCTTTCATTGGGCGCTAAACGGGTATCAAACTCTTCTGTCAGTAAATCTTCGCTGACCTGCCAACCTATTACTTTCTCTTGCAACAGCTGTTCACCATCAGCAGTTACTAATACCAGCTGCACATTCACTTTAGGCACCATATAGGTCGGGAATAAATGCCCTGCACCGCTGTTGGTCACTTTAGCGATTAACCGGTTGTCTTGCAGGCTTAATTCGGTGCTAACGGCCTGCTCTACCATGTTAGGGAAATGAATGCCCTGCCATTTGTGCTTGCGGTCAGGCATGTGGCAGCTTTGGCACTGTACGCCTTGGTCAGCATAAGAACTGGCCAGCCATTCTTGGTAGGTGTTTTCACGCAGTTTACCCGCAGTACGCAGGCCATCTTCAGGGAACTGATGACAGCTGGCACAAAATTCACTCTGGCTAAATTCAGGCTGAATGCTAAAACCGTTATGGGCTTCACCCCCTATTAACTCAGTAGTAGGCAATGGTTCAGGGCCAAAACGCTTATGGTTACGCACATGGCAAGCGGCACAGACTAACCCTTGCTGGGCCAAGTCTTCGCTCACATAACTGGGCAAGGCACCACTAGGGGCGCTGGGCCAATTCTGTTCAATGGCAACCAAGGCTTTTTGCTCGGCCAAAGGTGCATGACAATCGAGGCACTTATTAGCATCGTTCTGTGGCATTAAACGCAGTTGCCATAATAGGCCTGCGGTCATGGTTTTGCTGTGTAAACTTTGCTGCCAGTCGGCATATTGTTGCTGATGACATTGCCCACAAGCGCCTGGGCTTAATGAGGCGTCTAATTCTGTAAAGTGTTCCGGTGGCATACCTTGAGGCGCTAAGGGCTTTTGCCAATGCTGTTCAACGAAAGACGGTTGATAAAGAGAGTATTGCTGAAAACCAACATACCCTAATGCCAAAACAATAACGGCCGCGAGTGCGGCCGGTAAAACAAATGATGTCAGTTTCATTCGTGTTTATGCCTTACGGATTTTCCAAGTGAAAGTACCTGCACTTTCTGTGTCTTGTAAAATCTCATCGCCATTGTTGGCACACAAGTAGCGAATAGACTCACCTGAAGATGGGTTGTCGAAGATGATGGTTATCTCATCGCCTGAACCAATCTTCTTGATGGCTTTTTCTGCATAAATTTGCACGTGTGGGCAGACATAGCTGCGCACATCTAACTGAAACTTGCCGTCTTCTAGTTTTTCAAACTTAACGGTTTCTTTTAACTTAATAGCCATTTTATACCTTCTTAAAAATCAAACTCTTCTTTTGACAAACGCCAGTCGATCCATGCTTTTAGAGCTTTAACAGAGAAGTAACCACCCACTGCCATGCCTAATAAGAAGATCCAACCGCTAACATCACCGTTAGTGACTGTGGCAAAAAAAGCACCAATATTACAACCCATACCAATACGAGCACCGAAGCCCATCAGTATACCACCAGCAATTGCTAAAATGGCGGTTTCAGTGTTAGGTAATTTCCATTTGAATTCTTTACGTGCAATGGCAATAACGGCGGCACCAATAATAATACCAACAGACATCATGCCCGGCGCATTCAATAACGGGCTAGGCAAACCATTTTCCAAACCAAAGAAAAGGTTGGTGTTCATGTCCATACCAGCTTTATCCATTACCCAACCGGCCCACTGCGCTTCTTGAGTAGTGATGTACCAGTAACCTGGGTCAAACACTGTGTCTTGTATAGACAAACCACTGTCATAACCCATCTGCGCTAACAGTTCACCGAAGTTAAATATTTCATAGTATTCGCGCAACTCACCGGTCACAAACATCTGTAAACCCGCAAATACACCCAAACCAAGACCAGCAATAGCGGTGTTTTTAGACTGTGTAATCATTGACCACACGCCTTTTAATTCATACCCCAAAGAATGGTTTTCTGCAGGATGCTGACGCAAATACATTTTGCGGTAGTTATAAATGTACAATAAGGCTAATAAAATAATGGTCGGCACCACGGCCACCAAAAAAGTATTACCAAATAAGTAACCAAATAGGTTAGCCGGTAAGCCTAAGTAATCCTGTGCAGTAGTGCCTGAAAGCTGCCATAAATAGCCAGCAGTAAATTGATCAAACCAACCTGGGCTGGCTTCACTTACTAAGCTAAGCGTGTCGGCTTCTAATGCCGTTGCTTCTGCCCAAGACTGTGGCACCCAGTTACTGAACCAATCGGTACTGACCAACCAAGCCTGTGAGAAAGAGATAGAAAACAGTACTAAAATACTGCCTAAATTGCCTTCACCCGTTTTGTACAAGGTACTGGAAGCACAACCACCAGCAATCACCATACCCAAACCAAACAAGGTACCACCGGCTAAGATATGCCAACCTAAAGGATGTGGGTTAAAGGTGTTTACCCCTGCGTCTTGAATAAAGGCAGAAATAACAGCGTATATAATGACGGCAATTAACACACCGACAGCCATACGCGGCACGCCAACGGCAAACAAGTCACGAATGGCCGACGCCATACAGAAACGACCGTATTGTAAAAATACGCCGTAAACAATACCAAACCAGCCATACACCAAAAGGTACACAAAGCGACTGTCTAAATACAGATACACAGCAGACACGATGGCGGTTAATAGCAATAAAAATGCCGGCTTTTTCCACGCCAAAGGGCTGCCATCAGCAGCCCTAAGTACGCGAGAGGAATTACTCTCTGTCATTATGATCTCTTAATGTTCGTTAAAGAATAAATTGGAAACCCAAAGTAAACTGATTGTAATCTTGTAGCGCAGGGTTGCTGGCGTCTGGATTAGCAAAGTCTACGTTTTGGTATTCAGCAGTCAGCTTTAAACGCTGGCCATTAATATAATAGTTAGCCCCAACACTGTTTATCTTACGGTCTAAAGCACCGTTTAATGCGCCACTGGTTAGGTTGTAGTCATTACCGTCATGACGAGCAAACAACTGTAAACGACCAACACCAACAGGCTGCGGGAATAAATAACCGGCTTTTACATAAAACCCTTCCAACTCGGTATTAAGCGGTAAGCTGCTGTCGGGAGTTTTATTAATGGCATTACCCACACCGTAGTTAAAGTACGCTGCCGACACTGTATAAGTACCGCTTTTGAATGGGTACTCAAAAAAACCGTCTACAGTCCAAGCTTTATAGTCTTTTGTATCGGATAAGTTAGCGTAGTCAGCATAAGCTACATCGGCTTGGTAATCGTATGATGCACCTAAAGTGAAAATACGACGAGTACCTAAATAAGTACCACGGTAGCCATAGTCGTATTCAGGGTCTAAGGCACTCCAGTGAAAACGCGTAGTGACACGAGGCATTTTCTTAGCCACGTCATCGCCTTCACGGCCATCGGCTACCATGAATCGGTATTGGAAAGCGGCTGTATCGCCTAAGTTACCCCACATTACGGCACCGGTATCACGCGTGCCACCAAAAGGTGAGTAAGAGGCATCAGCACGGTCGAGTGTTAGCGGTTCTAAACAGGCTTCAAGGTTTTCACGTGTAAAGGTGTTTTTAAAACGGCCAAGAATAAAGCGGGTGGCATCGTTAAAGTCTAAGGTGATGTAGGCATCACGATAAGACACGGCTTTGTCGTCATTGCCAGCACGGCTATCACCACCGGCTTCTAACTGTGCGTAGAAACCAACTATGTCACTTTGCTGACCCATTAAGGTAATGCGGTTACGACGTAAGAAAATATCGTTACCGCCACCGTCGTGGTTAGCAGAAGTAAAGTCACGGTACTGTGACCATAGCTGCATAGAGTAATTGATTTCTAAAAAGCCTTCTTCGCCAAACTCTAATACTGGACCAGCAACACTGGCACTGCTGGCAGCTACTAAAGCGGCAGCGGCTACGGTTTGTTTTATAAATTTCACAGTGCTACCTCTTCACCTAAGCGTGGGTGTTTATCTAAATAGATTTTCGCTTTAGCAGCTGCTTCGTCACCATGACAGCTGGCACAGGTTTCTTCTGGGCTAGCAACTGGATTAGCAATTAAATCTTTATGTGCAATGGCTTGCTTTAAAATACGAGGATTGCCTTTATGACAACCGGCGCAAGAGTAATTCACTGTGTCGTGCTCTACGTGCCAAGGTGAGTTTTCGTCTTTACCCGGCGCTTCCGCACGACGGCCGTTATGACAACGGAAACAGCTAGAAGCACCTAAGCCACAAGCGTTTGCCAAAGGAATAGGAGATACTTTTTGTAACCCTTCACTCACTTCTGCCAATACTTCACTGCCCCAAGCGTCTATTTGCTCTGCTTGTTGGCTGAAGTTAAACAATAAAACGGAGACTGCAAAAAATGCCGCCGCTACTGCCAATGTCTTTCCTAATAAATGTTTCATCAAACGAATCCTCTAACTCTACTTGTTCTGCTTAATAAGTTGTTGTTCTAATATGTCTTTTTCGCTTAAGCCATCGGCACACAAACAAGTGGGGCCTCTGTCTTTAAATTTTAAGCGCGATTTTCTGGGCGATGACTGCGAGCTATTGGATGAATTATTCATCTTCAAACGCAGTGTAATAGTGCCGTCGTCGTCTTTATCGCTATTTGGCTCGGCTGTTGCCGCAAAAGAAAACGCCAACAAGCTAAGAGCCAACAGTACTTTTTTCATTAGTTCACCCATTTAAATTTATTAACCGCAAGGATTTGCTGGTAAAGCTGAAGAACCGCCACCTGAATCCGAGTTGCTGTCTTTTTCCTTCTCAGCTGGAGCTTTGTAAGCTTTGTCTGCTTCCGGAATCAGATTAACGTTTTCGGCAAAGGCGTTGGTAATTAACGGTGCTTTGGATAAGTTTTCTAAAATTTCTGTAGCCGTAATTTTACTATCTGGTTCTTTAACTAGAGCCTCTGCGACATACCCTGCTGCTGAGCGAGGAGCAACAGTACCGCTTGCCCCTGATATGCTTTTACCTGATAGCACTTCGGTGTCCCAAGGAGAGTTCGCAGGTAGCACTTCGATACTATTCTTATCTTTCGCACCAGCTGTCAGTGAATTCCACTCAATCATTGCAGAGTCATACAAACGGCTAGGAATACCTAAAACAACCGCTGTAGAAATAATAGTAATACCTGCACGCATAGAGGTTTCACAATAATGAATAACGGTATCGCCTGCTTGGTAAGCATTACCTACACCGGCTAACTGGTAATTTTCACCAGTAACAAACCCTTCACCTTTAGGGCTTAAACCGCCTTTTACTATACTTTCTAAATCTGCTTTGGAGTGATACAAACCAGTGCTGACATCCAACAAGTTAGTGAACTCCAAGTTCAGCGCACCACGTGGGTGACCTTGACGAGTTGAGCTGTTTTGAAAACCCAACTTCCCATCGGCTGCTGTGTCAACAATGCTTTTATTATCCCACTTATATTGGCCACCACTGTATTGCGGCAAGTTACGCGCATCCCACAACATAACGTCATCACCATTATTAGGCGCGTCTGTTAATGGTAAAACGTTAATTACGTCTTCAATGGAGGCATAAAGCGCTGTGTTGTCGGCTTTTAAATCTTTTACACTGCTCACTTGGCGACTAATGATCGGACTTGAACTGTCAGAAAAATACTCTTCACCAAGTGCGGTAAATAAATAATCATTGTTACCATTCAATACAGCAATTTGATTTTGTGGCACGCCCCAATAGCTAAAAGTAAACCAGCAACGACCTTGGTTCATATAAGCACCGGTTACACCAGCTTTTGCCCCTTGAGCACAAACAATCATATCGTTATTAACATCAATCCCGTATTTACGGATTAAAAGGTCAACACTAGAGCCGGATAGTACAATTTCACCAATATTCATCAGGCCATTATTACGTGACTCTAGCCAACCGCTGTCGGTATAGGTAAACACGTTTTTGTTGTTAGGCTTAATAAATTCCTTACCCGTTTCACCATCTGTCTGCTGAATAATAACTAACTTACCGTTAATACCTTTAGGCTTGTTGGCATCCCAGTTATCTAACCAACCCTTTAAGGTTTTATGGGTAATAAGACCATTAACGTTATCGTCATAGTTGTCTTTAGAAACGTTAGTGATTTGTGCAGGCGTATTAACTTTAATGCCGGTCTTGTTTGCATCGCTGCGTTCGCCACCACAACCCGTCATACTTAACACCGATACGGAAAGCAGGGTAAGTAAGGTTGCTGTTATTGGTTTATTCAAAGGATTGGCCTTAAAGTTCGTGCTCATCGGTCAAAATCTCCGCAAGGTGTATGAAATTGGATGGAATCTACCACAAAAGCATTAGTTTAATAACTTCGGTTATGCTATATCGCTATAACAAATAGTTATTTTGAATTAAAAATGGAATATGATAGGTTTGCTTTATTCAAAGCATGCGATGGTGTGATATGAGCCGTGATACGAGCCAAATTCCTTACATAGTTAGCCCAGCGTGGTTAGCTACCCAATTAGAAATTCAACCTCACCAGTACTTGCTTATCGATATGAGCAAACCGGGTATCTATGCACAAGCCCACCTAGAAAGTGCAATCAATATTGATTACAACCGCCTACAACAAGGTGGCGTTGCCGCAGGCCTTGCACCTAATATCGCTGATATAGAAAAGCTACTTTCTGAAATAGGCTTAACCGAAGAAACACATGTAATAGCCTATGACGAAGAAGGCGGCACCCGCGCAGCCCGTTTTTTATGGATATTGGCCTTAGCTGGCCATAAGCATTTTAGTTACCTAGACGGTGGCATCCATGCATGGTTAGCACAAGACTTCCCCTATGTTAGTGAACCGACTGCACAGCCAGCTTCTACTGACTACCGTATTCCTGCACTGCAAACTCAGCATTTAGCCACTATCGATGACGTAATTGAACGCCACCAAAACGCAGGCACTGTTATTTGGGATGCCCGCAGCCCAGAAGAATATTTGGGCATAAGAGTGAACAGCAAACGTGGTGGACATATTCCCGGTGCTATGAACTACAACTGGGAAAATGCTATTGACCGTGATAACGATAACTTGCTTCGCCCTTTAGAAGACATTCGTAAAGAGTTAACAGCTCTGGGCATTACCGCTGATAAGGAAGTTATCACCCACTGCCAAACCCACCACCGCTCAAGCTTCACTTGGTTACTGGCTAAACACCTAGGCTTTGAAAATGTACGTGGTTACGCGGGCTCTTGGAGTGAATGGGGTAATAAAGAAGACACCCCTATCGCACTGCCTAGTCAAAGCGAGATAGATACTCATAATGAAAACATGGAAGAGTTTGATTTAGAACTAGAGTTGGCTTTTTAGTAAACTGGTCATCCTGCGGGCAGGATAACGCTTTCTAATTCAGCCTAGCGACTGATATGCGGGGCTATGTCCCGCAAATAGAAGTGGCATAGCCACGACAAAACGCAGCATTAGCTGCAACATAGCACCATCTAATGATGCATATGCTGTTCTTGGTGATGGTCTTGATGCTGTTCGTGTTCATGCTCAATACCCGGCTGCTCACCCTGCTGTTGCATATGTTCTATTCCTAAGCGGGTAATTGCTCGCATGGTGTCTATGGTTATTTCTGACCAAGCCAACACTTCACCTCCGTGCTTTTGGGTAAATTCATGCGCTGCATGCTCGCTACCAAAGGTCGCAAAAGTTGGCCCCATACCCATTTGATCTGAGCCCATTACATACCAAGCATTACGGGCATCTATCAAGTGCTCATCATTAGGCTTGTCCCAATGATTTTGCGTCATATCATGCACATAGATAGCTGCTTTCAGGTTTTTGTTTTCTGGTTGCAATACCCAACTGAACATATCGGCGGTGGAGCAAAACTTTAACACCTGACCCGTTTTAGCATTGATAACCTCACCTTTTGGCCCTGGCCATTCTTGAATAATCATGCCACACACATGGCACTCGTCACCGCTATGAATGGCTATAGGGTCTAGGTTAACTTGTACTTGTTCACTTTCGCCACAAGCAACTAAGCCTAAACATATAATTAAAACTGAAATAAATTTTAGTGTTGTTTTTTTCATATTAGATCCGCTTGTTAAAACCTCGTTGAGCGAAGGCTAATAATGCCCCACCCCATATCAACATACACAACCACAACCAAGCAGACGCAACAGGTAGGTCACCTGCCAATGCCATAACACCTACGCCTTGGCCACCCGCTTCAAATCCAGTGAGGTTAATTAAGCGGTAGACATCTGTCGGGTTAAGCAACAACAACCAAGGTAAGGCTTCAGGACTGAACTTGCCTTCACTGGCGACCAATAAGACCAATAACAATAAGTCAAAAATCAATACAAAGAAAAACCATACACCTAAAGCTAAGCCCGCAGCGGTGGATTTTTCATTAGCACGGCTGCTTAGCACATAAGCGAATGCTAAAAACACCATACCCAACAAAGTAGATGAAATAATAAAGCGCGCAAAGGCAAAGAATAATAAGCCTAAATCAATATCGGCTACAGTAAAGGCAATGGCTAAAGCCGCGCTACCAAAACCGATCAAAGTGGCTAAACCTAAAATAATGGAATGGCCAACAAACTTACCCAGTAAAATCTGATTTTTACTGATGGGATAAGTAAGCAGCAGCATTAGCGTACCACCCTCTTCTTCACCCACTATGGCGTCGTATGCCAAAAGCAAAGCAATTAATGGCATTAGAAAAGTAGCTAGACTGGCAAGGCTGGCAATGGTTGCCGGTAAATTGGTAAAGCCAACACTACCTGCTGCTGCAGCACCGAACCATGAGATACCAATGGCTAACAAAGCAAACAGTAGCGTTATAAATAGCATCCAACGGTTACGCAAACCGTCTTTAAATTCTTTTTGAGCAATATTCCAGATTTGATTCATCGCTGTACTCCTGCAATGCCGACGGCACCTGCACGGGTCATATAATAAATATAGATATCTTCCAAAGACGGCGGCTGAACTTCAATATCTTGCGGTTTAAGTGGTAATAACGCTTCTAATAATTCAAGTTTATCTTCCGTTTTTACTTTGAATTCTTGCCAACCATTTGAAAGCTGTGTCTGTTCTAAAATCACTGCAGACTGTATCTGCTCGTTAAGTCCGGCAACACGTATACGCACTGGTAACTGCGCTTGCTGACGTAGTTCGTACAAGTCACCCACGGCCTCTAGTTTTCCACGCGCTAAAATTACCGCACGGTCAATATAGGGCTCTACACCAGGCAATACGTGCGAGCAAATAATCACGCTGGTGCCCGTGGCTTTTAATTCATTAATTAACTGATACAGCGCTTGCGTCGCGATAGGATCTAAGCCAACAGTAGGTTCGTCTAGTATCAACAACTTAGGTTTGCCTAATAATGCCTGCGCCAAACCTAAACGCTGACGCATGCCTTTAGAGTAAGTTTTCACTCGTTGCTTGGCCGCTGCGGTTAAGCCCACCTGCTCTAACAGCTCATTTACCTGCTTCAAGCTTGCTCCTTTTATGCGGGCAAAGTGACTTAGGGTTTCAAGCCCTGTGAGCTGCGGGTAGAACATAACGTTTTCAGGTAGAAAACCAATTTGCTGGCGAACTTTAGCATCTAAACCGTTACTGCCTAATACAGTCACCTGCCCTGCTGATGCTTCGATTAATCCTAAAATCAAACGCACTGCTGTGGTTTTACCGGCGCCATTGTGGCCGAACAAACCCAGCACTTCGCCTTGACCTAAGTGCCAACTGATGTCGTTTAACACGGTTAGATTGCCGTATTTTTGTTGCACATTTTTTAATTCAACAACGGTCATTGAAAAACCTTTTATCGCGTTAATATGTGACAGGCTAATGCCTGCTTATAAGTCGTTACGGTAGTGCATTAGTGGAAAGCTATCTTGTACTCCCGGGTATTTAACCACTGGAAATACGCGCTGCACTAACCTTAATAATTCAATACTTGGACTGTTCATTAACAAGCGTACTTGTGGGTAATTCCACAACATCTTGTCTATATTGTCGTTGGGCTCGTAAGGAATATCGCCGATACCATCGTTGTTTCTGTCCCAACCTAAGTAATCGCTCCAATAATTTCCAACGCCATCGACTGACCACTCTTGATAGCGCACAGCCACGTACTTAACCTGCATTTGGTTATTTACGAAAGCGTTTTTATAAATTTTATTATCTTCAGAGCCAGCGGTTAAATGAATACCAATGGCACTATTGGCAAAATAGTTTTCACTGATTTCATTAAACAACGAGTTATAAATAAACACTCCTTTGCCTTCGCCACCCTGAATATGAATACCGTCACCCTGACCTGCTTGAACATCGGTGACGTAATTATTTTTAATGGTGGAATAGGTAATATAGTTCATCAAAATACCGTAGTTTTCATCGTATTCAGAACGATTATTAAGCACGGTTAACTGGCGACTTTGCATCAGGGTATAGCCAGTACGAGTACGTCGCGTTAGGTTGTTAATCACTTTATTACGGTTAGAAAACATATAGTGAATGCCGTAACGCATATCATGTAGGTAGTTATTATCGAATACGTTGTCGTTGGAAGTTTCTATATAAATACCGTCACGCACATGCCAGATCTCATTGCCTTGGATAAGCGCCTGACGTACAGCAAATAAGTGAATGCCATTGCCTCTGTCTTGGGTTCTTAGACTGTCATCGCCTTGCACTTTATTATTTAAAATACTGACGCCTTCGGTGGCATCTACCCACACGCCAAAGCCTGGGCCATGAATAAAGTTATTTTTTAGTGTGGT
>SMEQ01000096.1_pt1 | contig 79714 bp, 81 predicted proteins | sample 2456281 | NCBI WGS metagenome assembly SMEQ01 (sample SAMN10132596, study PRJNA489261) | soil metagenome | isolation source: day1 antibiotic-loamy sand soil ammended with raw manure from dairy cow... | place: USA | collected 2015-04-01
TTTCAAAACTTAGGCGGACAAACACAAAAAGTATCTGCAGTTAGCCAAGCCAGTTCTTTTGTAAATCAGCTAATAATGCAAGAGGGTGACAGTGGTGATAAAGATAATCTTAAACAACTGATCCAAGTTGCCGATGTATTGGCTAATATTAACGTAAAGGCCACGCCAGAGTTACGCCAAGCAGAGAAGCAAGCTTATGATTTTGTTTCTAATCTGGCAGATAAGCTGCAAGAAGAAGGTGCGGACAAGTCTGTAGTGAAGGGCCTAAATAATATTTTAGATGTGCTTAGTGTATTGGATCAGATACGTAAGCAAGAGTACTCCACCGGAGCATTAGCTAGCTATGGCAGCGTTCAGGAAGCCTATGATGAAATACACAAAAACACTTAGTGGGTTAGTTGTTTTAATACTGCTTTCCAGTTCTGTTATTGCCGAAACAGCTCAGATTAAATGGCAACGTGACAAAGCTAAGGCACCTAAAGCTGGCACGGGTAGTAGTTTTTCTTACGATGAGATATCGGTAGTTGTTCCCTTGAGCCAGTGGCAGCAGCAAGACGAGCGTTTAAGCGCACAGCTACAGGTAACGCGCACTCAGTTTGATTGGCAGGGCAGTAATGCTTTAAACGATAGTTATTATTGGTTGTCAGTGCCTTTAAGTTACCGCCAGCAGCGAAATCGCGATACCGAATTTATTGTTAAGCTAGAGCCCGGATTAATGGGTGCCCGTAATGGCATAGGTAAAAGTAACTTCAATGTTAATGCTGAAGTCAGTGGACGTTTTTATTCGTCAGGTGCCTCATTTTGGCAAGTGGGTGCGATGGTTAGCAGACAGTTTGGTGATACTAAGGCTTACCCCTTACTCGCTTATGCTTGGAAACCTGATGCTATTACTGAGGTTAAAGTGGGCTTTCCTTACAGTCAGATACAGGTAATGTGGCGACCAGAGTTTTCAACCTATGCACGTTTACAGCCAGCGGGTGGGCTTTGGGTACAAGAAATAAGTACAGCCACGGCTGGCGGAGACGCTGCTGGTGATGATGCCGGTGCGGGCGATGATGCTGGGGCTGGTGGTGATGTGGCAGCTGGAGCGGGTGATGATGCCGCAGCAGATCCAGGGGCTGCTGCTGATGCAGCAAATAACACCACTGCCGACAATACTGCAGCTAATGGTGGTGGCGACAAGCTAAAATACCAAAACTGGCAGTTTGCTAGTGGTGCTGAGTTTTTATGGCGTGACAATATTTGGCTGAATGCCGAAGCAGGTTATTTGTTCGCCCGTGAAATAACAGCACAAGACGATAGCGGAAATGCAGTTAAAGCCAAGCCTGCCAATACGCTTTATTGGCAGCTCGGAATTTTGTGGCGCTACTAGTTAATGGCTTAAACTAGTAATCTAGGGCTAAAGGCCAGCCGCCAAGCTCTTTGTAGCGGTTTACCAATAAGCAAAACAGTTCAGCTGTTTTTTCAGTATCGTAAGCGGCACTGTGGGCTGCGCGATTATCAAAATCCATACCAGCTAAACGACAGGCTTTTGCCAGCACTGTATGCCCTAATGCAAAGGCAGCTAATGTAGCGGTGTCGAAAGAAGAGAACGGATGAAAAGGATCGCGTCTGATATTGTTTCTAGTGACAGCAGCCTTAACAAAGCCATGATCAAAATGTGCGTTGTGGCCTACTAAAATAGCGCGGGTGCAACCGTTGTATTTTAGCTCTTTACGAATGATTTTAAATATTTCCGTTAAGGCATCTATTTCGTGCTCTGCTTCACGGTCTGGATCGAATGGATCTATACCAGTAAAGTCTAGCGCTTCGCGCTGTAAGTTTGCGCCTTCAAAAGGATGAATGTTGGCACTGTATCTTTTGTGAGGGTGGATTATACCGTCGTCATCCATACGCAAGGTCACAATCGCAATTTCTAAAAGCGCGTCGGTTTCGGCTTCAAAGCCACCGGTTTCAACATCGACCACTACTGGTAAGTAGCCACGAAAGCGGCTGGACATTAATGTTTTTTCTATATCTTCGTCTGTGTCTAAAATCATCCTAGTTTTCCAACTTCCAACGTATGCTTTCACCAGCTTTTAAAGGAACAATAACATCACCACCAAAAGGCATTTCTGCCGGTGCAATCCATGGTGTTTTAACCAGAGTTATTGTGTCTTTATTACGTGGTAGGTTATAAAAATCGGGGCCATGGAAGCTAGCAAAACCTTCCAATTTATCCAATGCACCCAAATCTTCGAAAATATCAGCGTAAAGCTCAATAGCGGCATAAGCGCTGAAGCAACCGGCACAACCACAGGCGTTTTCTTTGCTGCCTTTGGCGTGAGGTGCGCTGTCAGTACCTAAGAAAAACTTAGAGCTACCGCTGACCACTACGTCTTGTAGTGCTTGTTGATGAGTATTACGCTTTAACACGGGTAAACAATATAAGTGCGGGCGCACGCCACCAACCAATAAATGATTACGGTTATAGGCTAAGTGCTGCACAGTAATAGTAGCGCCAATGTTGTCGCCTTGGCTGTTAACGAAGTCGGCCGCGTCTTTGGTAGTGATATGTTCTACCACCACTTTTAAATTGGGGTTACGGCTAACCAGTGGCGCTAATATGGTATCTAAAAATTCTTTTTCACGGTCAAATATATCAATATGGTCGTGAGTCACTTCACCGTGTACCAATAATGGCATCTGTGTTTCGGTGAGTACTGCGGCTAACTCGTCTAGTTTGCCTAGGTCAGTAACACCCGAGCTTGAGTTAGTAGTAGCGCCTGCCGGGTAAAGCTTAACAGCGACAATATTACCAGCGGCTTTGGCGGCTGAAATCATCTCTGGCGTAGTGTCGTCGGTTAAGTACAACACCATTAACGGGTCAAAAGTACTGTTAGCAGGTGCTTGTGCCAAAATACGTTGACGATAGGCCAAGGCCTGTTCGGCATTCATAACCGGTGGCTGTAAGTTGGGCATGATTATCGCTCGTTGCATAACGTTGGCAGTAGCCGGTACTGTGTGTTGCAGTAAGGCACCGTCGCGTAGGTGCAAATGCCAGTCATCTGGGCGAGTCAGCGTTAAACGTTCTACCATGCTAATACCTTATTAAGCTTTTAGTTATAGAGTTTGTCATGTTTGAAAGCTCAGCATTGTACCTAAAGCTAACAATAAAGGCTTAACTTTTCTTGCCTATGGCCGATAACTCAGATTAGACCGGTATAAAAAGTGAATTACTATGATGAAGCCATTAGTGTTTTTAATAATGCTCGCCACAGCTCCAGCCATTATGGCTTTGGAGTACGGTGGCTCTATTGAAAATACGCGTTGGCATGTAGGTGGTTCTGTTTTTGAATGTCGGTTTGAGCAGACTATACCAGGCTATGGTACAGGTGTTTTTTACCATCGAGCCGGTGAGGATATTCAATTTCGGTTAGAAGCTGTCCGTAATCTGATGGCTTACAGTCAGGCGCAAGTCGGTATTATGCCCGCTGCTTGGCAGCCCAGTCGTAAGAGTGAGCCGCTAGGAACCGCGAAAATAGTCAAAGACTCACCTAACCTGAGCCTAGACAGTAACCGCAGTAATCAGTTTTTACATGCTTTGTTGGAAGGAAAGCAACCTGCGGTGTCGCATTATACTTATTACGATCAGCAACGCTTTGTTGGTGTGCGTTTGTCGGCGGCTTCGTTTCAAGACTACTACCCACAATATTTACAGTGTGTAAGTCAGTTGTTAAGAGTTAACTATGATCAAGTTAAACAGCAAAAAGTAATGTTTCAATCAAACGCACATAATCTAACGCCTAGCGCGACTAAATTGTTGGAAGACATTGCCTATTATATTAAAAATGACCCGCGAGTAACTGCGGTTTACTTAGATGGGCACACTGATAGCGTCGGTCGTCGTTTTGCTAATCGCGAAATATCACATGCGCGCGCAAAAAAGGTAGAGCAGTTTTTAATAAATAATGGCGTCAATCCAGATATTATTAGTACACGTTTTCATGGTGATCGTTATCCTATAGCAACTAACAAAAGCGCTGCTGGGCGTGCTGCTAATAGGCGTGTAGCTATTGAACTTGAAAAAAATATGGATATCCTTGTCCCAGATGAATTAATTTTCAGACCTCGTGAAATAATTTCAGCTAAAACCGCAGCAAACTAAATCAGCAATATATTTACCACCCTTGCAGAATTAGCTATAATGCTGCGCCTTTCCCATACCTCATTCTGGAAGGCTGTCTATGTTAAGAATTGCTCAGGATGCACTCACCTTTGATGATGTGTTGCTGATCCCCGGTTACTCTGAAGTTTTGCCAAATCAAGTTAGCCTTAAAACGCGTATTACTCGTGGCATTGAATTAAATATCCCCTTGATTTCAGCGGCGATGGATACAGTGACTGAAGCACGCTTAGCCATTGCCATGGCGCAAGAAGGTGGTCTGGGTATCATTCATAAGAACATGACCATTGAAGAACAGGCCGCAGAAGTTCGCAAAGTTAAAAAGTTTGAAAGCGGCGTGGTTAAAGATCCTATTACTGTTACCAGCGACACTACCATTCGCGACCTCAATGAAATGACTCGTCAATATCACTTTTCTGGCATGCCAGTAGTCGATAATGGCGAACTTGTTGGTATTGTTACTAGCCGCGACGTCCGTTTTGAAAAAAATCTAGACGCCACCGTCGCTACCGTGATGACCCCTAAAGAAAATCTAGTGACTGTACCTGTTGGCACTAGTCCTGCTGTTGTGCAAGGTTTGTTGCAAGAATATCGCATTGAAAAGGTGCTAGTCGTTAATGAGCAAGGCAAACTAGCCGGCTTAATGACGGTAAAAGATATTAACAATGCGCGCGCCTATCCTAACGCTTGTAAGGACGAAGACGGACAATTGCGCGTTGGTGCAGCAGTTGGTACTGGCGCAGGCACAGACGAGCGTGTTGCCGCTTTAGTTAAAGCCGGTGTTGATGTGATTATCGTTGATACCGCACATGGCCATACTTCAAATGCAAATGGCACCGGTGTTATTGACCGTGTCCGTTGGACTAAAAAGAACTTCCCACAAGTACAGGTTATTGGTGGCAATATTGCCACTGCTGAAGCCGCGATTGCGTTAGCAGAAGCTGGCGCTGATGGCGTAAAAGTCGGTATTGGCCCAGGTTCAATCTGTACTACTCGTATCGTTGCAGGTGTTGGTGTGCCGCAGATATCAGCCGTTGCTGACGTTGCTACCGCTATGGAGAAATACGGTATTCCGGTGATTGCTGACGGCGGTATCCGTTACTCTGGTGACATTGCTAAGGCAATAGCCGCCGGTGCCAATTTAGTTATGGTCGGCTCTATGTTAGCCGGTACTGACGAAGCGCCTGGTGAAGTCGAATTATTTCAAGGCCGTGCTTATAAATCTTACCGTGGTATGGGTTCTTTAGGTGCTATGGGCCAAGCTCAGGGTTCTTCAGACCGTTACTTCCAAGAAAACTCTTCGGGTTCAGATAAACTAGTACCAGAAGGCATTGAAGGACGTATTGCGGTTAAAGGTCCATTACTGAATATTGTTCATCAGTTGATGGGCGGAGTCCGTGCTTCCATGGGTTATACCGGTTGTGCCAATATCGAAGAAATGCGTACTAAGCCACAGTTTGTGCGTATTACTTCTGCTGGTATGCAAGAATCGCACGTACACGATGTACAAATTACTAAAGAAGCACCTAACTATCGTTTAGGCTAGTTCGCCGAGAGTCGGGGGGCTGGAGTCTGTCGCTGTGTGCGTTTGACCCTAGACTTTCGACTCCCGACAAACAACAAGCTTAACATCGATCGCTTACATATCAGGAAGCAACTATGTCCCAAGACATCCATGCGCAACGTATTTTAATTTTAGACTTTGGCTCGCAGTTTACACAGCTTATCGCGCGTCGTATCCGCGAAATTGGCTTGTATTCAGAGATTCGAGCTTGGGATATGACCGATGCAGAAATTAAAGAATATAACCCTAAAGGTATTATTTTGGCGGGTGGGCCAGAGTCAGTCACATCTGCAGACTCGCCGCGTGCACCAGAACTGGTTTTTAATCTTGGTGTGCCGGTATTAGGTATTTGCTACGGCATGCAAACCATGGCCGCACAGCTTGGTGGTAAAGTTGAGCAGTCCAGCGAGCGTGAGTTTGGCTATGCTCAAGTTTCTATAGAAGCTCAAAGTGAATTACTAGCAGGCATTAAAGATAAGACCGATGCCAACAGCGGTAAAGACTTATTAGACGTATGGATGAGCCATGGCGATAAAGTCACCCAGCTACCCACAGATTTCGAGTTAATGGCCAGCACCGACAGCTGCTCAATTGCCGGTATGTATAATGCCGAAAAGCAGTTTTTTGGTATTCAATTTCATCCAGAAGTTACCCACACCTTGCAAGGCAAAGGCATATTAGAGCGTTTTGTCTTGGGTATTTGTGAATGTGAAGCTTTATGGACACCGGCCAAAATTATTGAAGATCAAATTGCCAAAGTACAAGCGCAAGTGGGTACAAATAAAGTACTACTAGGCTTGTCTGGTGGTGTTGACTCATCGGTGGTAGCAGCGTTATTGCACAAAGCCATTGGCGACCAGCTTACCTGTGTTTTCGTTGACCACGGCCTGATGCGTAAAAACGAAGGCGATATGGTCATGGAAATGTTCGCTAAAAACATGGGTGTTAAAGTTATCCGTGTAAACGCAGAAGACTTATTCCTTGGTAAACTCAAAGGCGAATCTGACCCAGAAGCCAAGCGTAAAATTATTGGTAACACCTTTATCGAAATATTCGATCAAGAAGCCAACAAACTTAAAGACGTGCCGTTTTTAGCTCAAGGCACAATTTATCCTGACGTTATCGAATCCGCAGCCTCTAAAACCGGCAAAGCGCAAGTGATCAAATCTCACCATAACGTTGGTGGTCTGCCTGATGACATGAAAATGGAATTAGTAGAGCCACTACGCGAACTGTTTAAAGACGAAGTGCGTAAAATTGGTGTAGAACTAGGCTTGCCTTACGATATGGTTTATCGCCATCCGTTCCCAGGTCCAGGCTTGGGTGTGCGTATCTTAGGCGAGATCAAAAAAGAATACGCAGACATTCTACGTGAAGCCGATGCTATTTTTATTGAAGAACTGCGCAAGGCAGACTTCTACCATAAAACAGCGCAAGCTTTCGCCGTGTTTATCCCACAGAAGTCTGTGGGTGTTGTCGGCGACAGTCGTCGTTACGAATGGGTCATTGCCTTACGTGCGGTAGAAACCATCGACTTTATGACCGCACGTTGGGCGCACTTGCCCTATGAGCTATTAGAAATTGTATCTCGTCGTATTATTAACGAAATACCACAGGTTTCTCGTGTTGCTTACGATATATCCAGTAAACCGCCGGCCACTATTGAGTGGGAATAATCGCATTTATGCCAGTGTTGTGGGTATTAGTAATAAACTAGCCTATAATGCTGGCGTTTTTTCTATTCAAGAGAGTTGATATGGATTGGTACCGTTTAGGTCGCACCTTGTTATTTCAATTGCAGGGTGAAACTGCCCATGAACTGACGTTAGATATGTTAGGCGCCAGTGAACGTGTGGGCTTGTTAAAGAAACTGAGTTCAGAGCCAATTTACCATCCTGTGACTGTTGCTGGTATTGAGTTTCCTAACCCAGTTGGCTTAGCCGCAGGCTTAGATAAAAACGGCGACTATATAGATGCATTGTCTCGCTTAGGTTTCGGCTTTCTTGAAATAGGTACAGTAACTCCACGCCCGCAGCCGGGTAATCCGAAGCCGCGTATTTTCCGTATACCAGAACGCCAAGCCATTATTAACCGTATGGGTTTTAATAATAAGGGCGTTGATTATTTGGTTGAACAAGTTAAAAAAGCCAAGTACACAGGTGTGCTGGGTATTAATATTGGTAAAAACTTTGATACTGCCGTAGAAGGCTCCACTTCAGACTATTTAATTTGTTTGGAAAAGGTGTATCAATACGCCAGCTATATCACCATCAACATATCTTCACCCAATACCCCAGGGTTGCGTACTTTGCAGTACGGTGATTCATTAAAGAATTTATTAGAACCCATTAAACAACGTCAATTAGAGCTCAGCAAAGAGTTTGGTTATAAGCCACTGTTCGTCAAAATTGCGCCTGATATGGACGAAAAAGAAATTATAACCGTGGCACAGTGCTTAATTGATTGTGAAATGGATGGTGTGATTGCGACCAACACCACTTTGTCACGTGATGGTGTACAAGGCTTTAAGAACGGTAAGGAGGCGGGTGGTCTAAGTGGAGCACCAGTAAAAGAGCTGGCCAATAAAACATTAGAAATTCTTGCCAAAGAGCTTAAAGGACAGCTGCCTATCATTGGTGTTGGCGGTATTGTCGATGGTGATGATGCAGCTGAGAAAATTAAACTCGGCGCGCAGTTAGTGCAGATATATTCTGGCTTTATATACAAAGGTCCAGAATTAATCGAAGACGCTATTGAAGAAATTCAAGAGTTAAACTAAAAAAAGGCTCTGTATTAATACAGAGCCTTTGCCCTTTGTTAGAACGTTATAATGGGGCAATAGCGGGTAAACCCGTTAAACAACAGCAGCCATTTTGTGAATACCAGAAACGCCGATATAACCATCCCAGTGATCGGCTCGTCCGTCCCTCCAACCTGCTAGCCAAGAGTCACGTTGAGGCCCTGCGGCAATAGGGGCAAGATCTTTAGATCGGCGCTCTACGCCTGCGCGGTAACCGCGTGAAAAAGCTCTTTCTTGAAGGTCGCGTTTCTGTTTTTTCATAAGTAGCATCCTCGCTTATATAGATTTGCTTGCACTTTGGCCTTTGAATAAAAACCAAGTGCTCGTATGTTGTAGCAAACTAATGCGAGTAGGTTAACAATCAAAAGCTTATAACGAGTGCGGCTTTTAAAACTAAAAGATATAGATAAATGAGTTTTTTATCATGACAGATTCACAGAATCAAAAAATATTCTCTTGGCTGGCGACTTGCCCTAAAGGAATTGAATCCCTATTAGCTGATGAAATCAGAGACTTAGGCGGAGATGTTGAGAGAGAAACTCATTTGGGAGTGCTTTGGCAAGGAAACTTAAGCCAAGCTTATCATTTTTGTTTGTGGAGTCGTTTATCTAACCGTTTGCTTTTGCCTCTGCATGAAAGTCAGGTAGACAATGTTGAGCAGATGTTCGAAGCGGCATATTCGGTAAACTGGCCAGAAGTGTTTGCCGTCAATTCTACCTTTAGAATTGATTTTCATGGCACCACTGACTTTATGAATAATACTCAGTTTGGCGCACAGAAAATAAAAGACGCCATTGTTGACCGCTTCCGTGATGATACAGGTGTGCGTCCAAACGTTGATAAGCAAGGGGCGCTACGTATTGAAGCGCAACTACGCAAAGGCAAAATTTCCTTATACTTTAACTTCAGTGGTGACAGTTTGCATAAGCGTGGTTATCGCTTACAGCCGGGTAAAGCACCGCTCAAGGAGAACTTAGCTGCCGCCGTACTTATTCGTTCTGGCTGGCCTGAGCAAGCTAAGCAAGGTAAAAACTTATTAGATCCTATGTGTGGGTCGGGCACTTTGTTAATAGAAGGCGGCATGATGGCCGCCGATATCGCCCCAGGCCTTAACCGCCAAATATGGGGGTTTGATGCTTGGCGTGGACATCAAAAAGCAACTTGGTTAGCCGAAGTGGAAGAAGCTAAAGAACGCCGAGATGCAGGTCTAGCCGCGTTAAAGAGCCGGTTTTTTGGCTTTGATATTGATTACGAACAAATTAATGCGGCTCAGAAAAACGTTTTCCGCTCTGGATTATCAGGCCATATTCGTTTAGAAAAACGTGATATAGAGCAGATGCGTCTTAATCAAGAAAGCATTGATCAAGGTGGCTTGATTATTTGTAACCCACCTTACGGTGAGCGTTTAAGTGAACTACCGCAGTTGGCACCTTTATACGAACAACTGCAAGAAGCCACGATCAAATTACCCGAGTGGAAAATGGCGATATTTACTGCCAACACCGACTTGTCTAAAAGTGTACGCAGGCCGTTATTTAAGCAATATAATTTAATGAACGGCACCATTGCTACTAAGCTGCTAGTGTTTGATGAGGCCGATGAACGTTCGTTACAGCCACGAGGCTCTCGTATTCAAGGGCCGATTGAGGCTTTTGCTAACCGCTTAAAGAAAAACATCAAGCAGTTAAATAAATGGTCAAAACGTGAAAATATCTCTTGTTACCGTTTATACGATGCCGATATCCCAGAATACTCAGTCGCCGTTGATTTATACGAAAACTGGCTGCACGTGCAAGAATACGTACCGCCAAAAACCATCGATGAAGCGGTAGCAGAGCGTCGTTTGTTGGATATCCTCGCGGTCTTACCTGAAGTTACGGGTATTTCGTCTGAACGCATCGTACTAAAGCGTCGTGAGCGTCAAACCGGTAAACGTCAATATGAAAAACAGAGTACAGAGCAAGACTTCTTAACTGTACGCGAAGGCCAAGTCGAACTGTATGTAAATCTAACCGACTACTTAGACACTGGTCTGTTCTTAGATCATCGTCCGACGCGTTTAGATATTGCTAAATTAGCCGAAGGTAAGCGTTTCTTAAATCTTTTCTGTTATACCGCCACTGCCAGCGTTCATGCGGCAGCAGCAGGTGCGAAGTGTACTAGCATTGATATGTCTCGTACCTACATAAACTGGGCAAAAGATAACTTCCGCTTAAACAATTTAACTTTAGATGATCATCAGTTTATTCAAGCAGACTGTGTTAAGTGGTTAGAAGAAGCGACTACGACCTACGATCTTATTTTTATGGATCCACCTTCCTTCTCGAACTCAAAACGTATGGAGGATGTGCTCGATATCCAGCGCGACCATAGCGAGTTAATCACTCACGCTATGCGTTGCTTAAAGAAAAATGGTTTGCTGATTTTCTCTAATAACCTGCGAAAGTTTAAGTTAGACGAAGAACTGCTTGGCCTATTTGATATTGAGGATAGAACCGCGCAAAGCATTCCTTTTGACTATGCGCGTAGAGCTAATATTCACCACTGCTTCTACATTAAGCATAAGGCAGATTAAACGCGGTCAGCGAAGAAGGCTTTTACTTCTTCGCTGCGCGATAAAGCATCGTGGTAACCAAGGTCTATTAAGTTGCGACAGTAGCCCTTGGAAAACAGCAAGTAACTTAGTAAGCCCGAGCCAGACTGACTGGTATTACCACTGCCACCTAAAGCCAGTCTTAAAGCCCAAGGCACTTCTTTAGCATGTTTACCGGCTATTTCATCCAAAGATAAGCTGGGTTTGATCTCTAAAATATCAACATTCTTCAGCTCCATCTCTTCTTTGTTCTTAGTTTTTTGCGGAATTTTGCTGAGTGTTCTATTAATGCGTGTTAAGCGCGCCACGTCAGCTTCAATACTGTCTAAGAACGCTGCGTTAAGCATATGCCCCATTATTCTGGCAGGTGATGGGTAAGGCACAATAGCTTCTTCTTTATTTACTTTATTGGTTTCACCGCTAACACCAATGACCAACAATTTATCTGCACCCAAGTGTAAGGTCGGGCTTAGAGGTGCTAACTGACGAACAGCACCATCTGCATAGTATTCACGATGAATTTTTCTAGCAGGGAAGATCATAGGAATGGCAGAAGAAGCCAGTAAGTGATCTAAGGTTAAGCGGCTGCGAACACCTTTACGGCGAGGGCGTTCCCAGTTATTAATGCTGTAATGGCCTTGAAAAAAACTGACTGATTCACCTGTGCTTAAACTGGAGCAGTTAACCGTTATCGCATGTAGGTGGTTGTTATCAATATTAGTTTGAATATTTTCAAACTTAATAACATCTTGTAAGAGTTCAGTCAGGGGTGTGTTATCTAATAAAGATACCACGTCATTTCTAAAGCGACGGCCAATAATAAGAGTACGTACTAAGCGCGCCAGTGAGTTGGACACACCGAAAAAATCTGTACGGTATACCTGGCAACACTCAAAACCACCCCATATGCGCTCAAGATGGCGCACACCTATACGGTAATTATCCGCAAAAGAAGCTAACGCTATGCCGTTAATAGCACCTGCAGAGGTGCCTGAAATAATGTCATAAGGGTTGGTCATAGTACTGGGTAAGATTTTATTAATACCTTTTAGCACGCCAACTTGATAAGCAGCACGAGCACCACCGCCCGATAATATAAGTCCGATCTTGCTATTCAACAGAAAACCTCATTGTGTGTGCGTACATATTCGTCTAATGCAGCGAGTATAGTGCATAATAGACTCTTTTTGGAAAGCTGGAGTGCACTATGTTTACTGGTATCGTGCAAACTAAATTGCCTGTTCATCGTCTTGTTCGTCAAGCGGACTTTGCCACCTTTAGTTTTGTGTTTTCAGACAAGTTTATCGAGGGTCTAAAAATTGGTGCCTCGGTAGCAATTAACGGTACTTGTTTAACAGTACGAACTATCGAAAAAAGTACTGAAAGCAACCCAAGCCAGAATATTGTTAGCTTTGATGCCATTGCTCAAACCTTAAAAGTAACTAACTTAGGTGCATTAACAGAAGGCAGCGTAGTTAACGTTGAGCGCGCTGCACGTTTTGGTGATGAAATTGGCGGGCATGTGTTGTCTGGCCATATTATGCGACAGGTGAAAGTGCTGGATGTGCTGGATACAGAGTACAACCGTGTAGTCTGGATGGAGCGACCACAAGAGTTAGTTCCCTTTACTTTAGATAAGGGTTTTGTTGCTCTTAATGGCTGTAGTTTAACCATTGCCGAAGTGGAACCAACACGTTTTTCTGTGCATTTAATTCCAGAAACTCGTGATGTCACTACCTTTGGTCAAGTGCAGGTGGGCGATCAAATCAACTTGGAAGTGGACTCGCAAACACAGGCAATAGTAGAAACAGTTAAGCAGTTGTTATCTGACCCGCAGATATTGGCACAGCTAAAATAATCAGAAATCACGGGTTAGCTAAAACTAACCCGGTTGCTTTAATAACGATTTTCTATTTGTATGAAATCAAAAAACTTATGCTTTTTGTAAGTAACGGATAATATCTGCCGACTCAAACATCCACTGCTCTTTACCACTTTCATCGGTGATTTTTAAGCAGGGTACAGTAGTACGGCCCGTTGCTTGAGATAACTCTTGGCGCCATTTAGGGTCTGTGCGCAGATTACGTTTTTCTACTTCCACCTTAATATTAGGTAAAGCCATTAAAACACGAACGCAGAATGGGCATGTCTCGGTATAATATAAAGCAAATTTCATGAATATCTCCTAAAGGGTTGGTATGGATTATACCGAACAAATAATACTTTTCATTGTAGCATTTTTAGCTAATTGGTTTTCTGCATTGGCTGGTGGTGGTGCCGGATTAATTCAGCTACCTGCGTTAATATTTTTAGGCTTGCCCTTTCCATTGGCACTCGCCACCCACAAAATAGCTACCGTTGCTTTAGGCGCAGGAGCTACGCTGCGTCATATGCGTGAAGGGCATTTAAACCTCAAAGTACTGCTGCTGGTGTGTGCAGCTGGTGTGCCAACGGTTATTTATGGTGTGTTCTTTATTTTAGATGTAGACCCGCGTAAGTCTGAAATAGCTTTGGGTTTACTTACGCTGTCGCTGGTTTTGTATTCCTTCTTTAAACCCAGTTTAGGATTGGTCGCCGAGGAAAAACACCGTTCCGTTTTTGGTTATATTGTTGGTGCGCTAATATTAATGCTGTTTGGTTTTATTAACGGTGCGCTTTCAGCCGGCAGCGGCTTGTTTGTTACTTTGTGGTTGGTGTATTGGTTCGGCTTAGATTATAAAACGGCGGTGGCGCAGACCATGGTGGCCGTCGGGTTGATATGGAATTTTACCGGTGCCTTAAGCATGGGGTTGGTCGCTGAAGTGCAATGGAGTTGGTTGCCAGCATTGTTGTTAGGTTCGTTAGTGGGCGGCTATTTAGGTGCACATACATCCATTCTGGCCGGCAACGCCATTGTTAAGCGTGTCTTCGAACTTATCACTCTGATTGCCGCAGTAAAGCTGCTTTGGTAAAGCGAGTAGCCACTGCGCTTAACGGGTCTTCTGGCCAAGGGTGTCTGGGGTAGCGTCCACGCATGTCTTTACGTACATCCGCATAAGTTTTGCGCCAGAAGTGTGGCAGGTCAGCGGTCACCTGTAGTGGACGTCTGGCGGGTGAAAGTAGGTGTATCAGCAAAGGTACTTTGCCATTAAGTACTGAGGGCTGGCCTTCATAGCCAAACATCTCTTGCAGTTTAACCGCCAACACCGGTGGGTTCTGACTGTAATCTATTTGAATTTTAGAGCCGCTAGGTACAGCAAAATGAGTGGGCACTAGGCTGTTTAATGTTTGCTGTTGCTGCCAGTCGAGCAGGCTCAGTAAGGCATCTTTTAGGTCTACTTTTTCTAAGTGCTTTAAATGACGTGCGTCGTTTAAAAATGGCAGTAACCAATTATCTAAATTACTTAATAAAGCCTCATCGCTTACCTCTGGCCATGCTTGGTTTATATTTGCTGCTGATTTCTCTAGTTCTGAGTGTACCAGTGCCAGCCTTGCTCTTATTTGTACGGCTTCATCGCTCCAGTGCAAACAATCCAAGCCCTGTTGTTGAATATAATTCTTCCATGCCTGTTGCCATTGTTCGGCGTTTAAATTGGGCAGTTGTTTGCTGGCCAGTATTAAGCGACCAAGCTGTTTGTTTTCTTTGGCGATAAATTGGCCATTGGCTTGAAAACCTATTTCTGTTTGTACAGAAAACAACTGCGGTGCTAACTCTTCTAACGAATCAATAATATGCAGTGGTAAAGCGGCGGCTAAACGAATAAGAGTTTGCTTGTCCACCGAGAAATCGGCACAGGCGAGATGGTCGCTGCTGAGTAAATCGGATTGTGACAGCAGTGTGGCTCCGCGGCCGTTTGCTAATAGAAACTGATCGCTGTTGGCACGTTGTTGAGCAATAAAGTCTGGAAAGGCGAGAGCGAACAGCAAAGCAGGCACGTCTTCTTTTCCGACTTTATCCAGTTTGTTACGCCCCTTTGTCGGTAAGCTTTTTAACAAGCTAGTCAGTCTGTTAGCTAACGGCTGCATACGGTTCTGCCATAAATACTTATTGTTTTTAGCTTGCTGATATAAGCGGTTTATATCATCGGACTGTCTTTGGTTAGCAGGGAACTCTTGCATCAATGCAATCAGTTCAGCGGCTTGTGCGCCTGCGTTTAGCTCGTGCAGAATAACCAGCGCGTGCGACAGTCTTGGCTCTATTCCCAATGAGCTGCAGGCCAAACCATGTTCAGACAGCTGGTCTTGTTCGGCGGTTATAAAACCCAGTTGGAATAATAGTTGTTGTGCTTTATTTAAAGCAGCGGCAGGCGGTGGGTTTAGCCAAAAAAGCTCATCGACCGTGGCACCCCATTGATACAGTTCTAATAAGAGCGGGGCTAAGTCAGCATTTAATATCTCAGGTTGAATAAACTTGTCCAAACGTTCTTGCTGGCTTTCAGGCCATAAACGAAAGCACTGCCCAGAAGCTTGTCTGGCGGCACGGCCCGCACGCTGCTCGCTAGAGGCCTGTGAGATATATCGCGTTTTTAGCTCACTTAAACCACTTCTTACATGAAATTCATTACGTCGCTCTAAGCCCGAATCAATAACAATACGCACCCCATTAATGGTTAACGAACTTTCGGCAATGTTAGTGGCCAAGATAATCTTGCGCTGGTTGTCTGCCGGTTCAATGGCGGCCTTTTGTTCTTTATCTTGCAGTTGACCATGCAAGGGCAGCACTAAGTACTCTGCAGGCAAAGTTGAAAGTTTATCCTGCAGTTGTTTGATTTCACGCACACCGGGTAAAAATACTAGTATATCGCCTTCATAAGCCAGTGCTTCATGGATTACTTTTGTGCATAAATCCGTTAAGTAGTTATACGAATGACTGCTGTTACTGGCCGCACGGTAATGCAGCTCTAGTGGGAAACTTCTGCCTTCACTGCTTACTAGAGGTGCGTTTAACTCTGTTGTCAGATTTTGTACATCTAAGGTGGCCGACATCACCAAAATTTTTAAATCATCACGCAGTAACTCTTGGCTGTGTAAGGCCAGTGCTAAGCCTAGGTCTGCATGCAGGTGACGCTCATGGAATTCATCAAAGATAATCAAGCCGACACCGCTAAGTTCTGGGTCAGCCTGTAACATGCGGGTGAGCACGCCTTCGGTGACTACTTCAATGCGGGTGTTGGCAGAGGTTTTATTTTCTAAACGAATACGATAACCCACCGTTTGTCCGACGGCTTCATTTAAACTGCTCGCCATAAAAGTAGCCGCATTACGAGCGGCCATGCGCCTGGGTTCCAGCATAATAATCTTCTGGCCTTGTAGCCAAGGTTCATTCAGCAAAGCCAAAGGCACTACTGTGGTTTTACCAGCACCCGGAGCGGCGCTTAGTAATACACAAGAATGAGTGTTTAGCTGTACAAGAAGCTCTGGTAGAACAGTGTTTATTGGTAATGCAGTAGGCATAAAGTGTTCGATGTATTATGGTGGGAACTGTATAGTAGCATAGCAACACTCAGTGCTAAGTAAGACAAGTAAAGGAGATGGCGATGGCAGATGATCAGATCATCGATTTTAACCAAGCGGCGAAAAAACATCAGCACAAGCGCGTCAACGATGAAAAAGACGCCAAGTTTGATGACATGCGTGCTCGCTTTGAAAAAGTGTTACCAACCAAGGCAACACCAGTAAAAGATTACTTGAAGAAGAAAAAAGCAAAAAAAGCGAATCGATCGTAATTACAGAAAGTTAACGGCTTTATTTCAAGCCAAGGGCCTAGAGTCTAAGGTCATGCGTATATTGCACCAGACTCCCAGCTCTTAGCTTCTTAACCTCTTAGCTCCTCAACTCACACACCCGAGAACACTCTTGTTACAAGTTCAAACTCGCGCCTTGCTGGCGCTACTTCTGTTGGTTTTAGTATGGGGTTACAGCTGGATTATTATGAAGCAGATGATGCTTTATGCCGATCCTTTCGATTTCTCAGCACTGCGATATTTAGGCGGGGCAGCAGTACTTTTCATGTATTTGTTAGTTAGCGGTCAGTCGTTGCGTATGCCGCCTTTGTTACCGACAGTGTTGGTGGGGTTGGCGCAGACTACGGCTTTCCAAGGCTTTGCCCAATGGGCACTGATTACTGGCGGCGCTGGTAAAGTGGCTTTGTTTTGCTACAGTATGCCGTTTTGGGTGACTTTTCTGGCTTGGTGGTGGTTGGATGAAAAGCCTACCGCCAAACAATGGCTAGGGGTCGGCTTTGCGGCTGTTGGTTTAATGCTGGTGATCGCGCCTTGGTTAGGCATGGACAATCCATTCAGTGTGTTATTGGCGCTAAGCGGTGGTTTGGCATGGGCTGTTGGCACAGTGTTAACTAAGCGCGCATTTCAAATGCATCAAATTGCACCTATTAACTTTATCGCTTGGCAGATGTTGATTGGTGCTTTGGTTTTGGCTGTGATTGCTTGGCAGATTCCAAGCCAACCGATTGTTTGGGGTAAAGAGTTTTGGTTTGGCTTGGCTTACAGCACGTTTTTGGCGTCCAGTTTGGCATGGGTGTTATGGTCTTATATAGTGCGCTCTTTACCGACCTCTGTTGCCGGACTATCGAGTTTGCTCGTACCTATTACCGTGATCGGGTTGGCTTGGATGCTGTTAAGCGAAGTTCCTAGTCAGCTGGATATGGCAGGTATCGCTCTTATTATTGTAGGCTTGCTAGTGGTTCGGCCTAAATCTGCTAGGACTAAGCCTGTTTCAGAAAAGTAAACCGAAGCTCTTAGCCAGTTATCTCTTTAGCTGGCTTCTTCAGGTTTTGAAAACAACAATATCCACCAAGCCGCAATAAACGACCCGACTGCCGTTAAGCTAACAACAATCGCCATCGCCAGCTCTGTACCGTTGTGTAAAAAACCTACCAGTAAACTGGCAAAAGCACCTAAGCCAAACTGTGATAAACCAAACAGAGCACTGGCCGCACCGGCGTTTTTAGGGAAAAGATTAAGTACACCGACGTTGCTGTTCGAGCTAACAAAGCTGATGGGTGCTACTACACTGAACAAACCAACAACCAGTGTGAGCAAGCTGTGCCATTGAAAATAAGCGCCCGCTAATAAAAACATAGCTCCACTTAAGCTAATGGTTGAACCGACAACCAATAACTTATGATAACCATAGCGAGTGACCAAGCGGCTATTAAGCCAATTGCCTAAGAATAAGCCAATGACGTTGATGGCAAAGAAAGCGCCAAAATAAGTCTGGCTAACGCCAAATAATTCGATGTAAACAAAAGGTGCGCCCGTTATATAGGCGAACATGGTCGCTGTTGATAAGCCACCGCTCATAAAATACGCCCAAGATATCTTACTTTTTAGAACCTTACGGTAGGCTTTAAAATAATTAATTAAACGTATGTTTTCCCGTTTTTCAGGGCCGTTTGTTTCCGGTAAATACAGCAGAATTAAAATAATAGCGGCACTGGCAAACACTAACAACAACCAGAAAATCATGCGCCAATCAAAGAACATTAATACTATACCGCCTAGCGTCGGCGCAATCATGGGTGCAATCGACATGGCCATCACTACGTAAGACATGGCTTTAGCTGCGTCATTGCCTGACCATAAATCACGCACCACAGCACGGCCCGCAGCAGGGCTGGCAGAGGCAGCCAAACCTTGTAAGGCACGGGCAAAAATTAACACTGTGGCGTTAGGTGCTAAGGCACAAGCAATGGTGGCAATAAAAAATAAACTAAAACCACCCAAGAGAATAGGGCGGCGACCAAAGCGGTCTGACAGTGGGCCTGCTAACAACTGACCGGCAGCTAAACCAAAGAAGAAACTACTAACGCTGTGTTGAGTAATGGCCGAGCTGATATTAAATTCAGCAGCAATATTAGGCAGACTGGGTAAATAGGTGTCGATAGAAAAAGGGCCGACCGCCGATAAAAAAGCCAAAAGCAGAATAATACCGATACTTTGGCGATGTGTTTGAGTCATAGAGAACTCTAAAAAGATGGATGCAATCGAATGTAAGAGGGAGTTATTGTGCCACTATACAGTTAAAGTCGCTAGGAAAGTGGGTTAATTAAACAGGCTGGAACGCTAGTCGCAGAGATTCCAGAAAAAAGTTCGAAGCAAGGCGTAGTGTATGTGTTCAAAGAATTGTGGATCTGAGCGTAGACGTTGGCTATACCCAGATTTCAATCTAAATAAGTTTACTGCAAGATATACTTTAAAATTTCAACGACCTGTTCAGTAGTGGTGGCCCACGCTTTAGCACCAGCATCCACTTCTTTTAACGGATGAATAATATCTTCAGCGTGTAAAGTAATATAAGGCTTATCTAAAGCAGCACAAAAACCCGCATCAAAGGCAGCGTTCCATTGTTTGTATTTATCACCAAAACGCACCACCACTAAGTCTGCTTGTTGAATCAAGGTTTGCGTACGAATAGCATTCACTTTGGCAGACTTATGGTCGCGCCAAAAACTATTGTCTTCTGCGCCTAACATATCACCGGCAGCATCACTGGCTTCGTGGATAGTCACAGGCGAAGTGAAAACAATATCTAAACCTAACTTTTCTGCACCGGCTTGGATCTCGTCGCGCCAGTCTGTATGAATTTCGCCTGATAAATACACGTAAAAAGACATATAGCTCTCCATTAAGGGTTAATAACTAAGATAAGTTGGCTTATTGTTACAAAAATGGCATAAAAGGGCGAATATCTTAGCGATCTTATAAGTGGTGTATGTCGTTATCTCCGTTAGAAAAGTATCAGCAAGCGTTAAATAGTGGTTTTGTTGAAGACGCCGCACAGCAAAAAGCGGTGAATGCACTGCAGCGCTGTTTTGAAGCACTAGAGCAACACAAACCTACCTTGGGTGTATATTTATGGGGCCCCGTTGGCCGTGGTAAAACTTGGTTAATGGATGCCTTTTATCAATCGTTAACCGTGTCTGCAAAACGCCAACATTTTCATCATTTTATTGCTTGGCTGCATAAACGTTTATTTCAATTAACGGGCACAGAAAACCCGTTACAGGTAGTTGCAGACGAGTTGGCCGGAGAAATAAAAGTACTGTGCTTTGACGAGCTTTTTGTCAGTGATATTGGCGATGCCATGTTACTTGGGCCATTGTTTCAGGCGCTGTTTAACGCCGGTGTAGTGCTGGTGGCTACTTCGAACCAAGCACCGCAAGATTTATACAGTAACGGTTTTAACCGCGAACGCTTTTTACCAGCAATAGATGCACTCATTGCCTATAACCAAGTGATTAACTTAGACGGTGGCCAAGACCACCGCTTTCATGGCGAACACAGCAGAGAGCGTTACTTTGTGAAGTCTGAACAGTCGTCTGCCATTATGCAGCAACTGTTTCAGCAGCTCAGTAATGAACCTGCACAGGTAACTGAGATTGCTTTAGGAAGCCGTACATTATCTGCCCATGCAGCGGCCGAAAAAGTGCTTTGGTGTGACTTCTCGGTTTTATGCGAAGGTATGATAGGTGCTCAAGATTATATGCAATTATGTCAGCAATTTGATCACATCTTACTCAGTGATATTCCTAGTTTGAGTGCCAGCCAACAAGAAGCAAAAATTGCCCGTGGTACGGAAGACGCGCCCGTACGAGTAGTCGCCGGTGATAGAGATTTACCAGCCTTAGCAAAAAACGATGATGCCGTCAGGCGGTTTATCGCCTTAGTAGACGAATGTTATGATCAAGGTGTAGTTTTGTATATAGAAGCAGAACACCCACTGGAAAGCCTTTATACCGAAGGGTCGTTGCTGTTTCCTTTTCAGCGCACCCGCAGTCGTTTAGAAGCCATGCAAAGAGAATTTCCTTAAGGAGTGCAGTATGCAAGTAGCTCTTAAACGCGCCTATGACTCAGCCGCTAAAAGCGATGGTAAACGCATCTTAGTCGATAGGCTGTGGCCGCGCGGTGTAAAAAAAGAAGAGGCTAAAATAGACCTGTGGCTCAAAGAGGTAGCTCCTTCGACTGAGCTAAGAAAATGGTTTAATCATCAAGACGAACGCTGGCCAGAATTCAAACAGCGCTATGTGGACGAGTTAAAAGACAACTCTGCCTTCGTTGAATTACAAACACTGGCCGCTGCAGAAAAAGTGACCTTAATCTTTTCTACCAAAGATGATGAAAAAAACAGTGCGGCGGTATTACAACAGTTGTTATCCAAACAGTAGTAGCGACTAAATCGGCTGGATCGAACCTACTTCAACCTAAAAAATTTAGCGGATATTTATGAAGAATTGGATGTTCCTGAGCATGGCCATAGTGGCCGAAGTCATTGCCACTTCAAGCTTAAAAGCCAGTGCCGAATTTACTAAGTTCTGGCCAAGCCTGATTGTAGTGGTCGGCTACGCCATCGCCTTTTATTTTCTATCCCTCACCCTAAGAAGCATTCCCGTAGGCATTGCTTATGCGGTTTGGTCTGGCTTAGGCATTGTTCTGGTGTCATTGGTCGGCTGGTGGCTGTACAACCAAACACTCGATTTAGCCAGCATTATTGGTATGGGGTTAATCATTGCTGGAGTGCTGGTTATTAATCTCTTTTCAAACGTTAGCAGTGTCTAAGCCAGTGATTGAAATACGCAGTGTTCGGTGGCTTAGCTGTAATACCTATGGATGAGTGTTTTTTAAAAGTGTTTTGTTTTGTGAGTATTTACCTTTCTTAAGCGTAGATCTTCTATACTCGTACATTATTTTACACACGAACTTTTGCCGGAGATTGTATGAGAGCTTGGACGTGGCTTACATTAGGCCTATCTGTATTGTTACCAATGCCTACACTGGCAATGGAGCTTAGTTTTGCAGAAGCTCAAGAGCTTTTATTGGGTGTGTCCGATGCCATTGCCGGCTCGCAAAATCAGCTCGAAGGTCGCCAGCACTTAGCCAAAGCCAGTAATAGTCTGTCTTACCCAGAAGTGACTTTGGATGTAAAACAAATGCGCTTTGCTAAAAGTCTCGACCTAAACGTTATTGATCCTTTGGCGAAAGTTAATAACTGGTTTATTCCTCCCGAAGTTGATGTGATTGATTGGCGCACCCGCCCGATTGTGACTGCTACCTTGCCTATTTGGACGGGTGGTAAAATCAGTGCGGGTAAAGCCGCCGCTCAGGCCGGTGTTGATGAAGCACAGGCACAGTTACTCAATACTCAGCAGAAAGAACTTAGTCAATTAATTCAAGCGTATTTTGGTCAGCAAATGGCTGCTCAAGTATTGCTCGTGCGTGAAGATGTACGCGCTGGCCTACAGCAGCATTATCAAAGAGCCAGTCGCTTAGAAACGGAAGGCTTTGCCACTCAAGCACAAAAGCTGCAAGCAAAAGTAGCCTTAGACGAAGCTGAGCGTGAACTCCGCAAGGCCCAAAACGAACTACAGGGTGCGCAAGCAGCGCTGTCGGGTTTGTTACACACCAAAGAAGTGGTTAAGCCGTTATCACCACTATTTGTATGGCAACAATCTTTGCCTGATGTTGAACAGTTTATTGCCTCAGCCTTAGAGCAACACCCAGGTTTATTGCAAATTAAAGCCATCAAAGCGCAAGCAGAACAAAAAATTAAAGCAGAAAAAGCCAGCTGGTTACCGACTGTATACGCCTTTGGTCAGTACGATTTAAAACAAGAAGATGCCTTAATTACCGATTCAGACTGGGCCGTGGGCGTTGGCTTTAGTTATCAATTGTTATCCAATCAAAACCGTAGCCGTCAGGTGAGTGCTGCACGCAGCCAAGTTAATCAGGCGACTTATAGCTTGCAAGACAACCAAGTGAAATTACGCATTGCTGTAGAACGCGCTTGGCTTGCTGCCGACAGTGCCAGCCAGCAATTTACGTTGTTAGAAAGCGCACTTGAAAGCGCACAAGAAAACTTACGCCTACAAGAGCTTTCCTTTCAAGCAGGGCAAGCCACTTCTTTGGATGTGATTGATGCTAGCCTGCAAAAAGGCAAAGTGCGTATTGAGCGTGCACAAGCCGCTTGGCAATTTGATTTAGCACTTATGCAGTTATTAGAAGTTAGCGGCCAAGGCGCGCAGTTTAATGATTACCTTAATCAAGCCGACAAGGTGCTAAGCCAATGAGCACCAACTCAATAAAGACTAATCTAGATAACATCCCAGACAAAAGCCCAGACAGTAAACCAGAGAGCAAAGACGTGAATAGCAGCTTACCTATGAAAAAACGTAAAATGATCAGGGCAGTAGTAGGCGTAGCCGTTGCTGTCTGTGCTTTGGGTTTGTATTTAGCCTTAGCGCCCAACACCACTCAAATTCAAGGCATGGCCGATGCCGACTCTCTAAAAGTATCTGCCAAAATTAGTGCTAGGGTAGTCGAGCTTTATACTTATGAAGGCCAACGTGTAGAAGCAGGGCAGTCTTTGTTTCGACTTGATAGCCCTGAAGTCGAAGCCAAGTACAACCAAGCCATGGCAGCTTTAGATGCGGCTAAGTCACAGGCAGAAAAGGCTGAATACGGTGCCAGAACAGAACAAGTACGGGCAGCTGAAGCTAACTGGCAACGGGCTAAGTCGGCCTCGGATATTGCTCGTGATACCGCTAATCGTTTAGATAGCCTATATAAAGAAGGCGTGGTCTCTAGACAGCAGCGCGACGAAGCTATGGCGCAAGCAAAATCGGCAGAGGCCTTAACCCATGCTGCTAAAGCACAATTCGATGAAGCCAAAGGCGGCGCTCGCCAACAAGATAAAGACACCGCCCAAGCTCAGGTTCGACAGGCAGAAGCGGTGGTAGCAGAAGTCACTGCCGCTCGTATTGAAGTGTTAGGTCTAGCGCCCAGCAGTGGCGAAGTGAGTAAACGCTTAGCCGATATCGGAGAGCTAGTGCCGGCTGGCTATCCCGTATTTACGTTGGTTGATGTCGATAATATGTGGGTGTCTTTTACCTTGCGTGAAGACCAATTCAATAATATTCAAACCGACCAGATTATTTATGGTGATATTCCAGCGCTGGCTTTAGAAAATATTGCCTTTAAAGTCTACTTTATTAGCCCCGCCGGTGAGTTCGCCACTTGGCGTGCTACCCGCCAGTCGGTTGGTTATGACGTTAGAAGCTTTGAAATACGCGCACGCCCACAAACCAAAGTCGATAATTTTCGCCCAGGTATGAGCGTTTTATTCGGCTGGCCACAGCCTGCTCGATAATATGAACAGCTTTTACGCCACGTTAAAACAAGCTACCCAAGACGAGTGGCAGTTTCTGCGCAGCTCTGCTTGGGATATGGCCTTAGTGACTTGGATTCCTTGGCTGATTATGGCCTTAATGGTCGCTTTATTTTGGCAGGCCGTACCGCGTTCTTTACCCATCGCTGTGGTTGACTCAAGCCACAGTACCATTAGCAGAGATATTATTCGTAAAGTCGACTCTACACCTGCTGTCAGTGTGGTGGCGCAGCCGTTAAGCTTAGCTGAGGCTTGGCCCTTAGTAGAGACCAATCAAGCGCATGCGGTGCTTTATATACCCCCCCAGATAGACAAAGACATAGCCACCAACCAACAAGCGACTTTGTTTGCTTTTTATAACGCCACTATGACCACCGCCGGTGGCACAGCAGTGCGTGAAATTGAAGCCGTGGTAAAAAAGCTTAATCAAGAAATAGCTATTCAGTACAATGCCTTTAGCCTTGGCCCCAGTGTGTTAAAACCCGCACCCATACAGGCACAGGTTACTCTGTTGTATAACCCAGCGCGTAATTTTGAAGTGTTTTTAATTGGACTGTTATTGCCGGGCATTTTACATTTTGTTATGTGCATTGCCGTAACCAGCGCCTATGCGCGCGAGTTGCGTGATAAAAGCGTACAAAAGTGGATAGACAGGGTGGGTGGTCATACTGGCGCTGCCATTTTAGGCAAAGCCTTGCCTTATGTGTTGCTGTTTTCGCTCTATGGCATGCTTGCTATTTTATGGATTGCCTATGTGCGTGGTGACGGTATTCCAGGCTCATTAACGGCACTGCTTGTGGGCAGCTTTTTATTGTATTGCGCTTATGCGGCCTTCGCCTTGTTATTTGCAGCTGTGGCACCCGATATGAGTTCGGCGTTATCGGCAGTCGGCTTGTTTGCTGGCACTTCCTTAGCTTTTTGTGGGGCCACTTTCCCTATAGACGGTGCTTCTTTGTTTGCCCGAGCTTGGCATCATTTAATACCGTTTTCTACCTTCGTAAAGTTGGATGTTGCTGAGCGTTATATTAATGCCCCGGCCTCGTTAACTTTATTTTATTTGTTGTCCATGCTGCTGTTTGTCTTGGTGCCTAGTGGGCTGGGTTATTTGGCTTATAAAAAAGCCATCAACAATCCACAGAAATGGGGGCGTCGATGAGCATCAAAACCATTCCCGATATAGACACCTTTTGGGGTTCTTTTATTACCACTTTTCATGCGATCTTTACCGACAGAGCGGTACTGGGCGTAATGATTGGCGCAGTGGTGTTGTATTCCTTTTTTTATCCCTTGGGTTATCAAGAGCAAGTGGCCGCTGATCAGCCTGTTTATATTGTCGACCATGACCGTTCAGCACTTAGTCGTGAGTTGATACGCAGCATTCAAGCGTTAAGAGCAGTAAAAGTGGTCGCTTTAGTGACCGAAGCAGACGAAGCCATTCAAACCGTGCGAGCCATGCAAATTCAGGGTTATGTTGAAATCCCTGCCGACTTTGAACAAAGCGTATGGCGTGGTATTCCTGCTGATATTGCTTTGTTTGCTAATGGTGCTTCTTTAGGTCAGGCCAGTGGAGTATTAACCGGCTTAGCCAGCGCCATTACCGACTTCGCTCAGCAGATTGCCGTGCGCCAAGCCGCTTTTGCCGGTGCCGGTATTCAGCTGCCATTTAAGTTAGTGGAGCGGCCCTTATACAATACCCGTGAAGGCTACGGCAGTTTTCTAGTGACAGGCGTGGCACAGTTAATTATTCAACAGACCTTGCTGATTGGTTTGGCGGTATTGGCAGGCACAAGACGCGAGTTCTACGGTCGGCTGTTCCTTAAACACAGACAAATCATGGGAATAGGCACAGCCGCTGTCTGTATTGGCTCGGTTAATATGCTCTATTACCTAGGCTTTATGTTTTGGTATCAGGACTATCCGCAACATGGCACTTTGTTTAGTGTCTTTGTTGGTAGTCTGTTATTTATAGCGTCGGTGGTTGCTTTTGGCTTGTTTATAACCAGTTTCTTTCGTACTCGAGAGCGTGCCTTTCAGCTGATCTTAGTCACAGCCTTGCCACTGTTTTTTCTGGCAAACTTATCTTGGCCAGAAGTTAGCACACCCGCTTGGCTAGTCTGGCTATCTAAAACAGTGCCATCAACCGCCGGTATAAACCTCATGGTTAAAATTACTCAGTATGGTGCGCCTTTAAGTTCTGCCAAGCAGGAAATTATCAACTTAGTGGTTTTAGTTGTTGTGTATGGCGGTTTGGGCTGGTGGCGCTATCACTTTTATAAAGCGGGCAATCCGTTTAGAAAATAGCTCAATGTATGCTTAAGAATATACAGTCGATGATAAAGTATGAGTATAAAAAAAGCCCTCAAGCATCAAGCGAGAGGGCTTTTTATTAAGACAGTAAAAAAGGCTTATGCACCTATAATAGACTGTCCACATACACGCACTATGTTACCAGACACACCAGTAGAAGCTGGGTTAGCAAAGAAGGCAATTGCTTCTGCTACGTCTACTGGATGGCCACCTTGCGACAAAGAGTTCAAGCGACGACCAATTTCACGGGTAACCGGAGGAATGGCATCGGTCATGGCGGTTTCAATAAAGCCAGGCGCCACTGCGTTAATGGTGATGTCTTTCTTCATTAGTTGGTCAGCCATAAATTGAACATAGCCAATAACACCGGCCTTAGAAGCAGCGTAGTTAGTTTGGCCAGCTTGACCGCCAATACCGTTCATGGAAGACACACAAACAATACGACCGCCTTTATTTAGCGTGCCATCTTTGAATAAGGCTTCGTTAATACGTTCGTTAGACGACAAGTTAATGTCGATGGTCATTTTCCACCAATGTTCAGGCATGTTGGCTAACGTTTTATCGCGGGTAATACCGGCGTTATGAACGATGATATCGCCACCACCCATTTCTTTCAGCTTGTCTGAAATTTGTTGCGGTGCTTCTGCAGAAGAAATGTCGCTTAGTAGCAGCTCGCCACCAATCTCTTGCATAACACGCGCTAAATCTTGTTCAGCTTGAGGAATATCTAAGCCTAGTACTTTAGCGCCATCACGAGCCAAAGTACGAGCAATGGATTCACCAATACCACGAGAAGCACCAGTCACTAAAGCAACCTTGCCAGCTAATGGCTTGTGCCATTCTGGATAAGCCGCAACTTTTGCTTTACGCACAGTAATGACTTGCGCGTTAACGTAGGCTGACTTAGCCGATAAAACAAAACGTAGTGAAGAATCTAAGTTCTTTTCTGCGCCTTCTTCTACCAAAATAGTTTGGGCAGTAGAACTCTTCTTACCAATTTCTTTAGCAACAGAACGTGTGAAGCCTTCTAATGCACGTTGCGCCGCTGCTTGTTCGCCAGTTTTAGCTTGTAAGTGCGGACGACCTAAAACAACAACACGGCCATTCTTTTGAATTTTGCGCATAATAGGGTTAAAGAAGTAGTATAACTGGTCTAAGTCGCCAGTTTCGGCAAAGCCAGAAGCGTCGAACACAACGGCATCAAACTTTTCATACATTTCAGGGCTAACTTCTACACCAAAAACTTTAACGTCTGCTTTCTTAGCAGCGTCGATAATAATTGATGCATAAGAGGCTGCAGCTGGGAAAAATACGTTGGCGTCTGAGTCTTTTAAGTTTTGTAACACTTGCTCAATAAGTGCTGCGTTAGCGCTGGCGCCTAATAAAATACGACCACCAAAGAAGCTTGCAAGAGAAGGGTTATAGCGGTCTAGTGGTACAGATTTTGGTAAAACAGATTTTATTAGATTGCGGCCAACGCTGCTATCTAAAATAGATTCAAAAAAGTTGCTCATAATGATGTCCTAAAAACCAGTCGATAAATAAGTTGGCAAACGGTAACAAATTAGAACAACAATAGGAAAGCCTTTAATTGACCGAGGCATAACTGAATATTGTCAATTCAGCCAATGCCAGTAGACTAGTGGAGGGTACACTGCATGCATTATTACAATAGCGTTATTTTTATAGGATTTATTTATGACTAAGAAAGCTGCTCCGGCGGTACGTCGCGTTGCCATTATTGGTGGTAACCGTATACCTTTCGCCAAATCAAACACTGTTTATTCATACGCCTCTAACCAAGAGCGCATTGGTGAATTCGTAGCCGGTGCGGTAATGAAGCACAGCCGTGACTTCAACCTAGCGCGTGAAACAGTACTCAGCACCGCCTTAGATCCACAAACACCAGCGTTTGATCTTCAGCAAGCTTGTGGTACTGGTTTGCAAGCCATTATGAATACGGCCAATAAAATTGCTTTAGGCCAAATTGACAGTGCCATTGCTGGTGGTGCAGACACCACTTCCGATGCACCCATTGCGCTTAATGAAAAGCTACGCGTTATTTTATTAGATTTAAACCGTGCCAAAACGACCAAAGACAAATTGAAATTGTTACTAAAAATTCGTCCTAGTCACTTAGCCCCCAGTGTTCCACGCAATGCTGAACCGCGTACCAAATTATCCATGGGTGATCACACCGAAATTTCTGTTAAAGAATGGAACATTACCCGTGAAGAGCAAGACGAAATTGCTTTCAACAGTCATCAAAACTTTTTAGCGGCGCACGAGCGTGGCTTCTTCGATGACCTAGTATCTCCTTACTTAGGTTTAGAAAAAGACAACTTGGCGCGTCAGCCAGATATGACTAAACTGTCTTCGCTAAAACCTGCCTTTGATAAGAAATCAGGTAAAGGCACTATTACAGCGGGTAACTCTTCAGCACTAACCGACGGTGCATCTGTTGTATTGTTAGCTTCAGAAGAGTGGGCGAAAGAACGTAACCTACCTGTACGTGCTTACTTAACTTTCCACGAAACTGCTGCGGTAGATTTCTTTGGAAAAGACGGCAACACCGAAAAAGAAGGCTTGTTGTTAGCGCCAGCTTACGCTGTACCACGCATGCTAGAACGTGCTGGTTTAACGCTACAAGACTTCGACTTCTATGAAATCCATGAAGCCTTTGCTGGTGTAGTAGCATCGACTCTAAAAGCTTGGGAAGACGAAACCTTCTGTAAAGAGCGTTTAGGTTTAGACAAAGCCCTAGGCAGCATCGACCGTAGCAAGCTAAACGTAAATGGTTCATCCATTGCCGTGGGTCACCCATTTGCTGCGACCGGTGGTCGTATTGTTGCTTCTTTAGCTAAAATGCTAGAAGAAAAAGGTTCAGGTCGTGGTTTAATCTCGATCTGTGCCGCTGGTGGACAAGGCGTTGTTGCTATCTTAGAGCGTGATTAGTTCTAATGTAGTTAAAAGCTGAAATTTAAAGCTTATAAAAGCCGCACGCTGAAAAGTTTGCGGCTTTTTTGTTAGCTGTTTATTGTGTGCAGACTATTTTTTAAAGAGAAACACCATGACCAAGAAAGTCGTTACTTTTGAATACGAGAAAGAAACTAAGAACAGTGTGCGTTATAAAGAAATACCAGAAGAAGGCACTGCGCCTATTATGGGAACCATTTATGTGCAGAAGTGGTTTGCTGGCAGTAGTAAAACCATTGAAGTCACCATTGAGAAAAAAGACTAAAGGAAAACAGAGTGCATATCGCCATTATGACCTTGAGCTTTACCCTGCCTGGCTGTGGTTCGTTAAAAGAGAAACGTCAGCGCATGGGTGGTTTGCATGAACGCTTTGGCCGCAACCCCGCGGTAGCCGTGCATGAAAGCGGTGAGCATGACCGTCACGATGCCAGCGAGTGGTCGTTTGTGGTGGTGGGCGCGTCTAAACGTGAAGTCGAGTCGCTCTGTAGTCAAATAGAAGACAAAGTACAAACGACAGTAGACGCACGCTTGATGGGTGCCGACAAAGAGTTTCTTTAAATTAGTACGACCTATAAACATCTTCTAGCTAACTCACCTAGACCTTGTCTTTGTTTTCTTAGACAATACGGCTCAAATTAAAGAGAGTCATTATGTCTGATACTGTTCCCGCTAATATTCATATTACCAGTCACGCGACACTAGATGCCCGCGGACTGTTCTGTCCCGAACCGGTCATGATGCTGCATAACCATATTCGCGATATGCAAATCGGTGAAGTGGTCGAGATCCTAGCAACAGATCCTTCAACTACTCGTGATTTTATTAAATTTTGTGCGTTTCTTGATCAAGAGTTACTGCTTAATGAAGAGCAGCAGGGCACTTATCGTTTTTTAATTCGTAAAGCCAATGGGGTTGATTAACCCGATGATTATTTTAGGGATTGACCCTGGTTCGCGTATTACCGGTTTTGGAGTGGTTAAAATGACCGGCCAAAAAGTGGAATACGTGGTCAGCGGATGTATTCGCATGGGTGATGTCTCGCTGGCGGAGCGCTTAGATAAAATCTTTTGCTCGGTGACTGAAATTATAGAAACCTACAAACCGCAGCAATTTGCCATTGAGCAAGTGTTTATGGGTAAAAACGTTGATTCAGCCTTAAAGCTTGGCCAAGCTCGGGGGGTGGCCATTGTTGCGGCAGCGCATCTTGGTTTACCAGTATCTGAGTACGCCGCCAGAACGGTAAAACAGGCCGTAGTAGGCAAAGGCAGTGCGACTAAAGAACAAGTGGGTCACATGGTGCAATATTTGTTGAAGTTGCCTGGGCAGCCACAAGAAGACGCTGCTGATGCGTTAGCCATTGCCATTTGTCATGCGCATACCAGCACCAGCTTGGTTGCTAAAGTTGGCGTTACTGGTGTGACTCGCGGGCGAATGAGGTAGCTGTAAAAATCCATTACTGCTAGTCTAGGCGCTTTATTTTAAGGTGAGTTGTTATGATCGGAAGGTTGCAAGGTCTGTTGGCTGAAAAGCATGCGCCCGAGTTATTGGTGGATGTGAATGGTGTTGGTTATGAAGTCTCTGCGCCTATGTCTACCTTCGCCATGCTCGGTGCTGTAGGTGAGCCTGTGACACTGTATACGCACCTTGTTGTTCGTGACGATGCCCATCTTTTATATGGCTTTGCTAGCGTTAGTGAACGCACCATGTTTCGTACTTTAATCAAAGTAAGTGGCGTTGGCCCTAAGATGGGCTTGGCGATATTGTCTGGTATGGACGCAAATGCCTTTGCTACATGCATTCATAATGAAGACATTAATTCGTTAACTAAATTACCGGGCGTGGGTAAAAAGACAGCCGAACGGTTAATTATGGAAATGCGTGATCGCCTTAAAGAATGGCATACACAAGCGCCTTTATGGCAAGCCGCCGATCAAGCAGAGCAATCTCAAGCCAATACCATGCTAGCGGAAGCAGAATCTGCATTAATTTCTTTAGGATATAAGCCTCAAGACGCCGCTAAAATGCTGAGCAAAATCACCCAAGAGGTGACCAGTTCAGAAGACTTAATTCGTATTGCGCTACGTAATTCATTGAGTAAATAAGCATGATTGAAACCGATCGCTTTATTATTAGTGCCGAGCCTGTCGTAGAAGAGGAACACTACGATCATGCTATTCGACCAAAGAGACTGTCTGAATATGTTGGTCAGCCCATTGTGCGCGAACAAATGGAAATCTTTATCGGTGCTGCCAAAGCGCGTAATGAAGCCTTAGACCATACCTTAGTGTTTGGCCCACCGGGTTTAGGTAAAACCACTTTGGCGAATATTATTGCTGAAGAAATGGGTGTGAAAATTAAGTCGACCTCTGGGCCAGTATTAGAAAAGGCCGGAGACTTAGCCGCATTACTTACCAATCTTGAAAGTGGCGATGTCTTATTTATCGATGAAATTCACCGCTTAAGTTCTGCCATTGAAGAAGTGCTTTACCCTGCCATGGAAGACTACCAGCTAGACATTATGGTAGGAGAAGGGCCTGCAGCGCGTTCCATCAAAATTGATTTGCCACCATTCACCCTAGTAGGTGCCACCACCAGAGCCGGCTTGTTAACTTCACCTCTGCGTGACCGATTTGGCATTGTACAACGCCTAGAGTTCTATAATACCGCTGACTTAAGCCACATTGTCGCCCGTTCAGCGCGCTTGATGCAGCTAGAAATGGAAGAGGGCGGTGCGCAAGAGATAGCGCGTCGCTCACGTGGCACACCGCGTATTGCTAACCGTTTATTGCGTCGCGTGCGTGACTACACCCAAATGAAGTCCGATGGTCGTATTAGCCAAGAAAGCGCTGACGCTGCGTTAAATATGCTCAACGTCGACAGTCATGGTTTTGATCATATGGATAGAAGATTATTATTAACCTTGTTAGATATTTATGATGGCGGCCCGGTCGGTGTTGATAGCTTAGCGGCCTCCATTGGTGAAGAGCGCGATACCATTGAAGATGTTTTAGAGCCTTATTTAATGCAGCAAGGTTATATTACCCGTACCCCGCGTGGACGTATGGCGACTAAGCTTGCTTATCTGCATTTTGGTATGGATTTACCCGCCCGTTTTGGTGTTAATAATGACCTTTAGTTGGCCGCTAAGAGTCTATTACGAAGACACCGATGTGGGTGGTATTGTTTATCATGCAAACTATCTGAAGTTTATGGAGCGTGCCCGGACCGAGTGGCTAAGAAGTCTAGGCTTTTCGCAAGAACTATTACGTGCAGAAGATACGTTATTTGTTGTAAGAAGTTTAAATATTCAATATAAAGCGCCTGCGTTTTTAGATGATGAACTTTTTGCTACAGTGGTCATCGAACAGCAGCGCAAGGTAGGCTTTACGATTCAACAAACAATAGAGCGCAATAATAATCAGGCTCTTGAGTTGTTAGTCGCGGCGCAAGTCGAAGTCACTTGCATCTCAACTGTCGGTAAACCTAAAAAATTACCACAACCTCTGCTTAATATTTTGGAGCAACAGTGAACGAACAAATGTCGATATTTTCTTTAATTTTAAGTGCTGGTTTAGTGGTTAAGTTGGTTATGCTTATGCTGTTGCTAGCATCCATCGCCAGTTGGGGTGTGATTATACAGCGTGGTCGTATATTGGCTGCGAGTAAGGTTCATTTGCATGAGTTTGAAGAGCAGTTCTGGTCAGGGATTGACTTAAACGATCTGTATCGCGAATGTCAGCAGAATTTAGATCCAAGCGCTGTAGAAGTGATTTTTATGGCAGGTTTAAAAGAATTCAGCAAGATGCGACAGCAAGAAGTGACGGATCCAGATGTTATAATGGCGTCGGTACAGCGTGCTTTGCGTGTTGCTATTACTCGTGAAGTCGAAAACTTAGATACTCATTTATCGTTCTTAGCCACGGTTGGCTCTACCAGCCCTTACATTGGTTTGTTCGGTACTGTTTGGGGAATTATGCATTCGTTCCAAGGCTTGGCAATGGTCAAGCAAGCAACAATTGCTACTGTTGCCCCTGGTATCTCTGAAGCTTTAGTGGCTACTGCTATGGGTTTGTTTGCAGCGATACCGGCCGTTATTTTCTACAACCGCTACGTTGCAAAAGTCGATCATTTGGTCAGTGGCATGACCACTTTCGCTGATGAGCTGTCTTCTTTATTACATCGCCAAGCATTAAAAGTACATAAGCTCAAGCAACCTGCAGCAGTACAGCCTACAAGAGTGCAAAAGGCGGCTGAATAAACATGGAATCATTAACTCCACCCTTACAATCAAAACGCCGTCCAGTTGCAGACATTAACGTTGTACCTTACATAGACGTTATGCTGGTGCTGTTAATCATTTTTATGATTACCGCGCCTATGTTGGTTCAAAGCGTGCCGGTTAACTTGCCAGAAGTCGACTCGCAGCCAAGCAATGTAGATCCAGATGAAAACACCTTGATTATTACCGTTAATGATCGTGGCTTGTATTACCTAGAGCGTAACAAAGAAACACCAGAAGCAATGATTCTTTCCGACATTATCGGCTATGCTCAAAAAGTAAAAGCGCAGGTGCCAGAGACGCGCGTTATGATCCGCGGTGATCGAATGGTTGCTTATGGTAAAGTGGTTGAGCTTATGGGTGGACTGCAGGACGCGGGTATTTATAACTTAGGTCTGATCACAGAAGCACCGGATCCAACGGCGCGCTAATATGCAAAAGAAACCTCAAAACTATACATTGGCTATTACAGTCTCTTTGCTATTGCATGTCATTGTAGCTGTTCTTTTGTTTTGGAAATGGCCAGAAGTTAAAAAAGTAATGGAGCCTGCGCCTAAGCATGTAATAGCAGAGGTAATCCAAGTAGAAAGTGCCGCTGAGAAAGAGCGCAAACAAAAAATTGAAAGCAAGCGTAGGCGGGATGAGCGTGCCGCCCAGCAGCGTAAGCGTCAGCAAGAATTGCAGGCCAAGCAGCAAGCGGAAGAGAAAAGAAAAGAGCAGCAGGCTATAAAAGAAAAAGCCTTAGCAGAAATGAAAGCCAAGGAAGAAACAGCAAAAGAGCAGCTACAAAAAGAACTAGCAAAGCAAAGACAGCAGCAAGAAGAGTCATTACTTGAAAATCTATTAAAAGAAGAAAGATTACGGGAACAAAAAGAGCAACAAGAGGCTCAGAGGCAGTCAGAAAAGCATGCGGCTGCCATGGTAAGTGAGTTTACCGAACAAATTAGAGCTCATGTGTCATCCTACTGGTCTTATCCATCGGTGGTTAAGCCAGACGATGAGGTAACAGTGAACATAATACTGGTTCCCACCGGTGAGGTAGTGAATGTTCAAGTGACTCAGGGTAGTGGTAATGCGTTATTAGATAGTTCAGTATTGCAGGCAATACGAAAAGCATCGCCTTTACCAGTGCCTAAGGATATTCGGGTATTTGAAAAAGATTTTCGTAATTTTAAAATGAAATTTAGACCGGAGAACGCATTGTGGTAAAACGCAGTTTGGTATTTGTATTAGGCATGCTGTTAACGTTACAGGCTGTCCAAGCTGAAATTCTTATTGAAGTTACCCAGGGTAAGCAAAGCGCTATCCCTATTGCCGTTGTTCCGTTTTCATGGGGTGGTAGCGAGCCACTACCAGAAGATATTAGTCAAATTATTCATAACGACTTAGGTCATAGCGGATACTTTCGTGCTATGCCTGTTGCCAATATGATCAATAAACCGTCTGCACCTAGCCAAGTGAATTATGCAGATTGGGCAATGTTACGCCAAGATTACATCGTTGTTGGTACCGTAGAGTCGGACCCAGAAGGTTACGCTATTGAATTTCATGTGTTGGATGTCCATTTAAAAGCGAGTGTGTTGCGTCACCGAGTAAAAGGTAAAAAGAGCCAAATGAGAGATCTGGCGCATTACATCAGTGATTATATATTTGAGAACTTAACCGGAATTGTGGGTGTATTTTCAACAAAACTGGTTTATGTGACTACCAATCGTGAGCGTACTCGTTTCAACTTGAACTATGCGGATGCAGACGGTGCCAGAGAGCGATTAATCTTTAGCTCGCGCCAATCAATTATCTCACCCGCATGGTCACCCGACGGTAAAACCATTGCCTATGTGTCTTTTGAAAATGGCCAAGCTGAGATATTTTTTCAAGAACTAGCAACAGGTAAAAGAGAGCGAGTGGTTGCATTTAGCGGCTCTTCCTTTAATAGTGCACCGGCTTTTTCACCTGATGGTAAGTCATTGGCTTTTGTTGTCTCTAAGCTAGGCGACCCCGATATATACATGATGGATATAGCGACACGTAAAGTACGGCAGCTGACCGATCATTACGCCATTGATACTGAGCCCCAATGGGATATCGATGGCGAACACCTTTTTTTCACGTCAAACCGAGCTGGTGGCCCACAGATCTATAGAATGAATGTGAGCAGCTTGGCTGTGAAAAGAATCACTTTTGACGGCAACTACAATGCACGCCCAAGAGTAACTGCTGATGGCCGTAAATTAGTTTACGTAAATCAAGCAAATGGACGATTTCATATCGCTTCGCAAGACTTGGCTACAGGTAAGGTCAACATCTTAACAAGCGAGACAGAATTAGATGAATCTCCTAGTGTTGCTCCGAACGGAAGTATGGTAGTTTATGCTGCAAGTGAGAACGAACGCAGTATCTTGGCCGCTGTATCGGTTGATGGTGATGTGAAGTTTCGCTTACCATCGAAGTACGGTGACGTCAGGGAACCTGCTTGGTCACCGATATTTAAATAAAACTAATTAACCCTATGGAAGACTGTTATGCAAACTACCACTCTGTATAAGTCACTTGGCTTAGCATTTGGCGCTCTATTATTAACCGCATGTGCTAGTAAAGGTGACATCAACGAAGGCGCTTCACAAGTTGAAGATGCTCAAGACCAATCAACTCAAGTTGTTGAAGATGCAAAAATTTCAGGTGAAGACTTGAAAGCAGAAGCAGAAGCAGCATTACGTGAACAGACTGTTTTCTACTTTGCTTTCGATCAAAGCACAATCAAAGAAGATGGTAAGGCAGCACTTAAAGCGCACGCAAAATACTTAGCAGCTAATAGCTCTGCAAAAGTTACTTTAGAAGGTCATGCAGACGAGCGTGGCACTACTGAATATAACCTAGCACTAGGTGAGCGTCGTTCTATGAGCATTCGTGCTTATTTAATGGCTAACGGTGCTAAAGCTGAACAGTTAAAAGTTGTTAGCTTCGGTGAAGAACGTCCTGCAGTAATGGGTCAAACTGAAGAAGCATACGCTAAAAACCGTCGTGTAGAAGTTAAGTACTAAGCATGAATTACGGTGTTCTGATCTTAGCCTTAACGGTTTCCGTTGGGGTCTATGCTGAAGAATGGGTATCTGTTGGAGCGGGCAGCACTGTTGCTGCTCCAGCAGCTACTTCAAATTATGTAGACACATCTCAGCAAGCACAGTTAAGCATCTCTCGTTCTGGTGGCGGTGGTGGTACTTTACTATCCGAACTTGCAATGAAGGTCGAGCAAATGCAACAAGAGATAGCTCTTTTGCGTGGGCAGCTCGAGCAGCAAGACTACTTATTTAAGCAACTTCAAAAAGAGCAACAACAACGCTATTTAGACGTTGATCGTCGCTTGTCAGCTTTAGTGATGCCAATAGAGCCTGTAATAAGCCCTGTTGCCCAAGATGCACAGGCGCAAGGATCATCAACGGCAGATGCTATATACCAAAAAGCTATGGATTTTCTAGTTAAAGAAAAGAAGTATGCAGAAGCGCAAGCACAGTTCGCACAGTTAATTAAAAACCACCCAAGTGATCCTTTAGTGAGTAACGCTCTCTATTGGTCGGCTGAAGTGTGGTTGGTACAGGCAGAGCCTGATAAAGCGCTGGTAGAGTTCAAGAAAGTGGTTAACAACTACCCAGAGCACTCAAAGGCCGCTGATGCCGCATATAAAATTGGTGTGACACTAGACCGCCAAGGCAAAAGTAAAGAAGCTAAAGAATGGCTACAAAAAGTAATAAATGACTACACAGGTAAGGCCGATACCACTGTCCGTCTAGCCCAATCTTATATGGATAAAATGTAAAAAAACTGGTTTTTTTGTATAAAAAACAAGCTAAGTCCATGATAAAGAAACTTTTTTTAAAATAATTCTTGCGTCATCTGAAAAAACCAGTATTATACGCGCCACTTCCCGGGTCGTTAGCTCAGTTGGTAGAGCAGTTGGCTTTTAACCAATTGGTCGCAGGTTCGAATCCCGCACGACCCACCATTTTTAATTGGGCCGGAAGTATTTAGAAAGACTTAGGGTCGTTAGCTCAGTTGGTAGAGCAGTTGGCTTTTAACCAATTGGTCGCAGGTTCGAATCCCGCACGACCCACCAAATTTAAAAGGACCACAATGTGGTCCTTTTTTTATTGTCAGAAAATACCCCCATATTCCCTTGACCATGTTTTTTAGCAGCGTAAAATCCTCAGCCAGTGAGTTGGGTTGTTAGCCATCAGAGTAATTAACATAATTGTGTTAAACTTATGCCCGCTTTGTCTTTACCCGTTGAGATTGAGATGAATAAGATCATTTCCAGTATTGAATTGATTCATGATTTTTGGTCTGCACCAAAAAAAGATTTATCAGAAGCCGATAAAATTTCGTTGGCTGAAGAAATACGTGAACTATTAATTAAAGAAAATGCAGTTCTAGTCGCCCATTATTACACCGACCCCACTATCCAAGCTTTAGCTGAAGCGACTGGTGGTTGTGTGTCAGACTCTTTAGAAATGGCTCGTTTTGGACGTGACCATAAAGCCAGTACCTTAGTGGTGGCTGGTGTTCGCTTTATGGGCGAAACAGCAAAAATCCTAAGTCCTGAAAAACGAATTCTAATGCCTACTTTAGAGGCGACCTGTTCTTTAGACATAGGTTGCCCTGCTGATGAGTTTTCCGCGTTCTGTGATCAGTACCCTGATCATAAGGTTGTGGTCTACGCTAACACCTCCGCTGCAGTGAAGGCGCGCGCAGACTGGGTGGTTACTTCGAGCATTGCTTTGGATATCGTTCGCCACCTGCACGCGCAGGGCGAGAAGATAGTGTGGGGGCCTGATAAGCACCTAGGAAATTACATACAGCGCGAGACAGGCGCTGAAATGGTCCTCTGGGACGGTGCCTGTATTGTTCATGACGAGTTTAAATCAAAAGCATTAGAAGACCTTAAGAAAGTTCATCCCAATGCAGCCGTACTTGTGCATCCGGAATCACCTGAATCAGTGGTTAAGATTGCCGACGTGGTAGGTTCTACCAGTCAGTTGATTAATGCCGCTAAGACCTTGCCTAACGATGTTCTGATTGTGGCCACCGATAAAGGTATTTTCTACAAGATGCAGCAAGCTGCACCGGATAAGCTGCTGATAGAAGCACCTACTGCCGGTAATGGTGCAACTTGTAAGAGTTGTGCTCAGTGTCCGTGGATGGCGATGAATGATTTAGAAAACTTACGTGACGTCTTGATTAAGGCTGACCAAGAGATTTTGATTGATGAAAAGATACGTCAGCAAGCCGTTGTAAGTTTGAATCGTATGATGAGCTTCCCTAAGCCTAGCTAGGCACTAGCGCTTGGCACTAGCTATGCACGACCTATATTAAAACTTAGAGGGCGCACTGGCCATAACCTGCAGGCGCTGCTTTATTGCCAGCTGTTGGCGTAAGTCGCCCTCTGTTTTAGCTTGTTTTTGCGCCATATCCATTTGTCTAAGGGCTTGCTGGTGTTGACCGCTGTAAAACAAAAACTCAGCATTAGCTCTGTAGGCTAAAGTCTTTTGTTTAGCCAAGTTGGCGCTACGACTTAGTTCTTTCCAAACATAGGGATTTGTGGGTCTTAGCTCACTTAGCTTTCTCCAAGCGCTGCTGCTCTCTGTTAACTTCCCTTGTTCCTGTAACAGTTGCGCTTGCGTTACTAGCAATAAATAATCGTTCGGCGAAAATGGTAAAGCATCTGCCAGTACCTCTAGAGCATTATCTTCTTTGTTTAGCTGCTGTAAAATCTGTGCCTGTAAGGAAATACTGGCATTGTGCTTACGGAAGTTAGCGGGAATCTCTTGCCAGTATTGCATAGCCAGTTCAGCTTGGTTTTGTTGCAAATTTAAATCTGCTAAACAATAAAGAGCCGCAGCCTTCTCGACCGAGTTAGTTTTGGCGCGCTCTGCCATTTCCTTAAAATAAACAAAGGTTTGATCGCCTTGTAAGCGATACATCTGCATGGCTTTGTTTTGTAATATATGAAACTCAAGACCGGCGGTGCGTGGTTTAGTGGGGTACTGCTCAGCACGATCAGCAGCACCGGCAATCCGAGACTCAGTTACTGGGTGGGTTAATAGAAACTCGGGTGGCCTTTGTTGGTAGCGACTGGCTTGCAACATCTGATGAAACATAGAGGGCATGGCGCTAGGGTCTAAGTCGGCGTTAGCCAGTATCTTAATTCCCAAACGGTCGGCTTCTCTTTCCCATTCACGGCTGTATGCCAGTTGCCGTTGAATACTGGCTGCTTGGCTGCCAATTAAGCCGGCGAAGCCAGCATCAGGGTTGCTAGTGGCGATCAGTAAAATACTGGCAAGTAAAGTTGCAATAGCAATGGGTGCTTGGCGATCTGCTTCTTCTAATTGGCGAGAGAAGTGCCTTTGACTTAAGTGAGCCAGTTCGTGCGCTAATACAGCTGCTAATTCGTCTTCGTCATTGGTATGTAAAAATAAACCGAAGTTAATACCGATAATACCGCCAGGTACTGCAAATGCATTAAGTTCGCGCTGATTAATAATCACAAATTCAAAATCGTTTATTTGTACTTCACTGTGAGGCACCATGCGATAGATGGATTGTTCTAAAAACTGTACAGCAAGTGGAAAATCAATAACGTTAGTCTGTGCCCGCAGTTGACGCAGCCATAGGCGGCCTAATTCGTGTTCTTGTTGTAATGAGATATGGCCAGAGGCTGAGTCGCCTAGCGAAGGCAATTGCTGGGCAGGGGCGGCTATGCTCATAACAGAGAACAGAGAAGTTAATAAATAGATAAACAGTTGTTGCAGCAAGCCTGAAATCCTTTGGTAGTTAACCGTTATTTTAGACCCTAAAATTATTTTGGGTTCAGTATGCCAAAAAATAATTAAAATTCGTTATACTACGCATTAATTTATTTGTACAAGGTTGCCTAGGTGTCTAATCCTGAAGGTTTCCAGCACTTTCTAGATGCGCGTGGTTTAGAGTGTCCTTTGCCCTTGTTAAAAACAAGGCTTGCTTTAAAGAATCTTGCTGAAAACGATATTTTATTCGTAAGTGCAACAGACGCTGGCTCTTGGCAAGATATTCCGAGATACCTCGCCAAAAGTATGTTTGTGTTGCTGTCTGCCGCCGATAATAATGGTGAATATCACTTTTATATTAAAAGAAAAGTGGAATCTTAAATAAAACTTAAGTACAAAGCAGTATCTGACTTGTCAGTAAGGGCTTGCACCATTAGACTTGCGCCTTTGTTTCTTAGTACCTTTCTAGGAGTAAAACTCAATGATTACCGGTAGTATTGTTGCATTGGTTACCCCCATGCATGCGGATGGAAAGATTGACTGGCTTGCACTTGACAGACTGGTAGAGTTTCATGTTAAGAAGGGCACTGATGCGATTGTGGCTGTAGGCACCACGGGTGAGTCAGCTACTTTAAATGCTAAAGATCACTGCGCTTTTATTGAGTATGTAGTAAAGAAAGTTGCGGGCCGTCGTCCAGTGATTGCTGGTACGGGTGCAAACTCAACCTCTGAGGCCATTGAGCTAACTCATGAAGCTAAGTTAGTTGGTGCAGACGCATGTTTGTTAGTTACTCCGTATTACAACAAGCCACCACAGCGCGGTTTGATCAAGCACTATGAAACCATAGCAGCTGCAGTCGATTTACCTCAAATTATTTATAACGTTCCTGGCCGTACAGCTTGTGACATGTTGCCAGAAACCGTTGCAGAAATAGCAAAAACAGAATTAGTCATTGGTGTTAAAGAAGCGACTGGTGATTTAAATCGCACAGCCAGACTGATTGAATTAGTTGGCGACCGTATCGCTGTTTACTCGGGTGATGATGAAACCGCTTACCAGACCATTTTACAAGGCGGTAAGGGAAATATCTCGGTTACGGCTAACGTTGCACCTGCATTAATGCATGAGTTGTGTATGCTCGCTTTAGAAGGTCGAGCGGAAGAGGCGAAAGCGTTGAATGATCGTATCATGCCATTACACAAAGCCATGTTCTGTGAAGCAAATCCAATTCCCGTAAAATGGGCATTACATAGAATGGGCTTAATTGACCGTGGTATTCGTTTGCCTTTGGTTGAGCTTGATGACCGTTATAAGCCCAAGGTTGAATTAGCGTTAACCGCTTTAGACTTACTGTAGAGAACTTATGCGCTTTCTTTTATTGGTAGCCGTTTTATTTATTTCTGGCTGCAGCTTGTTTGGCGATCGCTATCGCGATCGCTCATTAGATTACTTACGCACTACCGAGCAAGCACCTACGCTTACTCAAGAAGGTACAGTTATACCTTCGGTAGACCGTTATCCAATACCAGCTTTAGCGGTTACCACTAATAAGCCTGATAAATTTATTACGCCTAGGCCTCAACCTTTAGTTATTGAAGAGGTAGATGAATCCACCTCTTTTAATGAGTTCAGCAGTGAAGCTTTAAATCCACGTATCGAAAATGATGGTGCCGGTACCCTGATTTTGCGCGTTGATGGCAGCTTTGCTCAGGCTTGGGTATCAACGACAGATGCAATCGCTAAGTCTTCTTTAACACTTACCGACCTGAACCGTAGTACGGGGACTTGGTATTTGGAAATGAAGAAAACTATTAAAGCCAAAGACAGAGGGTGGTGGTCTAGGCTGTGGGGCAAAGATAAGCATATTATAGAAACCAAGATGCTGAAGATTACCCGAGCCCGTCAAGGCGCGTATTTATCCTTGTTAACCGACGCTGATAACTTAGCAGACGAAGCATTAACAGAAACCGTTTTAAATGAGTTGAAAGACCTCTTAGAAAAGTGAAATATATTTCTTTAGGTAGCGGCAGCAAAGGCAACGCTACTCTAATATTGGAACAACAACAGGCTATCCTTATAGACTGTGGCTTTAGCCGTAAAGCAGTATTAGATCGCATTGCATTAGCAGGGGTTGATGCCAGTTTGCTGAGTGCAGTATTTGTTACTCACGAACATGGGGACCATGCTAAAGGTGTACAAGTGCTCTGTGAAAAGCTAGGTATTCCTTTTTTTGCTTCTTTTGGTACTGCAAGAAAGATGGGCTGGCTAGAGCATCCATTATGGCGTTGTATCTATGCAGATAAAATTGAAAGCATAGGTAAGCTAGCTGTTATGCCGGTAGTTGTACCGCATGACGCTGAAGAGCCCATGCAGTTTGTGGTTGAAAACAGCGCCAGCAAGCGCTTAGGTGTGTTATCCGATTTAGGCTCTTTAACTGCCCATGTCATCAGCTGTTACAGTGATTGTCATGGCTTACAGATTGAAGCCAATCATGATGTACAAATGCTACGCGAAGGGTCATACCCGCCTAGCTTAAAGACACGAGTTGCCAGTGATTTTGGTCACTTAAACAATCAACAGGCCGCTGAGTTATTACAGCGCGTTAATTGGCACGGCATTCAACATATTACCGCCGGTCATATTAGCGAAAAAAATAACAGTCGTGAGCTGGTAAGTGCTGAACTTAGCCAAGTATTAGATTGCTCACCTAATGAAGTAAAATTATTAGCTCAAGATGAAATTTCCTTTTGGCTTGAGTTGGCTTAAATACTAATTGCATTAGATCTGCGGAGATCATCATGGAAAAACGTGAATTACTATACGCTGGCAAGGCGAAGTCTGTTTACAGCACCGATAACCCCGATTTTATGGTGCTGGAGTTTCGTGATGATACTTCAGCCTTTGATGGTAAGCGCATCGAGCAGCTAGATCGTAAAGGTATGGTGAACAATAAGTTCAACGCCTTTATTATGACTAAATTAGAAGAAGCTGGTGTTCCTACTCACTTTGAAAGAATCCTGTCTGATAACGAATCATTAGTTAAGCGTTTAGATATGATTCCATTAGAGTGCGTTACCCGTAATATTGCCGCAGGCAGTCTATGTCGACGTCTTGGTGTGGAAGAGGGAATTGATTTAAACCCGCCTACCTTTGAATTGTTCTTAAAGAACGATGCTCTGCACGATCCTATGGTCAACGAATACCATGCTCGTTCTTTTGGTTGGGTAAGTGAAGAACACTTAGCACGAATGAAAGAACTAACTTTTCTAGTAAATGACATCCTTAAAGATATTTTCTTAAAAGGTGGCATGTTGCTAGTGGACTCAAAATTAGAGTTCGGTATTTCTAAAGGCGAAGTGGTTCTTGGTGATGAATTTTCACCTGACGGCTGTCGCTTATGGGATGTTCATACTCGTGAAAAGCTTGATAAAGACCGCTTCCGCCAAGGTTTAGGTGGAGTTATTGAAGCTTATGAAGAAGTTGGTCGTCGTATTGGCATGGAGTTTTAGTTTTTTACTGGTTACAGCTCAAGCCAATAGATTGAAAAACCCCAAAAAGTGACTGACTTTTTGGGGTTTTTTATATGCGAAATAGTTACAATTGTGTTTAACTTAGATCTACACTTAAGTCAGAACAATAATCAGGACTAACTCATTAGGATAACAATATGAAAAAACTTGCCTTAGTCAGCGCTATTTTAATTGCTGCTCCATTGTCTGCTCATGCAAACTTGCTGTTCACCGTCGGTGCTAAAGCCAGTGTTTGGGATGCCGAGCCAACCGGACAAATAGACAAAGATGTATCTGTTGAAAGCGATGGCCTGAACTTAAAATCGGAGAACGGAACACAAATGACCGTGTTCTTTGAACATCCAGTTCCTTTGATTCCTAATGTTAAGTTGAAAAGCACCGATTTAGATATTAAAGGAAGTGGTGAGTTAACAACGAATATAAGCTTTGCTGGTAAGCCTTTTGCAGTCAGTGAGAAAGTGGATAGTAATATTAATTTAAGCCATACCGATGCCACCCTATACTGGGGCTTGCCTATTCCTTTACCCTATATAAATGTGGATTTTGGTCTAACTGCGCGTATGTTTGATGGTGACGCATCAGTTACCGGAGCTTTAGACCCAGCAAATCCGAAAAGTGTCGATTTAGATATGACTTTACCCATGGCCTATGGTGCCGTTAAAGTGGGTTCGCCCTTTGGTATTTATGCGACAGCCGATGTTAACTGGATTGGTTTTGGTGATAATCAAATGACCGATATTAACGCCGCAGTTGGCTATGAATTGCCAATTCCTATCGTAGATGTAGGTTTGGAAGTCGGTTACCGCGGAATTAATCTGCAAACTGATAAGAAAGACGTAGATGTGGCTGCAGACCTAGATGTGTCTGGTATCTTCTATGGAGTTTCGGTGGCTTTCGGATTCTAAGTTTATAATCTTAGCAGCATAAAAAAAGCGGCTTCTGCCGCTTTTTTTATTTATGTCTAAATATCTACAGATCAGGGAAGATAAACTCAGCTAAAATCTGTTGGTTACTTTTATCTACCACCAGAACACTCATTACTTGGGCTGCTACTGCCTGTACGATTTTATCTTTGTGAGAATAACGTTTTATACACTCTTGCGAATTGCAAAAGCGCAGACCAATTTGAATATAAGCATTGCGATTGGACGTAACTGGCCAGGCTTCTTCAGGGCTTATATTCCAAGTGAGGTCGGTGAATAAGCTTTGTTCCCACATCCAGTTAGGATTGTTATTTTCTAATAATGATATTTGTTTAATATTTGGGATAACGCTAACTAGCTCGTCATTATTAGCCCCTTCTTCTAATAAGCTTAATTCTAAAGCAGTATTCGCATGCCATTTATTGATAACCTCTGCAAATTCCGAAGCCAGTGTTAAGCGGCGCATCCCAATAACAGTAAATCCTTGTTTTTGATCAGCATAGTTGTACTTTTCTGGTTGCAAAGCGATGTTAAAAAAATAAGTGCTATTAGCGTCTACTTCTTTCGGCGAGCTATACAACGCCTGTACGTCATTACTTTGCAGTGTTTTCTTGCTCTGTAAGGTTTCATAAGCAAGTTGGCGGCGTTCAACAATACGCTGCTCACGTAAAGCTGCTTCTTGTCGAGCTGCTTGGGCGGCGGCTTCAATACGTTGTGCCTCCAACATTTGCATACGTAACACTTCTTGCTTTGATGGGCCGCAACCACTTAATAGCAAAGAAATAGCGATTAAACTGAGTAATGATTTCATAATAAGCCTTTTCATTTTTATTGTTTGTCTAGTACGTGAACAGAAAATTAATTAGTAGAATTTAAGTAGTATTACGTTAATAATTGTCATAGGAATTGTACCTTTGTTGTAGTAGGGTACAACCTCTTAAATCCGTTATCTTAGGGGATAGTATGAAATTAGTTAAAGCAGCACCAGCGTTAGCACTGAGTGCATTATTGTTAAGTGGATGTTACCAGGGGGACTCCGTGAAGTTAGATAACCATATCGATCAGGCAAGCTATGGCGTAGGTTTGAATATTGGCCGTCAGATAGCTCAAGACGATGTTAAAGTAAATGCCGATGCTATTGCTGCTGGTATTCGTGATGCTATCAATAATGCAGAGCCACGTTTAACAGAAGATGTTATTGCTGCTGCCTTTGATCAGTTGCGTGAAGAACAAATGCGTAAACAGTCTGCTTTAGACGATGAAGCTGCTCAAGCAAGCACCGCTTACTTAGAAGAAAATGCCACTAAAGAAGGCGTTACAGTGACTGATTCTGGTTTGCAGTATGAAGTGATTACCGCTGCTGAAGAAGGCAGTCCAAAGCCAACAGCAGAGAGCATGGTACGTGTACACTACCACGGCACTTTAACCGACGGTTCTGTGTTTGACAGTTCAGTTGAGCGTGGTCAGCCAGCTGAATTCCCAGTCAATGGTGTGATTAGCGGTTGGGTTGAAGCCCTACAATTGATGAGCGTAGGTGATAAGTGGAAGCTTTCTATTCCTGCCAACCTAGCTTATGGCGCACAAAGTCCAAGTCCTAAAATTCCAGCAAATTCTGCTTTAGTATTTGAAGTCGAATTGTTAGAAATTCTAGACTAAATAAAGAAGCGGCCTTAGGGTCGCTTTTTTTATATCTAAAGCTCTAATAATAAAACACAGATCGAATTTAAATATAAGTCGAATTTTTTTGCGTGTGTATATATTTACTGAAAACAAGAGGGGGGGATAAGAATTGCGTTGAGTTGGCTCCCCGAACTGGACTTGAACCAGTGACCAATAGATTAACAGTCTACTGCTCTACCGACTGAGCTATCAGGGAACATCTCAACAGCGGGGCGAATGTTAAGGGCTATCATTACAGCCAACATAACCATGAGGTATCTAGAGTGGTCCAACCGGAATTCGAACTTGTATTATTTGGTGGTTTGGGTGATCTCGCTAGTCGTAAGCTATTACCAGCATTATACTTTTTACAAAAAGATGGTCGTCTTGGCGCGGGCCATATCTATTTGCTTACGCGTCAAGAAATTGCGGCTGATGTCTTTATAGAAAAAACAAAAAAAGCTTTAACTAAATTTTTACCAGCAGAGACTTTAACAGAAGCAGACTGGTTAGAGTTTTCTCAGCGTTTAGTTTGTATTCGTTTGGATATTACCAACCCTCAACAATTCAATGAGCTTAAACTCACTTTGGCAAATACCAATAGCAATCGAGTCTATTATCTTGCTACTGGTTCAGAACTGTACGTGCCTATTTGTCAGGGCTTGAAACAAGCAGATTTGATTCATGAACACAGTAAAGTCGTACTGGAAAAGCCTATCGGTCATGATTTTGCATCTGCTAAGCAAATTAACGCGGCGGTAAAGGAATACTTTGAAGAGCAACAAATATATCGCATAGACCATTATTTAGGTAAGGAAACAGTACAGAACTTGTTGGTTTTACGTTTTGCCAACTCTATTTTCGAACATCAATGGAATCAGAAATATATTGATCATATCCAAATTACTATTTCTGAGACTTTAGGCGTTGAAAACCGTGCCAGTTTCTATGACAACGTTGGAGCCATGCGTGATATGTTGCAGAACCACTTGCTGCAATTGTTATGTATGACCGCCATGGAGCCACCGGCTAAGTTAGAAGCCGATTGTATTCGTGACGAAAAGGTAAAAGTATTAAAAGCTTTAAAGCCCATTAGCGGTGTTGATATCAGTGAGCGCGTAGTCTGCGGCCAATACGATGCGGGCGTGTCTGCGGGCAAACCTGTGCCGGGTTACCGAGACGAGCCAGGGGTGGGTGACCACAGCAGTACTGAAACATTTGTCGCAGTAAAAGTAGAAATTGAAAACTGGCGCTGGGCGGGTGTTCCGTTTTATTTAAGAACGGGTAAACGCTTACCTGAACGAGCCTGTGAGATAGTGGTTACCTTTAAAGAAATTCCATATTCCTTTTTTCCGTTACTGCATAAAAATACTTTGGCTAATAAGCTAACCTTTAGATTGCAGCCTGATGAAGGCATACGTTTATCACTGTGCGAAAAGCGTGTTGGTCCAGGCATGAATGTACGTCCAATGAATTTAAGTTTAAACCCAGTGGATATGCGTCAAACACGAGTGCCGGAAGCATATGAGCGATTGCTGCATGACGTACTCACCAGTAATCAAACTTTATTTTTGCGTAACGACGAGCTTTTAGAAGCATGGCGCTGGATTGATCCAATGTTGGAATTCTGGAAAAATGAAGAACAAAAGCCCGAACCTTATACATCGGGAAGCTGGGGGCCAGCGGCGGCTACTTTGTTGTTAGCGCGTGATGGTCGCTTATGGAATGAAAGTACCTAAAATATTTAAGAGGTGCGTATGCAAGATCTACAATTTTCAAATTCAGATAAATTAGCCAAACAGCTTGCAGCTGACTTAGCAGGTCGGATGCAGCGTACTATTGAAAAAGAAGGTGCAGTGGCTATTGCCTTAAGTGGTGGCAGTACACCTGTTAAGTTCTTTCAAGCTTTGGCTCAACAAGCTATTGAATGGAAAAAAGTCACAGTTACTTTAGTTGATGAGCGTTGGGTTGATGAAAAAGACAACGCTAGCAATGCTCGCCTAGTTAAAGAAAATTTATTGCAGGGCGCAGCGCAGCATGCTTGGTTTATACCGTTAAAGAATAGCGCCGCCAGTGCAGTTGATGGGTTTATGGAATGCGAGAATCGCTTACAAGAAGAAATCAAAACGTTACATTATGCAGTTTTAGGGATGGGAACGGATGGCCATTGTGCTAGTTGGTTTCCTAATTCTAAAGCGCTTACAGCTTTGTTGGCAGACGATCAGCAAGCACGTTGTTTACCGGTGTCAGATGCGCCGCATTTTGCCCAGCGCATGTCGTTAACTTGGGGATTCTTATCTCGATGTAAACACCTGTTCTTACATTTTGAAGGCGAAGAGAAAAACGCAACTTTTGCAGCGGTTGGTTCCATAACAGATATACAAAATATAGAAACCATGCCAGTACGAAAATTACTGGCTCAACACCAAGTAGACGTCACTGTTTACAGGACGCGTTAGCGCTAAAGGAGACGATATGCACGCACAACTGCTTGCCGTAACAGAGCGCATTATTAATCGCAGTAAAAAAAGTAGAGCTGAGTATTTAGAGTTTATTCAACAGCAGTACCAGCAAAACCCTGTTAGGGATAAGTTAAGCTGCACTAACCAAGCCCATACTTATGCTGCAGCTACTGATGACGCTAAGTTAATTCTTAAGCAAAACCACCGTGCAGCTAATATCGGTATCGTCAGTGCCTATAACGATATGCTGTCGGCGCATGCGCCTTATTACCGTTACCCAGAACAACTTAAAGTAGCTTTAGCTAAAGCTGGGCATGTTGGGCAAATGGCTGGCGGTGTACCTGCTATGTGTGATGGTATTACTCAAGGGCAAGACGGTATGGACTTGTCTTTATTTAGCCGTGACGTTATTTCCTTAAGCACTGCTGTGGCGTTATCACACCAGACCTTTGATGGTGCTTTGTTATTAGGTATCTGCGATAAAATAGTCCCCGGCTTATTAATGGCAGCTTTACGCTTTGGTCATATTCCAGCTGTGTTTGTACCCGCAGGACCTATGGGAACAGGGATTAGTAACAGTGATAAAGCCAAAGTAAGACAAGCCTATGCTGCCGGTGAAGTCGGCCAAGAAGCATTGCTTGAAAATGAAATGAAGGCTTACCACGAAGCAGGTACTTGTACGTTTTACGGTACTGCTAACTCCAACCAAATGCTGGTTGAAATTATGGGCTTACAGCTGCCCGGCTCTTCCTTTTTTCATCCTCAAGACCCAACCCGAGCGGCACTAACCGATTACGCAGCTCAACAAGTGTGTCAGCTAACAGCACAAGCACCTGGTTATATGCCCATTGGTCAGCTAGTTGATGAACGTACCATGGTCAACGCTATGGTAGGTCTATTAGCCACGGGCGGGTCAACCAATCACAGTATTCACTTATTGGCTATTGGCCGTATGGCAGGCATTAAGCTGGATTGGCAAGACATTACTGACCTGTCTGAAATCGTACCTTTGTTGGCGCGTGTTTATCCTAATGGCGAAGCCGATATAAATTACTTTCATCGGGCAGGTGCCACACCGTTTTTAATTAAAGAACTGCTGGATGCCGGTTTATTGCATGAAGACGTTAATACTATATTGGGTAAAGGCCTAAGACGCTTTACGCAGATGCCTGCACTTAATAATGACGGCCAAATATTATGGCAGCCGCCCTTAGCAGAAAGTCGCGACCTGAGTGTATTGGCGCCAGTGTCTGCACCCTTTATGGCTGAGGGTGGTATGAAACTGTTAGAAGGTAATCTGGGCCGTGCCATTATGAAGGTATCAGCTGTACCTGCTGATCATTGGATAATAGAAGCACCGGCGAGAGTCTTTTATCAGCAACAAGATGTATTAACGGCGTATAAAGCAGGTGAACTCAATCAAGACGTTGTGGTGGTAATGGTTGGCCAAGGCCCGAGCGCCAATGGTATGCCTGAATTGCACCAACTAACTCCTGCCTTAGCCAACATGCAAGCAGCAGGGTATAAGGTTGCCTTAGTCACTGACGGGCGTTTGTCGGGTGCCTCTGGCGCCATTCCAGCCGCCATTCATGTAAGTCCAGAAGCCGAACATGGCGGTGCTATTGCTAAGATAGAAGACGGTGATCTTATTCGACTAGATGCTCACCAAGGCAGTTTAGACGTTTTAACAACTGGCTTTGATCAGCGACCTGCAATGTCGAAGGTGCATAAAAAATCAATGGGTATGGGGCGCGAATTATTTGCAGGTTTTCGTAGTCGAGTAGGGCGTGCCGATCAAGGTGCACTGAGTATTTACTGGCAAGAGGAAGAAAATGATGGCTAAACACAGTAACGAAGTTTGGAACCTATGGTTAGAGCGTGCCAAGCCGCTTATCCCCGTGCTGGTGATTCAAGATATAGCCGCAGCCATTCCCATCGCTCAGGCCTTAGTTGAAGGGGGAGTACGCATTCTAGAGGTGACCTTACGCACTTCGGCGGGCTTAGATGCTATTCGTATTATCAAACAAACCGTGGGTGATGCCATTGTTGGTGCGGGTACGGTTACTTCAGCGGCGCAGTTTGAAGCTGCCGTAGAGCAAGGCGCAGAGTTTATTGTAAGCCCCGGTATTTCCGACGAGCTTATACAAGCGGCTATTAAATGGGGTGGACCTTACTTACCCGGTGTTGCTACAGCCAGTGAGGTGATGCAGGCCAGAGAAGCAGGTTTTCGTTACCAGAAGCTCTTTCCTGCTGAAGTGGTTGGTGGTGTTGCTTTAATTAAGGCTTTACAAGGCCCCTTTGCAGATGTTCGTTTTTGCCCTACCGGTGGCATTACCCAGCATAATAGCCAAGAATACTTAGCGTTAAATAATGTGTTTGCTGTGGGTGGAAGTTGGTTAACACCTACAGAGCTAGTAACTGCAAAGAACTGGCAAGCATTAACTAGCTTAGCAATTTCAGGCTAATAGTTATTCCTTAATGATTCTTTGCTGCAAACGAAACTCGCCAGGTGTCACCCCTTGCCACTTACGAAAAGCGCGATGAAAAGTGCTGGTTTCAGTAAAGCCTAAATGCTCAGCAACATCTCTAATATCGATATCTTGCTGGGCCAGCAGGAAGCAGGCCTCGGCTTGTCTAAGCTCATCTTTTATACGCTGAAAAGAAGTGTTCTCAGCCGCTAAACGGCGTCTAAGTGTCGCATTCGATAAACCCATTAAATTCGCACTTTCTAATAAATCTGGTAAAGCATTAACCGCATGGCGGCTTAATAATTGGCGTAACTTACCAGTAGTACTTTCATGGGGGTTCGGGCGGGCTAACATATTAGCAGGAGAGTACTTTAAAAAAGTTCTTAAAGTAGCAGGGCTTTGGCTTATGGGTAAACTCAAAATAGCAGAAGGTATTAGTAAATAAGTGCTGTCTTGGCCAAACAGTACCGGAGTAGCAAATAGCTCTCGATACAGCTGAGCATGCTTAGGTGCACTGTAACGACAACCCACGGCAAATAAAGGAATACCTTGGCCTATTAGCCAACTGCTGAGACGGTGCCAAATAACCAACAAAGACTCACTTAGAAAATGGTCTGTGTCGTATTGGTCGTCAAAAACTATTTCTAATTTAGTGGTATTCACTTCTTTTGTAATGCTAAGCGCTGGGGCGTTAGGAAACAGGCGGTAAAAACTATTGGCACGATGAAGGGCATGTTCTAAAGACGAGCAGCTAATAATGGCTTTGCACATCATGGCAAAAGTACCATAAGGGCTAGAGACTGGCGCTAACCCCATAAACTCATCGTTAGTGAGCTGCCATAGGCGCCCCATAAAACGTGTATATTCATGGTGGCTTAAGCGGGCTAAAGGATCATCTAAAGCCTTACTCGCTATCCCAGACTTTGCCAACAGCTCAGCGGTGCTAACAGCATGACGCGCGGCTCCTTTTAAGGGCGCATCTATAAAAGGGCGGGCGATTAGTTGGATGGGTAACTGCCCAGAAGGGTCAGATACGTCAGATAAAGGTGCCGTCATTTGTACTCAATTTAACAGGCTTAAGCGGTTGTATGTGCGACAGATTTTGTTGCGTCATTAACAATTATGCAAATATTGTTTACTTGTCTAGTGATGTCTTCGATAGGGAAAATGGTAATGTCCTGAAGCATATGCTGAGTTAGGCCTGTTACCGGGCGGTAATTGTTAAACTTAAACAGGTATGGTTGTTGTTGCCAAGAGGTGAACGCACGGGTACGTAACTCAAAGACAGGATCTGTTTTACGTTTAAATCGATTTACATCTATCTCAGGAAAAACATTAAAAATCACTTCTTCTTGTACTTTCTGTGGACTAAGGCCGCTATGACCTTCCATAAAGTTATTCCACAGTTGGATTTTATAGTCACGGTCTAACACCACTAAACCTACATCTACGTTTTGTAGAATTTCCATTAGCCAATGAATGTCGTGAAAGTTGAGCTGATTATTAGTCATATTTAATCCAGCAAATAGTCAATTTTCTTGTGTAATTGAGCCACTGAGCTTTCGCTAAAAATTAGCAACACATCACAATCTATACTCAAGTGCTCAAGACTGTAATTAAACGCAACCGTTAATGTTTTTTTCCATAAAGTGGAGTTCGCATTTATTACTGTACTGTTTTGATTGTCACTGGTGATAATGATAGGTGCGCTTTGAATGAATTTAATGCCAAGTTGATCGCCAAGACCTTGCAAGCAAGAACCTGTTAATACTGAACTAGCATCCAGAGCCAATTCATTTTTAATGGCGTCATCTTCGTTGTGTTGATAACCGAGTAAATTAGCTAGTTCGTCAAAACTAATATCATTAAAAAACAATAACATCTCACCTGTTACACCAGAGCCAACAAAGCCTTGGCAAACTGTGAATACAGCTTGATTATTGAGGCTGTCAGCTATAGCCATATGTAAATCATTGAATTCCATTAGACTGACTTTAGGTACAGGTAAAATAACAAAAGCGTCGAGTAAGCGCGCTAAACGGTCCGCAGCCTGTCCCATGGCGATATTGGCTATTTCTTGATAGCAGTCACGTTGCTCTGTATTTAAAGAAACATTGTACTTTGCCATAATTAACTACCAGTAAGTATGCCGGTTTCAATTAACATCGCCTTAACGCAGTTGTTATCAAAGGGCTTCTTAATAAAGCCCGCAACACCAAGACTATAAACTCGATCGTGAGCACCAGGCTGAATGTCGGCCGATGTAATAATTATGGTGGTTTTAATGTTGTCTTTGTTCAGTGCTTCTAAAACACCATAGCCATCTAAATTAGGCATGGTTAAATCAAGAAAGACTAAGTCTATTTTATGTTTCTTAATAACGCTAAGGCCTTCATGGCCATCAGCAGCATAAAATATTTTTACTTCCCAGTCGGACGGCAGGGCTCGTGTAAGTTGCTTACGCGCAAAGTTAGAGTCGTCACAAATAAGTACTTTAGTTGTCATGGCGTTAACGGTTACCATTCAAAAAAGGTTTATTAAGTAATAGTCGTCTTCTGCCAGTTAGGCAAATATTATTGCTTTTTATCGTATGCCACTACTAGCTGTCTGCTGAGTGCTAAAGGCAAGCCTTCTTTAGTATAAATACGAGCCTCAGTATGGCCATAGCCGTCATGTGCTTGGCGTATTTCAGCTTCATACCAAAGCCATTCATCTGCCGCAATAGGTTGTTCAAGATGTGCCAGCGGAGTAATAAGTTCTAAATTCCAAGACACAGTGGCACATGGTGCAAAGCCTTTTATCTTCTGCATAACTGTGGGTGGCCAAGAGTCGATTAGTGCGACTAAATGCGGGTTAGTTAGCTGACCTTGGCCTTCGTTAAAACGCATCCAGCCATGCACATGATTGTCCTTACTGTTAGTAAAAGGAAGACCACCTGATACATAGGCAAACTCAATATGGCGAGTAAATTCAGGCGAAATACCTTTAAAATAAGGAATGCGCGTGCCTTCGCCTGCGGTGGGCGGTGTAATGCTTGGCTCGGCCACTTCAATATGAGAAGAGCGAGGCTTAGCAAAGCAAGCATTAATCACTGTAACGGTTTCATCGTCTTGGGTGGCCACCGCTTGATAATGACCGATGGATTTACCTTGGCGCAGTACGCTGGCGTCTAAACTTGCTGTTTTTTCTGTTTGTAGCGCACCACAAAAATTAACGCTTAACGAGCGTAATATATTGTCGATTTCAAACTTGGTTTGTAGGTGCTGTAAGAGTAGCGCCGCAGACAGGCCGCCAAAAGTAGTGGTTCCCTGAGCCCAGCCGCTGTCTATCGTTAGGTTGCTGTTGTCACTGGCTTGTTGTAGGTATTCATCAAATTTCATAATAAATTCATCACTCAATGTACTGTTCTTATACGGTTGCCTAAGTATGCCAGAGTTTGTTCGGAATTCTTTAAAAAACTGTGCTGAGCATAATTAACAATGAAATGGTGCATAATAGCCATTGTTTAAAAGCTATATTAGCGGTAAAACGCAGCCCTTAAGACTGTAGGAGAGACAAATGCCATTATCGGTACTAGAGAAAGCCCAGCGTTTTTTAGCTAATTTACCTCATTGTCAGCGTTTAGGTTTGTCAGTTATTAGTGCACAAGAGAACCAACTTATTATGCGTTTACCTTATTCAAAAGAGATAATAGGTAATCCTTTAACGGGCGTACTACATGGTGGTGCCTTAACGACTTTGATGGACACGGCCTCTGGCACTGCGGTATTTGCAAGCTTGCCTGGTTATGAGTTATGCCCGACTTTAGACTTACGTATGGACTATATGAAAGCCGCTGAAGCTGGAGTGCACTTACTGGCTGAAGCCAAAGTAGTACGTATTAGTAAAAACGTAGTGTTTACCGAATGCATGGTTTACCAAGAGCAAGACAAAACCTTAATTGCTCGTTGTGCTGCAGCCTTTATGCGTATTGGTGCTGAGTTAACGCCACCTGTATTTGAAGCAGCAATAGAAAATAATAGCCCAATGGAGGTAAACCTATGAGTGTTGACGCAGCCTATGCTGAAAACTTTAGCAAAGTAATTACTGAAGCACACCAAACAGGTGACTTTCAAACAGTGGTCGACAACATTCCTTATGCGCAATTTATAGGTTTGAAATTTCAACGCCTAGGGCAAGATATCTTGTTTCATCTACCGGCTAGCCCAGACAACATTGGTAACCCAATATTGCCGGCCATTCATGGTGGCGTGATCGGTGGCTTTATGGAATTGTCGGCATCGCTACAGCTAGTTATGACCATGGATAGCTTTGCCTTACCTAAAATGATCGACTTCTCGTTAGACTACTTGCGTGCAGGGCGTCTTAAAGATACCTACGCTGAATGCCAAGTTTGGCGACAAGGTACAAGGGTCGCAAACGTCGCTATTACTGCTTGGCAAAGTAAGCGAGAAAGCCCAATAGCCACGGCACGTGCCCATTTTTTACTTACGCAAGACTAGCGCACGTTTTGTATCAATATTGCTTCCATATACAAGTATTTAACAGCAGCAATACAGCCAGTTTCTATATTGTCTTGCTACAAAAACCTATCTAAACAGACGGGGCGACTTCTTTTTCTGCTTGTTACTCTTTATCTAATTATAAAAGTAAACACAGCAGCGCAAGGAGTTGAACATGTGTAAGATGGAACCCCCAAAAAAGCTCTATAAGGGCATGGCATTTACAATCGTATTATTAAGCAGCTTATGGTTAGTTGCTTGTGGTGGTGGTAGTAGCCGTTCGGATAACAATGACACTAATAACACTCCGAACGTTGGAGACAATGGTACTGGTACAGTCGATAGCAGCGGGCCATTGGGTTTTGACGCTGAAGGAAACTTGCTGCATACCACAATTCCCAGTGTGTCAGAATTAACCACCGATGCGAACTATCAGGGATTTCTCTTTTATTCAGTTGCCGCTAAAAATGCTACCAATTTTGATAAATATACGTTAAAGGCAGTTAACCCTAGCCTATCTCCGATTACGTCAGAAATAATCACCACGAATATTCAAAAAATGGATTCCACCAGTGTTGATACTGTTTTTTCATTCCCAGCCGCCAATATTAGCAATGGTAAGATTTCTGATTACAGTATAGACCGCATGATGTTTTTGAAGAAAACTGGGACGTCTAGTTTTGATACAAGAGTAGTATCCTCTACGGGCACATGGCCACCAACACATCAGACACTAACGCTTTCAACCGGTCAAGACATGCCTGGTATGGTTGTTAATTATGCGTTTCAACACAATTTGATAGAGCCACAAAACTCAACCTTTAGTTACGTTGATAACAGTAATGATTTAAAGCGGTATATCACCACTATTAACCCAGGCAACAATACAGATAAGTATCTCGATAAAAAACTAACTCCAGTCGCTTCATTGGTTACGGCTCAGACGCACAGCCCTAATGGTTGGATAGTAGGTGATTTCTCAAGCCTTAATAGTAAGCTGTATGAGTACGCTAACGATGGCAGTTTGCGTGGCGAGTTAACAAACAATGGTGTTGCTATTGAAAATGTAGTAACGAGTGGAGACACAAAGGCAATCCCAGGGACAGTATTTGCCGATGGCTCACAGTTACTGGCTATTCATCAAATTGATCAAAATGTCGACCCTATAGAGTCAAGCATAACCGTTTATCGTTACATACCCAGTAATAATGGGGGTTTAGGCACACTAGAGCCACTTAAAAATAGCGCTGGTGAAACCCTCGTGCTACGTAGCAATACAGATGTAAGAGAAAGTAATATTGCTATCTTTGACGACGCCACTTATTTGTTTAATGGAAGTGGCAATTCCTATGAGCTATATCGTTTAGAAAAAGATCGATGGTCTCAGGTAGAAAATACCCCTGAAAACTATCACGCGTACACAGTGGTAACTGCCGGTGACTTTATGGTGTGGCAAGGCTCACAAGAGAGTTTGTCTAATCCGTCAATTTATAGTTTAAACAGTGCTAATAATAAGATTGTTAAACTCGACAGCGAAATGATGGATAAACCAGAAGAACCGTTTACCCAGCCAAAGACAGGAATGTTAAGCCAGCCTTTTTTTGGTAATGTCGACGGTATGCTGTATTACAATCGCAAACGTTCTATTGATATAGAAATTGAAAGAACATTTGGCAGCGTAACCTATGTAGAATCTGAGTCAAAAGAGTGGGTTGAAGCGATAGCACGTAAGGCAGATGGTAGCGGTGAGCCCACGATCATTCTGCATGCATTTTGGAATGCAGCATCAACTAACGGTAAAGGCGCATTACGTGGTCATATGTCATTGTTTGACTTAGGCTCAGCTCCAAGGGGAATTACTAACTCTATGGAGTTAAGCGAGATATTCTTAGTCACCAAGCATTATATTGATGAGGACGAGGATGATAATCTTAATTACACAAGTGAAAACACTTTGGTTGCAGTGAATGCAGCGGCACCCAAAGACGGTATGGTGGTGCTTGGTGACTTGCCCAGTGATTATGTTCTAGAACAATCTACTTATCTGGAGCCTTCAGCAGCGGCTGCCAATATTGGTGAGCTAGGTTCAGGTCCGTCTCGTTTATTAACCTTTAAGCGACAACTTAGTAACAGCAGTGAGTGCGCCATAGCTTATGTAAACACTCGTAAGCCAAACTCACTTATCGACCTAGAGCCAACCAATGCTGGGGGTTGCCAAATAGTACGCGGTTTTTAACCGTTCAACAAATTAAGAATCTGCTAAGATGAGACAAACTCATTTAAAAGAATAAAACAATGCGGTTTCTTATCTATCTAAGCCTATTGCTAACTGGCTTTAACGGCCAGTTAGCTTTTGCTACAGACACACCACTGCCTGTACCCGAGGATGAGGTAGTTTTGACTGTTTCAGGGGCCATCAGTAACACCAATGTTGGCAATAAGGCTCAGTTTGACTGGCAGATGCTTGAAGCTTTACCAGTGCATCAACTTTCAACAGATACCTCAGTTACCACTGGCGTGCATGCGTTTACCGGTTTTTTATTAAGCGATTTATTTGAAAAAGTGGGTGCCCAAGGTAAGCAGGTCACTGCCATTGCACTTAACGATTACGAGGTCACCATTACGATGGATGATTTTGAGCGTTTTAAAGTAATAGCTGCTTATCAAAAGAATGGTGTGCGCTTATCTCCCGCCGATAAAGGCCCTTTGTGGATTATTTACCCACGCAGCCAGCACGCTGAGCTAAGAGACATCCGTTACGATTACCGCTGGGTATGGCAGTTAGTGGAACTTAGGGTCGAGCCGTGAAGGTACGCCAGTTTTTTGGTTTTACATTGCCTGCTTTATCTATTCTGGCGTTTGTCGGGCTACTGGTTTTTTCACTGGCGGCATTGTCAAAAATCAACGACGTAATGCGTGTTGAAGCACCGCATAATATGCTTTGGGTGGTGTCGCAGGCGCATGTGTCTGCCTTGAAGTTAGAAGTTACCGCTTCAAGCTATGTCGATGGTGAAACCGATAAATTAGAGTTAAAACGTCATCATCAGGTGTTTTTAAGTCGTCTTCATTTATTGCAACAAGGCCCACAGCAGCAAGAAATGTTAGCTATGGGTTACGCAGAAAAGCTTAAAGATTTAAACCTGAATTTGCCTGCAATGGATGTGTTAATAACCGTGTTACAGGTTGGTGACTATTCAACCCTAAAGCAGCTGCGTCAACCGCTTAAATCTTATTCTAAATTTCTCGGGAAAGTAGCAAATAAAGCCATGATCGTAAGCTGGGATAACCTTGGTCAAACACTTGACCAAGCGCGAATACAGTTGTGGCACATATGGGCGGCCATGGTAGGAATTTTGTTGGCTGGGTTGGCACTTATCTGGCATTTACTTATGGCAATTCGCTCTTCAAAATTTCACGCAGAAGCCTTCTGGCGCGAACATAAAAACGCAGAAATGTATCGCAACTTTGGCGCTATGATCTCACATCAGTTTCGTACACCTTTGGCTATTATAGATTCATCGTTACAGCGTTTAGTCAGGCGCAGCGCAGAGAACACTCCAGAAGAAATACGCCAACGCAGCAATAAAGCTCGTCAAGCCGTGGCAAGGTTACTGCAATTAATTGAAAGTATTTTAGAAGCAGCACGTTTAGAAGGTGGGCAAATAGACAGCCAAAGTGATGAATGTAATGTGCAGGCGTTGGTTGAAGAATGCTGTAAACGTGCAGAAGAAGGCGAAAATACAGGTCGGTTGGTAATGCAGCAGACGTTTACCGGTGAGTTAATTGCCTATTGCGACCCTGTTAATACAGAGCAAGTAATTGATAACTTACTATCCAATGCCATGAAGTATTCACCAGCCAGTACACCAGTGGTTGTGCAGCTTCAGCAAAACAAAGATTGGGTTGAATGCATCGTTAGTAATCAGGGCGCATTTGGCTCGGACCTTAAAGTAGACAATCTATTTAAGCAGTATGTACGGGGTAAGAATGCAGAAGGAATTAAAGGCTTAGGCATTGGCCTGTATATGGCAAAAATGCTGGCATTGAAGCAGCAAGGAGATATTCTTGCCAATGAAGAGAACGGCTATGTTAGCTTTTGCTTGCGCTTGCCCAGAGCCCAGGAGAAGTCATTATGAAAACCGTTAAATATAACGCTCCCATTATTTTGTGCGTAGAGGACGAACAAGAGCTCTGCCACGATATTGCCGATGAGCTGCGTGAAGCGGGGTATCAAGTAATAGAAACCGCCAGCGTAAAAGAAGCTTGGCAAAGCCTGCAAGTAATCCAGCCAGATTTAATACTCTGCGATATTTCAATGCCTTTTGAAAGTGGCTATGTGCTGTTAGAAAAAGTACAGCAAGCGGGTGCTGTTTACGCTAATACACCTTTTGTGTTTTTAACCGCCTTAAGCGACCCTATAGAAGTTATTAGAGGCAAACGTCAAGGAGCAGACGATTACTTAATTAAGCCCATTGATTACGACTTGCTGTTGGCAACAGTTGAAGCTAGGTTGCGCCAAGTGGGACGTATTCAGGAATGCATTGCACAAACTCCACATTTGATTGATGCTGAGAAACTTGTCTCTTTGTATGGCTTAACACCTACAGAAGTACGAGTAACACTGGCTTTAAGTGATGGCTTAGCGATTGCAGACGTTGCCAAAGCGATGAATGTAGCCCGTACTACCGCTGTTTTTCACTTGCGTAATATTTTTCAAAAAACAGCGGTGAGTCGCCAAGCTGAGTTGGTAGCTCTGGTAATGAAAACCTGTCTACAATAATCATGTGCTTATTAGTTCTACTCAATCTTTAAACCCGGAATCAAATTCTTTTAAATTATGGGTTACATCAAGGTTGATTTTTAACAGCGTTAACGTAGACTTTCTTGGCATTCTGTCGGGGCGCTCCACTTTTTATTAAGTTGTAGGAGCTGAGATCGTAATTAAGTTACGGATCCCGTTGAACCTGAACTGGTTAGGACCAGCGTAGGAAACAGAAACGGGACACCCGTAACTTGTCATGGCCATTCGGCCGTTTCGTGATAAGTTTTTTCTGCCTCGCTGCCTGCCATTTTTCTTCCTTATTTGGAGTTAAAAGGTATGAGCATTAAGCAATTAGATACAAGTTTATTAACCCCTTTCCCAGCCTCAACTAAGGTATGGATAGATACCGGCACAGTCAAAGTCGCTCAACGTGAAATAACGCTTACGCCAACATTACTGGCTGATGGTAGCCAACAATACAACCCACCTTTACCCGTTTATGATACTTCAGGGCCTTATACCGACCCGAATCAAACAACAGACATTACCCAAGGCTTACTGCCGTTTCGTAAAGAGTGGATAGCAGCACGTAATGATACCGAGCAGTTAGATGCTTTTAGCTCTAGCTACACTCGTGTTCAGCAGCAAAACTTAGTGCACGAAGCCTTTCGTTTTAAGAATAAACACAAACCGCGCAAGGCCAAAGCAGGCCGTAACGTTAGCCAACTGTATTACGCTCGCCAAGGGATTATTACCCCTGAAATGGAATACGTTGCCGCCCGTGAAAACTTAGGCTTAAGCCCTGAAGCCATGGCCACTGCCGTAAACAGCCAACACCCTGGGCAAAGCTTTGGGGCCAGCATTCCTAATATAGTAACGCCTGAATTTGTGCGCAGTGAAATCGCCCGAGGACGTGCGGTTATACCTTCCAATATTAACCACCCCGAAGCCGAGCCCATGATTATCGGGCGTAACTTCCGTACCAAAGTAAACGCCAATATTGGTAATTCTGCGGTGACTTCTAGCATTGCTGAAGAAGTAGAGAAAATGGTGTGGTCGGCACGTTGGGGAGCAGACACCCTAATGGACTTATCGACGGGTAAGCATATTCATGAAACCCGTGAGTGGATAATTCGTAACTCGCCAGTGCCGGTGGGTACAGTGCCTATTTACCAAGCCTTAGAAAAGTGCGGTGGCGTGGCCGAAGACCTTACCTGGGAAATCTACCGTGACACACTAATAGAGCAAGCCGAGCAGGGCGTCGATTACTTCACCATTCATGCCGGTGTACGCTTACAGCACATTCACCTAACCGCCGAACGTGTCACGGGCATTGTTAGCCGTGGTGGTTCTATTATGGCCAAGTGGTGTTTGGCGCATCACAAAGAAAGCTTTCTTTACACCCACTTTGAAGACATCTGCGAAATCATGAAGGCCTATGATATCTGCTTTTCTTTAGGTGACGGTTTGCGCCCAGGCTCTATTGCCGATGCTAACGATGCCGCTCAGTTTGCCGAATTAGAAACCCTAGGCGAGCTAACGAAACTGGCGTGGAAACAGGATGTTCAATGCTTTATTGAAGGGCCCGGGCATGTGCCTATGCACCTGATTAAAGAGAACATGGAAAAGCAGTTGGAAGAATGCGGCGAAGCACCGTTCTATACCTTAGGCCCATTAACCACAGATATTGCCCCTGGGTATGACCATATTACCTCGGGTATAGGTGCGGCATTAATTGGTTGGTATGGCTGCGCCATGCTCTGTTACGTCACCCCCAAAGAACACTTAGGGCTACCGAACAAAGAAGACGTTAAACAAGGATTAATCACTTATAAAATTGCCGCTCATGCTGCTGACCTCGCTAAAGGTATCCCCGGTGCGCAATTGCACGACGACGCTATGTCTAAGGCGCGCTTTGAGTTTCGTTGGTACGACCAGTTTCATTTAAGCCTAGACCCAGAAACCGCCATGGCCTATCACGACGAAGACATGCCTAAGGAAAGCCACAAATTGGCGCACTTCTGTTCCATGTGTGGGCCTAAATTCTGCTCTATGAAAATCTCACAAGAAGTCAGAGATTTTGCTAACCAAAAAGAAGCGTTAGAAGCCGCCGAGCAAGGCATGCAACAAAAAGCAGAAGAATTTAAAGCGCAAGGCAGCCATCTTTATTTGGAGGCAGAGCATGCAACTGAAAATTAATGGTGAACACAAAAGGTTTACGCCTGCACTGTTAAACCTTGAACAAGTATTAAATGCTTTGGGCTATTTAAAAAGCGACAGTTCGCGCTTTGTGGTGGCTTATAACCAGCAGCTTATTAGCGCTGAAGAGTATCTTAAAACGGTCGTTTACGATGGTGATTCTGTCGATGTTTTAAGCGTGATAACCGGTGGTTAAACGGACTCTTTAATAAGCCGAAGTAACTAAAGAAAAATGTAGGAGTAGGTCGGCCGAAAGGTCGCCTCTCCTACCAATATACAAACACCTGAGCGTTTAGCCTATGAAAAAATTACAGATAGCGGGCGAAGAAATCCGTAGCCGTTTATGGCTTGGAAGTGGCCTTTATTCAAACCCAGAACAAATGAATAACACCCTTACTAGTGGTGAACCGGGTTTTATTACATTGTCATTAAAAAAACAAAGCGTGGAAGAGTTACAACAAATACAGGGCGAATACAGCCTTTGGCATTACTTGCAGCAGCAAGCCAGTAAGGGCGCTAAATTGCTGCCCAACACCGCTGGCTGTTACAGCGCTAAAGACGCTATTTTGCAGGCACAATTATCCAGAGAGCTGTTTCAAACAGACTGGATAAAGCTCGAAGTTATAGGTGACAGTCGTAACTTACAACCGCACCCGCAAGAGACCATCATTGCCGCTAAAGAACTGGTGGCGCAGGGGTTTAAAGTACTGCCTTACTGTACAGATGATTTAGTCCTATGTGAGCAGTTACTTGCTGCAGGCTGCCCGGCGGTTATGCCTTGGGCGGCACCGATAGGCACAGGTTTAGGCTTACTTAATCCTTATCAATTAACACAGCTGCGTCAGTACTTGCCAGAAGCCATTATTGTGATTGATGCTGGCATTGGTAAGCCTTCTGAAGCTTTGGCGGCGATGGAAATGGGGTTTGATGCGGTGCTTCTTAATACCGCTTGCGCGCGTGCAGGTCAGCCAGAGCTGATGGCGCAAGCGTTTAAACAGGCAGTAGAGGCAGGGCGTTTAAGCTATACAGCAGGGCCAATGGTTGGCCAAAACAAAGCCCAAGCCAGTACGGCAGCCTAGGGGGTGTTTTATGCATAACCGCCCTAAGTTATGGACTGTTACCGCCACCGACAGCAGTGGCGGTGCTGGTGCCTTTGCCGATATGAAAGTAGCGCAGCGCTTAGGCTGTGAATGCCAAGCGGTAGTTATAGCGGTAACAGCGCAAAACAGCCAAGGAGTAATTGCAGCGCAGTCGCTAGCACTTAGCTTAGTTAAAACTCAATGGCAGGCATTAGCAGCAGATGGCTGGCCTGCGGTTATTCGTTTGGGTTGGCTGCCCGCAGAACCAGAACTGCTCAGTTGGCTGGTACAGGAGCTTACAGGCTTCCAAGGGACGGTAATTTGGGACCCAGTATTAGCCGCCAGCGAAGGCAACGCTTTAACTCAAACTTGGCAAACAGAGGCTATTCACCCTTATTTTCTACAGTTATTAGGCCGTGCTGACCTTATTACGCCTAACGTAAATGAGGCACGAATACTTAGCGGCTTGGCTGCTAATAGCAATGCTTCTGAGTGTGCCGCAAAGCTGGTGGAAATGGGCGCTAAGCATGTGCTAATAACCGGGTTGGATACTTTTGCACATAGGGTTATAGATACAGACAAAGAGCAAGTGGCCGACTATTTTTTATATTCCAATAAAACCCAGCTCGGTAAAAGCCAACTTCCCGGGGCATCGCTATTAACCGAGTTTTATTTGAGTAAGCCAAGATTGAATATCAGCCCTCATGGCACGGGCTGTCATTTAGCCGCCAGTTTGGCCTGTTTACTGGCAAAAGAAGTGAACCTCTACGATGCACTTACCCAAGCCGTCTGCGGTACCTCAGTGGCTATTAAGCATTCCAGCAATGTTTTAAAAGGAGCGAGTAACGTATGGGCCAGCGATTTTACACAGGCGACATTGCAAGACTGGCCGCAAGTGCTTACCTGTGCACAACAGGTAGACGTACAGAGCATTAAATCTTTTAAAAGACTGCAACGACCACTAGGGGTTTATGGGTTAGTGGACAACCTCGCACACTTAGAGCGTTTAATTCAATTAGGCATAGATACTTTGCAGTGGCGTGTGAAGCGGCCAGATGAGCATTATCAAAGCGACACTCAATACGCCATAAAACTATGTAAAGAGGCCAATATACCGTTATTTATTAACGACGACTGGCGCTTAGCCATAGAGCTTAACGCTTATGGCGTGCATCTTGGTCAGGAAGACTTAGCCAGCGCTAATTTAAATGCCATACAGCGTGCCGGACTTCACTTAGGAGTTAGCACCCATAGCGATTGGGAAGTTGCCCGTGCCCGAGCAATACAGCCTTCCTATATAGCGCTTGGACCAATTTTTAAGCCGTTATCGAAAGAGTTGAAGTACGAACCTTTAGGCCTGGAGCGACTAGCGAACTACGTGGCTAGGTTTCCCAATATTAGCTTTACCTGCATTGGCGGTATTACCCAACACAATGCAACGCAAGTATGGCGAACTGGCGTCCAATCTATTGCGGTGGTTACTGACCTTGCTAATGATTCTGGCTTAGAACAGCGTTTATTATCTTTACGAGCGCCTAAGCTTAAAGCCTTGGCTTGAAATATAATTAAGTAGCCCCATTAAATAGCGCACAAACTTATTTTAATAAACATACTTAATTATGAAGGGAGTGCGGTATGACTGCTGCTAGTAAAGAAACTTTAGGTTTTAAAACCGAAGTTAAGCAACTTTTGCATTTGATGATTCACTCTTTGTATTCCAACAAAGAGATTTTTATTCGTGAACTTATCTCTAACGCTTCAGACGCTTGCGACAAGTTACGCTTTGAAGCACTACAGAACGATGCCCTTTATGAAGGCAACAGCGAACTGGCTGTGCATATCGACTTTGATAAAGAAGCCGGTACCCTAACCATTGAAGACAATGGTATTGGTATGAACCGTGACGATGTAATTAATCACTTAGGTACTATTGCTAAGTCTGGTACGGCAGAGTTTTTAAGTAAGCTTAGCGGAGATCAACAAAAAGACTCGCAACTGATTGGTCAGTTTGGTGTTGGTTTCTATTCAGCTTTTATTGTTGCCGACAAAGTTACAGTAGAAACCCGTAGAGCAGGCGAAGATGTTAACGCTGCCGTACGTTGGGAGTCAGCAGGAGAGGGTGACTTTACTCTGGAAAACATAGAGAAAGAAACTCGCGGTACTCGCATCACTCTTCACCTAAAAGAAGAAGACAAAGAGTTTGCCGACAGCTTCCGCCTACGTACATTAATTAAAAAATACTCAGACCACATTGCTATTCCTGTGTTCTTACCACAAGAAGTCGACAGTGAAGACGCTGATGGCGAAAACAAGCAAATACCAGAAGCGGTTAACCAAGCCAAAGCACTATGGACACGTAGCAAATCGGATATTTCTGATGAAGAATACCATGAGTTTTATAAGCACGTATCGCATGACTGGAATGAGCCTTTGCTATGGGCGCATAACAAAGTAGAAGGAAACTTAGACTACACCAGCTTGTTGTATGTTCCTTCTAAAGCCCCTTTTGATATTTATAACCGTGACTCAAGCAGAGGCTTGAAGCTGTACGTTCAGCGTGTCTTTATTATGGACGACGCCGAACAGTTCTTACCTATGTACCTACGTTTTGTTAAAGGGGTGTTAGATTCTAACGACTTATCTTTAAACGTATCGCGTGAAATTCTACAGCAAGACAAACAAGTAACTAGTCTACGTACGGCATTGGTTAAACGTGTGCTCGACAGTCTTGAAAAGCTAGCGAAAAAAGATGCTGACAAGTATCAGATCTTTTGGAATGAGTTTGGCAGTATTTTAAAAGAAGGTCCTGCAGAAGACTTCGCTAACCGTGAGAAAATTGCCAGCTTATTCCGCTTTGCCACCACTAAGAGCGAAGGTGAAGCCCAAGATGTTAGTTTGGCAGACTACGTGGCCAGAATGCGCGAAGGTCAAAAGAAAATTTACTACATTACTGGTGAAAACCACGCCGCTGTTGCTTCAAGCCCACACTTAGAATACTTCCGTAGCAAAGGCATTGAAGTATTGCTATTAAGTGATCGTGTTGATGAGTGGATGGTGGGTCACTTAACTGAGTTTAAAGAATTAGACCTTGACGACTTAGCCGATAGCGCTGAAAAAGAAGAACAGAAAGCTTTAGAAGAAACTCACAAGTCTTTGGTGGAACGTGTTGAAAAAGCACTGGACGGTAAAGTGAAGAAAGTACGAGTGACTTCTCGTTTAACCGATTCACCAGCCTGTTTAGTAGTAGGACAGTACGACATGGGTGGTCACATGCGCCGCTTGATGGAAGCAGCAGGGCAGCCATTGCCAGAAGCCGACATCACTTTAGAAATTAACCCTAACCACTTGTTAATTGAACGCTTAAATACCGAACAAAGTGAAGAGCGTTTTGGCGAGTTGGTTGAGCTTATTCATGCGCAAGCACAATTAGCCGAAGGCAGTCATTTAGACAATCCAGCCGAGTATGTGCAGCGCTTAAATAAACTTTTATTGGAATTATTGAACTAATAAACAGTCAATAATGCTAAACGTGGCGGCTGGGGTTTTCACTTCAGCCGCCACGCTGTTATTATGCGCCACTTAATTGGCTAATAAATTGCCTAAGGGTTGGGGAATACATGTTTCGTTTTATAAAAAATACCGCTTTAATTCTATCTGTTTTGGCTATGGCTTTACCTGCAGCACAAGCAGGTGGCGCGGTAGACTTGAGCTTGTCGAACAAAGCCTTTCGTGCCGCTTATGGCGCTACTATGTCTCAGTCTGGCGTTCACTTCGATACAGCTTGGCTGCATCATGAAGACGATGGTGACATGGCCGAACTAGGCTTTCACGTCGTTGAAGCTCGTCCTTCTTCGCGTAATGTTTATGTGGGTGTGGGTGTTAAATTGCACCTAGCGCACCTTGATAAAATCGATGAAGATGCTGGTGCAGTAGGGGTAGGTGGTTTCTTCCGTTACGGTTTGCCTGTTAATCCAGACATCGGCATCGCTGGTTATGCGTACTACGCACCCTCAGTGTTATCCTTTTCAGACACTGAAAACATGATTAACTCAGATCTACGTCTGCAGTACAGTGTTATTCCAAGTGCACGTGTATATGCAGGTTATCGTTATGTAGGAATTCGTTTAGAAGGCCCTTCTAAGCGTCACAAACTGGGTAATGGTTTTCACCTAGGCTTAACCATTGATTTTTAAAGAATAGATTTGTTCAAGGCGATACAGTTCTATTAATATTGTTCTTATTACAATCTGTTCTGTATACGTCTCAGCTATATGATTTTTGATGTGCTATAGTCGCTCGCCCTATTTTGTGAGGCTGCTATGGCACATTTTTTTGAAATTGTAGAGCTATCAAATGGTGACGTTATCTTGCGTCGCACCGATGACTTAGACGATGAAGCTTTAGTCTCTATTCGCTTCTCAGAACAAGCTAAGGCCGGTCTGCAAACACATCACATTGATATTGCCAGAGTTATGTTAGAAGCTGGCGTACGCAAAGTCGGCGAGCTTTCGGGTATGGACGTTGAGCGTGAAGACTTCGATACTCCTGAACATGAAAGTCAGCTGCACTAAATCTTAAACGCGGTGCGCCAAAATTATATGTGTGCCGCTTTTTGTTGCTTCCTGCTGTAATAAATTTCTATCTTTAGTGCTTAATTTACCTTGCCACTCAATAATCATATGGCTATTCGCCGCATTCAAAATTCGAGAGCATAAGGTTTTTTGTGTATCTACACAGGTGTCTAAGTGGATAATAGGTGCTTTCTCTAGCCCCATCTTAATTAACCATTCTTTATTAATAACTCGATCTGGACTCAACCACATGAGCCAGCGCGTGTTGGTATCACACTGAGCGAGCAAAGGCAGCATCTGTACAGGATGAATAGTGCTGTTTTCGCTTAATATCATTTCGGTTAGGCTGCCGGAGCCGGTGCCTTCTTCCGCTGTTTCTATAAATAATGGCGTTGTGCCTACTGCTCGTAAAACAGGTTTAATCGCTTGAGCAGCTACATCTAAGGCAAGTTGTTGCATTGTCTTCTCCTAAGTTAAAAGTCTAATGGCGACGTATAACGCCGACAAAAAGCCCTTCAATATTAAATTCTTGATTTTTTGGGTTTACTTCGATGGTTTGGTAGTCATCGTTTTCAGGATGTAGAAGCACCAAGCTGCGTTGTTTTTCATAGCGTTTTACGGTTACTTCATCGTCTACTCGGGCAACAATAATGTTGCCGTTACGGGCAGTGTTCACTTTATGCACGGCAATATAGTCACCATTAAGGATGCCTATGTTTTTCATACTGTCGCCATGAACGACTAATAAAAAGTCTGCTTTTGGGTTAAAGAACTCTGGCGGAATAGTGCAATAATCTTCTATGTGTTCTTGTGCAAGAATGGGTTCACCAGCAGCGACTCTGCCTACTATCGGTAAGCCAAGATTTTCGTCTTCAATAATACGAATACCACGAGACGTGCCAGGGATCATTTCAATTGCACCTTTACGTGCTAAGGCTTTTAAATGTTCTTCGGCGGCGTTAGGTGAGCGAAAGCCTAATTCTTTAGCGATTTCTACGCGCGTTGGTGGAAAGCCAGTATCTTCAATGGCGCTACGGACATAATCTAGAACGCGTTGTTGGCGTTCGGTTAGCTTAGTCATCTTTAAGTTCTCTGGTTGTATATACAGTAGGTGTTAATTTATACAGTAATTTACTGTTTGTAAACATCTAAGTTAGTGATATTTGCTTAGCTGCTTTCAAACTTCTTGCCTTGAGAGCGTTTTAAACGTATGTTTGAAACACTTGTTTTTATTGATAATTTTTAATTAGTTGCACAACTATAAGACGGACATATGACACAGAAAGATACAGTTACAAGTTTGTTAGATGCGGCCGAAGAGTTGTTCTCTGAGCGAGGCTTTGCAGAAACATCGTTACGCAATATAACAACCAGAGCTGGGGTGAATTTAGCTGCAGTTAACTATCATTTTGGTTCGAAGAAAGCGCTTATTCAGGCAGTCTTTGCGCGTTTTTTAACGCCGTTTTGTGATCAGTTAGAAGGTGAACTGAACGCTATGAAGTTGAGAAGAGCGCAACCTGCTTTGAGCTTGGAAGAACTGTTAATGTTAATTTCGCATATCGCTTTGAAAGCGGGTCAAGACAGTCCGCGTAAGCTTGGTATCTTTATGCGTTTGTTAGGTTTAGCCTACACTCAAGGTCAGGGCCATTTACGTCGGTTTTTACAAAAAGAATATGCGCCGGTTTTTAGTGCATTTATGGATTCTGTAAAAACAGCCTCGCCTGATTTGACCGATGAAGAGCGTTTTTGGCGCATACACTTTATGTTAGGTGCGACTATATTTACCTTGTCAGGAGCTGACTCTTTAACTGCTATGGCCGAGCATGACTTAGGAAAAGGTTCTAATATTGCACAAGTCATTGAAAGGCTTATCCCTTTCTTAGCTGCAGGTTTAGAGGCTCCGCAACTCGCAGAGGCCTAGAGATGCCTAAGCATCCGTTAAAAGAATACCCCTTGATTGAAGTATCAATCGAAGATCAACAGTTACGTTTTTTAACTGCAGAAAGCTGTCATTTTTTTTCCATTGCGTCTGCAAAAAATGGCGCCGGTGAGCAACAAGACTCTGGTAAAACGCCGCGTGGCTGGCATAGAATTGTTGCTGCCATTGGCGCCGGACAACCGTTAAACTCAGTTTTTGTCGGCCGTCGCCCAACCGGTGAAATATATTCCCCAGATCTTGCCCTAAAGTATCCAAATAGAGATTGGATCTTAACCCGCATACTGTGGTTGCAGGGGTTAGAGGTAGGTCGAAATCGTATGGGCAATGTCGATACCATGCGCCGCTTTGTTTATATTCATGGCGTGCCAGATTGCAAACCTATGGGTATGCCTGGTTCGCATGGATGTATTAATATGCATAATACGGATTTATTAAGCCTGTTTGAATTAGCACCAGCAGGTACCAAAGTTTGGATACAAGAAGAATCTTTTACGAGGATTGCATGCATCACACTATAAACCCAGCCGCTATTGGCGTCGTTGCCGATATCAAAGGCTTAGCTTTATCTAGCCAAGACCATCAATTTTTACAACAGCCTGAACTGTGCGGATTAATTTTGTTTTCCCGTAACTATGAGTCACCGGCTCAGTTGGCTGTGTTAACCGCAAGTATTAAGGCAGTGCGCCCAGATTTATTGCTGTGTGTGGATCAAGAAGGTGGTCGTGTACAGCGCTTTCGTGAAGGTTTTACTTTATTGCCAGCCATGCTTAGCTTAGAGCCATTATTTCAAGAAAATAAAGACGAAGCTTTAATGTTTGCCCATGAACTCGGTTGGCTAATGGCCGCTGAAGTGCGCCAGCAAGGTGTTCACTTAAGCTTTGCACCGGTATTGGATATAGATTTTGGTTGCTCTAAGGTTATTGGTGATCGTGCTTTTGGTAAAAACGCCAATACAGTTATCAAGCTGGCCGGTGCTTTTATTGAAGGCATGGCTGAGGCTGGTATGGCAGCCGTTGGCAAGCATTATCCCGGTCATGGTGGAGTAGAAGCTGATTCGCACTTCGACTTACCAGTAGACACCCGTACACTTGCAGAATTAAACGAAGATATAGAGCCCTTTAGGCAGTTAATTAAATCGCAAAAGTTAGCCGGAATTATGCCTGCACATGTGCTTTATCAAGCCGTTGATGCTGATAATAACGCTGGTTTTTCTAAGTTGTGGTTGCAGCAAATATTACGTCAAGAACTGACTTTTGCAGGGGTTATCTTTAGTGATGATTTAACCATGGCTGCCGCTGATATTGGCAGTTATGAGGAGCGTACTGAGGCAGCTATTGCCGCCGGTGGTAACGCATTGTTAGTCTGTAATGATCGTGCCGCCGCACAGTTGGTGATAGAAGAAGTACGTCGCCAACAACAAAATGGCTTACCTCATTTAGACTTGCAGCCCTTACAAGGGCCACAACAACAGTTTAATGCAGAGCGCCAACAACGTATCCGTACACGCTTGTCGGCGCTTTAACGGCTGATTTAAAGTCGTACTGTGGTTGTTCGAGTTAGTTCAATACTGGGTTAACTCGAACAATAATGCCCAACATTGGGTGGTCTATATAATGCAGTTCTGTACTGCGCATACGGCGTTGTAACTGAATATTCGCTGCTCTAATAGGTGTTAGTACTGTTTGAAATTCAGTTTCTACAGAGTCAATCTTAGAGCCATTATCTGCCGCAAGTTTAACGTCTTCATTTTCTTGAGTTAATAGATTAATGGTTTGATTTAGAGGGATAGTCTGTTCTGGCAGTTCTTCGCTGTCTGCAAGCTTACTATGCTGCATGATTAAGTTGGTATTAAGGTGCAAATAACGACTTAAATACAAGCTAAAGCTGCCAGTTAAATGAAGGTTAAGATCGTTTTTATTTTCGGCCTTAACCTCGATGTTAATCGCATGGGCGATGGCGTTTTCTTGTTCTTGAATCGGTTCAATCCAAGCTTTATGCCATAAAATTTTCATATCTGAGCGCTTACTGATACGTTCGCCAGCGTCTTTAAGTTCTAAGCTTTCTAAAGACTGCATCGGGTGCTGCCAAGAAGCGATGGGTGCTTTGCTAAAGCCGTAGTTGGCTATCAACGCATTATGGCGATTAATACTTGGTGTTAGCCACCAACGAAAATCAGGTGACTGCGCTTTGACTTCAATAGGCGCGATAAACTCAGGCCAAGTTTCATTATTTATCAGTGTGCTATCGGTGTAGGCCACTAACATAACTTCTACTTGATACCAAGGCGCAGCCTGAGCTGTGGTGCTTAATTGCCATAATACAAAGCTTACTAAAATAAAGCGCAATGTCACTTGCCTTGCTCCTTTTGTAAATCGTTAATAATTTGTTCAATATGAGAAAAACGTTGCTCAATAGTTTCCATGTTTAACTTGAATCTAAGTGTATGACCACCTTCTAGTTTAAAAGTGGCAGGTTTGCTTTGTACTAATTTTATTAAAGCAAAGGGATCTATTTTCGTATCGTTAGAGAACTCTAAATGACCACTTTGATCGCCAGCATTAAGTTTAGCAATCCCAAGCGGTGATATTTTTAGCTTAAGTGACGTTTGGCGGAATAGGTTTTTCACTTGTTGCGGCAGTAAACCAAAGCGGTCGATCATTTCCACTTGTAACTCTTTTAAGTCGTTATCATCTTTGGCGCTGGCAATGCGCTTATAGAGCGTTAAGCGGCTGTTGACGTCAGGCAGGTAATCTTCAGGAATTAACGCCGGAATATTCAGGTTAACTTCAGTGCCTTGGTTGCTAGTAAGATCGATATTTGGAGTTTTGCCTGAGCGAATAGCTTCTACTGCTTGTTCAAGCATTTCCATATAAAGAGTAAAGCCAATGGTCTCTATTTGGCCACTTTGTTCCTCGCCCAGCAGTTCACCAGCACCACGAATCTCTAGGTCGTGGGTAGCTAACATAAAGCCTGCGCCTAAGTCTTGAGCGGCAGAAATTGCTTCCAAACGCTTTTCAGCGTCTTTGCTTAGCTTTTTATCTTTAGGAGTTAGCAAGTAGGCGTAGGCTTGATGATGAGAGCGACCAACACGGCCACGTAGCTGATGCAACTGAGCTAAGCCAAATTTATCGGCACGATTGATAATAATGGTGTTGGCAGAAGGAATGTCGATACCTGTTTCAATAATGGTGGTACAGACCAAAATATTGAATCGTTTGCGGTAGAAGTCACCCATTACTTGTTCTAGTTGACGTTCGGTCATTTGCCCGTGGGCGACGACTGTACGTGCTTCTGGAATAGCTTCGCTGAGTTCGCGCGCCACCTGCTCAATGGTTTTAACTTCGTTATGCAAGTAGAACACTTGGCCACCGCGCAGAATTTCCCGCAAGATGGCTTCTTTTATTGTGGCAGTGTCGTGCTGGCGAACGAATGTTTTTACGCTTAAACGTTTGGCCGGTGGTGTTGCAATAATAGATAGATCACGGACATTAGCCATAGCCATATTCAGTGTGCGCGGAATAGGTGTGGCTGTTAAAGTTAAAATATCGACTTCGGCACGTAACGATTTAATCCGCTCTTTTTGCTGAACACCAAAGCGGTGTTCTTCATCAATAATTAGTAGCCCTAATTCTTCAAACTTCACGTCTTTTTGCAGCAGTTTATGCGTACCAACGACAATATCCGTTTTACCCTCTAGCATGCCTTTTAGAGCCGCTTGAGTTTCTTTAGCTGAGTTAAAGCGAGACAAAACATCGACTTTAACTGGCCATTCAGAAAAGCGGTCGGAAAGATTTTGAAAGTGTTGCTGAGCGAGCAGGGTGGTTGGTACTAATACCGCCACTTGTTTGCCGCTTTGAACCGCTATGAAAGCAGCGCGCATGGCCACTTCGGTTTTACCAAAGCCGACGTCACCACAAATCAGTCTATCCATCGGTCTGGCTGACGTCATATCTTGTATGATGGCTTCAATAGCGGCTTGTTGGTCTGGGGTTTCCTCATAAGGAAAGTCGGCAGCAAAACGATCGTAATCATTGTCAGGGGCATTAAAAGCGAAACCTTTACGAGCTTCACGGCGGGCATAAACGTCCAGCAATTCGGCGGCGGTATCGCGAATTTTTTCGGCTGCTTTACGTTTGGCTAGCGCCCATTTTTCCGTACCCAACCTGTTAAGAGTAACGTTGGAGTCTTCCATGCCACCGTAGCGTGAAATCAGATGCAGTGACGCCACCGGCACGTATAGTTTCGAGCTACCGGCATATTCTAACACCAAAAACTCATTTACTTGGCCGCCGGCTTCCAATGTTTGCATGCCGACATAACGGCCAACACCGTGGTCTAAGTGAACAACTGGCGCTCCCGTTTTTAGTTCAGACAAATCGCGAATGACCAGTTCAGCATCGACCTTCTGCTTCTGGCGGCGACGAGTTTGACGAATACGCTGGCCAAAAAGTTGGTTTTCGGTCAATAAAAATAAAGTGCTGCCTTGATAGTCAAAGCCAACGCCTGTTTCTAAAGGTGCGACCAAAATGCCTAAGCTGCTTTTGCTGGCTATAAACTCTTTCCAGCTATTAAATTCTTGAGGGCGCACATGAATGCGCCCAAGCAGTTCTTTTAATGCTTCACGACGACCGCTGGAATCTGCACAAAATAACAGGCTATGTTTACTGTTTTCTTGCATCCAATTTTGTAAGCGCTGTAAAGGTTGCTCAAGACGCGCATCGATACTGACGTCTGGAATACTTTTTAATGAAAATTGATAAGCACCAGCACGTTCGGGTGCGGGTTCCTCACTCCATTGAATACGTGGAAAAGCATTCAGTTGCGAGAACAGTTGATCGTTGGCCATCATTAGGTGCGAGGGCGCTAAAATAGGCTTCTGTACATCATGGCGGCGTTCTTCATATCGACCTTCCATGTCTTGTCGCCACTGATTAGCGTTAGTATCTATATTGGCATCGTGAATGATTAATGTTTTCTTCGGCAGATGTTCAAAAAAGTGGCCTAAGTCTTCACTAAAGAATAGTGGTAAATAATATTCAACCCCAGCCGGTGCAATGCCTTGGCTAATGTCTGTGTAAAGTGGGCTGTTTTTAGGGTTATTCTCAAAGAAATCAAACCAGCGACTTTTGAAGGTGGCAATGGCTTCTTTATTAAAAGGAAATTCGCGCGCCGGTAAAATGTGAATAGAGTCTACTTTTTCTAATGTGCGCTGGTTTTCAGGGTCGAAAGTACGTAGGCTTTCGATTTCATCATCAAACAGCTCTACTCTGAATGGTTGCTCTTGGCCCATAGGGAAAATATCGATAATAGAGCCACGAACGGCAAATTCACCTGGTTCATAAACGCTTTCTACACGGTGATAGCCAGCCACTTCAAGTTGCAAACAAGTGTTTTCTAAATTAAATGTTTGGCCAAGGTCGAGTATAAAGTTTTGACCTTGGTAGAAACTGAGCGGTGGTAATTTATGCAATAAGGTAGCTATCGGCAGAATAACTATGCCTTGGCGAATGTCTTGTAAACGGCTAAGCGTGGCGATTCGTTGCGAGATAATGCTTTGGTGTGGTGAAAATAGATCGTAGGGCAGAGTTTCCCAATCTGGAAAATGCAGAACTTCTAAACCGTTAGCAAAAAATCGGACTTCTTCTTCTAGGCGTAAAGCGCTAGCAGAATCGGCACAGACGACTAAAGTTAAGCCTTGTTGCTGTAGAGCTGCTTCAACAATGGCTAACGCCTGAGCAGCGCCGCGTAATTCGCCCCAAAAATAACGTTCACCAGATCGGCTAGGGATGGGCGGTAGTAACGGGCTTGTCATGCGTACTCCTGAAGCAAGTAAAATAAAGAGCGCAGTGTAGCCGAATACCCGTAATGGCTAAAGAGGCAGTTGCTGACCGGGGCCATAAGGCCAAGAAAAATCACAACATACCCCTTTATGGGTTTGTTATCCTTGTTTCATAAGGGCATAATATAGCCCCAAATTTTTAAGCTTATTCATTTTAAATATAAAGGTGACCTCGTGAGTCAAGATAAACGTGAAGCCTGTTTACAGGACTGGATGGATCGTGAACTGTTATTCAATTATTAAAAGCACATCGTTTTGTGCGCCATATGGAAGACCAAGAGCTTTCAATTCACGATACCTTCCCCATTCTTAATGTCTTAAAAGACATGGACATTAGTCGTGTACAAATTGATATTGGCAAATTAGCCGTTAAATATCGTGCACAAGGCAACGGTCGTGATGTCCAAACCTTCTTAAATGATGAGCTGGCTGAAGTTATTGGTAAGAACCAAGCGGATACAGAAAATCGAGATATTGTTCTTTATGGTTTCGGTCGTATCGGCCGCTTATTAGCCCGTATTCTGATTGAGAAATCAGGCGGTGGTAAGGGCTTACGTTTGCGCGCTATTGTGGTACGTCGTAATAAAGGTGAAGACCTGATGAAGCGTGCTTCATTATTACGTCGTGACTCAGTACACGGTCCGTTCCGTGGTACTTTGACCATCGATGCAGAAAACGAAGCGATTATTGCCAACGGCAACTACATCAAAGTAATTTACGCAAATAACCCAGCGGAAATTGATTACACCCAATACGGTATTAACAATGCTCTGGTTATTGATAACACCGGTGTTTGGCGTGATGAAGATGGTCTGTCTCAGCATTTACAGAGCAAAGGTACGGCCCGAGTTCTGCTAACAGCACCTGGTAAAGGCGATCTTAAAAATATCGTATACGGTATTAATAATGACGCTATCACTGTCAGCGATAAAATTGTATCAGCTGCTTCTTGTACCACAAATGCTATTACCCCTGTATTAAAAGTGATGAACGATCAGTACGGCATTAATAATGGCCACGTTGAAACCGTTCACTCTTATACCAACGACCAAAACTTAATTGATAACTATCACCATGGCGATCGTCGTGGCCGAAGTGCACCACTGAACATGGTAATCACCGAGACTGGCGCTGCCTCTGCAGTTGCTAAAGCCTTACCAGAATTAAAAGGCTTGTTAACCGGTAACGCTATTCGTGTTCCTACGCCTAACGTTTCAATGGCTATATTGTCATTAAACTTAAAGCGTGAAACCAGTGTTGCCGAAGTAAACGAGTTTTTGCGTGACCAAGCGTTGAATTCAATCCTACAAAAACAAATTGATTGGGTAGATTCTGCTGAAGTGGTATCTTCAGACTTCGTTGGTAATAGCCATGCTGGTATCGTTGATGCCAAAGCGACTATCGTTAATGGAAATCACGTAAACCTATACGTTTGGTACGATAACGAATATGGATACAGCCGTCAGGTAGTGCGTATTGCCTATCAAATTTGCGGTGTTGATTACCCAGTATTCCCTAAAGTCGTATAACGACAGAAAAGCCGCTCAATAATAGCGGCTTTTTTAAATTGAGTTTTACGTTAACGTAACCAATTTATTGAGCAGTATCCGACTAAAGAGAGTGGTGTTAAATACCAAAGGTGGTAATGGCAAAACTCTCAATGGCTATTATAATTGGCAAGATTTTTTAAACTTTGTTTGTCTTAAGTATTTTTCACTAAAAATATGGCTGGCAGCAGCAGTGATTAGGCGAGGCGTATGATCAAAATTAAAAAAGGTCTCGATTTACCTATCACCGGTGAACCTAAACAGACAATAGTCGATGGCCAAAAAGTGACTCAGGTCGCTCTTGTAGGTCCCGACTATGTAGGTATGAAGCCTACTCTGTTAGTTCATGAAGGTGATCGTGTTAAGAAAGGTCAGGTGGTTTTCACGGATAAAAAAACAGAGGGAGTGCAATACACTGCACCCGCTGCTGGGGTGGTTAAGTCCATCAATCGTGGAGCGCGCCGAGTATTCTTATCTTTGGTAATCGAGCTAGACGGTAACGAAGAAGAAACTTTTCAAAGTTATTCACGCGAGCAGCTTTCAAGCTTAACAGCAGATCAAGTTCAAGATAACTTAGTAAATTCAGGCATGTGGACTGTGTTACGCACACGCCCATATTCGCGCACCCCTGCGCTTGGTACACGCCCTGAAGCCATATTTGTGAGTGTAATGGATACCAATCCATTAGCGGCTAATCCAGAAGTAATCATCGCAGAGCAAGCTGCGGCTTATAAAGACGGTTTACAAGTCTTGAAGAAGCTAACCGATGGCAAGCTGTATGTGTGCAAAACTCCGGAATCTAACATTCCGCGTTCTGGCTTTGAAAACACTGAAGAGTTTTCTGGCCCGCACCCAGCAGGTCTGAACGGCACTCATATTCATTACTTACATCCTGTAAACCAAGATCGCACTGTTTGGACTGTGGGTTACCAAGATGTTATCGCTATTGGCTTATTGTTCACCAGCGGTAAATTGCATAACGAGCGTGTGGTTGCATTAAGCGGTTCACAAGTCAAAGCGCCTCGTTTAGTGCGTACCCAAGTGGGTGCGAACTTAAATGATTTATGCGCAGGCGAACTCATTGAAGACGAAAACCGTATTATTTCCGGTGCTGTCTTTGGTGGTCGTAATGCCGCTGACGATCTTGGCTTCTTAGGTCGTTTTCATAACCAAGTAACGGTTCTACGCGAAGGTCGTGAACGTCACTTGCTGCATTACTTTAGTCTTGGTTTTAACCGCTTTTCGGTTATGCCTATTTACTTGTCTAAGTTGTTCCCTAAGAAATTACCTTTCTCAACGTCCTCTATGGGCAGTGAGCGTGCCATGATCCCAGTGGGTGCCTACGAGAAAATCATGCCTTTAGATATTCTGCCAACGCAGTTGTTACGTGCCATTATTGTCGAAGACATTGATAGCGCAGTAGATTTGGGCGCATTGGAACTGGACGAAGAAGATTTGGCGCTTTGTACCTTTGTTTGCCCAGGCAAATACGAGTACGGCCCAATCTTACGTAAAAATCTTACGCGCATTGAACTGGAGGGTTAATTATGGGCTTACGTAAATTACTAGATCGCCTTGCCCCCACGTTTGA
>SMEQ01000009.1_pt1 | contig 78227 bp, 74 predicted proteins | sample 2456281 | NCBI WGS metagenome assembly SMEQ01 (sample SAMN10132596, study PRJNA489261) | soil metagenome | isolation source: day1 antibiotic-loamy sand soil ammended with raw manure from dairy cow... | place: USA | collected 2015-04-01
ATTTATATAGTTGAAGAGATGGATTTTGACAAAACTCACCAAATTTGAAAATGCCCATCTTCTTTTTAATTTCTTTTGAATCACAGTCATCAAAAGGTTCACAATCAAAACGCAGTAAATCTGTATTTTGATTGCATTTTCATTATACCCCAAAAAATATTTCAAAGGGAAATTTTGTTTCAGTTGCTTGAACAATAGTTCTATCTGCCATCTTATTTTATATAAGGCGGCTTTCTTGTTATTTATAACAAGCTTACAATTGAACGCATTGAGTTGAATAACAAAATAAGGTATAAAACTGAAGATTATGAAAAACTAAAACATTTCTACGATAATAAAATACAACAAATTCATATCGTAGGAGAGTATGCGAAAAAAATGATTCAGGATTATAAGGAAGCATTACAGTTTGTGGAAGATTATTTTCAATTAAATTATTCATCTTTCATTAAGAAATATTTCCCAGGCAGTAGAGAAAACGAAATAAAAAGAAACATTACTCCTGCAAAATTTAGACAGCTTTTTGGAGAACTCTCCCCATCACAGTTAAATATCATTAATGATAAAAGCTCAAAAAACATTGTTGTAGCAGCTGGGCCAGGAAGTGGTAAAACCAGAGTATTAGTACATAAACTTGCTTCTTTATTACTCATGGAAGATGTAAAACATGAACAATTACTGATGGTTACTTTTTCAAGAGCTGCAGCAACAGAATTTAAAAAACGTTTATTTGACTTAATAGGCAACGCCGCTGCATTTATTGAAATAAAAACGTTTCATGCATACTGCTTCGATTTATTAGGAAGGGTTGGATCATTGGAAAAATCTCAGTCTATCATTAGTAATACAGTTGAAAAAATTAAAAGTAAGGATATTGAAACTAATCGTATTACCAAGGCTGTTTTAGTTATTGACGAAGCTCAAGATATGGATCGTCATGAATTTGAGCTCATTAAAACCTTAATGGAACATAACGAGGACATGAGAGTTATAGCTGTTGGTGATGATGATCAAAACATTTATGAGTTTAGAGGAGCAAGTTCTGAACATTTAGAACGATTTATTAGTGAACAGCAAGCTCGCAAAGTTGAACTTATTCAAAACTATCGAAGCAAGGCAAATTTGGTAGACTTCACCAATCAATTTGTTAATAGAATCAGTAAACGACTTAAAGAAACTCCTATTATTGCTCAGACAAAAGAAAATGGACACGTAAAAATTATTACACATAAAAGTTCAAATTTAATAGTACCAGTTGTTAAGCATGTTTCTACTTCAGAATTAAAAGGAAGTACATGTATTTTAACTACTACTAATGACGAGGCTTTACAAATTGAAGGTCTTTTAAAAAATAATAATATATCCGCAAAATTAATTCAGTCTAATGATAACTTTCATTTGTATGATTTAAAAGAGATACGGTACTTTTTAGATCAGTTAGACTTCAGCATAGACAAATACATTATTAGTGACCAAAATTGGAGAACAGCAAAACTTCAATTAAAAAACGAATTTAAAGTAAGCCCAAACTTTGAAATTTGTGTCAACTTAATCAAAGATTTCGAACTAAGTAATCCTAAGAAAAAATATCAATCTGATGTTGAAATATTTATTAGAGAATCTAAAATTGAAGACTTCATAAACAGCAAAGTTGAAACCATATTGATTTCCACCATACATAAAGCAAAAGGGAAGGAATTCGATAACGTATTCATGGTGCTTAGCAATTTCAATCCTAATGAAGATAAAAGAAAAAGACAACTTTACGTTGGTATGACGCGAGCTAAAAACAATCTTACCATTCATTTAAATGGAAATTATTTTGATGATATAAATTGCGAAAACTTGAAAAGAGAGTATGATGAGTTTCTTTATAACCCTGCTGAATTATTGACCATTCATTTGACTCATAAAGATATTTGGTTAGACTATTTCATGTATCAACAAGGTGCAATTTCAAAACTCAATTCGGGAGATGAATTAAAAGTAGATAGTCATGGTTGTTACAACTCAGAAGAGACATGTATAATTAAGTTTTCAAAATCCTTTCAGAATACTATTAACCTATATCATCAAAAAGGATATCAGTTAAGTGAAGCTAAAGTAAACTATATTTTATATTGGAAGAAAGAACAACAACCTGATGAAATATTAATCATATTACCTGAATTGAAATTTACAAAAAACGTAATTCATGATAATTTAAAAACAATAACCTCCTCTCAACTTGAGCAAAGTTAATGACTTGAGACAGGATTTGTTTATGATTCCAAACATAAAGACTTTTCCTACTTCCATTTAGTGCAACTTGATAACATTCAGATTTCTAATTTTTAGCAACATTAAATGCAATTAGAATCACTTCTCAAGATGTGATATCTTATCATATCAATACTTGCTTTGTGTTTATATATTTCGCTTTAATTCTAAGATAGAATACACAGTATTATAAAAACAAAAAAGCACTTCTAAAATCAAAAAATAATCTCATGACTAATGCAGGTTAAAGTGTTACTTTTACATACTATAAAACAATTACAAAAAAGACTCAAGCATTAAAACCGCGCAAAGCCTTTAAACACATAAATTCAAACATGAATTCAGATAATAAAGAACAAGAAGATAATCGATTACATCCTAGAAATAGAAATAGAGAAAGATATGACCTTACTGCATTAGTCGCATCATTTCCAGATTTAAAAAAACATATCACCATCAATAAGGGCGGTGAAGAATCTATTGATTTCGCAAAACCTGCAGCAGTAAAATCAATAAATAAAGCCATTCTTCATCACTATTACGGAATTAAAAATTGGGACTTTTCAGATAAAAATTTATGTCCTCCGATTCCTGGAAGAGCAGAATACATTCATCATATCGCTGATTTATTAGCAGAAAACAATGGAGACAAAATTCCAAAAGGAGATAAAATCACCTGTTTAGACGTAGGTACGGGAGCAAGTTGTATATATCCAATCCTCGGAGTAGTAGAATATGGATGGAAATTTATCGCTTCAGATATCGACACGCAATCCATTTCCTCATCAAAAAATATAGTGAATGCTAATCCTTCACTGAAAGGCAAGATAATTTGTAAAGTGCAAAAGAACCCCAACAATGTATTTTACGACATTATAGGTAAAGAAGAAAAAGTAGATTTAACGATTTGTAATCCGCCTTTTCATGCCACCAAAGCCGCTGCAAATAAAGGCACTCAAAGAAAAGTAAAAAACTTAACAGGGAAGGATGTTAAAACCCCAGAACGTAATTTTTCAGGAATCAGCACAGAATTGATATATGATGGCGGAGAATATGGCTTTATCCAAAACATGATCAGAGAAAGTAAGAAATTTGCAAAAAATTGCTATTGGTTTTCAACTTTAGTTTCTAAACAATCTAATTTGAAAGCATTTTATAAATCTTTAGAAAAATTTGAAGCTGCTGAAGTTAAAACTATTCCGATGGGAATTGGTAATAAATCAACACGCATCATCGCCTGGACATTCCTAGACAAAGAAGAAAAAAAGGAATGGAAAGCAACGAAATGGAAATCTGAAGTTTAATTCATTACCATCAGCAATGATAAATACATAAGTGTTTACTGCATCATCATTAAACATTTATCTCGTTTTTCATCACATACTCTATTATAAACTTTAATATTATGGTTTCTAATAGATTCAAACCTTTAAAGAAAAATTACATCCTATCTGGGGTTTATAGTATTTAATGATTGAATGCTGTTGATTTTACACTATTCAATCACGACAATTATTTCATTTATGAGTCAAGAAAATTTTCAAAAAGACCAACAACCTAATAATCCTTTACACGGCATTACCTTAAAAACAATTCTTGAAGAATTAGTAGATCACTATGGTTGGGAGGAATTATCTATGAGGATTAATATCAATTGTTTTAAAAACAACCCTTCTATCAAGTCTAGTTTGACGTTTTTAAGAAAGACGGAATGGGCAAGAACCAAAGTGGAACGATTATATTTGAGAATGAAAAAGTAATTTTCAAGAGGAGAAACAAACTAAAACGATAATTATTTGTAATCATATATAGTAATCTTCAAGTCATATCATTTTAAAAGCTGAATTTAAAAAACAAACTATGCGTGCATTCAAATTATTATCATTTACACTACTCGCGGGGATTTATTTCACTTCTTGTGGCAATTCCAATAATACTGATAAGGAAGTAAAGGTTCAAGATACCGTTTATATTAAAAAAGACAGTGCTCAAGAATTTGTGGAGCAAAGTATGGATGATAATTTAGCAGTTAAAATAAAACAATTTATCCTTAAAGACTACATGACAGAAGCTGATTTACAAGCTATATCAGAAGAAGATAGAAGGTTTCAATTTTACAAAGTGGATCTCAATAATGACGGTAAAAATGAAGTATTCGTGAACTTTATCACTCCTTATTTTTGTGGTACGGGAGGATGTACCATCTTACTTTTAGATAGTGATTTAAAACTGATCAGTACTTTTAGTCCTGCAAAGACTTTATATGTAGAAGAAGAAATGATCAATGGATGGAGAGTCATTCTTACCAAATCAGACGGAAAATGGAGAAAAATGGTGTTCGATGATGATACCTATCCACCTAATCCTACAGTGGTTGAATCCACAAAGGAGTTTCCTGGTGAAAACACAGAAATTATGTTCGATGAAAAATTCAGTATGCCCAAAACATACGACTTTTAAAAATAATTATAAGCATCTCATACAGTTCATGTTTAGATGCTTTTTTCATATAGATTATATTCTGAAATTTAAATTATTGACAGGCTACAAAGTTTGGATTTTTACACAGATATTTAAAATTCATTACTCTTATAAAACCTTTCCACCTCTACCCTCTTTAATCACAAAGATCAACAGTGTGAATACTTAATTCATAAGTATTTATGCCACATTCAACATCTAATATTGTATATTCCTACCTATAAGTTGATTCATTGATAAATTTTCGAAAGGATGGATAGAAGTATTAAAATCTTGGCTACTGCAGACTTACATTTAGGCAGAAGTTCTTCAAATGTTGTCGGAGATCATGCTTCCACAAAATTTACGCTACAGAATATCACACAATATTGCATAGATAAAAACATCGATGTGCTGTTGTTGTGTGGTGATATTTTAGATTGGGATAATCGATTTTTCGAAGCTTATGGACCTTTACAAAATGCTTTTGATCAATTAGGTCAACATGAAGTGGAAGTTTACTTAGTAGCTGGGAATCATGACTTTAGTGCTTTACCGCAAATCATTAAAACTGGCAATAATTCCCATGTACATTTACTTGGTAAAGATGAAACCTGGGAAGTAAAATCTTTTTCGAAATATGGACAAACCATTCAGTTTATAGGTTGGTCGTTCGCAAGAAGATATGTTAAAGAAAGTGCTTTAGATACTTGGGATGCTTCGATTTTAAATCCTAACTATCCTACTATTGGACTTTTACATGGTGATATAGATGTACATCAAAGCAATTATGGCCCTATCCGATCCGATGATTTACGACATACAAATATTGCACTTTGGATTTTAGGACATATACACAGAACGCAAAAATTATTAGATAAACCACAAGTTTGGTATACCGGTTCGCCACAAGCTTTGAGTGCAAAAGAACCTGGAATTCATGGACCGTTATTGATTACTATAGCTGCAGATCAGACTTTAGAAGTTGAACAAATTCCCATGTCGCCCATACGATATGAAGCGATCTCCATTGATATAACAGGAGTTCAAACTGAAAATGAATTGCGGGATAAGATTGTTTATCATTTAGATGAAGCTGCAGGAAAATTAATCGAAGAATTAGAAGAGGTTAAATCCTTAGTTTACCAAATCACATTAGTCGGCAGAAGTCATTTAGCGCAAGAAATGGAAGATTGGAAGAAAACGGTAATCGATCATCAAGTGAGATTAGAAACGGGCACTCAAATCAGCGTCCGACGTGTAGATACATCAATTCGTCCTGCCATTTCTGATTTAAATCAATTAGCTCAACAATCTTCACCTGTAGGCATTTTAGCACATACTATTTTAGCGATAGAAGAAAACAGGACAGATGAATTTTTGGAAGGATTAATAGAAGATTGGATGCAGCAGATTACACATGTTAATCGCATAGGAACTTATAGTCCACTTAACGATGAAAGAAAATTAGAGAACACTTCTGAACAAGCCAAATTAGCTATAAAAGCAGCATGTAATCGTTTATTAGGCGAATTGTTGAATCAAGTTTCTAAAGCTCATTAACATGGAAAAACCTGCTTTAACGATAAAAAATCTGGCAATTTACAAGATGCCAGGATTCCCAAAAGGGATGGAATCTTTGGAGAATTTAGCGCAACATATTAATGTGATTGCCGGACCAAATGCTTCTGGAAAAAGCTCTACAGCACGAATCATTAAAGATTTGATTTGGAAACAAAACATGGATAACATTCATGTACATTCTGGTATTTTCATTCAAGACAAATCATGGCAAATCACTATCGACAATGGGCATTACAATAGTCAGTCTAACGGCGTAGATGAGCGTTTACCTTCCATTCCAGCGGTAGATGAATCCAAGCGATATTTCTTAGCTTTACATGAATTAATAAAGGAAAATGATCAAAATTTAGCAGCAGAAATTTGGCGTGAAACAATTGGTGGTTATGATCTTCAAAAGGCTCAAGAAACTTTAGGATTTAAAAGTTCGACACCAAATCGAGGGATTAGCTCTTATAAAAACGTTGAAAATCAAGAGCGACTTGTAGCGGAAATAGAACGAAATCAAAGTGAGTTGAAAAATGAAGAAAGAAAACTAACAACACTTTATGAAGCTTATGAAAAGTCCAAAAAAGCAAATCAATTTAAACAGTTTTATGAATATGTAGCAGCCTATTTAGAAGCAAAAAGCGAATTCGAATATCTTCAAAAGGAAAAATATGCTTATCCACCTCAAATGTCGAAACTGAGCGGACAGGAAAATAGCAATTTGTCGAAATTAGAAGAAGAAGTTGAAATAAATCGTCAAAAAATCGATAGTGTCAATCGAGAAATTGGGCAGAAAAACGAAAGTTTAAAAGCACTTCAAATTCCTGAAAATGGATTTGAGCAATTGCTATTGAATGAATTACATGAAAATATTGAAAAACTTGCAAAGTTAGAAGGAGAATTAGAAAGAAGACGTGTTGAGATTGAGAAAAATGAAAGAGGAACAAAAGTAGTTTTACAACATCTTTTCAGCAATTTAAATCAGGAAAATCTAAATCAGTTAGACTTAGAAAATATTTTTGATTTAGATCGTTTTTTCGAAAAAGCACATCAATATTTAGTTGAAAAACAAGATTTAAAACAAGAAATTGAACGATTAAAACAACTTCAACAAAGTCAGGAATTTACAGAAGAAGAACTTCATCATGGGATTCGTATTTTATTGAATTGGTATGAAACAGAAGACAAATCGTCAGAAAGCTCGAAAAAACCTTTATGGATATTGTTGATTTTGAGTGCACTTACGGTGGTGGCCACTTACTTTTTAGGATGGTGGGGATTTATTGGTCTTCTACTTATGTTGCTATATATTTCAATATATAAATCACCTTCTGCAACAGATCATTTACGACAAACTCGCGAAAGTGATTTTAGTAAAACAGGACTTACTTCACCTAATAAATGGGAGGAAACAGAAGTATCTAAAAAGCTAGCAGAACTTCATCAACAATTGATTGATGCAAAACAACAACAAGATATTAATCATCGTTTAAAAACCTTACATGATTCTTTAGATGAAATTCAACCTGCATTGCAATCTTTAGAAAAAGAGCGTCAACATTGGCTCCATAAATTAAGTGATATCCCAACTTTAGAGCTTGAAAACATAGCTTCTTATTCAGGATTGTATTGGTTTTTAAAGGATTTACACGAATGGCAAAAGCAGCATAATGAATTACAAGCAGCACTTGCTGCACAACAAGAAGAGATAAAAATCTATCAAGAAACCTTATCTCATATCAATGCGATTTTTGGAACAGTTGAAGTGAAAACAGTATCAAACGCTGCTGCTGCAAAAGCTGGTTTAAAACACATGAATGAAAGTGAAAATCAACGTGTGGCTGTACTCAGAGAAATTAAAAACTTACAAAATCAGGAGTTGTTTTATCAAGACTTGATTTCAAAAAGCAAGAATGAGATTCAATCCATCTATGAAAAAATCGACTTAGGCTTAAATGACAAAGAGCAGCTCCAAGTATTATTGTCTCAAAAAGATGCTTTTGATCATTTAGAAAAGGATTTAGAACAAGCAAAACGTCGATTTAATGAAAAGGAACATCAAATCCAAGAACATAGTTTTTGGAAGGAGCATAAAGGTGAATGTTCAACAATAAGTATTGATGAAGCTATAACACGTCAAGAACGTTACGAACTACAAGCTGAAAAAGCAGAAGAATTATATACTGAAATAGCTCAGATAGAAGCACATATTAATAAAGAAAAAACGGGTCATGCATTAGAAGACGCCTTAGCAAAAAAGGATTTAGCATTGGACGAATTAGAGGAATATTACCAACATAACATGTCCTCAATCACTGGTGATATTATTCTCAAAGGATTAAAGAAAAAAACGCAAGAACACAGTAGTTCAAAAGTGTTTAATCGAGCAAATAACTTATTTAATCAAATCACACATGGGCAATATGAATTGATATTAGATGAGGGTCAAGGTGGTAGTTTTAGAGCCAAAGACACGATACTTAATCAAGGTTTACCTTTAGAGCATTTATCTTCAGGGACCCGTATTCAATTATTGATTGCTGTACGTTTAGCTTTTATTGAAAGTCAGGAATCTGGCGTAAAGCTTCCTATAATTGCTGATGAGGTTTTAGCAAATAGTGATGATTTAAGAGCACAACAAATTATTGAAGCTTTAATCGCTATCAGTAAAGAAGGCCGACAGGTTTTTTACTTTACAGCACAAACGGATGAGCTCAAAAAATGGGAAGAACATTTAGCTCTACATCCTGATATTGAAGGAAAAACTTATGTACTCAAAGGACAAAGCAATAAAGATTACGAGCAAAGTATTCAGGATAACAGTTTTGATTTTTCCATGCGTTTTAATGAAGTCATTGCTCCAAAAAATCATACTTATGAAAGTTATCGTCAATTATTAAATCCTCCTAAATATGATTTGTTGAAAGACCAACCTGAGCAGTTGCATTTGGCTTATTTAATAGCAGACAATGCCATACTCTATGCTTGCTTACAAAGAGGGATTCCTGCTTATGGAGCTTTAAAAAGTTATCGAAAACATCAAGGAGGGATAAATGGCATGACAGTTGATATGTTTCATGAAATGGAAGAAAAAACACTTCTTTTAGAACATTTCCAAAGGCTTTATAAAAAAGGCAGGCCTCAAAGTATTGACAGAACTGTTTTACAGAAATCAGGTGCAGTTTCTGACACTTTTATAGATGCTGTGACCACCACATTGATTGAAGTGGATTATGATCCCGAGCGTCTTCTTCAAGGATTAAAAGCAGGCGAAGTGGCTCGGTTCCAAAATACAAAAATCACTGAATTGGAAGCGTATCTTTTTGATCATCGCTATATTGATGACGAAGAACCACTCACAGCAGAGGAACTAAAATTGAAATTACACGCAACATTATCACAATTGGACTTGAATGCGGAAGATGCAGACTTGTTTTTAAAACGTGTCATGAGTTGAGTTAAAAGCAGCCCTATCTCAACAGATTAAGCTGCTTTAATAATAAAAAACATAACTACTCCACAGTAACTGACTTCGCTAAGTTTCTAGGTTGATCGACATTCTTACCCAATTTCACTGCAATCCAATAAGACAATAACTGTAAAGGAATAGCAGCTAAAATGGGCGAAAACTCTTCCATTGTTTCAGGAATAAAAATATAATCATCTGCTAAAGACACAATTTGTTGATCCCCCTCACTCACAATAGCAATAATTCTTGCACTTCTCGACTTGGCTTCTTGAATATTGGAAACAACTTTTTCATAATTCTCCCCTTTGGTAGCTATAACAATAACAGGCATATCCTCATCTAACAAAGCAATTGGACCATGTTTCATCTCTGCTGCGGGATAACCCTCTGCATGGATATAAGATATTTCTTTAAGCTTCAATGCACCTTCTAATGCTGAGGGGTAATTATAACCACGACCTAAATAAATAGCATTGCGATTGTCTTTATATTTTTCAGCAATAGCTTCTACTTTTACTGCACAATCTTTTAATACTTTTTCCACCAATTCTGGAATTCGATCTAATTCTCTCGTCAAAACGTCATATTTACTTTGACTAAGTTCCCCATTTTTTCTACCTAACTTTAATGCCATTAAGGCTAAAACAGTCAGCTGTGCAGTAAATGCTTTTGTGGAAGCTACTCCAATTTCTGGACCAGCATGGGTATAAGCACCAGCGTCAGTTATTCTAGCAATTGAAGACCCCACAACATTATTTATACCGAAAATAAATGCACCATGTGCTTTGGCTAACTTCAATGCTGCCAAAGTATCCGCAGTTTCACCAGACTGAGAAATTGCAATCACAATATCCGTTTTCTTAATAATCGGACGACGATATCTAAATTCAGAAGCATATTCTACCTCTACAGGAATTCTTGCTAAATCTTCAATCATATATTCTGCTACAAGACCTGCATGATAAGAAGTTCCACAAGCCACAATGATGATACGCTGAGCATCCATAAAGCGATCTAGATGATCCCAAATGCCTGCCATTTTGATGATCCCCTCTTCTACTAATAAACGACCACGTAAAGAATCGCGAATAGAACGAGGGTGTTCAAAAATTTCCTTCAACATAAAATGTTCATAACCTCCTTTTTCTATAGCTTCAATATTGAGTTTTAATTCCTGAATATCTAATGCTACTGAAGCGTTATTTTTTATCGTATGAATATCAATTTCTTCGCCTAATCGTATAGAAGCCATGTCACCATCTTCTAAATAAATAGCATCTTTAGTAAATTCTATAAACGGAGAAGCGTCTGAAGCTATAAAATAATCCTCTTCGCCGATGCCAATAGCTAAAGGACTTCCTAATCGTGCGACAATGATATGATTCGGATCCTGATTATCTAAAACCGCTATTGCAAAAGCACCAACTACTTCATTTAAGGCTAAACGAACAGCATCATTTAAATTCAATTCCTGTTCCTCTTGAAAATACTGTATGAAATTAACTAAAACCTCTGTGTCTGTATCGCTTTTAAAAGTAAAACCTTTAGCCATTAATACTTCTTTAATGGCTTCATAATTTTCAATAATTCCGTTATGAACCAATGCAATACGTTCATTATTCGATAAGTGTGGGTGGGAGTTGACATCATTAGGTACGCCATGCGTTGCCCATCGGGTATGTCCTATTCCAATATTTGATTTTTTATCAAGCTTTGAAGACGCGAGTTCTAAATCTGAAACCTTACCCTTGGTTTTAACTAAATCAAAGCCATCGTTCGATGACAATACAATTCCCGCGCTATCATATCCGCGATATTCTAATCTTTTTAAACCGTTAATAATAATTGGGTAAGCATCCCTATGCCCTATATATCCTACAATTCCACACATAATTCTTGGTATTTTATTAATTCAAGACTTCTAAGGTAGAAATATCTTTGTTTTTATCTTTCATTTTTCTTCCTTTTTTTTAAAATATAATATTATTTAACAGATATAATCCATTCTAAGTCACTAGTCATCATGAAAAAACACTAATTCTATTATTTTAAAACATAGAGAATTATAAAGTATAGTATTTCCTATTATTTATTATATCAAATTAACCATAAAAAATATTGCAACTAAACCACGAGGCATGTTTATAGATGATCATACACTTTTATTTGTAGTACATTTGAATATATCTACTTGTACTTAAAACATAACATATGAGAAAAACAATTGACTTTTGAAACTTAGCGACTATCCTAATGTTGTAACTCAATCATGCAATTTCTCAAAGACAGATGCTTCAGGAATAGGAAAAATTAAAAAAGGAGATTAATACTCATCTTATCTAAAAACATCACTGCAAAATTTATAACATCAAATAAATATATTACATTTATGACTTACGTATTATATTCTATCATTAAACAAAATAAACATTATGATGAAATCAACCATTGCTTTACTATTAGCATTTACAGTACTTTCTTGTAACAGTCCATCTGAAGAACCGAATCATGAAGAACAAGACATGAGCATCGTGGAAGACTCCAACGAGAACTACAGTGATGAAACTTTTGAATCTATCAATACAGAGGAAATCAATCAACTTTTAGCTGGAAAAACTAATTTATCTCCTACAGAAGTTATGGGTTTACACTATCCTACTGAATTAGAATTTAGTGAAGGAAAGGAATCTATTGACATCACAGAAAAAACCTTAGCTAATGGTAACATATTAGTTACCTTAATTCATGATCACCTTATGGATGATTCTCAAATGGCAGAAAAACAGGTCATGGAATTAACACAATCAAATGGTCAATGGAATGTCGTTGCATTAAAGAGAAACTGGAAGTGTAGAGAAGGCAGAGGTCATACCGATTGGGGTATTGATTTGTGTTTATAAATCTACTTTATAGTCCTTAAATATTAAAAACCCTTTGAACTCCAAACATGGAAGTCAAAAGGTTTTTTAGTTAAGGTTTTAAAAACCTTTATAATCATATATAGATTATATCTACTTTACTCTATATTGTATTTACCCAGCTTAAGAATATTATTAAAGAATCGTTATTTTACGCCTTAAGATTAGACTATTTTCAGCATCTACAACTTGTAATATATATATGCCTGAACTTAAATCCATAACATTTATACTGATGAGCTCTTGGTTAAACGAACTCTTTTCGACAAATACCTTTCCACTTAAATCCATAATTTTAAAATGAAGGCGTTTAGTATTTTCAACATCATCCAGTTCAAGATAAACATAATCTTTAGCTGGTGATGGAAACAATTTAAAACTAGGCTTTTCATCATTAAATTCATCAATATTCACTCCTTTATGATAAACAGTTTTTGAAGCATAAGTACAAGGACAGCTATCGGTTACGGTAACTGAATAATAACCTTCTTCATCTTCCCAAAGTTCATAATAATAATCATTCGCTCCACTAATTGGGTTACTATCTTTAAACCATTGATATTGTTCAAAATCATCATCAACACTTAATATATTTTGATCGATTTCTATATCTAAAGTATTACTAGGACAATCAGGCAAAACATTCAAAGCTGAAATAAAACCAGATCTTTTGTTTGCTACTTTTTGTTCTTGATGGGCTTCTGGAGTAGTTAAATCATCTACTAAGGTATTACCCACTACATAAATAGTATTTTCAGGGCCTGCAGTGATTGCTTTTAATAAAACATCATGCCAGGTACTCCATAAAAGCTGACCGTTTTCATCCCAAGAGGATATAAAGTGTTGCTGAATATTACTCATTAAAGGATAACAAGAAAACTCTATATTTGAAGTACTTTCTGTAACTCCCAGCATATACACACGTCCCATATCGTCTGTGGTCAAATTTTTAGAAAAGTTTCTTGTAATGATATAATTTTCCATAGAAGCAATAGGATTTAGCGACTCTCTTCCTTCACCACCAAAATAACTACTCCAATTTCTTGTGCCATCGATTCCATTCATTTGTTGAATTAAAAAATCACCATTACCTCCATATTCTGTTTGATGGACATTTGGAGTAGTAGCATTAGGAAAATCAGAGGCTATACATTGAATATAAATCAAATCTAAGCTATCATTAACAATATGACCTGTTATTGAACCTGCAATTCCAAAATCTGTTTCAGCAGTTGTATATGTTCCCCAAACCCTTTCCCCCTGTGGATTTAATTTCATCAGAAATGATCTTGAATTATGAGTAGTTGAAGGCACATAATCTATATACGTCCCTGGAGTAGCTATATTATTTGAACTTCTACTATCTCCAATAATATAAATATTACCACTCGCTCCTATCCAAACTTCCTTTATTTTTTCACTTCCGCCAGCATGAATAGTACTGGTAATATAAGTTCCCCAAACTTGCTCACCTAAAGAATTGAATTTGGCTACGAAACTCGCAGAATGACCTGATGAAAGATTTTCTTTGAAAGTTCCAGAAGTGGCAATGCCTACAGAGTCTTTAGTATGACCTACGACAACGATAGTCTCATCGTAAGGATCATAGGCAATATCTAAAATTCTGGTATCGTTACCTTGACTAGTATTAGGTCCTCCAAAATAGGTCGCCCATTCTCTTTGACCATTAGCGTCAAACTTGGCTATGAGCGACTGGTGGCTATTGGAATCTGTAATAGTGGTATATTCTTTATGACTTCCCGGGGTGGTGATTCCAGTATCAGAACGAGTCAATGCAGACATATACACAGAACCGTCTGGATCAAGAGCAATACTTGGTTTAGTATGTGTAAAATTACCATAAAAATAAGTACTCCAAATTCTATTTCCTTCTTCATCAAATTTGGCTAAAAATAAAGATTTATTATCTATTCCATGAGCAGAATTATTTAAAAAAGGAGATATATACGAAGATTGAAAACCCCCAGGAGTTGCAATTCCAGAACTATCAGAAGTAGTGCCTACTATATAAATATATTGATTAAACTTATCATACTCCACTCCAAGAATTTCTGTACCTGCCACATTTAAATCATGAGGAGGAGCAAGTGAATAATCTTCATACCAACCATAATAGCTTGACCAATCTACTGTAGGCTGAGCAGTTGCTGTAAAAGGTATGGATAAAGACCAGAAGATTAATAAATAAACAGATTTTATAAATAGATTTTTCATATTTTCATTTTTTTAAAAAATATTTACAATTACCTCATCGGAACCAGGAAGGGGTGCAACCCAAACTACGGTATAGCCTGCATTACTATGACAACTAACTGGACTAGACAAACTATATGGTTGGTTAAAAGCAATGTAAGCACTTCCACCGCCGTTCTCTGAAATGAGTTTAAATCCTTCAAATACTACGGATGTCAATGGTTGTGTAGGGGTGCTTTGTGGACCAGTATAGTCAGGCAACTCTAAACCTATATCACCATCCACAGAAAAAGTTCTTGAATCACCTCCTAGAACTATAGAAGCATCTAAAACTTCACTACCAAAATGATAAGGATTTCCATCCACAAACACATTTCCGCTATAAAAAGTCACTTTACAAGTGGTCATATTTTGAATGGTTAAATATTGGATTTGACCATATATCCAAGGAGATAAAAGCAGGAAAATCGATAAAAAAAGAATTTTTTTCATAATATATATATATATATATAGGTGTCTTTCAAAGATAGTCAATTAAAACTTATTATCAAAAAAATTGCAAATAAGCAACATCTAAATTCATATAAAGTAAATACACAACCGCACCTCATTTAAATAGCATACTTATCGTATCTCTGCCGACATATTCAATATTTCCTTATTATCCTTATACACTGATAAAATTGCTGGAGATGTATCAGCTGTCCCTAAAATATTGAGGTAACAAACATATTTATAATTCCCATTGATAAATTCATAATAGTGGTTTCCTCCACTCCCATCCATTTTCAAATTTCCATTTTCTATAATCAAATCAGGCTTTTCACTCATTTCTCTATTTGAAGACCAAGGGACATATCTGAATTTCCCAGACGACAATTCGTCAATTCTAATTTTGAACTTTTCTGTTGTGATCAGAAGTAGAGGTTCTTTAAAATTTTTTATACTTTCATGAATGGCAGCTTTATCAGTTTCAATCAAGATGTTCCTTTTTTTTGTTTCAATATCCGATTGATAATTAATAGCTATCAACCTGCCGTCATAATCCAGCCATATGATTCCATTATTCAACATGATTCCTCTCCAACCTACCGATGTCCAATCTTTTCTAATGTCAGAAGAAATGATGACTTGTTTTAAATGATCATCGAAAATTTCTGAATACCGTTCTTTAATTTCTGATTCATTTCTAACATCCGGCAGAGGATATGCTCTTTTTAGCGGATAAGTTATTTGAGTCTTTAATAAATCAATATCATTATGGAGTATATAATCCACAAAAGTGGTAACAATTGCTTGATGTTCTTTTTTTAATTCTTGAGCACTACTCGAATTGAAAACAAAAAGTAGGACTAAAATGGCTAATTGTTTTTTCATATTTATGTTGTTCCTAAATGCTTTACATCAAAACATTATTATGAACTATTTAAGTTCTAAATCTATACCAAAAAAGTTGTACAAATCGTAAAAGGCAATAGGATTTATACAACTTTTTGAATTTAAGTACTTTGTTGTTCTAGCTTAAAGCTTTGTATCAGCGCGCTCTAACCACACAACCCCACTCTCACAAACCACTTCAACCTCTTTCAGCTTCAATAATTTTGTTATTCAAATCTCTAATATGCTTAGATTTCAAATTATATGCCATTCCTATTAGATACTGCCTATAAATAACTTCACCCGTTTTGGAATTCACTACTTGTAAAAATCTTTCTGCATTCATTCTCACATATCTCAAATAATAAAACTCCTCATTATTCATGATCTTATTACTCAAATCTTCGTCAGGTAGGATCTCATAGGCATAATCATATGCATTGAAAATCTCTTCAATAACCTCAACATTCTCTTTGCTATCTATCCTTCTCCAACCATCATACTGAATGCTAATGTAAGAAGGAATATAAAGTTTACTATTTGCCACGTTCTTCAATTCTGGCAAAAAATCACTTGTATATATCGAATATATTTCTTCATTTTTTAGGAGATTGCTTACTTTCTGAAAATAGTTTTTTAAAAAACCTGGCTTATAGTTAAATAAAACATCTTCTGTATTTAAAGATTTGTCTATTGTATTTAAGTTTTTAGCAATAACAGTATGAATAAACTCATCTTTAGGATAAACAATAACACGACCAATATTTATGGTGCTCGATTGCAACGTTCTGTTAAGCAACTGTCTTTCTTTATGAGGCTTTAAATTTCTAGATAATAACTTCTTTAATCCTTTTTTCAATTTCGCATCGTCAAACATTTTAAAATCAATATATGTATAAAAGGTTCGGTGTTTTCTACCACTTGGCTTAGTAACAATTCTAATAATTCCACTAAGTTGCGCAAAGGAATATTGACCACTTATATAATCTGTGATATCAAAATCGTCGTAGTTTACAACTCTAAACGGAGTTACATCCCAAGAGTCTTTAAGTATTTTTTCATATTCCTCTTTGTCATAGATACTCGACAGCATGAATATAGTTTCTGTCTTTTTAAATCGTTCTAATACTCCTTCTTTAAAATCTTTAGTTCCCCCAATACGAGTTTGGCCTATAGAAATTTGCGAATATCCCTGAAAAGTAACGAACAATAATACAAGGAATAGTTGAATTTTTAATTTCATGTTTTATTTTGTTAGAAAACCTCTATCTACCTTCTGTATAAATAGGAAAGAGTAGAATACTTGTTAAAAAATATTAAGCGGTTAAACATAATACATTTTCATCTATTTCCTAATTACATATTCTAACTATTATAAATAAAACTCTATATTTTTCCATGCTTCGTTCCCTTGATTTAACTTATTCCAAATTATTGAAATAAGCATCTAGTTCTATTACCCTTTGTTTGGTTAAATCCATTTTCTGCTGCGCTGCTACGGGTATCCACATCGTGCCCTTTAAGTCAGAATAAAATTGATTAGAAAAGTCAATTTCTTTATCTCTAAATATAATCCATTCTTTTTGAGCGATTTTCAACAGTTCTTTTTGTTCAAATGTCAATAAAGTCAGGAGTTTTTTATACGTTTCATTGAGTTGAATATCCCATTTTTTTGTGGCGACATATACACAATCAGTCATTCCTTTTGTAGAATAATTCTCCTTGGAATCAAGACAATGAATAAGATCCAAGTCGATTTGATGAGTACTATCCATCTGCCCGTAAGTGATTACAGCATATAAAACACCTAAGGTTGTTAGCAAGATTTTCATAAATATTTCCATCTTGTAGTCACAACATTTATTATGGAATCGCAGGTTTCTCATTATTTCAGATAAAGCAATATCAGCTAGTTAGAAACTATATGCTTCCTGCCCATTAAAACGTAAAACACCCCTACCAAAAAGCTAAATGCAATAAATCCAACGGACCAGATGAGCTTTTCAGTTGTTTTAAGTTTTTTAGATTGCGTTACTTCAGAAATTCCAATAGCTATATAGATAAAATTAGATATTACTCCAATAATCAGAAAAAGTGCTGCACCATCAAAGTGATTTAACTTTAACCAAGCTCCAATTATGAGGAATAAAAGCGCTGCTGCAAATGCAATGATAAATGAACTATTCTTTAGTATTTTCATAATTTTAAGATTTTAATTTTATATTTTATGTTTTATGTTTTATGTTTTAGCGAAATAATGAATTTATATAAGTGTTTTAGAATCCGATTTCTTATAATGTCATCCCATTAAACTCGGATTTTATAACAGAGGGATTAATAAGCTTTATTTTCTCATAGAAATGAATGAAACTCTTATTCCAAAAAGTATAATTATGTGCAAATTTGAAAGTAATCTCTTTATCAACACCTTCCTTAATTTTAACAGACCAAAGTCGACGATTATTAATCTGTATTGATGTCTTTTTAAGTTCAATAATGTCAGTGAGTTTAAAAATAGCTTTTTGTAAATCCTTATTTATGGCATAAAAATACGCTTCATCAAAGTAAAACTCATCCTCACTTACCAATTTATTTTCAAGTCCTAATAGAAAAGGGCGAGTGGATATTTTTTTTAAATATCCCAAATCAGAATTTACAGCATACTGATAATTAATCTCAGTGTTTTCCGATTTAAAGTGAACCACATATTTTTTGTAAACCTCTCTGATAAGTAATACAGAAAATGCCAAACTCAAGATTAAAACTAATACAATATAGGAATTGCCGATTTTATCCATATTCAACGTTAAAGCTAACATGAGTATTGAGTAAATAAATGATATGACAAGTATTCTTTTTAGCATACTTTAAAATATTATCAGCCAAAATTATCAATCAAAATGAACTCATGTAAAACACTATTTTTATTAGTCTCAATAGCTCTAAACTGCAATACCCTTCGTATTATGTCTTTTAAATACAAAGTACTCAAACATAATACATTTAATGAAACTTTCAAATCGCTTATAAAACTTATACCATGGAACGAGACTTACTGTTTCATCCCATGGAAATTTAAACTTTTATTCCAACCTCCCATGGGTGGATGAAATGAGTTTAAAGATACACTATCATTACTATTAACTTGATTATAATACAAGTAATATGCCCTGTCTTTTTCTTCAACATAATTATTGAAAAAAACACGGTCATTACCGTTCAACGTATCGGAACCATCATTAAATCTTTCTTTTAAATTCACATGATTCAGTTCTTCATCTACAGAGCTGATTAATATTCCGTTCTCATTTGAAAGTATGTTCAAGATAAACGCATTGGAAATTGTATCGTAAAAAGTATCACCGGTAAAACTAATAGATGTTCTGGTATATAAAACACCGATGTAATTTCCGTCAATCGTTGGAATTTTAACTTTTTTATTTTGCTTATCACAACTATAAAGCGATAGAACAGCTAACACTACTAAAATAGTTTTCCAATATCTGTAATTCTCCATAACTATAAAATTAAATCCTTAAGTCTTTTTAAAAAACACATTTAAATATACGCTTTATCCGTTTAATGATAAAATTCTGCTCTACTAAAAGTAATTATTTTTTAAGCATTAAAACTATTGATGTTAGCCACAAACTCTTTCTTGCTATTTATTTTTTATCTTTCCGTGTAGTAAGTAGTCTTATACTAGTTATACAACCACAATCAATGAAACGCTATAAATGGACATCTTCAAATTTAATCCACTTATGGAACTGGCTATTTCCTAAAAAAGTAGAATTATCTAAACCTATCAAATTGTGGTTGAACGAATTATTTCCTCAACTTGATTTTAAAAGAGTGAAATTCTACAAAGGACTTCCTCCTATTATCAAAAAGAACAATCCTAATGCAATAGTCCTACCCTCCTTATTGGGGTTTCAAAATATTAAAGTGTATTTCAAAGATGGTCCTGACTTTTGTAGTAGCCGTGGATTAGGACTAATTGCTCATGAAATGGTTCATGTCCGTCAATACCTTGACTTTGCTGGTGGATATGGATTAGGTTTCGCTCGTTTATTTATGATGCCATACTTACTGTCTGCGATCAAAGGTTATAGTAACATTCCCTTGGAAATAGAAGCTTATGATTTTGGTGATCAAGTGGAACATGCTTTAAAATTGGGAGAACTTCCGTGTGATTGCAATGATGAAATGATAAAAACGAATCTAAAAAGTTTAGAAATTTGGAAGACACATCATTCAGATTTAAAGATGGAAAAATCATCTATAAATTTTTGGAGAAATATTTGGACTTTTGTTCCTGGTTTAAATACATTTTGGAAATGGGGAGAGTCTATATGGAAATTCATTGCAGTTTTTTATCAAAAGCGTTTAAAGCAATTGGGTTTTATTCCTTCTAAAAACAGCTTTGCTTCTGCCACTCCACTGCATTGGACAAGAGACTTTGTAAAGAAATTAAGCTTAGTTTGGATTCCTATTTTTTTCATCAGCATTTTCAATACACTTACTGCTTTAATCATTTGGAGCTTTAGTGTTCTCTACTTTTTGATCGCCAACATTATCCTAACGATAATGATATTGGTTTTAGCTATATTTGGAATTGTCTTAGATGTTCTCGGATTAATTGTCTTTGTGCTTTGCGCTTTCTTTATTGGAATTGAAGGTGTTTTCACAAAGATTTTCAAGCAATTAAAAAACAATTTCCACTAGCACTAAATACTTGTACCTATCTTACCAAACTACAGGCTCAAGCAATTTTCCTACTTTCATTTACAATAATTTCACTCCAATTGAACAAATCTTTCTCTTCATCTGCAAGCATATTTTCATAAGTTCTTGATAACAAATCTTTTAACAAATGGCCTTTATTTTCTATAAACTTTTCTATAGAAGTTTCAAAATTGGAAGTTGTATCATTTAAATTGCAAATAAGATAATCATTTGAAAATCCATAAGAAATAGGAAGCACTTCTCCTTTTTCCGTAATAATAATTTCTTTCATTAAGTCATGAATACTGCAGACCTCTTTTACATTACCAAAAACCAATTGAGGTTGTTCTTGTATAAAATGTCGGTGCAATAAATCCAAATGAACTTTAATAGAACTACTTTCTTTGAGCAATTCAGATAGAATAAAAACCCTGTGTAAATCATTATCATCTAAAAAAAACTCATCGTTTAATTCTTCCATTGCTCTCCCCGCCCCCTCAATAGGATGAAGTTGCAATAAGTCTGCTCCAAGTTTTTTAGCTAATGCAATTAAATCAGGAATATCTTTCCAAGACTTTTTAGTAACAGTATGAATAAAACCAAATGGAATATGTTGATTATTAAGAACTTCAGCACCTTCGAGCATTTTATCATATGCTAAGTCTGAACCTCTAATATGATTATGTAATGTTTTATTTCCGTCAATACTTAATGCAATTGAATCAATAAATTCTAATATGGCAATATTTCTTTTTGACTTTAGTAACATACCATTGGATACTAATTGATTATAATATCCCATTTCTTTAGTTGACCGGAGCAATTCCTTCAATTTCGAATAAAGAAAAGGTTCACCTCCCGAAATTGAAACAACATTAAATGAATGTTTTTCTTTTAAATACTTGAGGTAAGGCAACAAAGTATCTAATTCTAAACCCAATTTAATATGAGGTTCAGAATTAGAATAACAATGTAAACATCTTAAGTTACAATTTAAAGTAGGATGAATATGTACTATAGAAAAATTGTTGTCATTATCCATTGACTTTTATCTTTGTAAATTATGAGAAAACTTAGCACGAATTTCAAGGAATTCAGGGGCGATAATACCTCTCGGGAAAATCCGAACATCCATTAAATCTTTGTTTAAAAACAGTTCTTTAATTCTACCCACATTATTAATAGCTAATCTCCCTCTGACTTCAAGAGTGTCGATTCTTTTAATTCCTAAAGGAAATGAATCATACCATTTTATACCTCTACCATAAGTTTTCGCAATAGACATAGAGGAGTTTTTTAAAAACTCTTTATCTAAATCTTGAGCAGATAGTCTTTCTACTAATTGCTTTTGGAGTAACATTTCTTTCTTTTCCATAATGGTTCATTTTAAACGTTAAAATTTATAATATCTCATGTATCCATCGCATCAAATTAAATAGGAGGCTAAATTTCTACAACGTAGCTTTTGAAAACTATTCATTCAAACACTAAGACACATTACCAAATATAAGATACATAATGATAACAACCAAAAATAATATACATATCATATCTTATACTTCAATCCATCAATATTTATTAAGTAGAAATTAAATATTATCTCATTTCTTTGAAATAAAAAAAGCATTATAAAAGCTATATTTATACTCTATTAAACTTGAGTTGAAGACAAAAGCAATATTTGAAACAGATTTTAAAAATGAAAACCTTACAAGACAAATTAGACAGACCCATTACCACCATTGAAAAACTCAAACAAATACTCCATGAAAATGGTAATGAATCGGCATTTGTTCTTGGAAATGGCATCAATCGATTTTATAATCAAGACAATCTTTCTTGGGAACAATTACTCCTAAATTTGTGGAATCATTACACCTCAATAGAGCTTCATCAAAAAAGGATTTTTAAAGGGATTTCATTTACTGAATTTTATGATGCTATTGAGTTGCAAAATATGAATAGGGATAAATTTGAAGCTACAATTCAAAAAGAAATCAAGTCTAAAATGCAAGATTGGACGCCAAAGTCAAATCAAAATATAATATTAAATCGAATTCAAGCTTTTGATGCACCATTATTGACCACTAACTTTGACGATCTCATCCCGAAGTCACTCTCATTAGATTTCTACAAAATGGAAACGAAAGGTTTTACAGATTTTTATCCTTGGAGTTGTTATTATAGCGATAAAGAACTTTTGGATCCACTCCATGGATTTGGGGTTTGGTATCCTAACGGTATGATGCAATACCACAGAAGTATTAAGTTGGGTTTAAGCCAATATATGGGAAATGTCGAGCGAGTTAGAAAGATGTTGCGTAAACAAAGAGAATACATAAATTTAGACGGTAAAAGTAAAATGGTTTGGCCAGGATATTCAACATGGTTACACATCATATTCAATAAGCCACTTTTCATTCTGGGATTGAGTTTAGAAGAAAATGAAGTCTTTTTCAGATGGTTACTGATTGAAAGAGCTAAATATTTTAAAACTTTTCCTGAAAGAAAAAAAGGAGGTTGGTATATCACAGTTAAAAATGACACCGATGAGAACTTTTTAGGTAAAAGATTTTTCTTAGAATCCATGGGCATTCAAGTATTGGAAGTGGACAATTACGAAGACGCTTATTTAAAAATGTGGACCTAATTTCAAAATACGAATCTCATAATGTAAGAATTTTAAGATTTTATCTTTAAATCCTGGTGTTTTAACAGATATCGATATTATATTTAACTTTGAAGCTTATTTAAAAATAAGCAAACAAATTTATGAACTCCACCTTTTCAACAGCACAACAAAACAATGATTTTCCACAAGATGGAAACTATCGATTCGATATTGCCTTTGCAGAAATGGACGGGCAATCTATGGGTGAAAAAGTGACCGTTATTATCAATGGAAAAAACATCAAAGTCATTTATGAAAATGATGGGAATTTAAAACTCACAGAAGACGATGGTTTGGTTGATCAAGGATTTATTATGAAACATAAATCAGGTCAGTGGATTATTGGTATCATGGACGAAGATGCGGAACTCGATCATGTTGGTGGTTGTACAGGTGGTCCTGCAGTTATTGATTTTGAAAACAGAAAGTATTGGATGTGTTAAAATAGGAAAATGATGATAGAGAAAATATTTATATCCGTTGTGGCTTTAATCATGCTTGTATTGACTTCTAGAAAAGATGATAAAACAACCACTTTACTCACTTCGGGTTTAACTATAGGCATTTTAATTTCTTGGACCGGATTACCCATCATTATATTCAGCGGACTAATACTTTATATGTTTTGTGCATTATTTATAGCAATACTTCAACTCAAGAATAATAAACTTTCAAAACTAAATAAAACGACCATCGTATTAGCTGGTATTTGGGCTTTCGGAACACACCTTTTTTCAATCATGCACTGGCCATATGCTGGAGAAGTTAAATTAAGTTTGATAATTCCAATTGTTTTTTACTTCATCAGTTTAACAAAAGGCATGATTAAAAGAAAAGAGTTGGGATATTTAACGATTATGAATATTGACTTTCTTCTTCAACTTTTACGCTAAATTAAAACTCTTAAATTCATTTTAAATTCCAAACACTAGACATATTCAAATTTATGAGTATGTACAAAGCTGTAATTATTTAAAATATGATTAAACATGCTTAAATGAAAGTGGTCTAATTATAGACAAGCCTTCACTAAAAGAACCGTATTTCTACTTTAGCCATCTTTCAGTTAAAAGGATTATAATATTTTAAAAAAATGAATGGTTTAGGAAAAACCAAACTAAATATGGCTTAAAGTCCTTAACTTGCATCTGGTTTCAGAATCACAATAATCATTAAATATCAAACATGAATAAAAACATTTTCTTTGCAATTATATTTGTGCTTTTTGCAAGTTCTGGTTTTGCACAAGAATTTCAATTGTCCACACATATCTTGGATGTCACTCAAGGGAAACCTGCTCCAGATGTAAGAATAAGACTTTCTAAGAAAGAAATCAGTGGTATCTGGACGATTGTTGATAATAAACAAACGGATAAAAATGGTCGTGTCCCAGACTTTTTAAAGCAAAGAATTAATGTCAACCATCATGGGGTATATAAATTGACCTTTTTTGTGGCACCTTATTTCGAAAGCTTAGAACAAGAAACTTTTTATCCTTTAATAGAAGTTATATTTGAAATAAAAGACGACAAGCATTATCACGTTCCAATCACCTTGTCGCCATATGGTTACTCAACTTATAGAGGAAATTAATAGAATTTTTGAACGATAGATTATACATCTATTGTAAGATCATGAATACGCTATCTTTTTTAAAAGATGGCGTATTTTATTTTATAAAACAAACACCCTCTTTATTAACTAGCTCAACATCAGTCCGTAGTTTAAAACCAATCCTATAATAAGTCTAACTATCTAAACAACAAATCCTGGAATCTGACACAACATTTTGATGGATTAAATGTTGTCTTCATAGATACTAATTATATAAACAATAAAGATTTGTTTGGTTTTTATGCTTAATTCAAAGTCATCAGTCTTTATATAGTTTTTAAGACTATCCTATAAGTCTTTTAAAATACACTATCATGAAACATGTAAAAATAACGTCCATCAATCATGCCACACATGATGTGATGCACATAAAGACTGAAAAGCCACAAGATTTATCATTTCATCCTGGACAAGCTATAGATGTCGCATTGACAAAACCAGGTTGGGATAAGGAATTAAGACCTTTCACCTTTACTTCTCTTCCATCAGAAGACTATTTGGAATTTTTCATCAAAACATATCCTGATCATCAAGGGGTAACTAACGAAATAAGCAAACTCAAACAAGGAGATACGCTTTCCATTGGAGATGTATTCGGAGATATAAAATATAAAGGAGAAGGGATTTTTATCGCAGGTGGTGCAGGAATTACGCCTTTTATCGGAATTTTCAAGATGTTAAAAGATGAAAACAAAATCGGAAACAATAAATTAATATTTGCCAATAAAACAGAAGCTGATATCATTGAGCAACAATTCTTCAATGAGCTTTTAGGTACACATTTTATCAATGTTTTATCAGATGAAGAAAAAGAAGGTTTTGAACATGGCTATATCAATAAAGAGATTCTAAAGAGTCATATAGAAAGTAGCGACACTTGCTTTTATCTATGCGGACCGCCACCTATGATGAACGCGGTATTAAAAGACCTCGATGCCTTAGGAATTAAGGATGACCATATTGTGAAAGAACAGTTTTAGTCAGGAGTTTTCTAAATTCATTATTTCACAACATTGCGGCTATGATTTATAGATCAAAGTCGCATTTTTTATATCACCTCCATCCCCTTCACGAAAACTTTAAGTGTTAGCTATTTCCATTTTCTAATCAAATCTCCCACCATATATCCAAACACTGCATGTGCAAAAGTCCAATACACCCAAGCCATCACATCATTTGAAGCAGGCGGTTGCTCTGATAATGCAGTCAGAAAAAACAAGGCGCCTCCACCCACGCTATATACTAAGATATAAGGCCAAAGTTTATATTGTATTTTCCATGTTTTTAAAATAGCAAAAAGTGCAAGGACACTCACTAAACAAGTGACAAAATGAAATAAATTCCCGAAAAAACCAACGGGTTTTAAATCCTTGATGATAGGGATATAATCAAAATTAAAGAGTAAAACATAAGCTGTATTTCCAGTGAAAGCCAAGACTACTCTCAAAACTAAGATCAAGACTATTCCAGCTATAATACTTATCGCACTGAGTTTTAAAAATTGCTTCATAAAGAGGTCGTATCTGCTAAGGGAAAAATAAACGATGCTTGAATTTAAATATTAAGCATGATTAAAGATATCTTTTTAAATGATATTATTTAAAAATATGAAGACTAAAAATGAACAATATAAGTCTAAATGGGAAGCGTGGTGAGGATAGAAATTTATTAGGAGACCTTGTTTTTATAAAGATCGTAATGCTAATTAATATCAAAACAAGAGCAACAAACTTCCGTTCATTACTCTTGTTTAATGTTATCAAAATGAATACCTTTTACTGCTTTTCAAATCGTTCCGTATGCGTATAGTCCGAAGGATAAGCGCCTACTTGCAATAACATAGGCCTTAACACAAATTCAAAATCTAAAGCCGTGACTTTCCCGTTTTTACCTAAATGAAATTGCATAAACTCTTCTCGTTGAGCAGGATTTTTCCAAATCGCTCTAAACGTATTATAATGCCAATGTTCTAATTTTGCTTCTAAACCCTCCGTATCCCAAAAATACATCACCAAATCTTTTCCTACTTGCTTCACCTCCACTTTTCCATAAGCTTCAGAATGATAAACACCTACATAAGCATTCATACCTAAACTTGGTTTTGTTTTCATTACTCGAGACTCGTCTAGCTCATTTCGCAATTTAAAAACGCGATCATAAGTCTTTTGATAACCCTCTAAATACGCTTTATTCCAATCCTTATCATTACCCTCTAAAAAAGCATCCATCACTTGATAAGCCACAGCATTTCCTAAACTATTGAAAGTATTTCCTACTACAATAATACCCAAATCCAATTCCGGCAATAAATACATCGCCGTATTAAAACCATCTGTAGCGCCACCATGAGTAATCACGCGCTTACCTTTATAATCCGTTATCGTCCATCCAAATCCATAAGTAGCTTGTGGATCTAAAGCATTAGATTGACCACGAATCATCTGTGGTTTATGCATTTCATTCATCTGCGCTTCACTAATAATGGTTTTTCCTTGATAATTTCCAGGTGTACCTAACTGCATCAACATCCATTTGTTCAAATCATGAATCGACGCATTCACACCACCCGCCGGACCCGCATTATCCCAATTTCTTCTGTCAATAGGTATCACTTTTCCATTCATTTCCTGATGCGGATAAGCTTGATTATCAGTGTTTTTAATTTGTGTGATACTCGTCGTACTAGAATGCATGCCTAAGGGTTGAAATAATCTTTCTGTTAAAAACTCATCCCATGTTCTACCATCCACATATTCAATGATTTGTCCTACTAAACTATACATGACATTATTATATACAAACTCCGAACGAAAAGGTTTTTCCAAGTCCATAAAACGCATATAATACAACAAACTATCTCGTGAACTATTCGTCATGAATTGCAATCTATTCCCTAACAATCTACCCGCGCCTACTCTATGCGTCAAGGCATCTCGAATCGTCATTTCTTGCGTCACCCACGGGTCTTTCATTTGAAACCATGGAATATGTTGTGTGATTTTATCATCCCAATTGATTTTTCCTTCATCCACTAAAATTCCTAATGCTGCAGCTGTGATATTTTTACTTACTGAAGCGATACTGAATATCGTATTCGCATCAACAGCTTCTCCTTTCCCCAATCGTTTTTCTCCAAAACCTTTCGCATAAATCACTTGTCCATCTTTGACAATTCCTACGGCCATCCCTGGAATCTTCCAATCTGCTCTACTCGATTCGAGCCATTCATCAAAATCATTGGGTAAAGTACCTTGAGCCCATAATGTAGTAGAAAACAAACTGAGCCAAAGAAAAAAGAACAACGAATAGCTTTTGAAATAACGTTTAAACATAGATATTTTATTTTTGATAAAGATACTTACAAGTTTAGACATGTTGAAACAGAGCACTATTCCTAAGCTCCCGTTACGAACAAAAATTTATATTGCTCCTACTTAGAATATGTTTAACTTTACAGCATATATAAGTATAGACTGCGCATAATGAACTTCTATTTCGTGTGTTTTAAGAACACCATATTAACTTTCCTACCTCAGTTTATACATACCATAAGTAAACCAACATAAATGATATTTGAAGATTTAAAATTAATTCCTTCAATCCTTAAGGCATTGAAAGAAGAAGGTTATACAGCGCCTACCTCTATACAAGAGAAGTCTATTCCATTGATTCTTAATGGAGAAGATGTTTTAGGAACTGCACAAACAGGAACAGGAAAAACAGCAGCATTTGGCGTACCTATCATTCAGCATTTAGCGAATGAGTTTCCAGAACAAAAGAGAAAAAGAAAGATTTCAACACTGGTGATCACACCAACACGTGAACTTGCGATACAAATTGCAGATAGCTTTACGACTTATTCAAAATATACCAGCATTACAAATACGGTTATATTTGGTGGCGTAAATCAAGGTCCACAAACTACGGCACTAAGAAATGGTGTGGATGTTTTAGTGGCTACTCCCGGTCGTCTTTTAGATTTAATGGATCAAGGGTATATCTCCTTAAGAGATGTAAAATACTTCATTTTAGATGAAGCAGATCGTATGCTTGACATGGGTTTCATAAATGATATCAAAAAGATCATCGTTAAGCTTCCTAAAAAGAGACAATCCTTATTCTTCTCGGCAACTATGCCTAAGAATATTGTGGATTTATCTCAAGAAATTTTAGTGAACCCTAAGCAAGTTTCCGTTGCTCCGGTGTCCTCTACTGCAGAAACGATTCAGCAATATTTATACTTGACGAATAAGTCAACCAAGATAGATTTGCTTTATCACATCCTGAAAGATCAAGATCTTAAGCAGGTTTTACTTTTCTCAAGAACAAAACATGGTGCGGATCGCATTGTAAGAAATTTGAGAAAAAAGAATGTGCAATCTGCAGCGATTCACGGGGACAGAAGTCAAAATCAACGTCAAAAGGCATTGAATGATTTCAAGGAAGGAAAAGTGAGAGTTTTAGTGGCGACAGATATTGCAGCTCGTGGAATTGATATTGATAAGCTACAATATGTAATCAACTACGACATTCCGAATGAGTCAGAAACGTATGTTCATAGAATTGGACGTTGCGGTCGTGCGGGTGAAGCAGGTATTTCCATTTCCATCAGTGAACCTGAAGAGAATGAATACATCAGAGATATCGAGAAATTGATCAAGATGAAAATCGAAATCATTGAAGATAATCCTTTCCCTCAAACGGAAAAACCTATGAATACTCAGGAAAAGAAAGCTGCTGAGAAAGAAAAACAAAGACGTAAGCAAGAGTTTTTTGCGAATCGTAATAAAAGCAGAGGTTCACAAGGTTCGGGTTCTCGTTCCGGTTCAAGATCAGGTGCAAGGTCTGGTCCTAAAGCCGAATCAAGAGCAGGAAGAGGTAAAAGATAGTTGAAAGCTTTTGAGTTTTTGATTTAAAAATAGAATAGATAATAAAAAGGGTTTTTAAAGAATCCAATAATATATAAACTCCTCATCGGAACGGTTTTCGTTTGATGGGGAGTTTTTTGTGGGTGTGATGGGAGGAGATGGGTGGAATTGCAGTTTGTAAATGATTAATCCTATAAATAGTTGAAAATGATTCATTATTTTTCTTACTTTGATTTTAGCTTCATTTATTTCAAAAAAATTATCTCATGAAACCACATATACGAGTCGTTTGTGCGATTATTCAAATGAAAAACAAGACTCTCATTGTTCAACGAAGTGTTCAAATGGCATTGCCTTTAAAATGGGAATTTCCGGGAGGAAAAATAGAGGAAAATGAATCCGAAATCGATTGCATCAAAAGAGAAATAAAGGAAGAACTTAACATCGAAATAGAAGTTGGAAAGAGACTCACTCCATCTTTGCATGTGTATGAAGACTTTTCCATTGAATTAATTCCTTATATTTCAGTTTATCAATCTGGTGTTTTAACACTTAACGAACATAAACAACGACTTTGGTTGGATAAAAAGGAGTTAAAGAATTTAGATTGGGCTGAGGCTGATGTGCCTATTGTAAATGAATATATTAAGTTATGAATCAAGGAATCTATGAAGAGCTCATCACTCAGTTAGTCTCAAGAAAAATCAACAATTTAGATCGAGATGTTTTTTATATCAATACCACTTCAATTGACAAAGCAGAAGCTTCTATACTTTTAGCTCAACATCTTTATAGAACGGTTAAAAATGCTTTAGGCTTAATCAAAAGTGAGCGACAAATCGAAGAGCAAATACAAATTGCAAATAAGATTATTCTACTTTTAAAAGAAGAACTGAACAATGAAGAGTTTGATGATGATTTAATAACGGTTGAAGGTGAAATATTGAATGCAGTATTTTCAAAAGCAGATAGTCATTTCGTGGACTTAAATCTTAGGCTGAAAGAGATAATGCCACATACGCGCTTGACGCATAGTGAGCTTTTTACGGGTGGAAATGTTGGATTATCTTTAGATAGCGAATTGAAGAAAGAGATTTTATCCGCTGATAGGATTGATTTATTAGTTTCATTCATCAAATGGAAAGCTATAGTCATTTTAAGAGATGCTTTTAAAGAATTCACCGCAAGAGGGGGAAAATTAAGAGTCATCACCACCACATATATGGGTGCGACTGATGCCAGAGCAATTGACGAATTAAGCAAACTACCCAATACTGAAATAAAAATTTCTTACAACAATTCAAATGAGCGTTTACATGCGAAAGCGTATTTGTTTTATCGCAATTCCGGGTTTCATACAGGTTATATAGGTTCTTCAAACTTTTCGCGCTCAGCACTTACAGATGGTTTAGAGTGGAACGTAAAAGTCACCACTAAAGAAATTCCTCACATCATAGATAAATTTCAGAAAACCTTTGAAAGCTATTGGAATGATGCGGAATTTGAACTTTATGATGGTTCTAAATTTGAAGACTTAAGTAAGACTTTAATACAAAGCAAATTCGGGAAATCCACTCAAGAAATTGTCAATTTTTTTGATATAAAACCTTATCATTATCAGTCTGAAATTTTAGAAAAATTAAAAGTAGAACGTGAAGTTCATAACTCTTGGAGAAATTTAATCGTTGCAGCTACAGGAACAGGTAAGACGATGATTTCTGCATTCGACTTTAAGGATTACAAGAAAATTAATCCTCAAGCTAAGTTCTTATTTATAGCTCATCGTATCGAAATTTTACGTCAATCCTTACATACTTTTAGAAACGTATTAAAAGACCAAAACTTTGGCGAATTATATGGTGATGGATGTTTGCCAACTCAAAAGAACGCTGTTTTTGCTACGATTCAAACCTTGACTAATCAATTAGATTCTTTCTCTCACTCAGATTACTATGATTATATCATTTTGGATGAAGTACATCACGCTGCAGCACAGACCTATCAAAAAGTAATCGATTATTACCAACCTAAAGTTCTATTAGGATTGACTGCTACACCAGAACGTATGGATGGTCAAGATATTTTAAAAGATTTCAATTACCGAACAGCTGCTGAAATACGTTTGCCAGATGCGCTTAATAATAAACTTTTGTGTCCGTTTCAGTATTTTGGGATTTCTGATTCAGTTGATTATTCCAGAATTAAGTGGAATAATGGAAGATATGATGTTCAAGAATTAACGAATGTCTTAACTGCAAATGATATTCGTGTAAGAGATATTATTAAAAACTTAGATAGTTATACGAAGGATTTAAAAGAAGTAAGTGCTATTGGGTTTTGTGCAAGTATAATCCATGCCAATTACATGAAGCGAAAGTTTGATGAGGCTGGATTAAAATCCGAATCACTCACTTCTGAAAATTCCAAAGACCGTATAGACATCATTCATAAGTTCAAAGCGAAAGAAATCAATTACTTGTTTGTTGTGGACATGTTTAACGAAGGTGTTGATATTCCTGAGATAGACACCGTGCTATTTCTTCGACCAACAGAAAGTTTGACGATATTCCTTCAACAACTTGGTCGTGGTTTAAGACTTCATGAAGATAAAGATGTATTGACTGTTTTAGATTTTGTGGGACATGCAAGAAATGAATACGATTTCGAGAATAAGTTTCGAGCTTTAATAGGGAAAACAAATACGACAGTACAACATGAAATTGAGAAGGATTTCCCGAATCTCCCTTTAGGTAGTTCTATCATTTTAGAGCAACAAGCTAAAAAGCATATTTTAGAAAATATCCGTCAGGCTACGGATATAGGAAAAAGAAGATTGATCAGACTTTTACAAAACTTCAGAAACCATACTAATCTTCCTTTAACACTCGGAAACTTTCTGAAAATATACAATCTCGAACTAAAACATCTCTATAAAAATCACACTTTTCATTCTTTAAAGAGTGAAGCTTTAGGTGAAGAATTTAATGATTTTAATTTCAATTATTATAAATCCATGTTTGGAAAGAAGTGGATGGTTACAGAGTCTTTCAGCTACTTCCAATTTATATTAGATTTGATAGCTGTCGATTTTGAATTAAGCAAACTTACTTATCAAGCAGAAAATCAGTTAATGGCGGTTATGCTTTATTACGATTTTTATCAAAATGCTATTGAAGGTTTAGATTTAGAAGAAGGTATTAGACAAATAGGAAAGAATGAAGCTTTAGTTGATGAAATGAAGTCTTATTTATCTATCAAAATGGATTTGATTGGATTTGAAGAGATTCCATTTTTGGAAATGGACAATTCCATCCCTTTAAAAATCCATTCTCGATATACAAGAGACCAAATATTAGTTGCTTTAGGTTTGACGACCATTTATAAAAAAAGTTCTAATAGAGAAGGTGTTGCACTTAATAAAGAATCTAATGTAGAAGCACTTTTTGTAAATCTTAAAAAGTCAGAAGAAGACTTTTCACCAACAACGATGTATGATGATTATGCTATTAATGAAACTAAATTTCATTGGCAATCACAAAACCAAACCTCTCCAGAAAGTCCAAAAGGCATTTCCTATATCAATCAGGAAAAGAAAGGAAAAACTATTATTTTGTTTATTCGAGAAAGCAAGCAAGATGCAGATGGTTTCACTCAAGGATATGTATTTATTGGTCCTGCAAGATATATAGAACATGAGGGTTCAAAACCGATGAGTATTAAATGGGAATTACAAGAACCGATGCCACATTATTTATGGAAAGACGCTGCGAAATTAGTGGCTGGATAAAGTGTGTTTTATGCTTTAAATTTCGAATAAATATACATATCCTTAATGTTAAACAATAAATTTGTGTTTGTAAAGTTTTGGAAAATAAAATGCTTTTAATTGTTAAAACAATTATTATCTTTAGCAAAATGCTATGCAATAAATGATTCAGCATATTTATAGATTTTAAATTTAAAACAGGAAAAATGAGCAAATTTCTTACTGGGAAAGACTTAGATGATAAAATTAGTGATATCATATGGGATGCAAAAAAGATTTTACTGATAGTTTCACCCTATATCAAACTAGACGATTATTTTAAAGATTTATTTAACAAGCATAAGGATAATCCAAATATTAATTTATTGTTAGTCTTTGGAAAAAACGAAAACGATGTAAAAAGAAGCATGAGTAAAGGTGACTTTGATTTCTTTAAAGAATTCTCTAATATTAGCATCATTTATGTTCCGAATCTACATGCCAAATATTATGCTAATGAATCGCAAGGGGTTATTACTTCGATTAATCTTTATGACTATTCATTTAAAAACAATATAGAGTATGGTGTATTTTCTGAACAATCACTATTTAGTAGGTTTTCTCAATCTGCAGATAATGATGCATGGAATGAATCAATGAAAATTGCAGAAAATAATGAAGTGGTTTTTATAAAAAGACCTGTATATGAACATAAAAAAAGAATTATTAATCTTGGAAAAAACTATGTGCACTCAAGTGTTTTACATGATTCCACTGAAAAATTTTATGGCTCATCGAAACATATAATTGTAGAGAATAAAAGACTAGATGATTTTCCTGAGGAATTAGAATTAGGAGCCAATCAAACAGAGAGACCTCAAAGGGTTTCATCTTCAGAACGTCCTGAAAGACCTGTAGAAGTAAAAATGCCACCAGTTCGTGTTCCTAAAAGCAATACAAATACTGATGAAGGATATTGCATCAGATCAGGAATAAAAATAAAATTCAACCCTAAACAACCTATGACAAAAGAATCTTGGGTAAAGTGGAATGAGTTTAAGAACAAAGACTATCCTGAAAAATATTGTCATAAAACAGGTAAAGCATCTAAAGGAAAAACTTCAATGAATAATCCCATTTTATAAGGTAGTTGAAAAATATTTTCAACTACCTTATAAGATTTTCAAAATCATGCTCAAACCCCTACTCCTCAGCATTCTATTAACCAGCTCATTGCTTAGCAATGGACAACAATTACAGCTTTTAACGCCTCTACACGACGACATTCACGAATCCTCTGGCTTAATATATTTATAACGACGGTTGATTACCCATAATGATTCTGGTGGAGAACCTAAATTATATGAGGTGGATACGCTGACTGGAAATGTGACGAGAGAGGTGTTGATTCAAAACGCAACGAATAAAGATTGGGAAGATATTTGTCATGACGAAACGTACATTTATATCGGGGATTTTGGGAATAACAACAACTACAGAACCGACTTAAAAATTTATCGCATTACGATAGAAGACTATCTGAATCGTGATACCGTGGAAGCTGACGTCATTGCTTTTAATTATCAAGACCAAACGGAATGCTGCTTTATATAAATTAGATTTCAATACCACTACAATTGCTAAAATGGAAAATAACGCACCTGTTATTTATCCAAATACCGATTCTGATTATTTTGAAATTTCAAGCACTGAACAACTCCGAAATGAAACTTACAACGCCGTCGGACAAAAAATTAAAACAACTTCCGCTAAAAAAATAGATATTCGAAATTTTCCTATAGGCACTTATCATGTAGAAATCCATTGGAAAAAATCATCAATTTTTGAGCCGTCAAAAGTTGTTGATTCATCGATAAAAAACAACAGACCACATTCAATCAATTGTTTATCTTTGTAATTCATCGTTATAAAACTCCGACACATGAAATTTTCTATAGCTATTCACGGCGGTGCAGGTACACTCGTTAAAGGTATGATGACTACCGAAATGGAATCCCAATATAAAGCAGCATTAGAAAATGCTTTAGATGCCGGATATGACGCTTTAGCTGATGGAAAAACCGCGGTTGAAGCTGTAGAAATAGCAGTGAAACTATTAGAAGATTCGCCACTTTTTAATGCTGGAAAAGGAAGTGTATTTACCGCCGACGAAACGCATGAAATGGATGCTTCCATTATGGACGGTAAGACTTTGAATGCAGGTGCTGTTTCTTTAATCACTGGTATTAAAAATCCAATCAGTTTAGCCAAAGATGTGATGGAAAAAAGTGCACATGTATTTTTAGCAGGAGAAGGCGCAATGGCCTTTGCAAAAATGAATGGATATACGCAAAAACCTGATAGCTATTTTTACGATCAATTAAGACACGATCAATGGGTAGCCATTAAAGACACGGACACTTTTCAATTAGACCATGCAGCTGCTAAAGACTCAAAATTTGGAACAGTGGGTGCTGTAGCTTGTGATCAACATGGAAACATTGCAGCCGCTACAAGTACAGGAGGCATGACGAATAAAAGATTTGGACGTATTGGTGATAGTCCGATGATTGGTGCTGGAAATTATGCAAATAATGACACCTGCGCAGTTTCATGCACAGGAAGCGGAGAGTATTTCATTCGTGGCGTTGTTGCTTATGACGTTTCATGCTTGATAGAACACAAAGGTTATAGTTTACAACAAGCTGCAGATGAAGTTATTCAAAAACGAATCTTGAAAATTGGAGGGGACGGCGGATTGATTGCAGTCAATTCAAAAGGAGATATCGCCATGCCCTTTAATACCGAAGGTATGTATCGCGCTTTACGAGATTCAGCAGGTAAAAAAGAAGTTTTAATTTATGAATAACAGTTAATGATTAAACGAAATCTGCTCTAAGTGGTAAGACTTTAATTTCACGGGTATCTATTTCAAAGCGATCACCGTTAGATAAAATATGCATTTTTAAATCCACCACTGACATCGGTGTGCCTTCGTGAAGAATATTATGATAATTGTGTGTAGCTTTTGTGGCATCAAAAACGATGACCATTCCTGAACCTATCACTTGAAATTCTTTTTTATTTCTGATAATAATTCCGGTATCTTCTGCTAATCCAACACCTATTAAATTTGGATATTTAGCTACAGCTTCTGTAATTCTTCCAAATCGACCACGACGAATGAAATGAGAATCAATAATCAATTCCGGAATAAAACCTAAGCCTTTTCCCATATGAACCGTTCCTTTTCGGAAGGAATCAATATTATTTCCTCCTGCAATCATTTCGTGAGACATACACATGGCACCAGCACTTGTTCCTGCAATTACAAAATGTTCCAATCTATATTTCTCCAACATTAATCGGTGTATTTTTGTCCCTGAAATCTTGTCAAAAATCTTAGATTGATCACCTCCTGTAAATAATACGCAATCGGCTGATTTCACTAATTCATATGCAGCTCTTTTTTCTGCATCACTACGTTGTAAAATCTGTAATACATGTATATTAGTACAGCCTAATACGTCAAAAGCAGCCAAGTAGTTTTCCGCAATTTCTTCAGGAATACTCGATGCTGCAGGAATGATTACAATCTTAGCATCTTTTCCTCCCGCTTCTTTGACAATATGAAATAGAATACCTTCACTCACAAAGTCTAAACGGTGCGCCTCTTCCCTATTCTGTCGATTTCCTTTATCCTCATTTCCTCCAATAGGGATAAGAACTCCTTTAATACTGTTGATGCTCATTAAAACATTTTTTTATAATTGGGTTAAATATATATCATTTGTTCAATCAAAACCATATATTTAAAGAAAACTTGAAACTATCATCTAAATAAATTTTAAAACATCCTATTTATGAAAATACGTTACATCAATGCCATGCGTGGGCCAAACTATTGGTCTATTAATCGCCATAAATTAATCGTTATGGTTCTGGATTTAGAGGAAATGGAACAAAAACCCAGTAATAAAATTGATGGTTTTAAAGAACGATTAGAAGCCATGTTTCCAGGTATGTACGAACATCGATGCTCTGTCGGTACTCCCGGAGGTTTCTTTCAACGCGTAGAAGAAGGCACTTGGATGGGTCATGTCATCGAACATATTGCACTTGAAACTCAAACTTTAGCAGGAATGGATGTCGGCTTTGGTCGAACTCGTAGTTATGGTGAAGAAGGCGTGTATAATGTGGTATTCGCATATATGGAAGAAGACGTGGGTCGATTTGCAGCAAAAAGTGCTGTGGCGATATGCGAAGCTTTAATTTCTGGAGCGGCGTATGATTTAGAAGCGGATATACAAAGAATGCGTGAAATTAGACAAGCGGAACGTTTAGGACCAAGTACAGGTTCTATTATTGAAGAAGCAGAATCAAGAAATATTCCTTGGATCAGACTGAATAAATATTCCCTTTGTCAATTAGGTTATGGTGCCAATCAAAAGCGCATTCAAGCTACGGTTACAAGTGAAACGAGCAGTATTGGCGTAGAATTAGCCTGTGATAAAGAAGATACGAAATACCTCTTGGAGCAAGCTGAAGTTCGCGTACCACGTGGAGAAATCATCCGTCGTGAAAGTAGTTTAGAAGAAGCTTGTCGCTATGTAGGATATCCTTTAGTAGTTAAACCTGTAGATGGAAATCATGGCCGAGGCATTACCGTAAATATTCAAAATTATGAAGATGCTTTAGTGGCCTTTCATGCCGCAAAGGAAGTATCGAGAACTGTTATTGTGGAGAAATTTATTGTGGGGGAAGACTATCGCTTATTAGTCATCAATAATAAACTTGTAGCAGCAGCAAAACGTACACCAGCTCATGTGATAGGTGATGGAAAACATACGGTTCAAGAACTAATTGACTTGACCAATGAAGATCCAAGAAGAGGTTATGGACATGAAAATGTACTTACGGAAATCACAGTCAATGATTTGACAAAAACCATTATAGATGCTGCAGGATACACTTTAGAAAGTGTGATTCCTGAAAATGAAATGTTGATTTTAAAAGACACGGCCAATCTTTCTACCGGTGGAACTTCAGAAGATGTCACAGATATTGTGCATCCTTCAAATATTTCTATGGCGGAACGTATTTCAAAAATCATAGACTTAGATATTTGTGGGATTGATATCATGACCACTGATATTTCTCAACCTTTAGAAGAAACGGATGGTGCTGTTATTGAAGTGAATGCAGGTCCTGGATTTAGAATGCATTTGGCGCCTACTACAGGTTTAGCGAGAAATGTGGCTGCTCCTGTGATTGATAAATTATTTCCTCATGGAGATACAGGTAGAATTCCAATTATAGCCGTTACAGGAACAAATGGAAAAACTACAACTACCCGATTGATTGCTCATATTGCAAAAATGAATGGAAAGCGTGTAGGTTACACCACAAGTGATGGCGTTTATATCCAAAACAGACTTTTAGTAACTGGCGATTGTACAGGTCCTTCAAGTGCTGAATTTGTCTTGAAAGACCCTACCGTTAATTTTGCAGTTTTAGAATGTGCTCGAGGTGGATTACTTCGCGCAGGTTTAGGTTTTAAAAAATGCGATATCGGTATTGTAACCAACGTTGCAGCCGATCATCTTGGCTTAAGAGGAATTCATACTATCGAACAATTAGCTAAAGTGAAAGGCGTTATTCCAGAGACGGTTTTACCTTCAGGATATGCGATTTTAAATGCAGACGACGACTTAGTTTATGATATGCGCAGAAGCATCAATTGTAATTTAGCGTTATTCTCCATGGATGAAAATAATCCAAGAATTAAAGCACTCCAAAAGTTAGGTGGGATTACGGCTATTTATGAAAATGGTTATGTAACCTTATGTCGTGGACAATGGAAAATGCGTGTCATGAAAGCAGAAAATATTCCATTGACTTATGGTGGAAAAGCAGAATTCATGATTAAGAATGTATTACCGGCAGTGTTAGCAGCAAACATTCAAGGGATTAGTATAGAAGACACTAAAATGGCTTTAGAAACCTTTATTCCATCTCCTACACAAACTCCTGGAAGATTAAATTTATTTGAATTTAAGAATTTTACAGTGCTTTTAGATTATGCTCATAATCCTGCGGGAATGCGTGCGTTAAAGCAATTCGTTGATTCTTTTGAGGCTACTGTTAAAGTGGGTGTCATTGCAGGCATTGGAGATAGAAGAGTGGAAGATAATAATGAAATCGGAAGTATCGCTGCTCAAATGTTTGATGAAATCATCATTCGTCAGGACAAGCAATTGCGTGGAAAAACAGAGCAAGAATTGATTAAAATGCTTCATGATGGTATCAAAATGCATGATCCCAATATGAAAACGACAATTATTCCATCTGAGAAAGAAGCGATCATTTTCGCGATTGATCATGCGATTCCTGGTTCCTTGATTGTGTTGAGTAGTGATGTGATTCCTGACGCTTTGGATTTGGTGACGCAATTGAAAGCGGATGAGGTTTAGGTTTTTGGGTGATTAATATTATTGTAGAGACGCGATTAATTGCGTTTCTACAATAATACCCACATACATCCGAGCATATTATTTTTACTTAGCCATAATATCTTTATATTTACAAACATTACATAAATATTAACTTAACAAATATTTTGAATTTCTTTTTGCTGAATGCATCAAGGATTTTAAAGCTATAATTACAATATAACCTTACATCAAAAATGAATTTAAGTTCCCACAACAAATTAGTTTCCTTTATATGGTCCATTGCCGACGATTGTTTGCGCGATGTTTACGTTAGAGGAAAATACAGAGATGTCATACTTCCCATGGTTGTTTTGCGTCGTTTAGATGCACTCTTAGAACCTACTAAAGAAGAAGTTTTAGAAGAATTAGCATTTCAGCGCGATGAAGCAAAGTTTACGGAATGGGATGATGCGGGATTAACAGCAGCATCGGGCTATGTGTTTTATAATACAAGTCAATGGACCTTAAAAAAGCTAAAAGAAACAGCGACGAATAGTCAACAAATTTTAGTGACTAATTTCGAGGAATATCTTAACGGATTTAGTGATAACGTAAAAGAAATCATCGATAAGTTCAAGTTAAGAAGCCAAATTAGACACATGGCATCGAAAGATGTATTGTTAGATGTGTTAGAGAAATTTACTTCTACAAATATTAACCTTACACCATACGAAAGAGAAGATGCTGAAGGGAGAAAATTGCCGCCCTTATCCAATTTAGGAATGGGCTATGTTTTCGAAGAGCTGATCAGAAAGTTCAACGAAGAAAATAATGAAGAAGCCGGAGAACATTTCACGCCAAGAGAAGTGATTGATTTGATGACGCATTTGGTCTTTGATCCTGTAAAAGATGATTTACCACCGGTAATGACGATTTACGATCCCGCATGTGGAAGTGGTGGGATGTTAACAGAAGCACAGAATTTTATTCTGGATGAAGAAGGTGAAATCAAAGCTTTAGGTGATGTGTATTTATTCGGGAAGGAAATTAATGATGAAACTTACGCGATTTGTAAGTCCGACATGATGATTAAAGGGAATAATCCTGAAAACATTCGATTAGGCTCTACCCTTTCTACCGATGAATTTGCAGGCACTAAGTTTGATTTTATGTTATCCAATCCACCTTATGGAAAATCATGGAGCAGTGAACAACGTTATATTAAAGATGGCAGAGATGTTATCGATCCGCGTTTTAAAGTGGTTTTATCAGATTATTGGGGTGTAGAAGAAGAAGTAGATGCCATTCCTCGCTCTTCCGACGGGCAGTTATTGTTCTTGATGGAAATGGTGGATAAAATGAAACCTTTATCACAAAGTCCGAATGGCAGCAGAATAGCTTCCGTACATAACGGAAGTAGTCTTTTTACGGGCGATGCTGGAGGTGGAGAAAGTAATATTAGACGCTACATCATTGAAAATGACTTATTAGAAGCGATTGTTCAATTACCTAATAACTTATTTTACAACACAGGCATTACTACTTATATCTGGTTATTAAGCAATAAAAAAACGGAGGAAAGAAAAGGAAAAGTGCTTTTAATTGATGCCAGTGAGGCGTATAGAAAACTGCGTAAAAATTTAGGAAACAAAAACTGCGAGTTCGCACCAGAACATATCAAGGAAATTCTGGAGGTTTATAACGACATGAAAGCAGTGGAAAGCCAAGGCGATACTTCGACAGACTCAGCAACGAATCAGATTGCTTCTCAAATTTTCGATAATGAAGATTTTGGATACTACAAAGTAACGATCGAACGTCCAAAACGTTTGAAAGCGCAATTCACGGAGGAGCGTATTGAAAGTTTACGTTATGATAAGTATTTAGAAGAACCAATGAAATATGCCTACGAAACCTTTGGAGACAGTGTATATAAAGATATAAGTCTTCACGCCGAAGATATCTTGGAATGGTGTGATCAAAGCGATATGAATCTATCTGCAGCCAATAAAAAGAAGCTCACTAAAAAGGATACTTGGAAAAAACACCAACATTATCTAACACTAGCTAAAAAGTTGGAAGCTCATTTTGGGGATAAGGAGTTTAACGATTTCAATGCCTTCGAAAAAGAAGTCAACCAAATCATCAAAACTGAAAAACTAGATGCCTCGGCATCCGATAAGAAAGCGATTTTAAATGCTGTAAGTTGGTACGATGCTGACGCAGAAAAAATCATTAAGAAGAAAGAAAAATTAACAGGCGATAAGCTTCAAAATCTGCTGATCCACTTAGGGTGTAACGAAAAAGATTTAGCAGATTTTGGCTATTTCTCAACAGAGAAGAAAGACGAGTTTATCATCTACGAAACCGAAAGCGACCTACGCGACACCGAAAACGTACCACTAAAAGAAAGTGTACACGAGTATTTCTTAAAAGAGGTGAAGCCACACGTAGCCGAGGCTTGGATTAATCTAGACAACATACGAATTGGTTACGAAATCAGTTTCAATAAATATTTCTATAAGCACACCCCACTAAGAAGCATAGAAGATGTGACCAAAGATATTTTGGAATTGGAACAACAGAGCGACGGGTTAATTGCGGAAATTTTAAAAATGGTGTAATGACAGATAAATATCAAAACAAATATAGAATTGCCTCGGCACGATTAAAAAATTGGAATTATGCCAGTAGCGCCTCCTATTTTATAACCATTTGCACTGCTAATCGTGAACATTATTTTGGTGAAATTATAGAACAAAAAATGAATTTATCAGTTTTGGGCAATATCGTGGAACAAGAATGGATAAAAACCATTGCCCTACGACCGGACATGAATTTATCATTAGGCGAATTTGTGGTAATGCCCAATCATTTTCATGGAATTATATTTATTGGTGAAAATGAATATAATCGCAATCATATCCGTAATTGTAATTGTAATTGTAATTGTAGAGACGCCATGCATGGCGTCTCTACCGAAAACCATGGCGTCTCTACCGAAAACCATGGCATTAATACCAACAAAACAGGAAACAAATTTGGACCACAATCCAAAAATTTGGCATCTATTGTACGTGGTTTTAAATCGGCGGTAACCACATGGGCGCGCAAAAATAACATTACATTTAATTGGCAATCCCGATACCACGACCATATTATTCGTAACCAACCCGAATATAACCGAATTGCCAATTATATTCTAAATAACCCGGCCAATTGGCAAGAAGACAAATTTTATGCCTTATGATAAAAAAATACGACAGCTATAAAGACTCTGGTGTAGAATGGTTGGGTGAAATTCCTGAGCATTGGGAATTAATTTTGGTCAAGCGATTTTCAAAAACCTTAGCAGGTGGTACACCTTCGACTGATAAATTAGAATATTGGGATGGAGATATCCCTTGGTTGCCTTCAGGGAAATTACAAAACTGCGACATAGAAAAGGCAGAGAAATTTATTACCAAATTAGGTTTAAAAAAAAGTGCAACAAAACTAATTAGACCGAATACCACTTTAATTGCATTAACTGGTGCTACCTGTGCTAATATTGGTTACTTAAAATTTAAAGCTACAGCAAATCAATCGGTAGTTGCGATTGAAAACGATGAATCTATTAGTTCTAGTAGATATGTTTTTTATGCATTAATAAATGAAAGACAGCGTATATTGTTAAACCAAACTGGTGGAGCTCAGGCAGGAATAAATGAAAACGATGTAAAAAATATAGAAATCGTTTTTCCTCCCCTCCAAGAACAAACCGCCATTGCCCAATTTTTAGACGACAAAACCCAAAAGATAGACCAAGCCATTGGCATCAAGAAGCAACAAATAGCGCTTTTAAAAGAGCGCAAACAAATCCTGATCCACAAAGCCGTAACGGGACAATTGATAATTGAAAATGGAAAATGGATAAGGACCCCCAAAGAGAAAATGAAAGATTCTGGCGTGCAATGGATTGGGGAGATTCCGGAGCATTGGGAGGTGAAGAAAGTAACTCATCTTTTTGATGAAATTGGAAGCGGAACTACCCCTACGGCAGGAGATATTCGATATTATGATGGAGAATATAATTTTTTGCAGACAGGAGATTTAAATGATGATAAGATTATTTTTACAAAACGAAGTCTAAAAGAAAGAGCGTTTAAAGTCTTTACAAGTTTAAAGTTATATCCAAAAGGAAGTTTAGTAATGGCTATGTATGGAGCCACTATTGGTAAACTGGGGATTTTGGACATTGAATCCGCAACCAATCAAGCTTGTTGTGTCTTTGGAGCGACTAATAAAATTGAAATGGAATATTTTTTTCAAATATTGTGGGCTTTTAGACCACAGATTATTTCATTTGGATATGGGGGAGGGCAACCAAATATAAGTCAGGATTTAATAAAATCCTTAAGATTTCCTGTAGCACCACTTTCAGAACAAAAGGAAATTACGGAACACATAGGGTCCGCTTCGCAAAAAATCGACACCGCTATTTCCCTTAAAACTCAGGAAATTGAGAAGTTGAAGGAGTATAAGAGTAGTTTGATTAATAGTGTGGTGACGGGGAAGGTGAAAATAATTGAAAATTGAGAATGGAGAATTGAAAATGAAGGAAAACATTATACAGCATAAAAGTTATGCCTTTGCGCTTAGAATAATTAAAATGTACAAATACTTATCGCAGGATAAAAAGGAATTCATTGTATCTAAACAAGTATTAAGAAGTGGAACTGCTATTGGTGCTTTGGTAAAAGAAGCAGAACACGCGCAGTCTAAAGCTGATTTTATTAATAAAATGAATATCGCATTGAAAGAAGCAAGTGAAACTACTTATTGGCTTTCTTTATTGAAAGACAGTGCATATATTGATGAAAACATGTATCAATCTATCTTTTTTGAAGCTGAAGAAATTGTGAAAATTCTTGCATCAATTGTAAAAACATCAAAACAAAATAAATAATTACCAGCACTACATTTTCAATTTTCAACTATCAATTTTCAATTAATTAATCATGCATAGCCAAACCAACGAACAAGCTTTAGAAGCCGCCATGGAGAAACAATTAACCGGAACAACCCTCGAAACTTTAAAAGCTGAAGGGTTAACGGTTGCTGGTGTCAATGAAGCGGGAGAAATGTATCGTGCAGGGAATGGGTATTACATTGGGCAACCACAGCATTTTAATGCACAATTTGCCATCGATGAGAATTTCTTTTGGCAGTTCTTGGAAAATACACAAAAAGAAGAGTTAGAGAAAATTCAACGGCAAAGCGATTGGAAATTGAAAATCCTAAATCGTTATGATCGGATGGTCAAGCGTTATGGCATCCTGCATCTGCTCAAAAAAGGATTAGATGTGGACGATGCGCATTTCACTTTGTTTTATGTGCTGCCGTTAGCGAGTAGTAGTGCAGCTGTAAAAGAGAATTTTGAACAGAATATTTTCAGCGTAACCCGCCAGCTTCGGTATTCTCTAGACAATCCACGAGAAGAAATCGATATGGTGTTGTTTGTGAACGGGCTCCCCGTGGTTACTATGGAATTGAAAAACCAATGGACAGGACAAAACGCCCGTGTTCACGGACAACAACAATATAAAACTCAGCGCGATAATCAACAGCCGCTGTTACAATTTGCAAGATGTGTGGTTCACTTCGCTATCGATACCGATGAGGCATACATGACGACCAAACTCAATGGTAAAAGTACTTTTTTCCTGCCGTTTAATAAGGGAAATAATCATGGAAAAGGAAATCCACCTAATCCGTTTGGCCACAAAACCGCCTATATCTGGGAGGAAGTATTTACCAGAGAAAGCTTGGCGAATATCATTCAGCATTTTGTGCGTTTGGATGGTGGAAAAAAAGATACGCTCCATTCCCGCACCTTATTTTTTCCGCGTTATCAGCAGATGGATGTGGTAAGAAAAATTTTAGATGATGTGAGTAAAAATGGTGTTGGACAGACTTATTTGATTCAACACTCTGCAGGTTCTGGAAAATCCAACTCCATTACTTGGGCAGCGTATCAATTGATAGAAGCTTATCCAGAGCGAGATGATATTCCTGGAAGTAAAGGAATGAATCTCCCATTGTTTGATTCGGTGATTGTGGTGACCGACAGACGATTATTAGATCAACAGCTTCGAGAAAATATAAAGGAGTTTTCTGAAGTAAAAAATATTGTGGCTCCTGCTTATTCTTCCAGAGAATTAAGAGAAAGTTTAGAACAGGGTAAGAAAATCATTATTACGACGATTCAGAAATTCCCTTTTATCATCGATGGTATTGCAGATTTAAGTGATAAACGATTTGCAGTGATCATTGATGAAGCGCACAGTAGTCAAAGTGGAACGGCTCACGATAAAATGAACGTCGCCATGGGTCAGCAGATAGATCCAGATGAAGACATGGATGTTCAAGATAAGATTATTCAGGCCATGCAAGCTCGTAAAATGCGTGGGAATGCTTCGTATATGGCATTTACAGCTACACCAAAAAGTATTACTTTGGAAAAATTCGGTGTACCGCAAGAGGATGGAAGTTTTAAACCTTTCCATTTATACTCCATGAAACAAGCCATTGAAGAAGGCTTTATTTTGGATGTTCTTGCCAACTACACAACTTTACGCAGCTATTACGAAATTGAAAAATCGATTGAAGAAAACCCTCTTTTTGATACTAAAAAAGCACAGAAAAAATTGCGCGCGTTTGTAGAACAACATCAACAAACGATACACACCAAAGCTGAAATTATATTGGATCACTTTATTCCGCATATCGTGAATCAAAAACGATTGAAAGGGAAAGCTAAAGCTATGGTGGTGACACAAAATATTGAATCTGCCATCAAGTACTACAAGTCGTTAAAAAGTATTTTAGAAGCTAAAGGAAATCCGTTTAAAATAATCGTCGCATTTTCAGGCACTAAAACCATAGATGGCATTGATTACACAGAAGCTGAAATGAATGGATTTTCTGATAAGGATACGGCAGAAAAATTCAATAGCGATGAGTATAGAATGTTGGTAGTTGCTAATAAATACCTCACAGGTTTTGATCAACCCAAGTTATGTGCCATGTATGTGGACAAAAAACTACAAGGCGTCATGGCCGTTCAAGCTTTATCGCGTTTAAATAGAGCTGCAAATGCATTAGGAAAGAAAACAGAAGATTTATTTATTCTGGATTTTTTCAATTCTACGGACGATATTAAAAAATCATTCGATCCTTTTTATACGGCCACTTCTTTGAGTGAAGCGACAGATGTAAATGTTTTACACGAGCTTAAAGACATCATGGATGATGAAGGTGTGTATGAATGGGCGGAGGTAGAGCAATTTAATGAGTTGTTTTTTAGTAAAGCAGATGCGCAGTTATTAAGTCCTATTATTGATACGGCAGCAGAGCGTTTTAAAACGGAACTGGAATTAGAGGAGGAAGAAAAGGCTGACTTTAAAATTAAAGCCAAGCAGTTTGTAAAGATATATGGTCAGATGGCGTCTATCTTACCTTTTGAGATGGTTACTTGGGAGAAACTATTCTGGTTTTTAAAGTTCTTAATCCCAAAACTTCCGATAAAAGATGCAGCAGTTGACGGCATGGATGAACTGTTAGATTCGGTAGATTTATCGACTTATGGATTAGAGCGTGTTAAATTGAACTTCACTATCGGATTAGATGGTTCGGAATCTGAAATTGATCCTCAAAATCCAACGCCAAGAGGAGCACATGGTGGACAAGAAGAGGAAGATGAGTTGGACATGATTATTCGCAGTTTCAACGAAAGATGGTTTCAAGGATGGGATGCTACTCCAGAAGATCAGCGCGTTAAGATTGTAACACTTGCTAAAAAGATGCAAGCACACCCAGACTTTGAAGTGAAATTTAAAGAAAATCCAGATACGCAAAATCGTAACTATGCATTTGTGAAGATTTTTGAAGAAGTGATTGCACAACAGCGTAGAGAGGAGTTGGACTTGTATAGAATGGTGACTAAAGATGCAGCATTTAAAACTTCAATGTTAGATACGCTGAAGAGGGTGTTGAATGCTTAAATTATATTAAACTTAATTTCCAAAAATGCTAAAAATACACCTCCAAACCCATGCACCATTTATTAAAAACCACTCTTCTCTTTTCTTCCATTCTCCTTTTTTCTTGCAATACTTCAAGTCAAAAAGAAACCACAACTCAAGAAAACAACCATACCCTTTTAACGGAAGAAACAACAGGCGACAATGACAAGAAGCTAAAGGACGCCACAGCTTATCAGATTAAAGATGCTATTGAATTTTACATATCCAATGAATTAGAACTTCGTGGAGCCGATTCTGAAATCGGAGCGGCAGTAGAAGGTTTTAAAAAAGGATTGAATAAAAACATCAAAGTAGGAAAATCAGATTTGATATTTCAACCTAAAGGAACTGATGATCAAAAAGCCACTGCTTTAGCTGACGTGACCAGAATTACAGTCAAATATTTCAAGAAAAATTCAGATGAGTATCCGGAATGGAATGAAAGCATGCCATCCGATGAAATCAATCCTATGAATGATTATTTTAAAGCGATTACCCTTCAAACTTTAAATGAAATGCCATTCGAAACAGAGTTGATTGAATGGAATAAAATAGAAACCGGAAAAGTGAATGGTCAAACTTATATCAAAACTTCTTATGCTTATTTAAGTGACCAAAAAGAAGCTTATACGGCGTCCTATCAATTTTTTAATAGTAATGAAAAGGTGATTATTTCCATTGTTACAGATTATCCTTATCCTGAAAAATGGGAGCATGTGTTTGAATCTGCGATTCAATCTTTTGATTTTAAGCATAAAAAATGATGTTTGGAAACGACGTGACGACTTTATAGAGACGCGATTCATCGCATCTCTATAAAGTCGTGTCTCTACAATAAACCATACATCATAATCGCTGCTGCAATCCCAACATTCAACGATTCCGCCTCTCCGCTACCTTCTATTTTAACGGCAAATTCTGCCGCTTCTTTAATGCCATCGGAAACACCTTGTCCTTCATTTCCCAAAATCAATAAAGCATTTTCGGGCCTCTCGAAACCATTCAAAGTACTGCCTTCCATATCTGCCACAATCATATTCAATGACTTTTCAGCAGCAAATGCTAAAAACTCAGCTTCTTCCATTTCTATAAAATTCATTCTCAATAAACTTCCCATCGATGCTTGAACAAGTTTGGGATTATAAAACTCAACGGTTCCTTTTAAGACAATCATTTGATGAATACCAAACCAATCCGCAGTTCTCAAAATAGTGCCTACATTTCCAGGATCTTGAATTCTATCCAAGACCAAACACAAGTTTTCTACTTTCCAATCGGTCAAATCAGGCACTTCTTGTGGCATTTGAGCAACCAAGATCACTTCAGGTGGCGTGTTCAATTGACTTAATTGTTTCAAATCTGCGGCGGTAGCGGTGTGAAAAGTAGTTAAATCAGATAAAAATTCAGACTCATATTTCTCGCGCCAATCTGCACTGGCTATACACTCGAAGGCATGGCGACCATCTTTTAACCATTCTAATACAGATTTATGTCCCTCGACTAAATACAATTGATGTATTTTCCTGTATTTTTGCTGATGCAATGATTTCAGGAACTTAATTTTATTTTTACTGAGCATAAAGCAAATTTATTGATATTTTATTGTCCAATATTAGTGCGACCACTTTATTTATTATTTATATCGATTCTTTCCTTACTCTTTTTCAATAGCTGTGGGCCTACTTACAAGCTAAAGAAAAATGAAAAAGTGTTACGTGGCATTCATTTTGATATAGATGGACCGATTTCTTATCAAGAAAAAAATAAGATAAAAGGGGAATTGGCCTATATTTATCCTCAAAAACCAAATACCTATATTTTTAATATCCTTCCTTATAAATCCTATTTATATAATTTAAGATATCAAAAATACCAACAAGATTCCTTTAATTTTCAAATCATTAATGGTATAGTTGAAAGACCCAACATTTATGATTCCACTGCATGGGAAGAAATACCACAAATCACAAAAAGTTATTTTCAAAATCAAGGGTATTTCGATGCAGAAGTAGAAAGAACTATAAAGAAAAAAAGAAAAAAAATTCATATCAACTTTGAGGTGCAAACGAACGCTCCTTATATCATTTCTGAACATGAATGGGCACATTATCCTCAACAATTAAATTCTTGGAAAGATTCTTTAAATAATAATTCTCTTCTTAAAATAGGCACGAAATATGAACATGCCATTTTAGAAGCTGAAAGAAAACGAATAGTAAGCTTTTTAAGAAATAAAGGATATTATGCTATTTCTTTAGATCATGTAAAATTTGAATTAGATACGATTAACGCACTTTTATTGCATCAGAATCCTGATTTAATGAAAGAAATGAATCAAGAATTTGGCTTTAATCCTAAGTTGAAATACATTAAAATATACACTTATTTAACGGATGTTAATTTAGTTGAGCAGGACAGCAAAGTAATGAAACCTTATACGATAAGGAAAGTGAATGTTTTTGGTAACTATTCTGGTTATGGCATACCGAATAAAGAAAATTATCAATATCAAAATCATTATTCGCATCACTATTATTTCTTGGAAGATTATGTAAATCCTAATGTGATTGATCGGCATTTATTTATGAGATCAGGACAAACCTTTTCCGAAAAAACCTATAATAAAACTTTGAGGCAATTAAGTGATTTAGGTATTTTTAGATATAGCGCCATTCATTTAAATGAAGTGGAGGATCAGCAGTTAGATGTAGATATTTATTTAGAACCTTATGAAAAGTATGATTTCCATACGAGTATTGAATTATCTGGTGGTGATTTATATACCGTAGGTTCGGCTTTGCAAGTCTCTTTGATGAATAAGAACTTCCTAAAAGGTGCAAACCGACTTTCTGCTACCTTAAGCTATGGAGTAGAATTAGAGCAAAACAAACAATTATCTAATCAGTTTTTCAAACAATTTTTCTTACATTCTCAAAACATAGGTTTAAATTTCAAATTAGAATTTCCAAAGTTTTTACTACCTGTAAATCCTGAAAGATTTAGTAGAAATGCTTTACCTCGAACCAGTATCAATTTGGGTGGAAACTACATGGAGCGTTTCCAGTATTTAAAGCTATTTAATATTTCTTCTTCTCTGCAATATCATTGGAAGGAATCTACTCACAACTCTTGGACTGTAACACCTGTATATATTAACTCACTGCATTTAAGAAGTGTGGATCCAAGTTTTCAAATGAGAATGGATAGTATTCCTGCCATTAAAAATGCTTATCAAGAAACTTTTATACAAGGAGAAAGAATAGAATACCAACATTTTTCAGAAAGAAGCAGACACTTATTATTCTTGAAAATCGGAATGGAAGAAGCGGGTTTAATTGTAGGAGGTCTTCAAAATCTATTTAATGAAGGACAAGGAAAAGTAGCACAGTTTGTAAGATTGGATTGGGACACGAAATGGTATCAGCAATTTGGAAAAAATCAATGGATTTTGAGATTTCAAGGTGGTTTTGGACTACCTTATGGAAACAGTACTGTATTGCCCTATATCAAACAATTTTATGTCGGTGGACCTTATAGTATCCGAGGTTGGTTACCGCGGTACTTAGGACCCGGTTCATATAATGTACAAAAGTATCAATCCATTACAGATCAATTATTTATAGATCAAGCTGGAGATATCAAAATTGAAATGAATACGGAATTCAGATTTCCTATTGTTCAGTTATTCAGAGGTGGTATTGGCGTAAAAGGGGCTGTTTTTATGGATGCGGGAAATATTTGGTTAACCTATGAAGACAAAATGCTCCCTGGGGCACAATTTAAACTTGCTGAATTAGGTCAAGACATAGCTGTCAGCACTGGAGCTGGTTTAAGGCTTGATTTAGGAGGTATCTTTGTCGTTCGACTAGATTGGGCCTTCCCTATCAAAAAGCCCTATATTAGTGATCAATATGGATGGGTGATTAGAGACATTCAATTTTCGGATAAAATTTGGCGGAAAGAAAATCTCAACTTAAATATTGCGATTGGCTATCCTTTCTAAGATTAAGTTTTGTGTTTAAAAAAACAATCTTTAAAATTAAAAATTTACCAACTTTAAATTTCTTTTTTTTACGTATTTTTACACCCTACTTTAATCACCATGCCTGAAAATACTCCTAAACGTTGGAATATTTGGACTCCAATATTGGTTTTTTTCTTATTATCGTTAGGGATTCTTATCGGATATTTTATTAAAAATCTGGAAATTGAATCACAATCATCTAATACGCCTTTTGTTACTCCAACAGTAGTACAGAGATATGATAGAATAGAAGAAATAATATCCATTATTGGGGATGGCTACTTTTTGCCCATATCTCAAGACTCTTTATTTAATTTAGCGATCAATAGTATTTTCGGATCCTTAGATCCGCATTCGAATTATATTCCTTTATCGGAAAGGACAGCTTTTCAAAATAATTTAGATGGAAATTTCAAAGGCGTAGGCGTGGAGTTTGCGTTCGTAAATGACACTGTTTTATTCACTTACATCATTCCGAGTAGTCCTGCGGAAGAAGCTAAATTACAAGCAGGAGATATGTTGATCAAAGTAGATGATGAACTTGTTTCGGGTGTAGGAATAAATAACGATCAACTGCTTGATGTGATTGTTGGGGAAGGAGGAACTACATTATCCTTAGACATTTTAAGATTACCCAATAGAAAACCTCAATCGATTCAAGTCAAAAGAGGAAATGTACCTATCATCAGTATTGATGCTTATTATTTATTAGATAATAACGTAGGCTACATCAAAATAAATAGATTCAGTGCCACAACCTATAGAGAGTTTACTTCTGCATTAAAAGACCTTCAAAATGCTGGAATGGAATCTTTAATTATAGATTTACGCCAAAACCCTGGAGGATATTTAGAAGCTGCCGTAGCTATTGCTGATGAGTTATTAAAAGACAATAGAGTGATCGTTTCTACAGAAAATAGAATTTATGGGAATGATGATTACCTATCTGAAATGGAGGGACTTTATGAGGAAGGTCCATTAGCGATTTTAATTGATGAAGGAAGTGCTTCTGCGAGTGAAATTTTAGCGGGTGCTATTCAAGATTGGGATCGTGGTTGGATTATTGGTAGAAGATCTTTCGGTAAAGGATTAGTACAAGAAGTTTTCGATCTGAATGATGGTTCGTCTATCAAACTGACTACTTCAAAATATATGACACCTACAGGAAGAGATATTCAAAGACCTTATTTATCGAATGCACAAAACAAACAAGGGGCATCAACGGTATTTCCTGTGTATAAAGATGAGGTCCAACCATCAAGTAAAAGCAATGAAAAAGTATTGGAAGATACTACCCTCTTCTTGACGAAAATACTGAAAAGACAAATTTATGGCGGTGGAGGAATAAAACCTGACATTTTAGTACCCTTCGAAAACCGTAAGGAATACTTAGGGGATCTTTATAATATTTTAATCAGCAACAACATCAGAACAGCTGCTTATCAATATTATATGTATAATTCTCAAGAAATTAAGAAACATAAAAATTTAGAAGAGTTTACCGCAAATTTCAAACTACCTGACTTTGTATTAGATCAATTATTGACTGATTATAATGCAGAAAATCAACAGTCTATTATTAAAAAATGGCCTAATGCCAAAGGAAAAGAGTTCGTAAGAATTCGAATCAGCAATTTAATCGCTAGAATGGAATATGGTCCAAAAGGTTATTTTTACTATCAACATTTAGAAGATAAAGGCATATTAAAAGCCTTGCAACAACTCAAAACACAACCTTATTTAAAATCTACAAAAATGGATATGTAGGCAATTGATGCAAAGCAGTCATTTTCCCCGCGTCTAATTGCACACAATAAGTGTCATTACCATTGGAAAGCAACCAAAAAGGAGCTTGTAACTGTTGATGATAAATCAATAATTGATGCAAGACTTTTTCATTAATAGGCACCTCAGGACTTTTACACTCCACTAACAACCAAGGATTTAGAGACTCGTCATAAACTACAATGTCATAACGTTTCGCAAGAGATCCATAAATAATTTCTTTTTCTATAGAGATGCGACCTTTGGGGTATTTTAAATCTTCTATGAAATAATGAATAAGAAGTTGCCTCACCCACTCTTCAGGAGTCAGTAGTAGCCATCTTCTTCTCAAGATATCCCAATATTCCTGTCCCTTATCAGAAGCACGAACGGTAATATTATAGTCTTTTCTAAATGGTAAATGTAATCGCATTATTTCAAGGACTCTTGTCTTAAAATGTATTTACCAATCACGTCAAATTCAACATTCAAACTATCTCCTTCTTTAATAAATTGAAGGTTAGTGTGTTGAATAGTATAAGGAATAATGGTAACTGTAAAAGAGGAATGAGTAACATTAAACACCGTCAAACTAACACCATCTAAACAAATTGAACCTTTTTCTATTAATAAAGCAGCAAATGATTTTGGAAAAGAAAATGTCATATCCACACTGCCCTCTTTATTTAAAATCTCCGTACATTTCACCACAGTATCCACATGACCTTGCACTAAATGACCATCTAATCGATCTGTCATTTTCATGCCTCGTTCCACATTTACTTTTTGTCCAACTTTCCACTTTCCTAAAGTGGTTTTTTCTAACGTTTCAGCCACTGCAACTACGGTGTAGAAATCTCCAGGAATAGTTTCCACCGTTAAACAAACGCCATTATGAGAAACCGATTGATCCACTTTTAATTCCTTAACAAAAGGAGCTTCTATTACTAATCGTATATTCGTTCCTTCTTTTTGGATGTCTTTAATTTCAGCTAATGCTTCAACAATACCCGTAAACATATTTTAATTTTTAAATGCCGTTCCTTTAATCGTAAAATTATCATCTTGAGCTGAACGTCTCATTATTTGTAAATATAAAGTATCAGATTGAAAGTCTTTCAACCTGATAAAACCTGTTAATATACTTTCTCCATCACATCCTAATTGACCTAAATCATCTTCAATTAAATCGACTAAGGAGGCTAACATAAAACGATTAGCTTGTAAAACGATAGGAGTATTATTATTGCAATAACCTTGTAATTCCATCAAGTGACTCATGGAATCATCCGATTTATTTACAAAAGATATGGTCCTTTCTTGAATTTCTACAATTGCAAAAGTATCATTGAAAACCGTATCCGTCAATATCCAATCGCCTACGAATAAATCTGTTGGATAAATACATAAGGAATCATTAATATTTCCTGGAAAGCCCCAATTGTAATTCACTGCTTCTGGATCATTACAGTAAAAGCCTTCTCCATCCCAATCCTTTATAGGTTTATCCTCGTGCTTCTCGCATGAAGCAAAGAAAGAAACAAGACCTAATAAAAGAGGCGCTAAGATGTATTTATTTTTTATATCCTTTAACTGCATAATAATATATATAAAGATAACAAGGAATCATGACCCATAAAAATACCCATTGGAAATTATAAGTCTCTTTTGCTAGAGCAAAAATTTTCGGAATAATAGCACCACCGGCAATACCCATGATTAAAATGGCTGAGCCTAATTCTGTCCATTTTCCTAAACCACGAATAGCTAAAGGAAATATAGCAGGCCACATTAAAGCATTTGCTAATCCCAATAAAGCCACAAATGCAATGGAAACATAGCCTTTAGTTAAAAACGCCAATACCGTGAAAATTACCCCTAAAATTGCAGAATATTTCAAACTTTGTTCTTGACTCATATATTTTGGAATAGTAGCAATCCCTATTAAATATCCTACCAACATTCCAGCTAAGGTAAAAGAAGTAAAATAAGTTGTTTTCTGAACCGGAATATCAAAGCCTTGACCATAAATACCTATCGCATCACCAGCAATAACTTCAACACCCACATATAAAAATAAAGCTGTTGCACCTAACCAAAGATGAGGGAAATTCCATATTTTCTTATTGGATTCTTCTTCAGACTCATTGACATTTTCTGGTTTTAAATCTGGCAAACTGGAACGCCAAATCCAAATAGCTAATAATATTAAAATTACAGCCATTACCATATAAGGCATGTAAACTTGCGCGGCAAATTCATTTAATATTGTGGATTGTTCACTCAAAGATGCAGCTGCCATACGCTCTTCTAAAGTATCGATTCCTTTAAAAGCCACATAACTTAAAATCACAGGACTTAGAATTCCCGCTAATTTGTTTGCAATCCCCATGATACTGATTCGACGAGAAGCTGTTTCAATAGGACCTAAAATACTGATGTAGGGGTTTGAAGCCGTTTGTAATAAAGAAAGCCCAGAACCTATGGTAAAGAGTCCCACTAAGGACCAAGTGTAGTTTCGTTGTGTAGCGTAAGTTCCAAACAAAAAAGTCCCTAATGCCATCACTAACAATCCAATAGCCATCCCTTTTTTCATGCCTGTAGCTCTAAGAATGGAAGCGGAAGGAATAGCTAAAAAGAAATAAGCCATATAAAATGCTGTAGTCACCCAAAAAGCATCTGCATCTGTTTTTAAATCAAATGCATACTTCACAAAAGTGATCAAAGGTCCATTTAACCAAGTAACAAATCCAAAAATGAAAAACAGTATACCAATGAGCCACATGGCTTTATTAGATTGTTCCTTCGAAACTGATTGCATAGCATATTGATTGAAAGGCGAAAAATAATCATTTTAGATGATAAAAATGAATTATTTAAACGTTAAGAAGTAGCTATTTATTTTATACCCATCATTAAGTTCTGTAAATTTGTAAGTGAAAATCAATTATATGATGAAATTAGAGAGAAGAAGTGTCGTAGGGAGATTTGCATTGTTAGTTTTAATTCTAATCCCATTCGTCTATTTTGTAAGTATCAGTAATGCACGTAGTTCAGTTGAACCCAATCAATACACAGCCATAGATACTGTTAAATCCATAAAAGATCAGCTTTACGAAAAGCTAAGTTTACAAGATCCATTACTTCCAGAAGATGTTTTTAATACCGCTTATACGGGTTTTAAAAATATGAAATTTGAACAAGCATTAGACAGTAACGCTGCAATTCTAACCGTGGTAGATATGTCTCAATCTTCTAATAAAAAGAGAATGTGGATAATAGATGTCTTTCGTGAAGAGATTATTTTAAATACCTATGTCGCACATGGCAGAAATTCTGGAAATGAATTCGCTAAGCAACATTCCAATCAGTTAAATTCCTATCAAAGTTCTCCAGGTTTTTACAAAACAGCTAATACCTATCATGGAAAACATGGCTTGTCCTTGAGATTAGAAGGATTAGATACTTTATATAATGATTTAGCTATGCAAAGAGCCATTGTATTACATGGTGCAGATTATGTAAATGAAGATTTCATAAAACAACACAGCAGATTAGGCAGAAGTTTAGGTTGTCCGGCAGTCCCTCAAAAAGATAGAACTCTAATTATTGAAACTATCAAAGATGGAACTTGTTTATATATCCATTTTGATGACCCGCAATATTTAGCAGACTCCAGATGGTTGAAAAATCGGGTAGAAGAAAAGGATTATTCTAAAATTGCAGGTTTAGAAGCCATTTCTAAGCAAAAAAATTACTGGAAAGATCAAGTAGACTTCCCAGTAACTTCAGATTCTATTTCAGAAAATACTTTTTAATAAGATTCGTACTGTCCCGTACTGATCATTACTAATGTACAAGCATATATAACTTGAATCCCCTTAGCTTCTGCGAGGGATTTACTTTTTTGGCTTTCCGTACCTGGATTAAATATAATTCGTTTAGGTTTTAAAGCTAAAAGTTCTTCAATTATAGGCTCTTGTCTTTGAGGATTTAAGTACAAAGTAATCGTATCAATAGCTGGCAAATTTTCTAAATCCGTCATGATATCAACATCCGAAACTTTCCCTTCCCTCAAACCAAAAGCATAAGTTGCAAAGTCATTTTCTCTCAACAATTTTATAGCCATGTGACTATATCTTGAAGGATTTAATGATGCGCCTACTACCAATGTATTGAATTCAGACATATAATTATTAAAGTTCTGCTTTATATGATGCAACGATTTGTTTTACCGTAGTTAATGCATAAGTATCATTTTTTGATAATTTATACAAATCACTACGTAATTCACCTCTTTGAGTAAGATTATCCATCTTTTGATTCATTAAAGTTTCATTACCTTCAAATTGAGACTTTAAAAAATCGTATCCTTCATTCATCAAGTTAACCAATTGCGTCATAGGCACAGTAGCAGCAGCTGCTGAAATCTGACCATTCTGAGCAAGAGCATCTAATTGAGTTTCTATCGCAGACCATTTATTATTAAAATGAGTTAAAAACTCTGCATCTGTGTTGATATTAGTTTCTGTATTGTTTTGGTTTGAAGCCATTGAAACTAAAGGTACAGCTGTCATCAACATTAAAGTTGCAGCTCCTAATAATATTCCTTTTTTCATAATGTTTATTTTATTCCTTTAAGCTTTTCAAATATAATCAAATGATTGAATAATTCAAGATTATACAAGTTGATTTAATAATAATTTCATTTCTTTTGCCTCCTTTACATCGTGAACTCGGAAAATCCCAGCTCCTTGAAGTGCAGCATATGTATTAAGTATAGACGTGCCATTTAGAGAATCCGTTGGATTAATCTCCAAAAATTTATAAATCATAGACTTTCTACTCATACCAACTAGTAGTGGTAGCGATAATAATTTGAAATCTTTTAAATTCTTTAAAAGCTCATAATTATGTGCTGTGGTTTTTCCAAACCCAAATCCTGGATCTATAATAATCTCTTTGACACCATGTTGATTTAAACCAAGAATTTTATCCATAAAATAATCCATCACTTCCTTACTCACATTTTCATAAGTGGGCTGATCCTGCATATTTTGAGGATCTCCTTGCATATGCATCAAAACATAGGGTAATTTCAACTCTCCTACTACTTCCCATAAACGGTCATCGTATTTTCCTGCACTGATGTCATTCACCATATTGATTCCCTCATCATATGCTCTTCTTACAATTTCAGATCTAAAAGTGTCTAAACTGATAAAAGTATGAGGAAATTCAAAACGAACCCATTTCAACAATGGTGCTAATCTTTCCCATTCCGCTTCCATACCCACTTCTGCTGCTCCAGGACGCGTAGAAACAGCTCCAATATCTAAGATATCAACTCCTTCTGTTATCATTTGAACGACCTTTTGTTGCTGTCCTTTCAATTCTGCATATTCCCCATGCGTATAAAACGAATCTGGTGTAGCATTGACAATTCCCATAACCTTGATACCCTCGAGACTTAATAAAAGTCCATTTCCCTGAATCGTTTTAAGCATCTTGTAAAATATTTATTTTAAACTTTTGGTCTAATTCAATCAATTGATTCCATACAGAAATATGAACAGGAATACCCTCTTTTTTTCTTAAAACTGTACTCATCCTTTCTAACTCTCCATGAATTAAAACGCTCTGTTGTTCATCAATACGCGCGGCATCTTTCATACTCTTCATCCAAATATCCATTTGGCTTTTAAAAGTTTCGGCTTTTTGAAAAGCATCCACTCTCATCGCACCTAAAAAATGCCCTAAACCTTCTCCCGGAGCATTGGTCGGTAAAGGAACGTAAGCAGGAAAAGGAGGCACCCATTTAGAAAAGGCTGCTCCACTTAAAACGCCAGATAATATATCTACCATAGCACCTAATCCATACCCTTTATGACTTCCATGAGCAAGGTCACTACCTAATGGCAATAACATACCACCTTCTTTTAAAATATTTGCAGAAAGACTTGAAACTCCTTCTTTTGATATGGCCCAACCTTCCGGAATAGGACGATTTTGACGGGATGCAATTTCTAACTTCCCATTTGCTGCCGTCGTAGTAGCCATGTCTAAAACAAAATCTTCCTCCTCACCCGCTGGTGCAGCAAAAGCTATAGGGTTGGTGCCCAACATACGTTGTTTTGAAAACGTAGGCGCAACTAAAGCACTAGCATTTGTCATCGCCCAACCCATCATATCTCTACCTAAGGCTTTCATCGCATGATAAGCCGCAATTCCAAAATGATTACTATTTTTAATGGCTATCCAACCAGTTCCTACTTTTTCAGCCTTTTCTAAAGCCCACTCCATAGCAATAGGTGCAACAACTAATCCCAATCCTGCATCGCCATCCACGACAGCAGTCGATGGAGTTTCATGAATGATTTTAATATGAGGTTGGGTATTAATTCTACCATTCTCCCAAAGTCTTACATAACCTACAAGCCTTGCAACTCCATGACTATCTACACCCCTTAAATCCGCTTGAATTAAAACGTCTGAAGCTAATTCAGCATGAGTTTTACTGCATCCCATTTCCAAAAATACTTTTTCGGTAAATAAACGCAACATCTGTTCTTGAATGATCTCATTATCCATAAGTCAAAGGTATATAAAAGGCAGGAAATGCTTTTCAATTGTGAATTCTTTGTTGTTTGTGACCTATCTCGCAACATTATTAAATTCTTATCGATATATTTGCAGTTAGCAAAAAATTATAATTATCATGTTTTTACCCAAACTCAAAAATTTATTGAGTGCAATCCTTATCGGATCTAGTCTCCTATTTGTTTCATGTGACAGTAGCTCTGAGCTATATAAAATAAAAGGACAACTTTCAAATGTTGAAAACCAAGTCGTTTACTTAGAGCAATTGAAATTCACAGAAGCTATTTTATTAGACTCCGTTAAGATGGACGAGAAAGGTAGCTTTACTATGAATGTTCCTTTTAAAGACGAAGGGCTTTACAGTCTTAGAATTAATGATCAACAAATGATGTTCGTTTTAGACAATTCTCCTATTACTATTGAAGGGAATGGAAGTGCTTTGGAACAAGCTAAAGTAACAGGCTCTAAAGGAAGTGACATTCTAAAAGGTTATAATGAAAAGATGAATGTCTTTATGGCAAATATCCTTACATTAAATCAACAACAAGAAGATTTGATGATTCAAGGAGCTGGCGCTGAAGAATTTACTGCTCTTGAAAAAGAACAAGAAACTCAATTCGACGCGGTAAAAGCTTACTTGAAAAGTTTTGTAGATACTACAACTTCTCAAACTGTGGCTATCGTTTCAGCGGCTAATTTTTTAAATGACCCGAATGAAATTAGTTATTTAGAAGATTTGAATAAATCCTTTGACAAGCGTTTTAATAAACGTACGGAGTTTGGAAAAGAATTTTCGAAATTATTATCCGAAAAACTAATTGCCAATGAAGCTCAAAATAAAGGAAATTTAAAGATAGGTGAAAAAGCTCCTGACTTTACTTTACCTAAAGCTAATGGCGAAATGTTTTCTTTATCAGATTACAGAGGTCAATATGTATTGATTGATTTCTGGGCATCTTGGTGCGCTCCTTGTCGTAAGGAAAACCCAAATGTGGTAAAAAACTACAAGCAATTTAAAGATCAAAACTTTACGGTTTTCGGGGTTTCTATTGATGAAGATAAAGCAGCATGGTTAAAAGCAGTTAAAGATGATCAATTAACATGGGAACAAGTTATTGATACTGATGGCTGGCAATCGAAAGCAGCAAGACTTTATAATGTAAGCAGTATTCCTTCCAACTTTTTAGTGGATCCAGAAGGAAACATCATAGCTACTAATTTAAGAGGTAGCGAATTAGAAAGAGAACTTAATAGACTTATCAATAATTAAGACCAACTGATTATTGCAACACTATTTGAATGAATATACTATCCGACCAAAATCTTTAAAGCTTTTGGTCGGATTTTTATTTCCAAAGTGTCAGAACCTAAACCATCGATTGAGATATACTCTCCATCCACTTGATAACCAGTCAAGTAGTTGCACTTTAGCAAAACCTCATCTACCACAAAACGTTGCACTTTATTACTGGTATGCAACTTCTTACTGAAAGCCTTCAAAGCAATAAAAGGCATTCTCCAAAAAGGAACTGGCTCTATAATCATTAAGTCAAACTTCCCATCTTGCCAATCTGCCAAAGGAGCAATTTCAAATCCATATCCCAACTGAGGCACATTCGCTGTATTCAAAATAAACACCTCACCATCGTAGATTTGCTTCCCTTTATTTTTTGCTTTTATTTGCAATGGCTTAAAACTTGGTAAACTCTTTAATATCAATAAAAAATAACTCCAAAACCCACGCCTTTTACTACTTTCAAAGAACTTGGAGACTTCTGCATCAAAACCCAAACCAAAAGTCGCTACAAAACACCGACCATTAACTTCCCCTACATCCATATCAATAACATGGAACTGATTGATGATATCGAGAACGCCCTTGGACTTAAAAGGAATGCCTAAAGAACGCGCTAGCCCATTCCCAGACCCTAATGGCCAAACAGCAACTGGCATATCAGTACCTACAACCTCTTGTGCCACATCGTGCAAAGACCCATCGCCACCAACAGAAACAATCAAATCCACATCGCCTTCAACTGCCTTTTTTGCAATTTCGGATCCATGTCCTTGATGTGTGGTGAAGACAATTTCAAAACTAAATTTCTTATGGTCTAAATAAGCTTGAATAGCTTCCTCAAGCTCTTTAATTTTCTGAGTGCCCGCTTTAGGATTGACAATAAATACAATCTTCTTTTTAATCATTTATCTATTTTAAAACTCCGGCTTCAAACTAATGTCTTTACTCACCGCCTGATGAATCAAAGCTCCACTTGAAATATAATCGACGCCAGTCGCAGCATATAAAGCCAAATTAGATTTATTAATTCCACCAGAAGCTTCTGTTTCAAAAGCACCATCAATCACTTTCAAAGCTTCAACAACCTGCTCAGGCGTAAAATTATCTAACATAATTCTATCTGCTTTTCCATTAGCAATCACCTCTTTTACCTGCTTTAAATCTGTACATTCAATTTCTACTTTTAAGTCTAAATTATTGGTTTTTAAATATTTATGTGTCTTGTCTAAAGCCTTTCCTATCCCACCACAAAAATCCACATGATTGTCTTTCAACATGATCATATCATACAATCCAAACCTATGATTCATCCCACCACCAATTCGCACTGCTTGTTTTTCGAAGTGTCGAAACAGCGGAGTTGTCTTTCTCGTGTCTAAAATATTAGACCTGCTCCCTTTCATTAATTGCACATACTCATTCGTCAATGAAGCGATTCCAGACATCCTTTGCATGATATTCAACCACAACCTTTCTGCATTCAAAATGGCATGCACCGAACCTTTAACTACTCCTAAGTTGGTATGAGTCTCTAAATAAGTCCCATCTTCAATTTCAAACTCCATCGTCAAATCCCCATCCATAAACTCAGTTAATCGCTTCACTTCTTCAATTCCCGCAACAATTCCCTTATCTTTAAAAATAAAAACAGCTTCCCCTTTCAAATCTGCTGGAATCGAAGCTAATGTACTATAATCCCCAGGCCCTACATCCTCTTTAAAAGCGGCCTCTAAAAATGTTTTATAATCAAACGTGCTCATTATATATTCTAATTAAGGTTGAAATTATTATCTTTATAACATACGAAAATACTAAATCATTTCTGCAAGTTTATCAAGACACATGAGTAAATCCCAAAGTCATTCTAAAAACCTATATGATTTAATTGAAAACCTCGATCCCAGCTGGAAATCGCTCTTAAAAGCATATGTAAATACGTCTGATTTTGAAACTTTAAATCAATCCGTTTGTGAAGCTTATCAAGAAACCCCTTGTTACCCCGCTTTCGAACATATCCTTAGCGCATTTGAATACTTTAAAACACAAGAAACTAAAGTCATTATTTTAGGACAAGACCCCTACCATCAACCAGGCCAAGCAGAAGGGTTAGCATTTTCTGTACCCAAAGAAATCAAGACGCCTCGCTCTTTAGTCAACATCTATAAAGAACTAAATAACAACTATTTAGAATTCAATATCCCCAATCACGGGAACCTCATAAATTGGGCTAAGCAGGGCGTATTACTTCTAAACACAGTATTAACAGTGGAGCATGATAAAGCGAATAGTCACAAAAAAATAGGTTGGGTAAAATTCACTGACTATTGCATACAAGCGATTGCAGACTTGCCACATCCTAAAGTTTTTGCATTATGGGGAAATGCTGCGAAAAGCAAAGCAAAACTTATTAAAGGAAAACAAAATCTTATTTTAGAAGCAGCTCATCCTTCTCCATTAGGCGCTAATCGAGGAGGATGGTTTGGACAACAGCATTTTAAAAGCATCAATGAATTTTTATCAAAACACAAAACAGAGACTATAAAATGGAATATAGATTAATAGCAACCAACAACTTAAAGCATTTGACTAAAGTGTTTACACTTTCCCTTATATTACTTTTCTTACTGACCAATACCCATGCAAGCGAAGAAAACACTTCTAACAGAAGAGTGTTTATCACTGAATTTCCGTCTGCAGAAGAAACAAGATTTGTAATGTATTACACCCCTTTGATGGATAACATTCAACACCCCAAATCGATCTACTACCTCAATGCCAAGCCGACAAAAGCAGAAATACTACATGCCGCCACAAAATTACCTACCTATAGCTTTATCTTAATCAACAAAGACAGATTGATGCTTGCTCGTTATAATTTTAAGTTCAACGAAGAAAACCAAACTAAAATACATATCGAAGAATACAGTTCCGGTAAGGATTATACATTACAGAACATAAGCTTATCATCTATTCCAGAGCACAGGTATTTTGAAGTACAAGAGCATGTTAAAAATGAGGATATGCTATCTGTATTTACAATCATCGAAACTTTAGACAGCCTTAACAAAACATTGAAAACATATGAGTTAGAACCAAGCAAACTATACATTCCTACTCAAATTGAAATCAATGATGCTTTTCTTGAATTCACTTACGACAACAAAAAAGACCGCAGTAAATTCACAGAAGAACAATGGCAAGAGGCCTGTTATGATTGGGCACAAAAAGGTTATCAATATGGCATCAATGATTACGAGATACTATATTTGATTTACGAATATATTTATAATGATATCCCTTTAGATGAAAAGACTAAAGAGCGCATAAAAAATGGCTTTAATGGCTTATAAATCAAACAGATCCATTCTTCATCTAAAGTTAAAATCCTTGAAATTAATAAGGTACAACCCGGTCAAGGTCGAATGATGAAACTCTTATTATAAGCTATAGGCATGTAATCCCTTCAGAATTTTTTCAAAGGAGTCATTTTGTAAAACTATGAGACTCGGTGACTTGGAGATTGGGAGAGATTTCACTACTGTACTATATTTTCTCCTCCCTTTTGTCACGCTGTAAGCGTCTCTCTTCCTACTGGTTTCTATAATTTACTTGTCAAATATTGTTGAGAGATCCTTTCAGGATGATAATGGGAAGAAGAATTAGATATGGAAGGGGACACTCTAAAGTGGACACTACCCGTTTGATATTTTTTCACAAAGCTACCAAGTCATTTCCCCATCACGTCTCAAAATTCAATACCTAAAACTAAAAAAATCACAAGTGCAAAACATGGTTACAGAGTCACAGGGTCACGGTCAGAGAAACTCTAATTAAAAAAAGCAGCCATTCTCTTTCAAAAACAGCTGCTCCTTAATTTCACCCCTCCCCTTCACCAAGTCATTTCCAATTCCGTCAAAAGTCCAACACCTAAAACCCAACCAAATCGCAAGAATAACAAGGTCACTATAAACTAAGAATAAACATATTTATCCGCCTCAATCATAGGCTTAGCAATCGCTCTTCTTTTAGAAATCACATCCATAGGATCCACTTTAGTAAATCTTCTCAATGCCATTTGCATCATTCTTCCTTCATCCCCTTCAGCAAAAGCAGCAATAGCTTTTTGTCCCCATTGAGCGATTTTTAAAGCCGCCTCATAAGTATACACCTCTGCCATTAAAACTTTCTCCTTATAATGTGCATCCGCTATAGATTGATTCTTAATCTTTTGAACCCTCAATAAAACTGACTCCGCTGCATATACCTCAATCAACATATCAGCGATATACATAATCAACTCCTGATGATCTGCAATCCCTTGCATATACTTCTGTAAAGCTGCACCAGAAATCATTAAGATCGCCTTTTTAAAGCCTTCTACAGTCTCCAAACCTAAAGCTATAGGATCAGTCGTCTTTTCTTGGTTAAAGTCAGGAATTGCCATCATCTCCTTAGCTACATTTTGTGCCGCACTCAATAAAGGTAAAGTTCCCTTCATTGCTTTTCTAACCATCATGTCAAAAGTTAACAAGCGATTGATTTCATTCGTTCCTTCGAAAATTCTATTGATTCGTGAATCTCTATAACTACGTTCCATAGGCGCTTCCGCACTATACCCCATACCACCATAAATTTGAACACCTTCATCAGCCACAAAATCTAAAGCCTCAGACGCATGAACTTTCACAATCGCTGCTTCAATAGAAAACTCTTCCATCGCTTTTAATTTCGCATCTTCTTCAGACAGTCCTTCTGACATTAAACGCTCAATAGCCAATTGCACATCATGACTTGATCTATAAGTAGCCGATTCCGTTACATAAGTCTTAATCGCTTGCTCTGCTAACTTATGTTGAATCGCACCAAACTCTTGAATGCTTTTTCCAAACTGAATACGTTCTTTAGAATACTTAACCGATTGATGAACCACAGCTTTTGCACCACCTAATGCAGCACCTCCCAACTTAATTCTTCCTAAATTCAAAATATTCACTGCTATTTTAAAGCCTTCTTCTCTTTCTGCTAATAAATTCTCCACTGGAACTTCACATTCCGTAAAAAATACTTGTCTGGTAGAGCTTCCCTTAATCCCCATTTTCCTTTCTTCTGCACCTAAACTTAATCCTGGGAAAGATTTCTCAATAATAAATGCACTTAACTTTTTATCATCATCGATTTTAGCAAAAACAATAAATACATCTGCAAACCCCGCGTTGGTAATCCACATCTTTTGACCGTTTAGGATATAATGTGTTCCCGCCTCATTTAATTTAGCACGTGATTTTGCTGCATTCGCATCACTTCCACTGTCTGGTTCTGTCAAACAATAAGCACCTTTCCACTCGCCAGAAGCTAATTTCGGCAAGTATTTTTCTTTTTGTTCTGGAGTTCCATAATATAGAATTGGTAAAGTCCCAATACCCGTATGCGCTGCAAAAGCAACTGCAAAGGAATGACCCGCACCCAACTTTTCAGTCACTAACATAGCTGTACGGAAATCTTTTCCTAAACCACCATACTCTTCAGGTAGAGAAATACTCAATAAGCCTAACTCGCCTGCTTTTTCAATTAAAGATGCCATTAGACCTTCTTCCATATCATCAATGTCGTCTAATTTTGGATTGACCTCTGCTTCTAAAAAGTCTTCACACATTTGTGCGACCATTTTCTCTTCTTCATCCCAACTTTCTGGAATAAATACATTATTAGCATCTGTTTTGTAAAGAAGGAATCCACCTCCTTGTATTGCTTGTTCACTCATTTTATTAATATTTTTATTTAAATTCTATAACATTTCAATGACGCCTGCAGCACCTTGACCCGTACCTACACACATCGTAACTAAACCATATTTAGCATCTCTTGCTTTAAGTGCATGCATCATTTGTACCGTTAATTTCGCTCCAGTACAACCTAAAGGATGTCCTAAAGCAATTGCACCACCATGAATATTGAATTTTTCTGCAGGAATATCTAAAGCTTCTTTAACCGCTACCGATTGAGAAGCAAAAGCCTCATTCAATTCAACCAAATCAATATCATCTAAGGTTAATCCTGCTCGCTTTAATGCTTTAGGTATTGCATAAATCGGTGCTATACCCATTATTCTTGGCGGAACACCTACTGTAGAATAACTTTTCAACTTAGCAACAGGCGTCAAATCAAATTCTTTTAAGAACGCTTCACTAACCACCATCACAAAAGCAGCTCCATCACTTGTCTGAGAGCTATTCCCTGCTGTGACACTTCCCTTAGCATCAAAAACAGGTCTTAATCTTCCTAAAGCCTCCAAAGACGTGTCTTTTCTCGGTCCTTCATCTTGATCTACAATAAATGTTCGGGATTCTTTTTTCTCTGTTTCAGGATTGTAAAACATTTCCTCCACTTCAATCGGTAGAATTTGGTCTTTAAACACCCCTTCTTCAATAGCCTTAATCGCTTTTTGATGAGAATTAAAAGAAAACTCATCTTGCTTTTCTCTACTGATTTTATATTCGTTAGCTACAGCCTCTGCCGTTAATCCCATTCCCCAATAATAATCAGGATGTTCTAAAGCTACTTTCGGATCAGGTGTCACGCGCCAACCACCCATAGGAATCAAACTCATACTCTCTGCACCACCTGCTATAATACAATCTGCCATTCCACTACGAATTTTAGCACTTGCAATAGCTATGGTTTCTAATCCCGAAGCACAATATCTATTTACTGTCATTCCTGAAATCTTATCGGTATCAAAACTCAATAAGGAAATCAATCTCGCAAAGTTCAACCCTTGCTCACCTTCTGGCATCGCATTTCCTACGATTAAGTCATCCACTCTATCATGTGGAATTTGAGGCATATCATCCATGATTTTTTGGATGACTTTTTGAGCCAAAAAATCTGGCCTTGTAAATCTAAATCCACCTCTATTCGCCTTCCCCACTGCTGTTCTATATCCTGTTACTATATATGCTTCCATTTTTTACTATAATTTTTTAGTTTCTTAATATTTTCCCTGTAGTCACTAATGATTGCAGACGTTCCAAAGTCTTCCTCTGCATAGCAAGTTTCAAGAACCCTACTCTTTCTAATTTCAAAAGGTAATCTTCACTCACCATCGTAGGTTCTGATAAATCACCTCCTGCTAATACAAATGCTAATTCTTGAGAGATTTTCTGATCATGATCACTGATATAGTGACCCGATCTCATACTATCTGCACCAACATAAGCTAATCCTAAAGCTTGATTTCCTAAGACTTTAATATCCTTACGTTTTGCAGGTGGTCTATAACCTTCATTGGCTCTTTGTAAGCATAATTCCTTAGCAGCCTTCAATTGCAAAGCTCTTGACATCACAAATCTATCTCGTCCTCTGATTAAATAACCTAACTCAAAAGCTTCTTCTGCTGAAGTAGATACTTTCGCTTGCGCTATCGTCATGAAATAATGCCTATATACATCTAAGCCTATACTACCTTCTGATAGTTGATCTCCAATTCTTTGAGCAAACTCTTTAGAACCACCACCACCAGGAATCACACCTACACCAAATTCTACTAATCCGATATAACTTTCTGCATGTGCAACAACATGATCACTGTGTAACAATAATTCACAACCTCCACCTAATGCCATTTGATGAGGTGCAGCAACAACAGGTACTGAACAATACCTCAGACGCATCATCGTATTCTGGAAGTAATTCACCGCGTAATTCAATTCGTCAATTTCTTGCTCCATCGCCATCATGAAAATTAATCCTACGTTTGCTCCTGCACTGAAATTACCACCTTCATTATAAACGACAATTCCTTTATAGGACGCTTCCGCTAAATCTATAGCATGATTTATCCCTTCTAATATTTCAGAACCAATCGTATTCATCTTAGAATGGAAAGCGATATTTAAAATCCCATCTCCTAAATCTAAAACACTCAATTCTGCATTCGACCAAACTGTGTGATTTTCCTTTAAATATTGGAAATCCAACTGACCTTTTCGTGTTAAATTCTCTTTATAGTCATTGGTAGCTACATCATAATATAAATGTAACGTTCCTTCAATTTTATAAAACGTCGTCAATCCTTTTTCTTCCATGCTTAACAACCACGGCGCAATCTCTAAATCTAAAGCACGCATTTGCTTCATCACATTTTCAAAACCAATGGCTTCCCAAATTCTGAATGGACCAAATTCCCAACCAAATCCTGCTTCAATAGCATCATCAATACTGTAAAGTGTATCTGAAATCGTTGGAATATTCAATGCTGCGTAAGCAAAGTTTTCCGTGAAAGTTTGACGATAAAAATCACCTATCTTTCCTGGTAATTCATATAATTGTTTGATTCTTTCTAATGTATTCGGATGATTTCTAATCGCTTCCAACTCTGGATACCTCACTTTTTGTTGAGGACCATAAGTTTTAGTTTCAAAATCCAAACTTAATATTTCGGATTTACCATCTTCATTTTTCACTTTCTTAAAAAAGCCTTCTCCTGTTTTAGCGCCTAACTTCTTTTCAGCAATCATCCACTGAATCACTTCCGGCAATTCGAAATAATGTCTATAAGGATCATCCTTTAGCATTTTCGATAAACCATCTGCTACTAAAGCTAAAGTATCTAAACCTACCACATCGGCAGTTCTGAAAGTAGCTGACTTTGGACGCCCTACAATAGGACCTGTTAAAAAATCAATCGCTTCTATTGTCCACCCTTCTTTGAAAGTTTGTTGCAAAATAGACGCGATGCTAAACACTCCAATCCTATTACCAATAAAGGCTGGCGTATCTTTAGCTAAAACCGTTCTTTTGCCTAATTGTTTCTGGCCGTATTCCATTAAGAAGTCCACCACTTCAGGAACGGTATCTTGCGTTGGAATAATTTCCAACAATTCTAAATATCTTGGTGGATTGAAGAAGTGAGTACCTAAAAAATGTTTTTTAAACTCCTCAGACCTACCTTCTGTCATTAAATGAATAGGAATCCCTGAAGTATTACTACTGATGATCGCATGAGGTTTTTTATACTCCTCTACCCATTCGAAAAGTTGTTTTTTAATATCTAAACGCTCGATAATTACTTCTATGACCCAATCACAATCTGAAATCCATGCTTTGTGATCTTCAAAATTGCCGACTTGAATTCTATTGACAAAACTTTTTGAAAATAAGGGAGATGGATTAGATTTAACTGCTTGCGTTAAATGTCCTTGTGCAATAGCATTTCTATTTTTGGATTCCGTATCCGCCATATCTAAAAGCTTCACTTCTAATCCTATATTGGCAAAATGACAAGCAATTCTACTGCCCATCACTCCAGAACCTAAAACGGCTACTTTTTTTAATACTCTTGTTTCTTGACTCATAATATATTTTACTTTATATGCTTACTGCAGACCAAACGGCATTCAAAAAACCCTGTTGTTGTGACGTTTCGTTTAAATCCACTTTTTTCGCTAAATGTAATTTTATAATCGTATTTAATGGACCGTGTATTAAACTGATCAAAAAAGCATCCTGAATGTTTTTAATCACTCCAGATTCTTTTCCTTTTGTGAAAATTTGATACATAGGTCTTAATAATTGAAAATTCTCCTCCTGATTTTGTTTAAATAAAAAAGGCGCATAAGTATATTGCTCTATAAAACTAAAGTAATCTGGCTGCGCGATATAAAACTGAATCGCTGAAGACATCATTTCTTTAAAATTATCTTTTACTTCTTTAGTTGAACAATAAGAAGATAGCACTTGTTCATTAAATTCCTCCACAATCATTTGATAAAGTGCATTGATTAAATCTTCCTTGCCTTTAAAGTAGAGATAAATAGTCCCTGCAGCCACTCCCGCCTCCTGAGCAATTTTTTTCATATTCAAATGATAAAAGCCCTCTCTATTCACTATTTTCAAAACGCTCTTTAAAATGGCCTTCTTTCTATCCATATTCAATATTACAAAATTAAAATGAACATTCATTCATTTTAAAATAAAAAAATTATTAGGGATATGTGAAAGCTTTTAAATAAATTAGCGTTTAAACCTTTAGGTCATGTCACATTCAGAATTAATCAGAGATCTTATACAAGATTTCCAGCAACAAAAATCAGATTTAAACGGTCAAATACAATTGATAGATCCGATTGCAACTTCCATAAGAAAGCCTGCTGCCACTCGGCTATTAAATGACTCCTTATTAATTATTGGTGAATATCTGATGTACATCTTGTCTTTAGGCTTTTTTGCATTGACGATATTTACTAATAAAGTCATGATATTAAATACCTGGTTTCAAGTCAGTGAAATTGGAGAAGTACAAGATAGAATCCCTGAAGATGATTTATTATGGTTTGAAGTAGCTTATAAAGGTTTATTCTTTTTATTAGCTTTATGTTTTATATGGATTGGCAGAATGCTTTCAAAATTCAGACATAAAAACAGTGTATTGCAGTTAGCCGCAAAAGACATGAATACTTTAGTGGAAGGTTTGTTCAAAAGAAAGATAGAAATCGAGCAATTAGAAAATAAATACGATAATATTTTACCGATTAGTGCTGAAGGAAACATCAGTCTTTCTACTATTGAGAAGTATATAGCTGAAGGAGGTATTCCGTCTGACAACGATACAGCTTATGACGATAATGATAATATTGATCTTGATTTATTAGACCCTGATCATAAAGATATAATCTTATAAAAAAATATAATTATGTTATTTAACCAATTAGAAGAAACGATTAATTTTTTAAAATCTAAAGCGGATATCCAACCTCAGGTTGGCGTTGTTTTAGGAAGTGGCTTAGGTGCTTTAGCGGATGAAGTGCAATCTCCTATTGCTATTCCTTATGATGAAATTCCTCATTTCCCTAAAAGCACAAGTACCGTAGAAGGCCATAAAGGCGAATTGATTTTCGGAACTTTAGGTGGAAAAAATGTGATGTTGATGGCAGGACGTTTTCATTTTTACGAAGGTTATGACATGAAGCAAGTGACTTATCCTATTCGTGTGATGAAGGCTATGGGTATCGAAACAGTGATATTATCCAATGCGGCGGGTTCTATGCACCCTGACTATGAAGTAGGTGATATTATGTTTTTAAAAGACCACATCAATTTATTTCCAGAAAATCCTTTGAGAGGTCCTAATGATGAAAGATTAGGCGTTCGTTTCTTAGATATGAGTGAACCTTATTGTTTGTCTTTACTAGAAAAAGCAAGTGAAGTGGCTAAAAAACAAGGTTTAGATCATTATGTGGGCACTTACGTGGGTTTAACCGGTCCTACTTTTGAAACTCGTGCGGAGTATGAATATTTATATAGAATTAGTGGTGATGTCGTTGGCATGAGCACTGTTCCTGAAGTTATTGTTGCCTTACATGGTGGTATGAAAGTGTTTGCGGCGAGTATTGTAACGGATGTAGGTATTCGTGTTGAAATGAATACCATCACGCATGAGGAAGTTTTAGAAGCAGCGAATGCGGCAGCTCCGAAATTATCAAAATTGGTGACTGGGTTGATTGAAGCGATTTAAGTAAAGTAATTATATTTCAAGTATGTAAAATGCCATGTTGATTGGATTCAGCATGGCATTTTGGGGTTTTGGAAAGCTATTACTTAAAACAAGTAATAATTCAACTGCTATTATTTACATTTTTCTAATTCTTTTTGAAATGCAGCGAAAAATGTCTTTTGATCTTCTTCACTGGTATATTTATCTTCAATTTCTTTTTGTAGCTCTTCTGCTCTTTTAGCAAACTCTTGACTTTCTTTCATAACGGACTCATCTCCGCTCATTACTTTTCCCATTAAATCCATAGCAGCACATTGCAATTCAGCCATTTCTTTAGCGTCATTTTCGATGGTATTAGCTCCTACTCCACCACAACTTGATAGTGCAAATGAAGCCATAACGATAGCTCCAATAAATGATAATTTTCTCATTTGGTCATTTCTTTAATTCCTACTCTTATGGTTTTTCAGATTCACCTTGTTTTTAAAATGGTTGCTAAACTCCATCTGATTGCATATGCAAATAAAATATCTTATTGGATTATAGTTATGCATATCAAACAAACATAATTTATTATTTTAAAAAACGAAAGTTTTGTTATGAAATTTAAATGATTAAATATATTTATATTTTTAGTATTTATATGTGAATTCTTAACTTTTAGTAGATTTGACACAACAGTACCGCTTTTAGACGCCCTTCAAGTCCGTTGTGAATTGCTTTCATTCTTTACTTTTAGTAGATTTGACACAACTATTTAATTGCGTGTATTCTCAAGTTGTCTGTAATGCAAAAAAAACTCAGCTTAAAATTAAATCAGTTTCCTAATTAGGAAACATTTATCTTTGTAAAAAGATTGGATTGGATGAGCAGGAAATTTAAGGTTGAGTTACTTGAAGAAGTAAACGAGTTTTTAGACGTACTGAACGAAAAAGCTCGTGATAAAAATCATTTATAATCTGCGAAAAGCATAGGTTGTTAATGATAATGAACTTTTCAAGAAACTGAACGATAACGTTTGGGAATTCCGAACTCTTCACAACAAAACCAAATATCGACTTTTCGCATTTTGGGACAAAACAGACAAAATCCAAACAGTTGTTATATCAACCCACGGAATCGAAAAGAAAACTGCAAAGACACCGAAAAAGGAAATTGAGAAGACCGAGCGGATAAAGAAACAATATTTTGAAGCTAAAAAATAAAATTATGAAAAATAACGGAATGAAAACTTATAGCTTGGACGAAGTGACCGACAAGTACATCGGAAAAGAAGGTACACCAAAAAGAGACGAGTTTGAGAACGAACTCCGACTTGACCTTATCGGACACGCAATCAAACAAGCGAGAAAGGAAAGGAATTTGACTCAAGCACAACTTGGGGAATTGGTAGGTGTTCAAAAAGCACAGATTTCGAAAATCGAAAACAATTTGACTGACGCCAGATTTGATACTATATTAAAGGTTTTTAAAGCATTAAACGCCAAGATTAATTTCAACGTAGAACTGCTAAATCAAAATTTGAACTTGACATAAATCGCAGAAGCACTACACAAGTATAAACGCAATAGCGGATAATGGCTTAATCCAAGAGTGGTTTTATAAATTATAAGATAGTTTTAATCGAAAAATCCAAGTTACAATCCCGCTACTGCGTTTACACCAAACGTTGTTAGCAGAAATTACTTAACACAAATACTTTTAAATAAACAATGCCAAATCTTACAAATGAAATTTTAGATTTTTTTCAATCGATACAACAAATGAATCAATTGAAAGTAAACATAATTCAAAGTCGTTTAGGCCTACTTGTTTATTCTGACATAACACAAAGCAGTTATATCTATACAGTATAAATTCAATATTCTGACAAGAACTGTAAATTTTAAACTGACAACCTACTTATGGACTTTGCTAAAAAAATTTATTCTTATTTACCACTAAAATGAAAGTTAAACTAATCAACGGACAGAAAGCAACACTATTTATTGACTATCAAGCAATTTAAAAAGATCCCGAACCAGAATACAATTCACAACATAAAGACGCTGAAATAAAAACAATTCAAATCCGAAGTTTTGATTGAGATTATATCGTTTAAAAATCCCCCCTACTCCGGAATCCCCACCACAAACTCAAACAAATCACTATCAAACAAGCCTAAGTCGGTTAACTTCAAGGATGGAATCACAGGTAAAGCCAAAAATGATAAAGTCATAAAAGGGGCAGTCAGTGAACTTTTCATTTCTCCAACCACTTTCTCTAAAGCAATAAATTTATCAGCTAAAGTTTCAATAGGTTCTATAGACATTAAGCCCGCAATATTTCAAGATCGTTGTGAATTGCTTTCATTCTTTACTTTTAGTAGATTTGCCACAACAAATATCCAAATCGGAACAATGTGAATGGTGTTGTGAATTGCTTTCATTCTTTACTTTTAGTAGATTTGCCACAACTTTTTGATTAATAAGTAACTAACTACTATTAGTTGTGAATTGCTTTCATTCTTTACTTTTAGTAGATTTGCCACAACGGGTTTGCTTAACACACTCATTCCACGTCTGTTGTGAATTGCTTTCATTCTTTACTTTTAGTAGATTTGCCACAACCGAACTTTTTTTCATTAACATGATGACAAAGTTGTGAATTGCTTTCATTCTTTACTTTTAGTAGATTTGCCACAACCCAACGGGGCTAATTCCGAACTAAACCGCCGTTGTGAATTGCTTTCATTCTTTACTTTTAGTAGATTTGCCACAACAAAAACCACTTCCAAAAGTGGTGATTCCTCGTTGTGAATTGCTTTCATTCTTTACTTTTAGTAGATTTGCCACAACGTTGGTATATGTAGATATGTGTACAATATAGTTGTGAATTGCTTTCATTCTTTACTTTTAGTAGATTTGCCACAACAAAGACATAAATATGCACGAATCAAACATAGTTGTGAATTGCTTTCATTCTTTACTTTTAGTAGATTTGCCACAACAAAGGTGTTTGCTGGTTTTATTGATGATTTGTTGTGAATTGCTTTCATTCTTTACTTTTAGTAGATTTGCCACAACTATTTCCAACTGCATACGACCCGATTATTGGTTGTGAATTGCTTTCATTCTTTACTTTTAGTAGATTTGCCACAACTCACGTCTATGCTTCAACCTAAAGTCCATGGTTGTGAATTGCTTTCATTCTTTACTTTTAGTAGATTTGCCACAACGAAGATAAAGATTAAGACTAAAGCGTTTATGTTGTGAATTGCTTTCATTCTTTACTTTTAGTAGATTTGCCACAACTTAATTGTTTATTACTTCATTATTATACCTGTTGTGAATTGCTTTCATTCTTTACTTTTAGTAGATTTGCCACAACGTGATTTCGGTTCTGATGACTTTAAGTTAAGGTTGTGAATTGCTTTCATTCTTTACTTTTAGTAGATTTGCCACAACTCATAATTTATTTATTTAGTTGCCATTATCGTTGTGAATTGCTTTCATTCTTTACTTTTAGTAGATTTGCCACAACTTAAAAATTCGTGTAAATCGTTTAATACCTGTTGTGAATTGCTTTCATTCTTTACTTTTAGTAGATTTGCCACAACTGAGCAAAATATTAGACAAAACTCAATACCGTTGTGAATTGCTTTCATTCTTTACTTTTAGTAGATTTGCCACAACTGCGTCTGTTATAAAGATACCCCTTTTTCTGTTGTGAATTGCTTTCATTCTTTACTTTTAGTAGATTTGCCACAACGAATTTGTTAAAAGACACGTCAAACATCGCGTTGTGAATTGCTTTCATTCTTTACTTTTAGTAGATTTGCCACAACTCACGACTGCTAAACAGGACGCAGAACAGTGTTGTGAATTGCTTTCATTCTTTACTTTTAGTAGATTTGCCACAACGCCACCTATTATTGGAGGATTGCGAGTTGTGTTGTGAATTGCTTTCATTCTTTACTTTTAGTAGATTTGCCACAACTTGTGTTAATAATTCGTACTGCATATAGCCGTTGTGAATTGCTTTCATTCTTTACTTTTAGTAGATTTGCCACAACATTTTTGATGTTTTTTGGCGACAATTAATGTTGTGAATTGCTTTCATTCTTTACTTTTAGTAGATTTGCCACAACGCAAGACTATTTTAGCCCAACCGCAAACGCGTTGTGAATTGCTTTCATTCTTTACTTTTAGTAGATTTGCCACAACTTCTTACAGAAAATGAGAATGAAAGGTGCGTTGTGAATTGCTTTCATTCTTTACTTTTAGTAGATTTGCCACAACAGATGTCACACCCTTTGCATTTCTTTTTTTGTTGTGAATTGCTTTCATTCTTTACTTTTAGTAGATTTGCCACAACGCAGATGTGTATTCAAGGTTTTAGAATCTGTTGTGAATTGCTTTCATTCTTTACTTTTAGTAGATTTGCCACAACTGCTATGGTGGAAACTTTGAATAACAGAATGTTGTGAATTGCTTTCATTCTTTACTTTTAGTAGATTTGCCACAACCGTGAATCTAATGCAGGTCCTACGTCTATTGTTGTGAATTGCTTTCATTCTTTACTTTTAGTAGATTTGCCACAACAAGACGCTGAACTGATTAAAAGCTTACTATGTTGTGAATTGCTTTCATTCTTTACTTTTAGTAGATTTGCCACAAC
>SMEQ01000030.1_pt1 | contig 74438 bp, 62 predicted proteins | sample 2456281 | NCBI WGS metagenome assembly SMEQ01 (sample SAMN10132596, study PRJNA489261) | soil metagenome | isolation source: day1 antibiotic-loamy sand soil ammended with raw manure from dairy cow... | place: USA | collected 2015-04-01
CATACGGTTGTAACGAATTAAGGCATCTTGAATGGTGTGCTGAAAAGCATGGCCCATGTGCAAAGAACCAGTGACGTTGGGTGGTGGAATCATGACGGAGTAGCCATCACCTGTTAAGCCGTCTTGGTAAGGGCGAAAATAGCCTTGGCTTTCCCATTCTTGGTAAAGGGCTTGTTCTATGGCACTTGGGTTGTAGGTTTTTTCCATGGATTACTCGTTACAAACTTAAAGTAAATTACTTCTTAAAGGGGATATATGCGTAAAAAAGACACTTACACATATGAAAAAATGAGGCTGATTATAGCGAAAAAATGAATGCAGGTCAGCGGTTAAGCATAATCTTTAATCGATCGCGTAAACGTTGAGCAATTTGCGGCAACATTTCGTCTACCAGCTCTTTGATCAAAGCATCTTTTTGTAAATTGCTAAGCCCACTGCCAATACCATTAAGGGTTTGACGGGCTTGTTCTTGTTTACGGTCCATAACACGTTGCATCGTACGATGTGCTTCTTCGGCACTTTCTTGTGCAGCTTTACGCTCTATATTTAAACGATCAATCATCGCCTTGGGTAAAAAAGGGTTTTCAGACTTGCTACTGGTAATAACAGAGGCTTGAAAGGGATCGTCTAAAATTGGAATGTTATCTTGATCTTCAAATAAGTTTTGCAGAGCCAGTAGCTCTTTCAATAAGGAATTTGTTGAGTCTTGGTGGTTGCTCATTAGCGAACTCTCATGTCATGAGTCTTAATGTTGTAGCCACGATCACTTAAAAAACGAAAGTGTTTGCGTGTGTGCTGCAGAACTTGATCGTGTTGTACCACAATACCAATATAGCGTTGAAAACGACTGTAAAATGGCGGGATTTCTTGACTAAGGTTGATCATAATATCATGGTGATGGCCCGGATCGTCTTGCCAGCTAATACTCACAGGGCAGTCTGCGGGTGCATCCGCTGCACCTAGAATTGTATGCGGCACAAAAGCATCTGGACGAAAATTCCAAATAAGAGCATCTAGTTTTTTGGCTTGTTGTTCGTTATCTGTATGCAGCAGGACACTATTATTGTTGGCCAAGGCTTTTTCCAATAAGCGACAAGCAAACTGCATTTGGTCTTGGGGTTCTTGCCCTGCTAATACATAAAAATCGGCCAGTGTCATTCATTGCTCCGTTCTTGCGGTTCTGCCATATGGGTAAACTGATGTAAGTTAATATCTACGGTAATTTCAAGCTCATTAAGTTGCTGTAACTTTTCTAATGCAGAAGACTGTACGCGCCACCAGTGAGGTGTCATCTGCAATAAATCAATAATTTGCTCAGCGCTGTTTAACGTAGTATTGAATTTTAGATTATGCTCAGCCTGTAAGTGGTAACCATGCTGTTGCATTGTATCATTTGGATTAAATATTTGGGATTTAACGTTTTCATAAACTAGCTGTCTTAACTCAATTAAATGATCAGCGCCAGTATTTATTAATATCACAGCAGCATTGGGCTTTAAAATTTTAGTTAAACCCTGTGGCATTAAGTTGGTAAACAAAGAAACAACCATATCTAACTGCTGGGGTAAAAATGGTGGTTGACCACCACTAGCAACAAGCCAATGAATATCTTTACTACGCTTAGCCGCACGACGCAAAGCATCTTTGGAAATATCGACGCCATAAAGCTGATGAGACACTTGGTAGTCTGTTAATACCTGCTGCAAACGTTGAGTGTAATATCCCTCACCACAACCAATATCGGCAATCTGCAAAGATCCACCTTTATTCAAAGCTATATCAGCAACCCATTGGTTAAGTAAATCAGAAATAGGTTGATACAGCTGGCTGTTTAACACGCGTTGACGGGCATCCACCATCTCTAAAGTATCGCCAGGTGCCTTTGATTTTTTGTGTTGAGCAACTAATAAGTTTAGATAACCTTGGCGAGCTTGGTCAAAGCTATGGCCAGTGGGGCATAGCCAGCGCTTTTCTTGTACAGCCAAAGATTGTCCGCAAACAGGGCAGGCAATTACGTGCGGAATTTGAATCATAAGAAATTTAGTAGAGTAAAAGCCGGCAATAATAACAGATAGAAGTTAGGTTGTGGCGAATAATGATTGCAGCAAGCCAAGTAGCTGGTTACCATTATTCACTTTATGCTGCCCTCTTGGGTAAGAACATTGATAAGTTACATAAGGTACTGTGTAGATGAGCCAACCAATGACTCTAGAAGAACTTAACCAAGTAATGGCTGAAGCCGATTTGTTAAAAACAGAGGCTGAAGTCGAAGCAGCTTATGACAAATTGGCCACAGAGATAACTGCAGAATTAAAAGAATCTATGCCTGTGGTATACAGCATAATGAATGGTGGCTTGGTTATGGCAGGGCGCTTATTAACTAAATTAAACTTTCCGCTTGAGCAGGGCTATATGCATGCTACCCGCTACCGTGGCGAGATTAAGGGCAGCGCCGACCTGCAATGGCAGGCCTTGCCTTCAGTGCCTATGCTAGGGCGTACTATTTTGATCATGGATGATATTTTTGATGAAGGTCACACCTTGGCAGAAGTTGTTAAAGCTTGCCAAGCTCAGGGTGCAGAAAAGATATACACGGCAGTGCTAATCAACAAGGACCATGACCGTAAAACTACTGAGTTAAAAATAGATTTTATTGGTATGGATGTTGTAGACCGTTTTATCTTTGGCTGTGGCATGGACTATCGCGGTTATTGGCGTAACACACCGGCTATTTATGCTGTAAAGGGTCTCTAAACTTACGAGATTAGAAGACTATCTCTTTAAGAACACTAGAAACATAAAAAAAGCGCCTTTAAGGCGCTTTTTTTATGTTTAGGTTAAATATTCATTTGTGCTAATTATGCTTCCGCTGTTTCTATTGGCAGAGGCTTAAGAACATACAATAAGTCACCTTGGTTTACTTGCTGGCCATCACTGTTCATAACACGAGTTACCTTGAACTTTTGCTTAACAGGGTATAGCTCAACACCACCGTGATTAAACTGCTTTAAGCTTAAAGGAGTGAACATCTTCATCGCTTCCATTAGGCATAAAGTTTGCTCAACACCGATAACATCACCTTCTTTAACGAAAGCTGGTTCAGTCGGCGCTGATGATCCATAAAATATGCTGGTGGAAGGCGATAACACTTTAAGCTCATCGGAACCTTCAATACGTAAAGCATCCGCGTCTACCGCATTAGCGTGTAAATCGGCTGCATCTTCAACTTCACGAATAAATTCGTCAGCATTAATACGCTCTAAAAAGTGCGGTAAGTAAGTGGTATCGTAAATACCTTTCTGAAAGATTTCGTCATCCAATACGCGTTTTAGTAAGGAGATGTTAGTGCACACACCTGTAATACGCACTTTTTCTAAGTAAGCACGCATCTTCTTAATAGTGTCAGCACGATCTTTACCATAACAAATGATTTGTACAATCAAGCTGTCATAGAAAGGCGATACCTGCTTACCAGGGGCAGCCATTGAAATAATTTCAAAATCTTCTTCCTGTGGTAAAACGCAATCGCGGATTAGTCCAGGGGTCGGGGTGAATTCAATGGTATCGCCTTTAAGTACGGCTTTTTCAGCGTTAACACGGACTTCAATAGCATAACCCTTCGGTTTTGCTTGAACGTCAGCAATACTCTTACCTTCAGCAATCAGGAACTGGTTGGAAACAATATCGACACCTGAAACCACTTCAGTTACAGGGTGTTCAACCTGCAAACGCGTATTCATTTCCATAAAGTAGATGCTGGTGTTGTCTAGATCGAAGATGAATTCAACCGTACCGGCACCCACGTAGTCAACGGCATCTGCTAATTTCTCAGCGTAATCGTAAACTGATTTTTCAAGATTCTTCGGCAGCATGGTAGAGCCTGATTCTTCAAAAATCTTCTGATTGTTACGCTGTACAGAGCAGTCACGTAAGCCAAGAATTTTGGTGTTACCGTGGCTATCACGTAGCACCTGAACTTCGATATGGCGCAATGAAGTAACGTATTTTTCAAGATAAACGTCACCATTACCAAAAGCAGATTTTGCTTCGGTTGATATCTGATGGAATAAGGCATGGATCTTGTCAGCCGATTCAACCACCTGAATACCTTTACCACCACCACCGTGTACGGCTTTTAAAAGCACAGGGTAACCAATATCTTCAGCTATTACTGCGGCGTTAGCGGAACTGGTTAAAACTCCGTGTGAGCCCGGCACAACCGGTACGTTAACACTCATAGCAGTGTTAATGGCGTTGGATTTATTACCCATGGTTTCCATGGAAGAAACCGGTGGACCAATAAAGTTAATATCATGGTTACCACATAAAGCAGCAAATTGACTGCTTTCAGATAAGAAACCAATACCAGGGTGCAAAGCAGTAATGTTTTCGTGGTGTGCTACACGTAATACCGATTTTGCATTCAAATAACTTTCGTCAGGGGTATTACCACCGATACAAACCACACGGTCATTTGGCCCAAGCATGTCTACAGGAACTGAATCCATATCAGGGTCTGAGGCCACTAATAGAACTGAAATATCGTTATCCTGTGCTTTACGGATTAGTTTAACTGCCGTACAGCCGCGTGCATGAATTAATACACGATCAATTTTGCCGTATATTTTTTGATCCGCAGAATGGCTGCCGGTGTCTGGCTCTAAGCGTTCCGCAGTAATATAACCTTGCAACACACGGTCTAAAACATCATGAACAGTGTAGCGTGCAACAGGGATGTCTGGGTCAATAGTACGCAGCTGTTCGTCTAGCTGCGGTAAGAATGGATGGCATACTAAACCGTCCATTGACTTAGGTGAAACAGATAAATAGTTGGAAAGTGTGCAGGTGCTAGGCAAATAACTCGGTACTACAATTTGACCGGCAAAGGGCATATTGGTACCAGAGAAATAATAAGTCTGCGCTAAGGGGTGAGTTACAAAGCTCGCTTGTGCACCACCAGTACAGTCACCGAAACCAAAGACTACTAAGGCTAAATCGTTATCACGTACGAAGCGGGTAATACGGTCATTAACTACAGCCATAGAGAATAGGGCAGCAGCGCCTTCTTTAGTTTGCATACCACCAGAGGATACAAAGCAAACGATAGGAATGCCTAACTTAGCGCACTTAACCATCAGCTTGCAGAACTTCTCTGCAGACGCCATATCAAAGGCACCCGCTTGGAAGTCTAAGTTAGAAATTAGCGCGCCGACACGCTGCTCTTGGTCGCCCACTTTAATGGTGCCTAAGCCTGTAATTACACCACATGGTGTAATGCCATTTTTAAGTGCATTTTCTATTGAGTTACGAAAGCCAGGAAAAGAGACCGGATCAGCAGACATTAGGCTGGAATTGATTTCTTTAAAATCGGAAAAGAAATGCGTAGTAATAGCCTTAGCTGAGGTTTTTTTCTGACGTTTGGCATCATCTAATACTTGTTGAATTAACAAGTCATGATAGGCCATGGTTAAACGGTTCCAGAAGTCTTTACGGCGTCCAATAGAGGCAGGATTGATTCGACCTGTATAGGCTTTACCGTCATTCTCAGCAGCATGGTATTCAGGCAATAGTTTTTCGAAAATAACGGTGATAACAACAAACAAAGTTTCTGACAGACGTGGAAATGCGAGTTTTTTCCACTCTTCAACTGATTTTAAGAATTCACCACGCTGGCTGCTTTCAATAAAGTAACTTAACCAGTGTGAAAACGATTCTTTTTCTTGAGCTGTATAGCTTCCGCCTTCGGTCGCCTCTGCTAATGATTTCTCTAATAGAACTTTTAACGAATCGTGTGACAGTGCACGCTTTTCGTTTGCTTCCTTAGCAACATTAACAAGGTTATGAATAAAGTTGTCATACAGCTGGCCAAATACCAGCATGTTTTGTGCTACTTGTGCAAAGTTATCGCGTAACTCGTCATGCAAAATGGCATCTAAAATTGTGATGTCTGGATGTGCAGGATTTTGTATATTGTTTTGTATGAACTGCACATGCGGAGCTAGGGCTTCTTCAACAATATGACGATTGGCTTCAATATTGCTGCATGCCGCGCTGTTACCAAGAATCAGCGTGTTTTCAGAGAGCTTTAAGTCTTTTCGAATGTCTTCAGGAATAACTTTTGCGTTTAAAACAATATTTAAGGCACTGGCTATAGATTGCTTTAATGCACCTTTTGATTTTTCTTTAGCTAAGCCTTGGGTTAATTCCTGACGCATTTCATGTGGCAGTTGCTTGCGGATATAAACCGCTAATGGACTTTTATTACTTTCAATAAAAGTAGCGACGGCTTTTGAATCTAAAATATCGTCAGAGCGTAATAAAAAACGACTTTGTTTGTAGTTTTCTAAATATTCTAATAAGCCTTGAAAGTTAACGCTGGCATCAGACTTCCAACGATTGAATAAATACAAACCTAATCCAAAACAAAGGTCTTGTTTAGCTTTAAGGTAGTTGTTTTTAGGCTCACCAAAGAACATTCGAGCGATAGCGCCACGCGTATCATCTCGATCTTCGTATTTATTCCAAAAAGACTTCCAGCTTTTATGCAAACCATCATCGTAGACAATTTTTTCAGGTGCTTGTAACCAATTCTGAAATTTACGCTTAATATCGCGTTCATTACGCTCTTGTAACTGTCCTTCTGGAATCTCTTTTTCGGCTAAACGGCCATAGTTTTCGATTGTGCTGGAGTGAATACGGCGGCGCAAAGATAGGTAGCGAGTATAGCGGTAGCTTAAACCGAAAATATTAATATGCTCAGTCGGGCTCTGAGCTAAAAAGAAGTTAGCATCTTTTTGCAGTTTATCTAGCTTTTCAGAAGGTGATAGAAAGCGATCAATACTGTGTTGGTAATGTTCCATTAAGCTTGGTGTTGAGCTTACAAACTCTTTGGCACTGTCTTCTATAGATTTGATACCAGTGGTGATTGCCAGTAACAAATTAGAACGTTTTTCGTCAGCGTCGGTCGGGCTGTAATCGATAACGCCATCAATAACACCAGAATCACGTAATTCAAATGCTGATACACCAACGTATTTCGCACATTCTTGCCATGAGAGGTTGTACTTGCGTGCAATGGACGCCAGGCCTTGTGGCTGAATGGTGTTGAAAATACCATCACGCACACTTAAAAGTATATTGGTTGTTGCCAGTGGTATAGCACCACCTGAATAACCAGCGCCCCAGATAATACCGATGGTAGGCATATCGTTATTAGCCATTTCGGTAATTAAATGAGAGATGCTGTGTGCTTGATTGCCAGTATTGGCAGCTTCGCTAGCGTCTGCACCGGGGGTGTCAATAAGTGTAATAATAGGCAAAGTATGGCGCGCAAATTTTCTGACGATCAGTGCAGCCATATTATGGTGCTGAGGTCCCCAAACACCGTTTGCATGTTCTCTGTTTTGGCAGATAAAGCCAACGCGGCGGATATGGCCGCCAAAGTCTAATTCTGCTTCGGCAGAATATAAAGGACCATCTTCCTGCTCGGTAATGATCTTTATAGCGAGTTGCTTAACAACTTCCTTAGTACTGGTGCGTGCAGAGTTCTCACTAGGCGCGACTACTTGTTCGATATAGCTGTCTATATTTAAACTGGTTAATTGTTCTAACTTAAGGTCGCATTTTTGTGGCGATACCAGTCCTTTAACCCTATGGTCAACGGCATTGTCTTCATATTCAGGGAATAAAGAAAAGTTTGCTGAAAGCTGTTCCGCAACTTGGAATAGCTTATCAACATAACGATCATTTTGTGGGGCTTGTACTTGTTTAGCTGTCATTTATCTAATCCGAATTCTGCGTTAAATAGCCCGGTCAAAAATTAACAAGTATGACCAAACTGAAAGCCTGTTTTATTAAAAAACAAGCCTATAAAAATCTTTATGATTAAATACTGCAAACTATCCAGTATTACAATGCCTGAAATATTAAAGCGGCATTGGTGCCACCGAATCCAAAGCTGTTTGACATAGCTGCTTTTAATTTGGTTGGCTGGTTTTTAGTGATGATAGGGAAAGCTTTTGCGCCTTCGTCTAGCTCAGTCACGTTGGCGCTGCCAACAATAAACTGGTGTTGCATCATTAATAAAGTGTAAATAGCTTCTTGAACACCAGCAGCTCCTAAAGAGTGGCCAGTTAAAGACTTAGTAGAACTAATGGCGGGTATTTTATCAGGGAAAGCTTGTTTGATAGCGTTAAGCTCGGTTATATCGCCTGCAGGGGTGCTGGTGCCATGAGTGTTAATGTAATCAAGCTCAGGGTTACCGGCCATTTCTAGTGCGTTGAGCATACAACGGGTTGCACCTTCACCAGAAGGGGAGACCATGTCTGCACCGTCTGAGGTTGCACCGTAGCCAGTTAATTCGGCATAAATTTTAGCACCACGGGCTTTCGCGTGTTCGTATTCTTCTAACACTAAAATGCCACCACCGCCGGCGATAACAAAACCATCACGGTTGGCATCGTAGGCGCGTGCCGCTGTTTCTGGTGCATCGTTGTATTTACTGGAAAGTGCACCCATAGCGTCAAATTGCATAGCAAATGACCAATGCTCTTCTTCGCCGCCACCGGCGAAAACAACGTCTTGCTTACCCCATTGGATTAATTCCATAGCGTTACCAATACAGTGAGCACTGGTCGCGCAGGCAGAAGAGATAGAGTAGTTAACACCTTTGATGGAAAAAGGTGTGGCTAAGTTGGCAGAAACACCACTGGCCATAGTACGAGTAACACGGTATGGGCCAATTTTACGTACGCCTTTGGTACGCACAATATCAACGGCTTCAATAAGGTCGCTAGAGGCAACACCACCAGAACCTGCAATTAGGCCTGTCTTAGGATTGCTAACTTGCTCAGGTGTTAAACCTGAGTCTTTAACTGCTTCTAACATAGAGAGGTACGCATAAGCGGAGCCTTCACCCATAAAGCGTTTTAGCTTACGATCAATTAGTTCTTCTAAATTGATCTCGGGTCTTCCGGATACATGACTACGTAAACCAAGGTCAGCGTATTCTTGTGAAAAGCGTATTCCTGAACGCTGTGCTTGTAAGGAAGCTAACACTTCTTCTTTGTTATTTCCTAAACAGCTAACGATGCCTAAACCAGTAACAACAACTCGACGCATAATGAATACTCTAAACCTATTGAAAGAATGAAATGGGACAATACTTAGTAATATACCCTTTATTTAGTTATCACTATATATTAGCTGGTATAAAGGTATAAAGAAAAATATTGTTGACTAATACTACAGAATACAAATAAAAGAGGGTACCCATGGCAAATGAGGCAAATATACGTTGGCAAAAAGCCAATTCATTGTTGTTGGAAAACGCACTTGATGTTGAAACCATGGCGGCCTGTCTGGGGCAAGACGAAAAGAAACTAAGACAGATGCTGGCTGAAAATCCCTCGCGTAATATTTCTGATGCATTAGCCGTACAAATTGAACAGACATTTTCCAAGCCGCTCGGTTGGCTAAGCCAGCCTGAAAACGGTGTAACTTCTTATGATTTATTTGGTTCTTAATAATATATGACTTCATTTAGTACTTGTATGACCGCAGGCAGCCATCAACAAACTTGGCAAAATATTCACAAAGAACAATGGCAGATGATTGTAGTCGGTGGTGGGATTACGGGCGCAGGTATTGCGCTAGAGGCTGCTAGGCAAGGATTAAAGGTGCTTCTTGTTGAGAGGCAAGACTATGCCTGGGGTACATCAAGTCGTTCCTCTAAAATGGTACACGGTGGCTTGCGTTACTTGGCTGCCGGTGACATAAAAACTACGCGTGACTCTGTTCATGAGCGTGAGAGGTTATTAAACGAAGCTCCAGGCTTAGTCGACTTAATGACTTATGCCATGCCACATTATAAAAAGCAGTTTCCAACCCCATTTATATTTAATGCATTACTATGGGTGTATGACTTGTTTGCAGGTAAAAAATACCGCAAGTTTATTAATCCCAAAGAATTTTTAGAGCGTTATCCCTTATTAAGGAAGGAAGGGTTTTTAGGTGCTACTTTGTTTGCCGATGCTGTCACAGAAGATTCACGCTTGGTGATGCGCGTGCTGCACGAGGCTGTTCGTGCCGGTGCTTGTTGTCTGAACTATGTGAGTGCAGACAAGGTACAAATAGAAAATAATAAAGTGATTGGTGTTTCGTTAAAGAACCAGTTAACTCAGGAAAGCTTTGATGTTTCTGCCGATGTTGTAGTGAATGCCACTGGAGTTTGGGTGGATGAATTACGTAACCAGTTGGTCAATGAAAACAAAATACGACCTTCACGTGGCAGCCATATTGTATTGCCTGCAGAGCGCTTGCCCGTAATCGACTCGTTAACCATATTGCACCCAGATGATAAGCGTCCTATATTTATTTACCCTTGGCTTGGTCGTACTGTGGTAGGAACCACCGATATAGATCAAGGAAAAATAGAGCAAGATGAAGCTGAAATTAGCAAAGTGGAGCTTAGCTATCTATTGAAGTTACTACAGCATTATTTTGCTGCCGCAGAGATTGTTAAAGAAGATATTATTGCCACATTTTCAGGCGTTAGACCATTAATTAATAGTGGTGCTTTATCGCCATCGAAAGAAAAAAGAAGCCACAGTGTTTGGGAAAACAAAGGCTTGGTTAGTGTTAGTGGTGGCAAATTAACCACATTCAGGTTAATTGCCCAAGATGCTCTAAAGGTTGCAGAGAAATACATAAATAATTTTCGCTTAAAAACATTTTCAGAGCATATCTTTCCACCAGTCAATCATGCCGACTATGAAGCTAATTCATTGACCGAGAGTACAGTTAAGCGTTTACGAGGTTTTTATGGATTTCAGTTTTCGTCTGTACTAGAAGTTATTCGAAACAGTGAAAAGCAAGAGATTGCCGAAATAGGGATGTTGTGGGGCGAATTACGTTGGATAGCTGCTAATGAGAGTATTCAACACTTAGATGATTTGCTGTTACGTCGCAGCCGACTTGGGTTGTTATTAGAGCAGGGTGGGCTTGAGTTCGAACAGCAAATTAAAGAATTGTGTGAGCAAGAATTAGGTTGGGATTTCGAACGTTGGCAAATTGAACTAAATCGATACAGAGGTATTTTGAATGCATTTTACAGGCAACCAAACGTTTAACTTTAGTTAATGCTTGTCAAAAGATTATGAGACTCTTGTAGGGCGTTTAGATAGAGTTTCTTTAATTCGATGTGTGAAATATCGAGACTCGCTAGGTAAGGCCAATCTATAGATTCCCATTGGCCTTTCTCCATGGCAATGGTGGTTTTCAACACCACACCATAGTCACCAGAGAAGCTAGTAAGTGCACTCGATAGGTATGCAGGTAAACTCAATTGTTTACACAGTTCAGCCATCGGTTTGTTTATAAAAGCGGGTAATAAGGAAAACAAACCTAAAGTGAAACCAGACTCAGGGTTAAGGCTGGGGAAGGACGCGCTTAATGTTTGGCATAAAATAGCCCGTATTACTGACTGTTCGCGTAATACGTCCGGCTTGTCTTGTAGTTTACCCAGTGCAATAACATTCGACCAAGAACGAATCTGGTTTAAACCGATCATCATAATAGCTTGCTGTATAGAAGACACTTCGCGGGGCATACCAAAGGCAGCCGAATTAACAATTTTTAATATTTTGTAACTAAAAAGCGGCTCTGTTTTAAGAACCTTAGCAATGTCTTCTATGGAGGCATCATCGTTATTGAGGATGTGTAGCAGCCTTAAAACGGATATATGGTTGTCCGGTAAGCGCTCACCATAGATATTAGTCGGTTTGCTGAAAAAATAGCCTTGGAATAATGTACAGCCGGCACTTTTACAGATCTCAAACTCTTCAACTGTCTCCACTTTTTCTGCCAGCCAAACAACATCATATTGTTTATAACGCGTAATTATCTCGGCTACTTTGTCTAAGCAATTAAGCAGGCGTAGGTCGATTTTAATAATATGTGTATAAGGAAAAAATAACTCAATGGCTTCATCGCCAAGAAAGTCATCCAAAGCAATGGTATATCCAAGCTGATGTAGTCTCTTAAGTGCTTCGACATTTTCTGGTGTGGGTTCAATACATTCTAAGATTTCAACAACAACCAGTTTAACAGGTAGTGGTGGTGGGTTATTAAGCCAATACTCGGTATAGTTTATATGTGCAGGCAATCCGCCTGTCACTTGTTCGATCCCCAGTTCATTAAAGGTGCTAATGAGAACTTCACTGGTAGCTTCATTGCCAAATTCAGTTTGCCACTCAATAGTATCTTCAGGCACGGGGCGGCAAAGAAGCTCATAGCCAATCACTTTTAGCTGACTGTCTAATATGGGTTGCCTTGCCAGCAACGGCAATTCCTGTAATAACGCTTGGGGTTTGGATTTCATTCAAATTACTGTATTTAGACAACACCCTATAATCTTAGACTGTTATTCGGAAAAAATATATTTAATGGCTACACTTTAGCTAATAGATAAAAGTAGGAGCGTATTATGAGCAGTATTTTGAGTAGCGTAGATGCAAGAACAAAACTGGTTGGCGAAAACCGCCTTGAGCTACTCCTGTTTAATCTTGGTGGAACTCAGCAGTTTGCAATTAACGTTTTTAAGGTTCAGGAAGTAATGCGTTTGCCTAGGCTGACACTTATTCCCGATCGACACCCTGTAGTTCGAGGTGTAACCCATTTGCGCGGGCAAACGGTTCCTGTGGTTGATTTGCGACATGCTATTCAAATGGGGCCGCTAAAACCAAGTGAAGGCGACGCAACCATAATAGTTACAGAGTACAACTTAACAGTGCAGGCCTTTTTAGTAGGTGGTGTGGACCGAATTGTTAATATGAACTGGAATGAAATATTACCACCACCGGGCGGCGCAGGGCGTCAGCATTACTTAACTGCAATTACCCGCGTGGATGATCGCATTGTTGAAATTATTGATGTTGAAAAAGTGTTGGCAGAAATATCTCCTTATCAGGCTCAGCTTTCCGAAGATGCTTACGATCATGAGTTATTAAACAAAGTAGCCGGTAAGGATATTTTAATTGTTGATGACTCTCAGGTAGCAATCCAACAAATGCGGCAAGTACTATCACCAATGGGGATGAATATAATACAGGCTAATAACGGTTTAGAGGCTTATCAACTTTTGAATCATTGGAAGGCAGAGGGTAAGGATTTTGATAAAGAATTGATAATGGTTATTACAGATGCCGAAATGCCAGAAATGGATGGCTACATGCTCACTACTGAAATTCGTAAAGACCCAACTTTAAAACATTTAACGGTTGTGCTGCATACATCTTTATCAGGCAGTTTTAATAAAGCGATGGTTGAAAAAGTGGGTTGTGATGCTTTTCTCTCTAAGTTTGCCCCAGAAGCGTTTGCCTTCGAAGTGCAAAACTTAATTCGTAAAAAGTTTGGATTACCTTTGGTTGAAAAGGGGGAGGCGTTGCAATAAAAATGGTGTGTCTAGTTTTCCGTTACCTTGCTAGCCACCGGATACGTCTGCGTTGGCAAAGCATAGGTTTCGCTCGCTGCAGGCATGATTGATTGTTAGCTAGAAAATCAGAGGTGGTATTGTGACCTACCACTAATGATTTGGCAGGCAGAAAGCCTAACGCTCTTTGGTCAATTAAGAGCGTAAAATGTAATCTTTCTTCATTGGTTATTCGCCATATATGAAAAAGCCGCTAATAAAAGCGGCTTTTTTGGTACAGCAAAATGCATCAGTAAGACAATAACTCAGGACTTAACCCGGGTAGTCGCGCTTAGGATGGCCTGTGTATAGCTGGCGTGGACGACCAATGCGGTATTCGCTGCTGATCATTTCATTCCAGTGCGCAATCCAACCGGCGGTACGGCCAGTAGCAAATAGCACAGTAAACATGTTGGTAGGAATGCCAATGGCTTTCATAATGATGCCAGAGTAGAAGTCTACGTTTGGATATAAGCCGCGTTTAACGAAGTATTCGTCTTCGGTCGCTATTTTTTCTAACTTCATAGCAATTTTTAACAAAGGATCGTTTTCCATACCCAGCTCAGCTAAAACTTCATCACAAGTTTGCTTCATAACTTTGGCGCGTGGATCAAAATTTTTGTATACACGGTGACCAAAGCCCATTAAGCGGAATGGATCGTTTTTATCTTTTGCTCTTTCAATGAAAGCGTCGATATTAGATTCATCACCAATCTCAGTCAGCATCTTAAGTACAGCTTCATTGGCGCCACCGTGTGCAGGCCCCCAAAGAGCAGCAATACCAGAAGCTATACAAGCAAATGGGTTAGCACCGGTTGAGCCAGCTAAACGCACTGTCGAAGTAGAGGCGTTCTGTTCGTGATCTGCGTGAAGCATAAAAATACGATCCATTGCGCGAGCAATTTTAGGGTTAATCGCTTTTTCTTCAGCAGGGGTATTGAACATCATGTGCAAAAAGTTTTCTGCATAGGAAAGGTCGTTACGTGGGTACATAAACGGCTGACCTATAGAGTACTTATAAACCATGGCCGCAATAGTAGGGATTTTAGCAATCAAACGATTGGCCGAAATTTGACGGTGTTCTGGGTTGCGAATATCTAAGTTGTCATGGAAGAAAGCAGAAAGCGCGCCAACCACACCAATCATGATGGACATAGGGTGTGCGTCACGACGGAAACCGTTGAAAAAGTTACGTAGTTGGTCGTGAACCATAGTGTGATGAGTGATGTTGTGTACGTATTCCTCTTTTTGCTCAGGTGTGGGTAGCTCACCATGGAATAGTAGGTAACATAACTCTAAATAATCAGAACTTTCTGCTAATTGTTCAATCGGATAGCCACGATGTAATAAAATCCCTTTGGCGCCATCAATAAAAGTAATCTTAGATTCGGTGGCGGCTGTAGACATAAAGCCAGGGTCGTAAGTAAATAAACCCTTACTGGTAAGGCTGCGAACATCTACAACGTCTGGGCCTAAAGTGCCTTCGTAGACTGGTAATTCAAACTGTTCATCTACGCCATCAATCTTTAGATATGCTTTCTTATCAGCCATAGGTAGGCCTCCTGCTATTTAAAATTTAACCTTTTTCAAGGCGTACCACGAAATAAAGGGCACAACTATAAGTATCGATGCTGGTTTGTCAATTCCCCAGCAGAGGTGTAATACTAATTTAGGCGAGGGATTATACTCGTTCGGATGATATTCGTCTCGTTTGTTTTTTTTAGGCTTTAGTCTAGCAAGATAAAGCCGTAAGAGGTTTGTAAAACTGATGACTGATGACTATAATTCACGCACCTGAAATGCCGTAGCGCATTTTGAAGTGAGGTAATTTTCTAATACTAGGCTTATTCCTTATGGATACATAAGGTTATATAGCCATAAAAATGAGAGTGTAAGAGCCGTGAATAGTAAAAGACCTATCAATTTAGATCTGCTTGCCTTTCAGTTCCCACTTGCTGCAAAAGCATCTGTAATTCACCGTACTACTGGGATAATGTTATTTGTTGCCACTGCCTTGGCGTTGTGGGCATTGGCTATATCCTTGGAGTCAGAGCAGTCTTTCGCTGAGCTGAAAATGGTGTTTGCTGATAATGGTTTTGTTAAGTTTATAACTTGGGGCTGTTTGTCAGCATTGAGTTATCACTTTGTAGCAGGTATCCGTCATCTACTTATGGATGTTGGCGTTGCTGATGGTATGGACAGTGGACGTAACACTGCCGTTGTCGTATTAATTCTTAGTGCAATCTTAGTTGTTCTAGCAGGGGTGTGGGTATGGTAGCCAGTGTGACAAACTACGGACGTAGTGGGGTTCATGACCACCTAATTCAACGTCTTAGCGCAATTCTTATAGCCGCTTACACTCTGTTTTTATTTGGTTTTGTAGTGCTAAATCCAGATTTGCAATATCAGCAGTGGCATGATCTTTTTGCTTCCACCTGGGTGAAAGTATTTAGTTTGGCTTCTTTGATTTCTATATGTGCTCACGCCTGGGTTGGTTTGTGGACAGTGGCGACCGACTATATGAAAGGGGCTGTTTTGCGTTTGTCCTTTTTAATATTTTTAGGTGCTGCGTTGTTTACTTACATGATTTGGGGCATTCAGATTCTTTGGAGTGTATAAACTATGAACAAAATTAGAACAATGTCCTTTGATGCTATCGTTATCGGTGGTGGTGGTGCAGGTATGCGTGCCGCACTGCAGTTAACTGAAGCTGGCATTAATGCTGCCTGTGTTACTAAAGTATTCCCAACGCGTTCGCACACAGTATCTGCTCAAGGTGGTATTACTTGTGCAATCGCTTCTGCGGACCCTAATGACGATTGGCGCTGGCACATGTATGACACCGTTAAAGGTTCAGACTTTATTGGTGACCAAGATGCCATCGAATATATGTGTACCGTTGGTCCGCAAGCCGTATTCGAATTAGAACACATGGGTTTACCTTTCTCTCGTACTGAGGAAGGTCGTATTTATCAACGTCCATTTGGCGGCCAGTCTAAAGGACCAGATAACCCTAACGTACAAGCCGCGCGTACTTGTGCTGCTGCTGACCGTACAGGTCATGCTTTGTTGCACACTTTGTACCAAGGTAACTTGAAAGGCGGCACTACCTTCTTAAACGAATGGTATGCAGTTGATCTGGTAAAAAATGCTGACGGTCAGATTGCCGGCGTTGTTGCTTTAAATATTGAAACCGGTGAGCCTGTTTACCTAAAAGCTAAGGCTACCGTTTTAGCTACTGGTGGTGCTGGTCGTATTTATCAGTCCACAACCAACGCTTTAATCAACACCGGTGACGGTATTGGTATGGCAACTCGTGCAGGTATTAACTTGCAGGATATGGAAATGTGGCAGTTCCACCCAACCGGTATTGCTGGTGCGGGTGTGTTGGTAACAGAAGGCTGTCGTGGTGAAGGTGGTTATTTAATTAACTCCGAGGGCGAGCGCTTTATGGAGCGTTATGCTCCAAACGCAAAAGACTTGGCTAGCCGTGACGTAGTAGCACGTTCCATGGTTCTAGAAATTCTAGATGGTCGTGGCGTTGGTCCAAACAAAGATCACGTATTATTGAAATTAGACCATTTAGGCGAAGAGACCTTACATTCGCGCCTACCGGGTATTTGTGAGCTATCCAAAACATTTGCTCATGTTGATCCTGTAAAAGAACCTATTCCTGTAGTGCCAACTTGTCACTATATGATGGGTGGCTTACCAACTAATATTGGTGGGCAAGTGCTAGAGCAAGACGAAAACGGCAAAGATGTAATTCTTGAAGGTCTGTACGCTGCCGGTGAAGTTGCTTGCGTATCTGTTCATGGTGCAAACCGCTTAGGTGGTAACTCACTGTTAGACTTAGTTGTATTTGGTCGCTCAGTTGGTCTTCAAATTGAAAAAACCTTCAGAGAAGGTTACACGATGCTTGATGCTACCTCTGAAGAAATAGAACGTGCAATGGCTCGTCTTAATCGCCTAAATAACTCTACTTCTGGTGAAACAGTGCCGGCAGTACGTGCAGACCTACAAAAAATCATGCAACTGTATTTCGGTGTATTCCGTGACGGCGAAGCGATGGCAAAGGGTTTGGCTATGTTAGAAGAAGTTGGTCAGCGCCTGAAAAACGTACACCTACAAGACAAGAGCAACGCCTTTAATACTAACCGTATTGAAGCATTAGAGCTTGAGAACTTGTTTGAAGTTGCATACGCCACTGCCGTTGTTGCGATCGAACGTAAAGAGTCTCGCGGTGCGCATGCTCGCAACGACTTTACTGAGCGCGACGACGTAAACTGGTTGTGTCACTCCTTGTACTTCCCTACTACTAAGAAAGTAGGCAAGCGTGCGGTGAACTTTTCACCTAAGACTGTACCAACACTTGAGCCTATCAAGCGTACTTATTAATCCGGGAGTAGAACTATGCTAGTAAGTATCTATCGTTATAATCCGGAGAAAGACCAAGCTCCATACATGCAAGATTACAACATCACTATTCCTGATAATAAGGATGTGATGGTGCTTGATGTGTTACAACTAATTAAAGAGCAAGATCCGACTCTGGCTTTCCGCCGCGCCTGCCGTGAAGGTGTTTGTGGTTCAGACGGCATGAACATAAATGGTTGGAACTATTTAGGTTGTGTGACGCCTATATCTACACCAACAAAAGGTAAAATGGATAAGCTTGTTATTCGTCCATTGCCTGGGATGCCAGTAGTTCGTGACTTAGTAGTTGATTTAACTCAATTCTATAAACAGTATGAGAAAATCAAGCCTTATCTAATTAACGACGAACCAGCACCAGCTATTGAGCGCCTACAAACTCCAGAAGAACGTGCTAAGTTAGACGGCCTGTACGAGTGTATTCTTTGTGCATGTTGTTCAAGCGCATGTCCTTCGTTCTGGTGGAACCCCGATAAGTTTATTGGCCCATCAGGTTTGTTGCAGGCATATCGCTTTTTAGCTGACAGTCGTGATACCGCAACTGCAGAGCGTTTAGCGGATTTAAGTGATCCGTTTAGTGTGTTCCGCTGCCGCGGTATTATGAACTGTGTAAATATGTGTCCAAAAGGATTAAATCCGACCCGTGCGATCGGACATATCCGTAATATGCTATTATCGCAGCAGGTGTAATTTTACAATTCACTGTTCTGATGTCGGCATTAGACGTTAGTGGGCTAGACATATAGTCTACTAACGTTGAAGATATTCAAGAATAACGCCCACAAAGCGTTATTCTTGACTAAGCTATTTTAAGATGGGGGAGCGGGTGATACTCGTTTCACTGCAGAGGTTAAACAACTTAAAAGGTTGGCCCTCGAGCTCGAGCAATCGAGAATCGGAGCACGCACTCTGAGAGTGAAGTCCCTTGTTAATGTACTTTAAACAGGGTGGTCGTACATGCACGAGCAGACAATGGAGCAACTCCGCAAAACTTCGCAGTTAGCGGGTGGAAATGTTGCTTATATCGAGGAGCTCTTTGAAGCCTACCTTAGAGATCCTAATGAAGTTTCAGAAGAATGGCGCAATTATTTTAATCAATTACCACGAGTAGATGAAAACACATCTGTTGATGTGCCACATGCTCCCGTGAGAGAGCAGTTTCTTTTACTTTCTAAAAATAAGCACCGTGCAACACCGGTAGCTACATCCTCAGTTTCCTCAGATCATGCCCGTAAACAAGTTAAAGTGTTGCAGTTAATTAACACTTATCGCGGCCGTGGTCATCAGCACGCAAAGTTAGACCCACTAGGGATAATGGAACGTGAACAAGTACCCGATTTAGACTTAGCGTATTACGGGTTGTCCCGCGCCGATCTAGACAGCGTTTTTCAAACCGGCACCTTATTTATAGGTCAAGAAGAAGCGACTTTAAACGAGATCGTGCAGGCTCTAGAAACCACCTATTGCGGTACAATTGGTGCAGAGTATATGCACATTGTAAACACTGTAGAGCAACGTTGGTTTCAACAACGCTTAGAAAGCGTTCGTGCTAAGCCGCGCTATGGTGATGAAGTTAGGTTGCATTTGCTTGAGCGTCTTGTTGCCGCTGAAGGTTTAGAGAAATACCTAGGCTCGCGTTACCCAGGTGTTAAGCGCTTTGGGCTGGAAGGTGGCGAAAGCTTAATTCCATTGATGGATGAGCTTATCCAGCGCAGCGGTACCTATGGCATTAAAGAAATAGTTATAGGCATGGCGCACCGTGGCCGTTTAAACACATTAATCAATACGCTTGGTAAGAAAACCTCGGATTTGTTTGATGAATTTGATGGCAAGGCACGTTATCAGTCGCATGGCGACGTTAAGTATCACCAAGGCTTTTCCTCCAATGTCATGACATTAGGTGGTGAGGTGCATTTAGCATTAGCATTTAACCCATCACATTTAGAAATTGTTTCGCCTGTGGTTCAAGGTTCAGTTCGTGCTCGCCAAGATCGTCGTAAAGACAAAAACGGAGATCAAGTACTTCCCGTTATCATGCACGGTGACTCTGCTTTTGCAGGTCAAGGTGTAGTGATGGAAACCTTCCAAATGTCACAGAATCGCGGTTTTAAAACCGGTGGTACTGTACACATTGTTATTAATAACCAGGTTGGCTTTACTACTCACAAACGTGAAGATGTGCGTTCTACGGAATACAGCACAGACGTTGCAAAAATGATTGAAGCTCCTGTACTGCATGTGAACGCAGATGACCCAGAAGCTGTACTTTTTGTTACTCAGCTAGCTGTTGATTATCGTAATGAATTCCGCAAAGACGTGGTTATTGATTTAACCTGTTATCGCCGTCGTGGTCATAACGAAGCTGATGAGCCATCTGGAACTCAGCCTCTAATGTACAACGTAATAAAATCTCATAAAACGACGCGAGAGCTTTACGCTAATAATCTGATAGAAGAAGGCATAATTACTGCCGAAGAGTTAAAAAAACTAGACGAGGATTATCGTCAAGAGCTTGATGAAGGTCTGCATGTTGCTAAAAGTTTAGTACAAGAACCTAACCACGAGCTGTTCGTTAACTGGACACCTTATTTAGGCAAAACCTGGACCAGCAAAGCGGATACCAGTTTTGAGTTAAAACGCTTACAAGAGTTAGCCAACAAATTATTGGAAGCGCCTGAAGGGTTTCCAATACAACGTCAAGTCGGCAAAATATTAGAAGACCGTGGCAAAATGGCTGCCGGTGCTTTATCTATTAACTGGGGTTTCGCTGAAACCATGGCGTATGCCACCTTGCTGGATCAAGGCTATGAGGTAAGACTTACCGGACAAGACGTTGGTCGTGGTACTTTCTCACACCGACACGCGGTTTTGCATAATCAAAAAGACGGTTCAGCGTTCATTCCGCTGGCGAATTTTAAAGAAGGTCAGCCACGCTTTAGTATCTATGACTCATTACTGTCAGAAGCGGCGGTATTGGCTTTTGAATACGGCTATGCAACCACGACTCCTAATGCCTTAGTTATTTGGGAAGCGCAGTTTGGTGACTTTGCTAACAGTGCACAGGTGGTGTTTGACCAGTTTATTTCGTCCGGTGAGCATAAGTGGGATCGATTATGTGGTCTAGTGATGTTGTTGCCGCATGGTTATGAAGGACAAGGCCCAGAGCATTCTTCAGCACGTTTAGAGCGTTATTTGCAACTCTGTGCAGAGCATAACGTTCAAATCTGCGTACCATCGACACCCTCTCAGGTGTACCACATGTTACGTCGCCAAATGATTCGTCCACTGCGTAAGCCTCTAGTAGTGATGTCACCTAAAAGCTTGTTACGTCATAAGTTGGCGGTAAGCTCTTTAGAAGACTTAGCAGAAGGGCGTTTCTACACAGTATTAGACGAAATAGATGAGTTAGCTGCTAACAAAGTTAACCGTGTTCTTATGTGCTCTGGCAAGGTTTATTACGACTTATTAGAACGTCGTCGTTCAGAAGAAATTGACGATATCGCTATAATTCGTATTGAACAATTATATCCATTCCCGTCAGAACGTTTATCTAAAATATTAGCTAAATATAAGAACGTTAAAGAGATTTACTGGGCGCAAGAAGAACCAATGAACATGGGTGCTTGGTATAGTAGTCAGCATCATATGCGTCGTGTAATTCAAGAGCTTTTCCCTAAACTGCACTTAGAATATGCCGGTCGTTCTGCATCAGCTTCACCTGCTGCAGGCTATATGGCACTTCATCTTACTCAACAAGAAAAATTGATTTGTGATGCGCTGGGCTTAGAGAACCAGACCTCTACAGGAAATAAATAAGGAATACACATGACTATAGAAATTAAAGCTCCAACCTTTCCTGAGTCTGTTGCAGACGGCACCGTAGCGACTTGGTATAAAAAGCCGGGTGATCCTGTCGAGCGTGACGAGCTAATTGTCGATGTTGAAACAGATAAAGTGGTACTGGAAATCGTTGCTCCAGCGGACGGTACAATTAAATCTATCTCTAAGGGTGAAGGTGAAGTTGTACTCAGTGAAGAAGTATTAGGTATTTTTGAAGCGGGCGAGATAGCTGCCGCACCTGCAGCAGAAACTGTCGCACCTGCAACACCTGCTACCAGCGAAGCTACTGATAGCTCATCTGAGCTACTTGCTAACCCAGCGGCGCGTAAATTAGCCGAAGAAAAGAACATTGCGTTAAGTGCAGTAACCGCCAGCGGTAAAGATGGTCGTGTTACTAAAGAAGATGTATTGAATCATTTAAAAAATGCACCTAAAACAGCCCCTGCACCAGTGGCTACACCTGCACCAGCAGCGTCAATAGTACCTGTACAGCAAGCGGGTGAGCGCATTGAAAAGCGTGTTCCTATGACGCGTTTGCGTGCCACTATTGCTAAGCGTCTTGTTTCTGCCCAGCAGAACGCAGCCATGCTCACCACTTATAACGAAGTGAACATGAAGCCTGTTATGGACTTACGTAAGCAATATAAAGACCAGTTTGAAAAATCACACGGTGTGAAACTTGGTTTTATGTCCTTCTTTATTAAAGCAGCGACAGAAGCCCTAAAACGTTTCCCAGCGGTAAACGCCTCCATTGATGGCACCGATATGGTCTATCACGCTTACCAAGATGTGGGTGTTGCTGTGTCCACTGAGCGTGGCCTAGTGGTACCAATCTTACGTGATACCGACAACATGGGCTTAGCCGAAATAGAAAGCACTATCAGTGAATTCGCTGGTCGTGCGCGTGACGGTAAACTAGGTATTGAAGACATGCAAGGTGGTACATTCACCATCACTAACGGTGGTGTTTTTGGTTCACTAATGTCAACGCCTATTCTAAACCCGCCACAGACTGCAATCTTAGGTATGCACAAAATCCAAGATCGTCCGATGGCAATTAATGGCGAAGTGGTTATTTTACCGATGATGTATTTGGCGCTGTCTTATGACCACCGCATGATCGATGGTAAAGAAGCAGTGCAATTCTTAGTAACCATTAAAGAGTTACTAGAAGATCCAGCACGTATTTTATTGGATATCTAATCCACCAGTTATAAGGAAGGAAAGATGAGTAAAAAATTTGATGTGGTGGTTGTTGGTGGCGGTCCGGGTGGTTATGTTGCAGCTATTCGCTGTGCTCAGCTTGGTTTGAAAACAGCGTGTATTGATAAATGGCTTAATGCTGAAGGCAAAGCTGTTTTTGGTGGTACATGCTTAAACGTCGGCTGTATTCCTTCAAAAGCACTGCTAGATAGCTCGCACAAGTACACACAAGCGCAAGAACAGTTAGAAGTGCATGGCATCACTGTTGGCAAAGTTAAAATGGACGTTGGCGCAATGCTCGGACGCAAAGATCAAATTATCAAAAATTTGACTATGGGTGTTGCCAGTTTATTTAAAGCTAATGGTGTTACTGCTCTTGGCGGTACAGGTAAAGTCTTAGCAGGTAAGAAAGTAGAATTTACCGCTCATGGTGCAGCTGCTGAAGTTATTGAAGCTGATCATATTATTATTGCCACTGGCTCTGTTCCTGTAGGAATTCCACCAGCACCGCTGACTGAAGATATTATTGTAGACTCTACTGGCGCATTAGAGTTTAGCTCAGTGCCTAAGCGTTTAGGTGTTATTGGAGCCGGTGTTATCGGTTTAGAGTTAGGCAGTGTTTGGGGACGATTAGGTGCAGAAGTTGTTGTGTTAGAAGCACAAGACAAGTTTCTTCATTTGATTGATCAGACAGTTGCTAGAGAAGCTCAAAAGCTGTTTAAGAAACAAGGTATGGATTTGCGTCTAGGCGCACGTGTTACTGCAACCGATATCAAAGGTAAAAAAGTAACCGTGACTTACCAAGACAGTGAAGGCGAAAAACAAGAAGTATTCGATAAGCTTATTGTTGCCGTTGGCCGTCGTCCATATACCGAAGGTTTATTAGCTGGCGACAGTGGTGTGAACTTAGATGAACGTGGGTTTATCCATGTGAACGAAATCTGTAGCACCGATGCACCCGGTGTTTGGGCCGTAGGTGACGTAGTTCGTGGACCAATGCTGGCTCATAAGGCGTCAGAAGAAGGTGTTATGGTTGCTGAGCGTATTGCCGGTAACAAAGCACAAGTAAATTATGACGTTATACCTTCTGTTATCTATACCCATCCAGAAATTGCTAGTGTGGGTAAATCAGAAGACCAGCTAAAAGCGGCGGGTGAAAAGTACAATGTTGGTATGTTCCCGTTCCTTGCTAACGGACGTGCCATGGCTGCAAATGAAACCGATGGTTTTGTAAAAATTATTGCTGATGCAGAAACTGACCGTATTTTGGGTGCCACTATTATTGGTCCAAGTGCAGGCGATCTGTGCCAGCAAATAGTAATTGCGATGGAGTTCAGCTCCAGTGCTGAAGACCTAGGCATGATGGTGTTCTCACACCCTACCTTGTCTGAAGTTGTGCATGAAGCTGCGTTATCAGTCAATAATAACGCTATTCATAAAGCAAATCGTAAAACTAATAGAAATTAGGTTTAAGGGTCTGCTAAAAACGGACCCTCATTTATGTCAGAGGCCGACACAATCGGCTGAAGACTCAACAAGTATGTTGGGAAAACCAACGCATTGAAACAGGATAAAAGCGATGAACCTACACGAATATCAGGGTAAACAGCTTTTTGCTCAATATTCAAAAGGTATTGCGGCGTTAACTGCAGAAGAAGCGGTTGCAGCAGCAGACACCATTGGTGGTGATCGTTGGGTAGTTAAAGCGCAAGTACATGCCGGCGGCCGTGGTAAAGCAGGTGGCGTAAAGCTGGTTTCTTCTAAAGATGAAATCAAAGCATTCGCCGAAAAATGGTTAGGCAAGAACTTGGTTACCTATCAGACAGACGAAAAAGGTCAGCCTGTTAGTCGCATTTTAGTTGAAAGCCTTACCGACATTGATAAAGAGCTATATTTAGGCGCTGTTATTGACCGCTCATCACGTCGTGTTGTGTTTATGGCTTCCACCGAAGGTGGCGTAGAGATTGAAACCGTTGCGGAAGAAACGCCAGAAAAAATTCTAAAGGCAACCATTGATCCTCTAGTCGGTGCACAGCCGTACCAGGGTCGTGAAATGGCATTTAAACTAGGATTAAAAGGTGATCAAGTAAAACAGTTCACTAATATTTTCCTAGGACTATCTAAACTGTTTCACGAAAAAGATTTAGATTTATTGGAAGTTAACCCACTGGTTATTACCCCAGAAGGTAACTTGCACTGTTTAGACGCTAAGTTGAGCATTGATAGTAACGCTCTGTACCGTCACAAAGATCTTCAAGCAATGCGTGACCCTTCTCAGGAAGACCCGCGCGAAGCGCACGCCGCAGAATGGGACTTAAACTACGTAGCATTAGATGGCAACATCGGCTGCATGGTTAACGGTGCTGGCTTGGCTATGGGTACCATGGATATTGTCAAGTTGCATGGTGGTTCACCTGCAAACTTCTTAGACGTGGGCGGTGGTGCTACCAAAGAGCGCGTAGTAGAAGCATTCAAAATTATTCTTTCAGATGACGCTGTTAAAGCCGTATTTATTAATATTTTCGGCGGTATCGTACGTTGCGATATGATTGCTGAAGGTGTTATTGGTGCCGTTAAAGAAGTGGGTGTTAAAGTACCTGTGGTTGTTCGTTTACAGGGCAATAACGCAGAAGCCGGCGACAAGCTTTTATCTGAAAGTGGCTTAAACATCATCGCTGATACCGATTTGGCCAGCGCTGCCAAGAAAGTTGTCGCAGCAGCAGCAGCTAAATAAGGGGTTATCATGAGTATTTTAATTAATAAAGACACCAAAGTTATTTGTCAGGGCTTTACCGGTGCACAAGGCACTTTCCATTCTGAGCAAGCCATTGCTTACGGTACAAAAATGGTTGGTGGTGTAACTCCTGGTAAGGGCGGCACTACACACTTAGGCTTACCTGTATTCAACACAGTTAAAGAAGCAGTAGAATCAACAGGTGCAGAAGCATCCGTTATTTATGTGCCTGCAGCTTTCTGTAAAGACTCTATTTTAGAAGCTGCTAACGGTGGCATTAAGCTTATCGTTTGTATTACTGAAGGTATTCCAACCTTAGATATGTTGGAAGCTAAAGTGAAATGTGATGAGTTAGGCGTACGCTTAATTGGTCCTAACTGTCCAGGCATAATAACTCCAGGCGAATGTAAAATTGGTATTATGCCAGGTCATATTCATTTGCCAGGTAAAGTAGGTATTGTATCGCGTTCAGGTACTTTGACTTATGAAGCCGTAAAGCAAACAACCGATTACGGTTTTGGCCAGTCCACTTGTGTGGGTATTGGTGGTGATCCAATTCCTGGTTCTAGCTTTATTGATATTTTGCGTTTATTCCAAAGCGATTTACAAACTGAAGCCATCGTTATGATTGGTGAAATTGGTGGTAGCGCAGAAGAAGAAGCAGCGGCATTTATTAAAGAGCACGTAACTAAGCCTGTGGTTTCCTACATCGCAGGTGTTACTGCACCTGCTGGTAAGCGTATGGGCCATGCTGGTGCCATTATTGCTGGCGGAAAAGGTACTGCGGCTGAAAAGTTTGCAGCACTGCAAGATGCAGGCGTTAAAACCGTTGATAGTTTAGCGGATATCGGCAAAGCACTGAAAGAAGTGACTGGCTGGTAAACTCTTTAACCGCCGAGTGGCAACAGCTGCTCGGTGGTTGAAATTATTTATTAAATGCTGTTCAGAAACTTTTAATAACATTTAATAAAATACGGCTAATTTCTTAGCGTTCAGCGTAAGTATTCATTTTATTTCAACATTACTCTATTAACTAATGCTTGTTTTGTTCGCTTGCAGTGTTTTCGTCTGCTTGTTGAAAGCGATCTATCTCTTCATCACTTAAAAAGTGTAAACAGTCACCACCAAAAAACCAGAGTAATTCACGTTCAATTGCTGGCGTAAACTGGGGTAAGTGAGTAAACAGTCGAATCATCCAGTCTTGGCCTAAAGCAAAGCCTGAATCAGACTGTTCCAGTATTGAGTTAATTACTTGCTCTAACTGGTGTAAAATATCATCACTTAGTAAATCTGGTGCATTTTCTTGAGCTTTAGTTAAGCGCCCCTGCACGTTTTTTAAAAGCTGGACGTAATAATTCAGTTTCTCTGTCATATTTTACTCATAGGTTATTTGATGTCGGTTCCCGCTTTGGTCGTAAAAGACCTTACCAAAGTATATAACAATGGTTTCCAAGCATTAAAAGGAATAAGCCTGAGCGTAAAGCAAGGCGATTTTTTTGCCTTACTGGGCCCCAATGGTGCCGGCAAGTCTACCACATTGGGAATATTATCTGGATTAGTACAAAAAACGGAAGGCAGCGCTCATGTAATGGGGTTCGATGTTAATACCGAAGCTTTCTCTGCACGTCGATATCTTGGTGTAGTGCCGCAAGAGTTTAACTTTAACCAATTTGAAAAAGTGTACGATATTTTAATCACTCAGGCGGGCTATTTTGGCTTAACTCACAGTGAAGTTAAAGACGAAGCTAAAAAGCTGTTGGTAGAGCTGGACTTGTGGGATCACCGCGAAAAACAATCGCGAATGTTATCGGGCGGCATGAAACGTCGCTTAATGATCGCTAGGGCGCTTATACATAAACCTAAGGTGTTGATATTAGATGAGCCTACCGCAGGCGTAGACATCGAAATTCGTCGTTCTATGTGGACATTTATGCAAGAGCTGAACAAACAAGGCACTACCATTATCCTTACTACCCACTATTTAGAAGAAGCCGAACAGTTGTGTCGCAACATCGCCATTATTGATAAGGGCGAAATCATTAAGTCGACTACCGTTAGAAACCTACTCAGCCAACTAAATACTGAAACCTTTGTTTTAGATTTATTAACGCCACTGTCTGAAGAATTTAGTTTAGAAGGTTTTGTTTATAAGAAAATTGCAGATGAAGCGTTAGAAGTAACAGTAGAGAAGGGGCAGAGTATAAATCAGATTTTTACCATGCTTACAGAGCAACAAGTTGAGGTGCGCAGCATGCGTACCAAGTCGAATCGGTTAGAAGAGCTGTTTGTAGCCTTGGTTCATGGAGATCAAAAATGAGTATGTGGCGTATCCAGTGGATAGTATTTAACACAATATTTCATAAAGAAGTCCGTCGTTTCATGCGTATTTGGGCGCAAACATTGCTACCACCCGCTATTACCATGACTTTATATTTCGTTATATTTGGTCAGTTAATTGGTAAGCGAGTAGGGCCGATGGACGGTGTTGATTATATGGCCTTTATTGTGCCAGGTTTAATCATGATGAGTGTGATAACCAGCGCTTACAGTAACGTCTCCTCATCGTTTTTTAGTAATAAGTTTCAACACAGTGTTGAAGAGCTAATGGTGGCACCAGTACACCCATTAACTATGTTATTTGGCTATGTGGCCGGTGGTATGGCACGCGGTATTGCTGTTGGTTTTATAGTTACACTGGTCTCTATGTACTTCACCGCTTTGCAAATTCATAATTTATGGTTGGTTGTTTTAGTCGTTATCTTGGCTGCGGCAGTATTTTCATTGGGCGGCTTTATAAATGCCTTACTGGCGACTAAGTTTGATGATGTGGCGATAGTACCAACGTTCTTTATAGCGCCATTAACCTATTTGGGTGGAGTGTTTTATTCCATTAACTTGTTGCCAGACTTCTGGCAAAAAGTGTCTTTACTGAACCCAATACTGCATCTGGTAAACACCTTTCGATACGGAATTTTAGGTATTAGTGATATCAATGTTGCATACGCGCTGTTGATGTTAGTAGCCTTTGTTATAGGCTTAACTTTATGGAGTCTGTGGTTATTAAACCGAGGCACAGGACTGCGTAAATAATTGAGTAATTTATATGTCATCTGTTAATAGTGAATTTAACCCTCTGGGCCAAAAATCTGAATACAAAGACGAGTATGACCCTACCTTGCTTTTTTCTATTGCTCGTGATGAAAGCTGGAAATCATTGGGTTTAGATCGAAATGCAGTTGTTTTTTATGGTACCGATATTTGGAATGGCTATGAAATATCTTGGTTAAATAAAAAGGGCAAACCCATAGTACTAATGGCTGAGTTTCATATACCCGCCCACAGTCCGTATTTAATTGAATCTAAGTCGTTTAAGTTGTATTTAAATTCTTTTAATCAAAGTAAATTTGATAGTAAAGAAGAAGTTCTAACCTTGATGGTTAAAGATTTAACCAACGCCGCAGGGGCGGGCGTTAATGTGCATTTTCATACGTTAGACACTGAGTTTGAAAAAGCACCAGAGGCGCGCTGCATTGATGATTTAGATGTGGAAATTACTACGTATCAGCCAGATGCGAACTTGTTAACAACAACTGGCAAGCAGTATGCAGGTTGGGTTAAAAGTCACCTGCTGAAATCTAACTGTCCTGTAACCGGTCAACCAGACTGGGGCTCTTTGTATATACATTATGAAGGAAAAGAAATAGATGAGGCTTCATTGCTAACTTATATTGTTTCTTTACGCCAACACCAAGGCTTTCACGAACAATGTGTAGAACAAATTTTCCATGATATTAGCCAGAGATGCCAGCCGAAGCGCCTAACCGTCTATGCGCGCTATGTACGTCGTGGTGGTTTGGATATCAACCCGTTTCGTAGTTCGGAAAAGGAAAGTAGGGCGGTTAATTTCTCACTTTCAAGACAGTAGTTTTGTTTAAGTGCGCGCTTGTTACGCAGTAAATTAGATAGTTATTTTACTGCGTAGTCTTTTAGCTGCTCTTTCAAGTTCATCTGCAATTCTCTCTTTATCATTTTCTTTTACTTTTTCAGCTTCCAAGTAAAATGAGTAGCCTTCAGCTTCTTGATTGATATAGCTTGGATTGCTACCCAGCACATGACGGTAATCGGTTACTTGGTACATATGAATTGGGTCTCTAAACCCTTTCACTAAAGTAGTGCCGCGTTCACGGCAAATAATTTTATCTTTTATTAATGCATAAGTTTCGTGTGAAATAAGGATTTCACCAGGTTCAGCTTTGCTTTCTAGGCGACTGGCTAGGTTAACTTCTTTACCAACAATGGTGTAATCCATGCGACTTTCGGTACCAAAGTTACCCACAGTGCAGTAACCGGTGTTAATACCCATGCGAATTTGCAGTGGAGATGTGATTCCAAATTCAGCCCATTGCTTGCGCAACCTAAGCATATGACGACGCATCTCAATGGCCATAGCAACACAAGCTAAGGCATCCCTTTTAGTACCTTTACTGACAGGGTCACCAAAGAAAATCATGATGCCATCACCGATAAATTTATCGATGGTTCCGCCATACTTTAAGGCGATACGAGACATGTCGGTAAGATACTGGTTAAGTAAATCGGTGAAAGCTTCAGCTTCCATCTGTTCAGAAAGCGCCGAAAAGCCAACGATATCAGAAAAGAATACGACCAGTTTTTTTCGCTGAGTTTCTAGCTTTACTTGACGCTGGCCTGAAAAAATTGTTTCCCAAATTTGTGGTGCAACGTACTTTGAAGCCTGTTGTGATAACAATTGAAAGCGTTCTAATTGGCTTTGATACTTTAACTTAAGGCGAATTAAATCGCGTGCTTGGCGGTTTGCATTAAAAGCGATAAAAGAAATATGAACGCCAATGCCCAGTGCGGTTACAACAAATAATGATGTGGGAACAGGCCCTAAGGCAGTATTACCAAAAAGAAATACACCCGCAGTAGTGCCAACTGCCAGAGATAAAATACAAAAAATCCAATAAGATAAGCTACCGACAATAATAAAGCTGGTATTAATCATTATTAAAAATAATACCGCCAGCTCTATAGAGACGTGAAGATAACCGAGCAAGACGCCACATAAAATAGCATCAAAATGGATTAAAAACTTACGCGTGGCCTGGTGATGGCGTTTTCTAAAAGGTTTGCTTAAAACAAAAACTAAGTGGGGATACAGGACACAAATAAAAGCAATTAAGATAACGCGAGAGTCAAAATAATCAAGTGCATAGCCGGTCAGCATGATTATAACCGTCATGCCATAACCCATGACACGAGACATATAATCCTGTTTAGGTAAGCTTTTCTTCTTAAACGCCGAAGAACTAGGAATAGTAGAAATAGACATCTTTCGCTCTTTTTTTCTTATTATTGTTTGCTTGTATACAATGTATAACCATAAACGGCAATCACTCTAATATAAACAACTGTTAGTATACTCGTTATTAGTACACATCTTTATATTTCTAGGTAAAAAAATGAACGCTATTGAAGCTTTAACTCAAAGAAACTCAATTGCTGCGCTTACAGGTCCCGATATCACCACGGAACAGCTTGATGTAATGATTCAAGCTGCATTACGTGCTGCAGACCACGGTTGGCTGAAACCAAGTAGGTTTATAGCAGTTCGGGGAGAGCAACAAAACAAGCTAGGTCAAGTTTTCTTAGAAACTAAGGAAGGTTGGCAGGAGATGTCTGAAGATCAGCAGTATAAGCTTCTAAATTCACCCACTCGTGCGCCTTTACTCTTAATCAGTATTTGTACTATTAAAGATCATCCTAAAATTCCAGCAATAGAGCAATTACACTCAACTGCAGCCAGCACTCAAAATATTATTAATGCAGCATGGGCTTTAGGTTTAGGTGCTATGTGGCGTACTGGCAGTCCAGCGCATAATAAAAAAGTTGCCCAAGCATTGGGGCTTGCTGAAAACGATCATATAGTTGGCTTTATCTATGTAGGCCACCGCAACCAACAACCAAAGCCATTACCAAAACTAAATACAGCTGACTTTTTAACTGAATTAAATCTTTAAAAACAACAACTTGGTTAATAAAGCAGTGATTTCATATTGACGAAACCCTGTAGGCTGTTTATAGTGCGCATCCTTGCGGTGAGGTGTCCGAGTGGCTGAAGGAGCTCGCCTGGAAAGCGTGTATAGGTTTATCCCTATCGAGGGTTCGAATCCCTCTCTCACCGCCAGAATGAATTTATAAAGAAAAGCTTCAGTTTTACTGAGGCTTTTTTTTTGCATTTTTTTATAGCCTTGGTGTTCAAGCCGAGTTTCTCTATAATCGTTCAAAGTTTTTCTTAAAGAGATATTCCCATGACTGTTCGTACTCGCATTGCTCCGTCCCCAACTGGTGATCCACACGTTGGTACTGCTTATGTTGCTTTGTTTAACCTAGCGTTTGCTAAGCAACAGGGCGGTGAGTTTATTCTGCGTATTGAAGATACCGATCAGGTGCGTAGTACTGCCGAGTCAGAGCAAGCGATTATGGATAGCCTACGTTGGTTAGGCGTTGAATGGTCCGAAGGACCTGACGTTGGTGGTCCGCATGGCCCTTACCGTCAGAGTGAGCGCGCTGATATTTATAAGAAGTACGTACAAGAGCTATTAGATAAAGGCCATGCCTTTAAATGCTACCGTACCTCTGAAGAGTTGGATCTGTTACGCACCCAAAAACAAGAGAGCGGCAACAGTGCTGCATTAAAGCCTTCAGATTTGTATTTACCGGCAGATGAAGTTGCCAAGCGTGAAACGGCAGACCTACCTTTTGTGGTGCGTATGTTAGTGCCAGAAGAAGGCACTTGCGTAGTTAACGACATGCTTCGTGGCACTATCGAACTGGATTGGTCACAAGTAGACGCACAAATCTTAATGAAGTCAGATGGTTTACCAACCTATCACTTAGCTAACGTGGTTGATGATCACTTAATGGAAATCACTCACGTCATTCGTGGTGAGGAATGGATTAGCTCTGCTCCAAAACATAAGTTGCTGTATCAATATTTTGGCTGGGATATGCCGCACCTATGCCATATGCCTTTGTTGCGTAATGAAGATAAAACTAAGCTAAGTAAGCGTAAAAACCCTACCTCTATACTGTTTTTCGAACGTATGGGTTTTATGCCTGAAGCAGTAATGAACTATTTAGGTCGTATGGGTTGGTCAATGCCAGATGAGCGTGAAAAGTTCACGTTGACAGAAATGATTGAGCACTTTGATATTCGCCGCGTGTCTTTAGGCGGCCCTGTGTTCGACGTAGAAAAGCTGCGCTGGTTAAACGGTCTGTGGTTACGCGAATTAGATACTGATACCTTTGCTCAGCGTTTCACCGACTGGGGTTTGCAGCCAGAACGCTTAATGCCGCTGATACCTCATGTTCAACCTAGAGTAGAAGTGTTTTCCGATGTTGTGCCATTAGTTGGGCATTTTCTAGCAGGTGTTCCAGAACTAAGTGCAGAACAGTTGGCAAATAAAGCCTATGACGAAGATAAGCTGACAGAGATATTGCAGTTTGGTTTATGGCGCTTAGAAGCCGTTCGCTTTTGGGACAGAGACAGCATTCAAGAAGCTCTGTTTCCACTAGGTAAAGCGTTAGATATCAAAACAAAAGACTTTTTGTTTCCGTTTTTCATTGCTATCGCGGGTACGGCTTCAACCATCTCCGTATTAGACAGTATGGTTATTCTTGGCCCTGATATGACTCGCGCACGTTTACGCAATGCCTTAAAGGTAGTGGCCGGCGAGCTTGGTAAAAAGAAAGTTAAGAAACTAGAGAAAGCCTACGAAGCGTTTGGTGATTTCTAATTAAAGTGCGTTAACCTACTGAAAAATGGCAACATTTAAATCAATAGGTTGACACATTAAGGGCGTATCAGTAATATGCGCCCACCTTTTGCGAGGGGCCTTAGCTCAGCTGGGAGAGCGCAACACTGGCAGTGTTGAGGTCAGCGGTTCGATCCCGCTAGGCTCCACCAAATTCGCAATAGCATGTCCTGTGTCCCCATCGTCTAGAGGCCTAGGACACCGCCCTTTCACGGCGGTAACAGGGGTTCGAATCCCCTTGGGGATGCCATCTACATTTTGTTTGGGGCCTTAGCTCAGCTGGGAGAGCGCAACACTGGCAGTGTTGAGGTCAGCGGTTCGATCCCGCTAGGCTCCACCAAATTCAAATATCCTTTCAAGATACAAATGATTGCAAATAACAATCATTCTTAACAACTTGTTTTCAAATTTGCTTATATAATTTCACCAACAGTCTTTTAGATAGGTGTTCATTATGATATTCAAAAAATGGAAACGAGCGTTTTATGCAGAACAAGCCAAGGCGAAATCACTAGAACACAATAACTCAGAGCTGCTTGATCGCATTGCAGATCTAGAAGCAAGTTTAGTCGGTGTTACTCAGCAAACTCAAAAACTCACATCAGATCAAAAAAATCTAAATGGTATTGCTGTAAACCTAGGTAATTTTGGTGAGTCTCTAGGTGGTGTTAGCTTGTCGTTCAAGCAATTAGTAAAAACCTTAAATAATGAAAAAAACTCAGCCGTTGAAGTATCACAACAAGCTGATGGTAATAGACAGGCTTTTGAAAATACTGCTAGTAACCTTGCAATCTTACAAGGGAAAATAACTCAAGCTTCTGAAAACGTTGAAAATCTTAATCAGCGTGCAGACGATATCAGTAATATAGTTAACTTAATTACTGAGGTTGCTAGTCAAACTAATTTGCTTGCTTTAAACGCAGCTATTGAAGCAGCACGAGCGGGCGAAGCAGGGCGTGGCTTTGCGGTGGTAGCTGATGAGGTTCGCAAACTCGCAGAACGTACGGCTATTGCAACTACCGATATAACTGAATTAGTTAAAGCGATTCAAATTGAAACCCAGCAAGCCAGAGCAGTGATGGAGGCTAGTGCGTTAGAGGCTAGCCAGTATGCTCAAGACAGCCAAGAAGCAGTAAAAAGTATGCAAAGCATGTTTGCACTTTCGCAGAGAATGGAAGCATCTGTCGCTTCATCGGCCATGCTATCTTATGTTGAATTAGCCAATATAGAAGAGTTAGGTATTAAGCTAAATGTGTATAAAGTTTACTTAGGTATTTCCGACCTAAAGCCTAGTGATTTACCCGACGAAAAACATTGCCGTCTAGGTAAATGGTATTACAGCGAAGGGCACGAGAAGTTTGCTAGTTTACGCTCGTACAAATCGTTAGAAGAGCCACATCGCTTGGTTCATGCTCATGCTAAGCGTGCGCTAGAGTTATATTATGCCGGTGATATGGAAAAAGGTTTAATTGAGCTAGCCGCGATGGAGGCGACCAATAATATCGTTATGCAAGGGTTAAAGGATATTCTTGGCGAAACTAGAGCGTTAAGGATGTCGTTGGCCGCTTAAATGCTTTAATTAGTTACCGTTAAATAAAGCAAGTAACTTGTCTCTTAAGTTGTTGCGTTAAATTGTTTACAATGCCTGTAAATAATTAATAACGGATATGAAATGCACTCTTTGTCACCTGCTCTAAAGGCAGTCGCCGCTAAAATAAAACTGGTAGTCTTTGATGTCGATGGCGTGCTAACAGATGGCACTTTGACCTACAGTGCAGTAGGCGAAGAGGTTAAGCATTTCAATGTCAAAGATGGCGTGGGTATTAAGTTGCTGCAAACATATGGTATTCACACTGCCATTATTTCCGCTAAAGACTCCCCAGCCTTACAGCGCCGCGCCGCTGATCTTGGTATATCTCATTTTTTCCCGGGCTCAAAAGACAAGTGGCCTGTACTGAGTGCATTATTACACGAACTTGCTATACAGCCTGAAGAAGTCTGTTATGTCGGTGACGATGTTATCGACTTAAAAGTCATTAAACGCGTCGGTTTGGGTATTGCTCCTAATGATGCATTTTGGATGGTTAAGGATGAATCTCACTTTGTTACTCAAGCCAGTGGTGGTAAAGGGGTGGCAAGAGAAGTAGCAGATATTATTTTAGGCAGTCGTATGAAGTTAGAGGATGCCTATATCAAAGCCATGTTGCCAGAGTTTGAGAAGTAATAAGTATAAATATGAATCCTTATAAAATTGTAATACCCGCTCGATTCGCTTCTACACGTTTACCCGGTAAGCCATTAATAAAGCTGGCTGGTAAACCCATGATTCAGCATGTCTACGAGCGTGCACGCGCTACTGGCATTGAAGAAGTAGTAATAGCCACCGACGATGACCGTATTGAAGCGGTTGCTAAAGAGTTTGGCGCAGAAGTGGTAATGACCTCCGCAGACCATGAAAATGGTACCGAGCGTATTGCCGAAGTAGCACGCATTAAAGGATGGTCGCAAGACAGCGTGATAGTAAATCTGCAGGGCGATGAACCCCTTATTCCTCAAAGCTTAATCGAACTAACCGCTCAAGGATTAATAGATCATCCTGAGGCTGGTATGAGCTCACTCTGTACACCGTTATCCGTCGACTCAGATGCATTTAATCCTAATGTGGTTAAAGTGGTTTTAGATAAACAAAACTTTGCTATGTATTTTAGTCGTGCCAGCATTCCTTGGGACAGAGACGCCTACAGTGTTGGTTTAAATAACATGACCAAAAAAATGCCAGTATTTAGGCATATTGGTATGTATGGCTATAGAGTGTCTTTTTTAAATCAATATACCCAAATGGAAGCTTGTGCTTTAGAGGCAACAGAGTCTTTAGAGCAGCTAAGAGCTTTGTGGTACGGGGTCAAAATACATATGTCAGTGATCGAGCAAGCGCCGGGTCACGGTGTCGATACTCTAGAAGACGTAAAGAGGGTAGAGCACGAATTAGAGTTGCTAGCATTCTGAAGTTAATACAGGCACAATTGCGCGCTTAATTTTTTTATACGCTGTTAGTAAGGAGTTCACTTGATGGGGCTGTCTTTTTCTGAAAAGCTTGGCTATGCCGGTTTGGTTCCCTTTGTTGTGGGTGCGATCGCCACAATTATAGGTGTTGAGGGTGCCGATGAGCTTTTTAAGCTTTACTCAGTCTTGATTTTATCTTTTATGGCCGGTGGCTGTTGGGGTATTGAACAGGCACACCCTGAACAAATTAACGAGATTCCAGTCGAGTTGTCGGTTGGTGTGTTTATTTGGGGAATACTAGCGTACTTCTTACCAACTAATATTGCTGTGCTTATGTTTAGCGTAGGCTTTTGGTTGTTGTTATGGACAGAATCGAACCCAATCTTTAAAGATACCTACAGTAAGTCTTACAAGCGTATGCGTAATGTGTTGACCACCGTCGTTACGGTACTTCATATAATGGTATTTATTGCAGTAAACTAGTTTTTATGGTTAATCTATTTATACAAGGGGTGCTGATAGCACCCCTTTTTTATTTTGAATGAGTTGGTTTGAGCTGGCCTTGAATTTATAAAGTATAAATAAAGAGAGCCAGTAAAGAATTTGTTTCTACAAGCCCTTATTAGTTTTAGAAGTACCAGTTACTTCTGTTTCTTTAAGTTAGCCTTGGCTTTCTTCAAGTAGTCACCCTGAGTAGGAGCGCCTTGCTGCATAACAAAGCTCTTGCCGTCAGCGTCTGCGCTGGTGCCGTCTGGGTTAATTTTCGCTGAAGACTCTATCCAGTCGACCATGGTGTTACCGCCTGAATAATCAATCTTGTAAGTGTAAACCAGGTAAGAAGGTGGTCTTCGTTATCTAAGCCCCAGCCATAAGTGATGGCTTTAATTTACCGGACTCGGTCGACCTAATGGACTTAGGCAAGCTTTGTGTTTGTTGGTAATGACGCATACTGCAGGTTTTATTCATTACCGCAAAAGCCCAGGGGGCGGGGTAAAGTGTCCTAGAAAACTGCCTGCGAGTGCGCCCGAGTGTGCTTCTTTAATATTGGATTTCTCGGTAGGGTTACCGCCATGGCAAACAACACAGCCGTTAGTGTCGCCTAAAGCGCCACCCATAGCGTAAATTTGCTGTGCCATTTGAGACTCATGGTAAATGTGGCACTAAAAATGTGGGTATTCTATGCAGTAGTAAGCAGCTAAATAGGCCGCAAGATCAAACAGCTGGTAATGCTTGATCCTTATCAATTAATGGCCTAGCTGCTGACTGAAACAATTATTCTTGATTGCAGTATATGTATTGTCTTTGCCATAACTGTAGCAACAAAGCCTGTGCCTCTTCATTGCTTGCGAGCGCTAATAACTCTGCTGCTTGGTATTGATTTTTGTTGGCTAAATAAGCCAATAATTGACGCTGTGAATTTTCGAAATTACGACTCATACTTAAAGCATAAAAGCTTAGGTTATCTTTGTTTTCGCTGAAAGCGAAGCGAGCAAATTCACCACGACGCCACTGCTGGCTATTCGACAGTTCTTGCGCTAAATCTTGCCACTCAACGTCTTCTAATACCTCGGGTAAGTAATCTGGGTACTTAGGTTCGGTCATTAGTCGGCCTAACATGTTTTGTAGGCGCGTATCGTCATTGAGTATTTCTTCTAGCAACTGGCGTATACGTTGGCTGGCATCGGCTGTAATTAAGCCCGTGTCGGCTTGCAAATTAAGGTCGGCATCATGGTAGCGAATATCTTCGCTGCTGTGTTGGTTAATATCATCGGCTAAGGCTTGGCTTAGCTCAGCAACACTGGGCGCACGAAAACCAATGGAGTAGGTCATGCACTCACCCTTAGCTATGCCGTAATGAGCAAGCTGGGGCGGTAAATAAAGCATATCGCCTGGGTTTAAGACAAAGCTTTCAGATTGATCAAACTGTTCCAGTAAACGGATTTTTGGGCCTTTTACAATGGCAGACTGCTCATTACACATTTGCCCTAGTCGCCATTCACGCTGACCTTCGGCCTGCAGTAGGAATACATCGTATTGGTCGTAGTGTGGGCCCACAGAACCACCATCAACGGCGTAGCTAATCATTAAGTCATCAATGCGCCAGCTGGGGATAAAGCGAAAATGCTCTAATAGGTCTGCCGCTTCGGGTATCCATTGGTCAACAGCTTGCACCAACAAGGTCCATTTTTCTTTTGGCAGGTTTTGGTAAGTTTCTTCGTTGAAAGGGCCAGTGCTGACTTGCCAAGCTTCTTCAGAGCCTTCTTCTTGCACTATTCGGCTTTCAATTTCTTCTTCTAAACTTAGACCAGCTAATTCTTCAGCACTTAAAAGTGGCTCGAAATTAGGCCAAGCATTACGAATAAGTACTGGTTTCTTTTGCCAGTAATCGCGCAGAAATTCTTCAACAGATAAGTGACCTAAAATATGCATGGCTATGGAGTCTTTAGAAGGTTAATGGAAATTAGTAAGTGCAGTATAAGGTGCTGTAAAGCAGAGTGAATATTAAATTCATAATAAAATATAAAAAAAAGGCATGACAGCAAAGCTAGTCATGCCCTTATAACTAAAAAACGACTATACGTTCTTAGCTTGCGCAGTTGCGTTGCCAATATAACTGGCAGGCGTTAATGCGTTTAACTCTTCCTTTACGTTTTGCGGTAAATCTAAAGAGGCAATAAGCTCGGCCATGGCTGCCTGAGTAATGGCTTTACCACGGGTAAACTCTTTAAGCTTTTCGTATGGCTTTTCAATACCGTAACGACGCATCACCGTTTGAATAGGTTCAGCTAATACTTCCCAGGCATGGTTTAGGTCTTCACTTAAACGAGCTTCGTTCACTTCTAGCTTGCTGATGCCTTTTAAAGCAGCGTGGTAAGCAATTAGGCTATAACCCAAACCAACACCCATGTTACGTAGAACGGTAGAGTCGGTGAGGTCGCGCTGCCAGCGTGAAACTGGCAATTTGCTGGCTAAATGCTGCATCACCGCATTAGCAATACCTAAGTTGCCTTCAGAGTTTTCAAAATCGATCGGGTTAACTTTGTGCGGCATAGTGGAAGAGCCTACTTCGCCTTCAACAGTACGCTGTTTGAAGTAACCTAAAGAAATATAGCCCCAGATATCGCGGTTAAAGTCGATAACGATGGTATTAAAGCGTGAATAGGCATCAAACAGTTCGGCAATGTAGTCATGCGGCTCAATTTGAGTGGTGTAGGGGTTTAGTTCTAAACCTAATGAAGTAACGAAACTTTCAGCATTGGCCTGCCAGTCGATATCAGCATAAGAGCTGATGTGAGCGTTGTAGTTACCTACCGCACCGTTAATTTTACCGAGAATTTCTACTGCTTTAATTTGCTTGATTTGGCGTTCTAGACGGTAAACTACGTTGGCCATTTCTTTGCCTAATGTAGTTGGCGAAGCAGTTTGGCCGTGGGTGCGCGACAGCATTGGTACAGCTGCGTGTGTGTGAGCAAGTTTACGCAGTTCATCGGCGATTTTTTGCATGACGGGTAAAGTTGCTTCACGCCCTGCATTTAACATCAAACCATGAGAAAGGTTGTTTATGTCTTCTGAAGTACAGGCGAAATGGACAAACTCATTGATGGCCATTAGCTCATCATTGCCGGCAAACTTCTCTTTAATAAAATACTCTACGGCTTTGACGTCGTGGTTAGTGGTGGCTTCAATCGCTTTTACGCGTAACGCATCTTCTTCATTGAAGTTAGTCACTATGCTGTTTAATTGTGCATTAGCCTGTGCAGAAAACTCAGCTACTTCTTTCACCTGAGGGTGGTTAGCTAAGTGCTGCAACCAGCGGACTTCGACTTCCACGCGTGCACGAATTAAACCAAACTCGGAAAAAATAGGACGTAAATCAGTTGTTCTACTACCGTAACGGCCATCAATAGGAGAAACAGCGGTTAGAGCAAACAGCTCTGGTGTGTTTTGCATGGACATAGCAGCTCTCAATACAGGAATTCAAAAGGTTCGTTTTTAGGCGCGCTATTGTAGCGGAAAATTTATAACTTATCAGCGTAAAAGAGGCAGCCATATTAGCCACCTCGTTTTTAAGCCTATTAAATAGGGAAAAATAAAAGAAATTAACGGGTGGCAATTGCGCCTTTGTTAATTCCTTCAAAGGCTTTTACCTTGACCGCTGCCTGTGGGTGTTGCTGTTTAATAGCATCGGCTAAGTGTTCAGCCAGAAACTCAACGGTGGTTTCCGTGCCAATTAAATAACAAGAACTGGCTGGCATGGTCAGTTCAAAATGTCCTTGGGCGGCTTCATAAGCAAATTCAATTTGACCATCTTTGTCACCGACTATGTCTTCTTCGAAGCCTAAGTAAATATCTTGCCAACGTTGCGCCCATAGCTGTTCTAATTCAAGATTTCGTTCTTCGTTTAACCAGATTAAAATACGCGAACGGTGGCCGTGGGCTATACGTTGACAGTTGCCATCATGCAGTTTTAAACCGTGGCTGTAATGATAAAACGCCCCCGCAATGGCTTCGGTTTCAAAGCTTAGGCTTAGCTGTTCTACATTGACAGGGAAGTGATCTTTAAGTTGAGTTTTGCACCATGCGGCGACGCTTTCAGCCGTAATGCTTTCTGCTTCTACTAAAGCAAAAGCTTGCGCTGGGCCTGTAACACTCAAGCTTTGGTCACTGAACTTCCAAGTAAGACTAATTTGATCTTTATCTTGTTTTAGTTCCAGTGCCGGTGAAAGGGTAGGCACCACTAAACGATGATCTACTTCTTTATCAAGCCAATTACGTAAAGTTCGTTTCACAATAGAGAAATCACAGATCATGCCTTCGGCATCTAAGGCGCCATCTAGAACAGCAGAAGCTAGCCAAGTTTCACCGAGCATGCCTCGCTCTGCATGTAAGAAACTAAAGTCTACGTTCGTTAACTGATCAACAAAGAGCTGCATGAGAAATCACTGATAATAAATGAAGGACAGCCATTTTAGCGGAAATAGACTTTATATTACAGTCTGCTTTAGTTTGAACCATTTTATTTGATCAGTTGTCTTTGAAATGACTTAAAGCCTGTTATCATAACTCAGTATTATTCTTCTTAGAGCGTCGGAACCCTTATTTTATGAGTATTAAACGTACATTTTTAATGGTGGTCACAGTTGCTTTGGCTGTGGTGGGCTGTAGTGACAGTAATGATAAAAAATATTCTACAAACGCCATTAATGTTGAAGTAACTGCGGGTCAGCAAGATATTTCTAAAGCGTTGATACGCTCTTCCGAGGTATTGGTAACAGGGTTACTGAATGAAAGTAATGACGGCATACTGAGCTATCAAAGTTTCTATACCCAAGATAACGGCACGGCAAAGGTAGTTATCTTTCCTGGAAAGATACAACTTTTTGAATTAGTTACATTGCCAGCTAATAAAGAAATTAACCAAGCAGCTTCCTTTAGTCGTTGCCAATGGGTTGAGGGTTGTGATGAGGGTAAGAAGAAATTTGGTGAAGATATTAACCCAGCTTACCAATGGCAAAGCGTAGTTTGGGATTTAAGAAAAGACGAAAGGATAGTCGTTACCCCATTAACACACTTAGCGGCAGCTTTAGCGTTTGAATATGCTTATGCGGAAACGCCTGAAGATGGAAGTCAAACACAAACTAATACTCCAGAGTGGCAACCAACTGGCTATTACTCTCCTTATTCGGTAGAGCAGGCAATCTCTCAAGTTTCTAAGCTGTTTAAAATCGGAAATGTTCAAACTGAATTTCCTGCCGATTTAACTAGAATTAACTCGTTAAATACAAAAGACCCAGTGAGCGCTAAAAACAGTATTCGTTATGGTGCTATTTTGGCTGCTTGGGCACATTTACAAGAAAGCACCCCAGGCTTTACTAACGACGCTACTCAAGAGTTTTTAGATAATAAAGCTCAAATAGTACAAAAAGACTCTGAAGATGCAGTGGTTCAATCTACGCTGACTCTTGAAGTTGTTTACACAGCCGCAAAGAATAACCTAGAAAACCTACCAATTAATAACGCAGGGATTAAGACATTGGTTGATAATGTAATTATCGATCTAAATACGAGTTTAAGTACCTTTGATAATGAGTTAACCGATGTTAGGCCAGAGACTATTAAAGAATTATTTGGCGATAATGCCTTTAATGATTATGAGCTAGGCGTAGGGCGTACCAAGCTTTTTGTAAAAAACCTAATTGATACCACAACCAAACTTATAGATTCTGAGTACTTTTTTGGTGAAGAGTACGACACAGAATTGAAAAGCTATATAGACCAGCAAAAACTGTTTTTTGAGAATAATAAAGCTCACTTGAATGGAATTGTGAGCCAGCTTAATGATGCTCAGAAAATATATATAGACAGCTACCTTACGAGTTCTTGTGCCAATGTCGATGCTTACCCTTGGATAAAAGAATGCAATTATAAGAATACAGTGTTGATCTTAACTGATCTAAGAGACCATGCAATCACCTTGGAAATGAAAAACTTTGAAGGTAATGTACAAGCCATTGATATTGAAATGAAGGGTGAGTTACTGGTTAATAAACTGATTTTCAAACTAAAAGACACCGCAACTAATAAGTCCAGAGTTCGTTTGTTTTATGCACAACCTACCAACGTTATTCCTACTGCAACCAACCCCGTTATTGGCTATGAATACCAATGGGCAGATTTTACGTTCTATGATGTAGAAACAAAAGACACCGAGTTTACCGGCAACTTTAGCTTACTGTATCGCGGGGTAGTTAATCCTGATAACTCAAAAGAAATACACTTTAATATTGATACGCTTAGATTAAGCAGCCGTATTTCTGACCATATTGGTGGTACAGATAAAGATGATAAAGAAGCTTCATCTGTGTTTATCGCAGCTAAAAGCTCAACCGCTGATACTTATTACAATCCAGCTGAAGAGTTTGGCAAGATTAATGGTTTCTTTACCGAACAAAGCGTAAACGCCGTCCAAGATATTGCGATTGAGGGGCTAGTTAGCTACAAGTTAGGCGAAGAGCTGATTCACAATCAAACCGTTAAGTATTTCGATTTTTATATCCACGATGAGTCTGCGCAATCATTCCGCTACCGTTTCTACCCAGATGTAGTGCGCAATCAAAATGCTGCTGGGCAGTATACAGTCGGCAATAATGACGCCATTATTACGCATAAAATGGCCGTTTGTCCTTTAACCAGTAAAACAGGTGAGTGGAAAGTAGATGGCACTTGCTCACCAGCACAAATTTTTAATGGCAAGCGCGATGTTCAAAAAAGTATTAATACCTTCTGGCAAGCAGGAGTCTTTTCTTATATCGATCTGCCTGGTAAAGGTGAGTATTTTGTTGAGTGGCCAGCCACAAACAAGAACGGTTGTTTTGAGCTAGATAAACTTTCAGAGACAGCACAAACAATAACAGAGCCTGCTAAACTTGTTAGTGCGGCTGTTCTAGGGCTAGATACGTTACGAGTAACCACCGAAGTAATGCTTGAGAAGCAGCCGCGCACCTTGCTGGACGTGTTGATTAGCGCACCTAAGGAAGAGCGCTACAATGTCACGGCGGCGTTATCACATAAATACAACCCTCAATTATTAAGTGAGGATAAGGTGATAATAAGCAATGACAATAGCTCTGATCGTATTCTTGTTAATTACAATACCGACTCTAGTTTTAAGCGACTAGGTAGCTTTAGTGTTTACAAGAGTGGCGTAACTTTATTTGAAGGTGATAGTGCAGAGAATGCCGAACTTATGCTGGGCTTAAACCAAAGTTATGTTGGCAGTTACACGGAGAATAATACAGGCCTACCGCACAAATACATCACTGGCAGCAATGGTAGCCAACAACTTTGTGTTACTGCTAACAAGCCATTTGAAGATAGAGATATAAATAAAGGACTGAAGGATGATGCTATCTACAGTTTAGCTTTCCGTGGCGTAGTCTATGGTAGCATTCGTAAAGAAAATTCAATGTGGATAGCACGCTTTATTGATGGTACTTGGATACCACTGGTTCCATAATAATGACATGAGCCGTGCCTGCGAAATCTAAATAGTAGGCATTCTTATAGCCCAGAGGCCATAGATATTGTATACTATGGCCTCTTTATTTAACGAAAATGGTGCCTGTTTGGGTGCCTACAATCATATATTAGAGGTTGAACAATGACTGGATACGTTCAGAAAGGTGGTGTTCAAGTCGCACAGGCTCTGTACGACTTTATTAACGAGCAAGCTATTCCTGGTACTGGCATTGAAGCGGAGCGCTTTTGGGCTGGCTTTGATACTTTAGTTAATGATTTAGCACCTAAAAACAAGGCTCTGTTAGCAAAGCGTGATGAGCTGCAAGCGAAAATTGATGCTTACCACCAAGAGCGTAAAGGCAAGGCGCATGACGCTGTAGAATACAAAGCCTTTCTTCAGGAAATTGGTTATTTGCTTCCACAGGGCGAAGCATTTGAAATAACTACTGAAAACGTTGATCCAGAAATTGGTCAGCTTGCTGGTCCACAGTTAGTAGTGCCTATTACTAACGCTCGTTTTGCGCTAAACGCAGCAAACGCTCGTTGGGGTTCTTTATACGATGCACTTTACGGTACGGACGCTATCTCAGAAGAGGGCGGTGCTGAAAAGGGTTCTTCTTACAATAAAGTGCGTGGCGACAAGGTAATTGCTTGGGCACGTAACTTCCTAGATCAAGCTGCGCCTTTGTTAGCTGGGTCGCACGCAGACAGCACTCAGTATGCACTAGAAGGTGGTAAGTTAGCCGTAACTCTAAAAGACGGCTCTGCTACCACGCTAAAAAACTCTTCTCAATTAGTTGGCTTTAATGGCGAGCTAAGTGCACCTACTGCTATTTTGTTGAAAAACAACGGTTTGCACTTCGAGATCCAAATTGACTCTAACAGCCCAGTTGGTTCAACTGACGCTGCTGGCGTAAAAGACTTACTACTAGAGTCTGCAGTAACCACTATTATGGACTGTGAAGACTCAGTTGCTGTGGTAGACGCAGACGACAAAGTATTAGCCTACGGTAATTGGTTAGGTCTTATGAAAGGCGACCTAGAAGAGCAAGTCTCTAAAGGTGGAAAAACCTTTACGCGTAAACTTAACGCAGACCGTACATACATTGGCCTAAATGGTGAAACCATTAAGCTAAAAGGACGCTCAATGCTGTTTGTTCGTAACGTTGGTCACCTAATGACTAACCCTGCGGTACTAGACAAAAACGGTAACGAAGCACCAGAAGGCATCTTAGACGGTATTTTTACTTCTCTAATTGCTATCCATGACTTAAAAGGCAACTCGACTGTTCAGAACTCTACAAAGGGTTCGGTAAACATTGTTAAGCCTAAAATGCATGGTCCTGAAGAAGTTGCTTTCACGAATGAATTGTTTGGTCGTATTGAACAGTTACTAGGTCTTCCTGAATTTACCTTGAAAGTAGGTATCATGGATGAAGAACGTCGTACCACTGTTAACTTGGCAGAATGTATCCGTGCCGCTAAAGAACGTGTTGTATTTATTAACACTGGTTTCTTAGACCGTACGGGCGACGAGATCCATACTTCCATGTACGCAGGTGCATTTGTACCTAAGTCAGCTATGAGACAACAAGCTTGGATTGGCGCTTACGAAAACTGGAACGTAGACGTTGGTTTACACGCTGGTCTGCAAGGCCGTGCGCAAATTGGTAAAGGCATGTGGGCTATGCCCGACGAAATGGCTGACATGTTAGTACAGAAGATTGGTCATCCTAAGTCTGGTGCTAACACTGCATGGGTTCCTTCACCAACAGCAGCTACTTTGCACGCTACCCATTACCATCAGGTGGATGTTAAGCGCATACAAGACGAACTTAAATCGCGTCAACACGCTTCATTAGACGATATTCTAACTATCCCACTAATGACCGAAGAACAGCGTAAAGCACTAACTGACGAACAAATCCAAAAAGAATTGGATAACAACTGTCAGGGTATTCTTGGTTACGTAGTACGTTGGATTGACAGCGGTGTTGGTTGTTCTAAAGTACCTGACATCAACAACGTTGGCTTAATGGAAGACCGCGCGACCTTGCGTATTTCTTCACAGCATTTAGCTAACTGGCTAGAAAACGGCGTATGTACTCACGACCAAGTTTTAGAAAGCCTAAAGCGCATGGCAGTGGTAGTAGATAAGCAAAACGAAGGCGACATTGGTTACACGAAAATGGCACCAAACTTTGATGGTATTGCTTTCAAAGCAGCCTCAGACTTAGTGTTTAAAGCCAAAGAACAGCCAAGTGGTTACACCGAACCGCTACTACACGGCTACCGCCTAAAAGTTAAAGCTTCTTAATTAAAAGACGCTTATAAACTTAAATGCCCGGAACTATCCGGGCTTTTTTATGCCCGAAGATAATGCACAACCACTATCCGGGCTTTTTTATACCCGAAGATAATGCATAGCCATTATCCGGTATTAAAATTTTCAATAAATGTGTCAGTAGAAAGTAAAAGTAATATATAGGCTGTATGGGCTCTAATGAGCAATGTACAATGATCAAAACTTTACTAAAGAATAATAAGTATGACTCAATCAATTCGCACGCTTCTATATATTACATTGTTTGGCTTAATTGTTAGTGGCTGTTCAGGTAGCTCAAGTTCTTACAATAGAAAACCGGCAGTGGTTAATAAAATTAATGGCTATGTTGGTGCCAGTAATATTTTCCAGTCCACTATCTATGCAGTGCCAATTGATGTTCAAGGACAGCCAACCCTAGCAGAAGATGACCCAAATAATTTTTCTGGCAGCAGAACCACATCTAATTCAAAAGCTTATTTCGTAGCGAGTGTTGGCGAACAAGAGAGCTCAAAACCAGTTTTATTTATCGCCAACGCACTAGGCGAAGATAAAACAACACAGCGTTGTGAACTTACCGGCGGTTGTACTCAAGCAACTTTCACAGCCAACTACCCACTGGCTAATAACTTTAAATTAAATGCCGCAGTAAGTAGTGTAGACAACAACAGTCGTGTAAACATTAACTGGATAACCCACCTGGCTGCTGATATTGGCTATACAGTCTACATTGATAAAGAGGGTGATGTTAGCAACCATCCGATCGAGCCTAGCGCAAACCCTGCTGTGCCAATAAGTGGCATGTATACACCCTTTACAATTGAGCGTGGCAATTTGTGGCTATCTAGACAGTTTGATATTTCAGATATTATTTCAATTCGTCCTATAGCGCCTTCGGCGTTAGCAGAGGTCTCAGACCTTGTATCTGGTTTACGTGAGCAAGGTATTCGTTACGGTGCATTATTGTCAGGCGGTCAGAAACTTGCTAAAGAAGCAGCATTGTCAGGCGGTCAGAAACTTGCTAAAGAAGCAGCTACAACTGACGCAAACATAACGGATGATGTCTCATGGCTTAGTTCGGTGGTTAAGCAGCAGCGTAATAACCGTGGTCAGTTCTATGTGAACCATGACACAGAATTTTCCAAATGTAGGCTTTATACAGCAGCTGAGGACGTTTTAAGAAAGAATATAAGTAACAGCATAGTGTTAAGCTCTGATGTAAAGGGTGATGCCAATAATGCTTTAAAAAAACTAAAAGATGGTAAAGATGTTTTTTGTGCCGAAGATCAAAAAGGCGTTTTCACCAAGGTTGAAGTATCGATAGAAGAGATTGAAAATTGGGTTGATAGCTTTGCCCAAGGAAAAGAATTTGTAGATGACCTTAATAAGCGCATTTTAAATATGCGTTGTGATGGTATTAAACAAAATGGCGATGAAAACCTTGATGGTTTCTTCGATTGTGATTATGTAAAACGTACACAGACCTATTACCAAGACTTAGAGGACCTTTATCATAATAATAAGCCAAAGTTAGTCGGTGCTTTACATGAAATGCGTGATGATGTTACTGCTTTTATCAACTGTTTAAATACCAGTGCAAAAGTCTCGTGTGCAAGCAATGAATACATTACAAACGGCCTTACTTATACCATGGTGCCGCTGGAAGAGACGGCTATAAAGATTGGTGGGGCAACTAAGTACTTCGCCTTTGATTTTCGTGTAATAGGCACCAGAGAGTTAACAGCTAATGGAATCAGTATCACTTTTAAAGCACCTAATAAGATAGAAAACAAAGAGATTGAAGCCAGTGAACATAATTTATTAAGAGTCGTGTATCAAGGTGACAATGCGTATATAGTTCCCGCAAGAATCGCTTTTGAAGAAAAAGACGGCACACCACCAGCGGCTGGTGTTGAACCACTGGGTTTTGACTTTAACTTTCCAAATGTTGAACTTAAGTCTGAGCCAACCCAGCAAGACTTTAAACTCTATGTGAGCGCTAAGTTAATTGGTGTTAAGCCTTTGTTAGATGCAACCAAAGCCATGCACTACAATCTAACTGAAGTGGGTATTGGCTTAAATATTCAAGGTGTCAAACTTGGTGAGATTATTGAGAAAAACAAGACAGTTGAGTTGAAAGACACTGCCGAGTTTACCTTTAAAGCGAAGTTTGATGATGCTGCTAACTATTACGCCAAAACACTCTGGCCTGAACGTGATGATTTCTTTAAAACCGAATCTGGCGTGACAGAGGCAGCCAAAAAAGACTTTGGTACTGAACTCTTTACTTACTCCCTGCAACAGAACAAAGAAGTATTAATTTCTGCCACCACCGATAAAGATGGCAACGTATCAGACCAAATCTATGGTAACGCTGACTACTTTGAACTTGAGGTGACTGGCTTAGGCGCTAACCGCTTTGAAGTTTATCAGCAGGATAAAAAGAGTCTGTTTCGTAATTGTTCTATCGATGCATCAGCAACAACGGATGAAGAAAAAGAAAAGGATAAGGTTTGTACTTCTTCAGAGGAAGTTGATCCTAACTTTAGCTTGATCGACGATTTAATATACAGTGATAGGAAATATCTAGAAAACTTTGCGGTGCCAGGTTATGGCTCATATAAACCAATAATTCCGGATGGTATTCAGTGGGACCACTCTGGTGTTTGGAATGGTAATTTAGAAGCAGAGTTTGCTCAGGGTGTTAGCAATATGGAGTTGCGTATTGCGCAAGAATTTGTCGATACACTAAGTACTGGCGAAGTAAAGCGTGCCCCCGCAGCTATCTTAAAAATTCAAGGTAATAAGAAAACAGAAACCAGCTGGGAAGTGGCTGTTTCAACGGGTTATAACTATGAGTATCTAGTTGATGTACTGCCTATGGGGCCTAAAGACACTCAAAGCTTCTACTTCTCATACTTTGTAAATGAATATACAAAAGCCGATGGCACTAAATCTTTTATAAGTGAGCTCGGCAGTTTAAGTATTATTCGTGAAGGTACAAGTCTGTTCGGCTTAGAGGCAGGTAGCACTGTTAATGCTACCCTTGCAAGTCGTGTTGATTATGAGATTGATAAGACTTCTACAGACCTCTGCGGCTATACCAAGGTTGTTGAAAAGGGTGCTAAGGCCAAAACCTGTAATGCCATTGCTTACTTAACCGTACGTGGCAAATTGGTCGGCACCTTAAGAAAAGAAAATGGCCTATATGTCATGCGTTACAGTGACGGTACTTTTTCGATATTAGGAATTTAGAATTAAACGGTTAATTTTACTGTTGCTTATGAGCAGCAGCGCTTTCGCTAATACATCAGTAAAGACTTCACAACTGTATGTGGAGTCTTTACTGCATGCCTCTGTTACACCCGTTTCCATCGATGATTTTATTAATACTTGGCAAGGCTCGTTAAAGAGTGGTGATTACGCCTTTGCTGATGGCCGTTTACGTACCGGTGTTGTTGTAGATGGGTGGGAAGTGGCGGTAGAAAAACGCTGGCATTACGACCTGCGCTTCACTCCCGACACTGCGCAGTTGTATTACAACATTGAAAATAAAGTGCCAAGCAATCAACAATACCAACTAGGTCTATCTGCAAATGTTTTACACGCTGAAGGCATACGTTTTGCTAAGTTATTTCATTACGAGCAGTTCGCCATCAAACCCATTGTTACTTTCTATCAAGCTGGTTTTTATCAAATAGGTAAGATAAGCAGTGTGGCTTCAGGGGATATTGCTGCAAAAGAGGATATAGCCATTGATTTAGATGTTCTTGATTACCACTACAGCGAAGATAAGATTTTAGAGTCTCCATTTGGAGGTGAGCAAGGTGAAGGAGTTAGTTTTGATATTGCCTTACAGTATGAAAATAAAGAATGGGCAATTTCTGTTGTTAGTCAGGACTTATACAATCGTTGGCAATTTAATGAAGCTGCCTTTTTACGTGGAAGTGTGTGCTTTCGTTGGAAAACTAACAAGGCTGGCTGTGACACTTCAGCTAGTAATAAAGAACGAAATTCACATATTGAGTCCTACTCTAGCAGCTTATCTTCCAGCCTAAGCACCGAAGTCACTTACAAACCCTATGGCTTAAGCGTTAATACCTTTACCCACGGCCGCTACCAGCGTTTAGGTGTACAGAAAGACTGGTTTACACCTGTAGGCGTGCTAGGAGCTTCTGCCTACAGCACCAAGCAACTAGGCCTGCATTGGCAAAGCCAGTGGCATCGTTTGGGCTTGCTGTTAGACCAACCTAATTGGAAAAAAGTACGCCATGCTCAAGTCGACTTGGCCATCACCGTTCCTTGGTAAAACGCTTCGCTAAAAGCGCCTTGGTAAAACTAATAAATACGGTATTATGCCTACTTAAATATTGAGGCTTGTATGTATTTAGAGCATTTTGGCTTATTGCGCTTACCCTTTACCATTGCCCCAGATCCAGACTTACTGTTTCCTTCCAAAAATCATCAGGAAGCGCTGGCTCATTTACACTATGCCTTAACCGGTCATGGTGGTTTAGTGTGCTTAACCGGTGAGGTAGGCACAGGTAAAACTACTCTTTGTCGTGCTTTTTTAGCGGACCTGCCTAAGGGCGTGCGCAGCGCTTATATATTTAACCCTCAATTAAGCCCAGTTGAGTTGCTACAAGCCATTGCCGAAGAGTTTGGAATAGCCACTAATAATTCTCAGAGCCAGCGCGAGCTCTATAACGTATTGAATCAGACCTTATTAGAAGGCTACGCCAAGGGCGAACGCTTTATTTGTGTGATTGATGAAGCGCAAACCATGCCAGCATCTTTGTTAGAGCAAGTTCGTTTACTTACTAATTTAGAAACTAATCATGAAAAGCTCTTAACCTTAATATTGGTTGGTCAGCCAGAGTTACAACAAGTTTTAGCCAATCATAATTTACGTCAGTTAAATCAACGCATTACCGCACGATTTCATTTAACTCATTTATCCTGGCGCGACTGCGTTCAATATATAAACTACCGTTGTAAAAAGTCCGGCGCCAGTAGAAGTCTGTTTTCTACCTTGGCAATGTGGCGTTTATGGCGTGCGAGTAAAGGCATTCCACGTATTTTAAATACTCTGGCCGATCGGGCGCTTCTAGGTGCCTATGCGTTAAATAAACAAAGCGTGAGTTGGTCGTTAGTGCGTGGCGCACAGGCAGAGGTTTTACCTATGTATAAGCGTCGTTCGAATAAGCTTTGGCCAGTAAGCTTTGCAGCTTTGCTGTTAGCATTTTCTATATTTATTTTTAAAGATCTAAAAGATTATGTGCAGCCTTGGCTTAATAATTCTGAGAGCTTGCCAGTATTGGCGTTAAGCCAACAATTACAACTGGGCGAATATAAAAACTGTACGCACTTGCAACAGGGTAACTGGAGCTGCTTGTGGTTAGATTGGTCGCTGCCTCAGCTTAAACAGTTACATACACCGGTGATGGTGCAGGTTAATACGGGTGAAAAACTACAGTGGCTGCCCTTAAAAGCATTAGGCGCAAACGTCGCTTACACAAAACAAGCATTGCTGTTGTGGCAAGGCCCTGAGTCTTACACTGGCCAATTAGTGCGTCCCAATGAGGTTAGCCATATAGTGCCTTGGGTGCGCCAGCAGTTGAATTTTACAGACAGGCAAGACTGGCAACGAATTGGTTCTAACAATCAAACAGTTGCCCCAGATCCGGATTATTACGATGCGCTATTAGCGTTTGAAGTCGAGAAGTTTCAAAGAGAAAACAACTTGTCACCTGATCGGATATTAGGCCAGCAAACTTTATTGATGCTATGGCTAAAGGGGAGAAGTTAAGTGTCTTATATTCTTGATGCACTAAAGAAATCTCAGCAAGACAGGGAAACCATCGCAGCAGATAATCCGCCTGTGTTCGCGCCAGCAGTAACTTTTGAGAAAAGATCTAAAGTAGCGGCAAAGTTTTTAGTCATGTTTGTGATTGTATTGCTGTTGGCATTCATATTGTTCTTAACAACGTCCAAGCCTATAAAAAAATCAGAGCAAGTTATTCAAGTTGAATCAGCTAAAGTAGTGTTTGTAGAGCCCTTGATGCTTGAGTCTGTTGTTAATACACCAGAAATTATGACAATTGACGAGCCAGAACAACAAGTAAACGCTGATATAATGAATGAAAAGCCCGCAGATGATGCTGTAGGTCAGAATGCACAACAGCCTGCTACCGTTCAAGAACGTAGGTTGCCACCATTAGGCAGTCTAAGAAAAATTCCTGCTTTAATAATCAATAGTCATATTTATAGCGGTTTACCCAGTAAAAGAAGCGTTACCATTAATAACAGAAGTCAGCGTGAGGGTGATTATTTATCCTCAGATGTTTTTATTAAAGAGATCACCGCACAGGGATTAATAATAGAAGTAGATGGCTGGCCATTAAATATAAGTAGGCAGCAGGGTTGGCAGCCTATTCCTGAAGGAAGTTAAATGTTAACTGAAGAAGTAAAAGAAAGTATACGCAGCTTGTACCGTGATTGTATTGAGACCTTATTGTTGAAAAAACGACGGGGCCAAGGCGTAATGATTGCCAAGATAGCCAATGCTATTGGTGCGGTAGAGGAAGGCGAACAGGGTGAGCGTATCAACGAAGCTGGCATTGCAGTAATAGAAGCTGGTACGGGTACAGGTAAAACCTTGGCTTATTTAGTGGCGACGCTGCCTTTAGCTTTAAAGTTAGGTAAAAAGCTGGTGGTTTCGACCGCGACCGTTACCTTACAAGAACAGATTATAAATAAGGACTTACCGAGCTTGCAGGAAGCCAGCAATCTCGATTTCCAATACACCTTGGCAAAGGGTCGTGGTCGTTATTTATGTTTGTCTAAACTAGAAAAGTCTTTAATTCGATTAAAAGACACCAAACCCGTCACCACAGACATGTTCGGTTTAACCGAGAAAGAAAAAGAGAAAATACTGTATACAGAGTTATTAGATAAATACGGTAGTAACGAGTGGGATGGTGATAAAGACGCTTTAAGCTTGGAGATAGTAGATAGCCAATGGCAGAATCTAACTTCAACACATCATGATTGCTCTAAGCGCCGTTGTCCTCATTATGATAATTGTGCATTTTATAAAGCGCGTAACTATCTGGATGAAGCCGATATTATAGTGGCTAATCACGATCTGGTTTTAGCTGATTTGTCATTAGGGGGTGGTGTAATCCTGCCTGCCCCTGAAGATACCATTTACATTTTTGATGAGGGACATCACTTAGCCGATAAAGCTTTGGGTCACTTTCATTTAGAAGCAAGTATTCCTGCGCAGAAAGCATGGCTGGAGCTGTTAGAAAAATACTTACAAGAGTTTATTAATGATAAAGACACACCTAAAGAGTTTCAGCGTAACTTGGCTAAGCTGCCTGAGATTATTTCAAGCTTATTGGAGACTTTAACTCAAGCACACCCTTATTTGATTGACCTTTTAGGCCAGCAAGAAAAGCTGCGCTTTGTTCAGGGAGCGGTACCAGCTGAATTACGTTTACTTTTAGGTAATATGAAGGAACCTATGCAACAAGTGGTTCATAGCCTGAGTTTACTCAACGAAGCTTTACAAAAGTCGTTAGACGCAAGAGCCGAAGGTTTGTTTGTAAAAGAAGCAGCAGAGCAGTGGCAAGCGGCTATAGGTTCGTTATTGCAAAAAGCAGAGCAGTTACTCAATACGCTGACATACTTTTGTGCTGAGCAAGACAAAGAGGGTATTCCCGTTGCTCGTTGGATCAATAAAACCACCTTTGCTAATAAAACAGAAACTCATATTAACGCTTGTCCGATATCCATTTCTAATCAACTTTATAATACATTGTGGAAGCGTTGTTACAGTGCTGTTGTTACTTCGGCTACTTTAACGGCTTTAAATAAATTCGATAAACTTATATGGGAAACTGGTATTCCAACCTGGGCTATTTTCGAGCGCGTAGAAAGCCCCTTTAATTACAGCGAGTTAGGTGAGCTAGATGTTGTAACTTTGAAGAGCAACCCGAACGAGCTAGGCTTTCAAACTGACGTGGAAGAGTGGTTGGATACCAAGATCGATTTAAAACAAGCGACACTGGTGTTGTTTAGCTCTAGGGTGCAATTAGAAGCTACACGCGAACGGTTTATTAATGATTGGTCAGATAGCTTGCTCTGTCAGGGTTATCTGCCCCGTCCAGAGATTGTGCGTCTGCATAAAGAACGTATTGATGAAGGCAAAGGCAGTATTATTTTTGGCTTAGCAAGTTTTGCCGAAGGTGTGGATTTACCCGGGGACTATGTTAACCATGTTGTCATTGTTAAAATTCCATTTGCAGTACCCGATGATCCCATGCAAGAAGCCATAGCTGAGTGGTTACAAGAGCAGGGTGGTAATGCGTTCTGGGGGCTAACTTTGCCAGCAGCATCCATTCGTTTGATTCAAGCATGTGGCCGATTAATTAGAACGGAAACGGATACGGGGCGAGTAAGTATTTTGGATAAACGCTTGCAAACTAAATCGTATGGAAAAGAGTTGATAGCGTCCTTACCACCGTTTAAGCGAGTGTAGGATTTAAGCCGTCCTTGGCATTTGAATTGTTTGAGGTTTTAAGCTAGCTCTTGCATGCAGCCGTTATTGATATCACGGCAGAGTAGGTAATAATCATTTAAATAGGTGTTTAAGCTATCAGCTGCTTTCAGGTCACGTTGAATGATTAGGCAGCGTAGCGATTTACGGCTGCGATTCAAAATGCGTAAGTGATATCTATAGCCAGTTTCCGGCAACTCTAAATAAAGCTGCTTAGATTCATGATTTATACTTAAATCTTGATTGATTTGTTCTATCACACAACCAGCAAAATTAATATTGCTGATACGTACGGTATGTTCTTTACCTGTTTCTTCATCAAGCAGTTTGTAAGGCTGTTCTAAAGGGCGGTGGCGCGATTGCAAGCGACGTTCTTCATTGAAAAACTTGCTTGCATCATGCAGTGAAGTACCTTCAATATTCTCTAAAGACTCGTTGCACATAAAATGATGGAAGAGTGCACTAGTGGCTTCTTTTCGCTCGAACTGAGACAAGTGATCTGCATTATGTACCAAAGCAAAGGTAGCATCAGCGCATTGCATTGCTACTGCAGCGTTTTCTGATGGCAGGGTAAAGCTATCAAATTCACCGGTTGCTATTAACGTTGGGCAGCTAGGGAATTCGCTAAAACCTTTAAAGTTTAATAAGCGTTCTGTGTTTTGTATGTATCGAGCTTGTTCGTTTTCATTTAGACGAGAAATCTGTCGAAACAACAAGCGACGGTAAGTTGGGCTTACTTCTGTTTTATCGATATGGCTAAAGTTAATAAGGTTACAAACTGCAGTGGTGGCAAACTCTTCCATTTTGCCTTGCTTTAGCTGGTCTAATGAATCTTCAAGTAACGTAATTAAGCTTTCACGGCGGAAACAAGTAATACCAGAAAGTAATAGACGTTCAACCCGCTCAGGGTAAGCAGTAGCGAATATAGCAGCCATAGCAGAACCATAGCTTATGCCTAATAACATTACTTTTGGTAAGTCTAGTTCTTGGCAGAAAATCTCAATGAGCTCTGCAAAATCACCTAACTCAAGCTCAGGGGCAAGTTGGTCATTGCAGCCTTGTGAAGGGAAGTCCACTAATATTACGGGATGGGTACTAAGCACAAGCTCTACTTCATACTTAAACGAAGAGAAGCTTTGAAAAGCACCACCTAAAAATATTACAGGTGTTTTATGGCTATTTTCTGGATTAGAAAAAGCTTGAAACTCAGCTTTATACTTAGAGCCTGACATCAATAGAGTAAGGCTTTCAGGTGATTGCTTGAGGCTATTTAATAAGTAGGAAGAAAATTTCATAGCACACTCTTTATATTTGTTTTTATACTTAAACTGACTGTAAAGCATTTATAGACAGTTTACTAGAGTTGTATGTTATCTTTACTTCTTCTTTAGGGGTGATCGTGGTAAGGGTGTTGAGCAATAGCACACTGCTGCTAGCTTTAGAGAGGGTTGGAGCCAGTACTGCTGTTAGTTTTCAAGATAACATCTGGCTCGATATGCGCTATGTAATTACTTGTTTTTCGGCAAGTTAATAATGAATTTAATGTTGTCATCGGTAATGTTTATTTGGTACTCACCATTGGGAGTTTGCTGAGTAGAAGGTTGGTACTTATTAGTATTGGGAATGCTGATACTAAACTCATGGCTGCCAATGGACAGGTCAGTTCCTGCAGGGATATCAACATAAGTTGGAAAGGTTAGGTTGCCGTAATCCGTTGGAATGTCGCCTTGTAGGTTAAACTCCTTCCATATCTTATTTAAATTATGTTCACGCTCTATTTGCGAAGGATCGTAAGGCTTCATGTTCACACCGGATTGTTGCTGTTGCAGCGAGCGCTCTCTTTGTTCTGACAAATAAGTGTCTGACAGGGGTGTTAAGTCAGGTCGCTGCTGAGTCTCTTGGTTTGGGTCAACAATACTATCAAGCTCATTGCCTTTGTTTGGGGTTATTTTAACGTTGATAGCCCCTTGCGGTTCTTCCGTCGCTTGCTTTCTAATAAGGACAGTGGTGTCACGAATATGTGCTTCAGTCATTTCTTCTGCTGAAATTTCTTGAATATCCGCATTGGCGTTATTTGCAACTGTAAAGCTTAATGTGGCGGCTAATAAAATAAAAAATGTATTTGTAATACTAATGGTCATTGTTCTTTCCTCTGTAGAACCTTTACTAATGCTAGAAGTCTTTAAGAAAACAACAAGGACACTTTGGGTTATTTACACGAGATTTGCGCTTGAGTGTCTTCACAGAGTCGGGCAGTATGACGACGGTTTTTTTGGAATAATTAAAGAATGAAATTAATTTCTGCACCTTTGCCATTATGGATCGGGCTTAGGTACCTAGCCGCCAAGAGGCGCAATCACTTTATCTCCTTTATTTCTGCATCGTCCATGGTCGGCATGACCTTGGGTGTGGCAGTTTTAATACTGGTACTATCGGTAATGAACGGTTTTGATCGTGAATTACGCGAAAGAATTCTTGGCATGGTGCCGCATGCCGTGTTGTTCGAGCGTGGTGGTATTCAAGATTGGCAAAGCCTAGCTAAAGAAGTAGAAAAAATGCCCGGTGTCGCCGGTGCAGCTCCTCTAACACGCTTACAAGGTATGCTGGGTTACGGTGGGCGCGTACATGGCGCTATGGTGACTGGTATTGAGCCGGAATCAGAGTCGCGTGTATCAATATTGCCTAACCATATTAAGGAAGGGCAGTTGTCTGATCTGCAACCCGGCAGCTATAAAGTGTTTTTAGGTGAACTACTGGCACGACAATTAAATGTGAAGCTAGGCGATAAGGTCACTTTGCTATTGCCAGAGGCAACTTTGTCGCCAGCGGGTGTGTTGCCGCGTATTAAGCGCTTAGAAGTAGCAGGTACTTTTGCGGTTGGCGCTGAACTCGATTCCAGCTTGGCCATTATACATTTGGCTGATGCTGCTAAGTTAGAGCGGTTGCCGGCAGAGGCGCAAAGCTTACGCATTAAGTTCGATAATTTATTTACTGCACCTCAAGATGTTTGGAAAATTGTTAATCAATTGGATGGCGATTACAGTGCCAGTGATTGGACTCGCACTCATGGTAATTTATTCCAAGCCATTAAAATGGAAAAAACCATGATTGGTTTGCTGCTATTAATTATCGTGGCAGTAGCAGCGTTTAATATCATTTCCACTCTGGTTATGGCAGTTACTGATAAACAAGCCGATATTGCTATTTTACGTACAATGGGCGCCCGTCCTGGTACCGTAATGCGTATTTTTATGGTGCAAGGATTGGCCATCGGTATAATTGGTGTTGCCCTAGGTACTATATTAGGCGTGCTAGCTGCATTAAGTATTTCCGACATTGTTGCTGGGCTTGAGCGTTTATTTGGTGTGCAGGTGTTAAGTGCTGATGTGTACTTTATCTCGTATCTACCGTCTCAGTTAATATGGAGTGATGTGCTTTTAATTAGCAGTGCATCCTTGTTACTTAGTTTCTTAGCCACGCTTTATCCTTCTTGGCGAGCGTCCAAGGTTCAGCCGGCGGAGGCCCTACGCTATGAGTGAGTTAATATTAGAAGCGACTGGCTTGCGTAAAACTTATGTCACTGGCCCGCAGCAAGTAACGGTTTGGCAAGATATTAATTTACAAATATTCGCAGGCGAAACGTTAGCTATTGTCGGCGCTTCAGGTTCAGGCAAAACCACTTTGCTAAATGCACTGGGCGGTTTAGATTCTGTTGATGCTGGGAAGGTGCTAATAGCTGGTAAAGATTTGTCCAAAATGACGGAAAACCAGCGCACCGCACTGCGTAATAAGGATATTGGTTTTGTTTACCAATTCCACCATTTGTTAGCAGAATTTAGTGCGCTTGAAAATGTGATGCTACCGCAATTGTTAGGCGGGAAAAGCCAAAAGCAGGCGAAGTTGCGTGCACAAGAATGTTTGCAGCAATTAGGTTTAGGTCACAGGCTTAATCATACACCCGCAGAGTTGTCTGGTGGTGAGCGTCAGCGTGCTGCTATTGCGCGAGCCTTGGTTAACCGTCCTAAGCTGGTGTTGTTAGATGAGCCTACCGGTAATCTTGATCAGCAAACAGCAAGGCAGGTAGAAGAGGTTATGTTGGAATTGATTGAGCAGAGCGATACCGCATTTATTATGGTTACTCATGACCAAGAGCTGGCTGCACGTATGAATCGTTGCTTGTTGTTAAAGGATTTAAGCTTACAACCCATGTAGTAAGTTGGGTCTACCCCTTTTAAGGATTTATAGCCAAGGAGTGGCGATGCCTTTTTATTTATTTACTGCTGCTGCCTTTATAGTTTTGGGTACTTTATTAAGCCCATTTGTCTTCGTTTTAGTGCTTACCTCACTAACGGGTTTAGCCTGTATTTTTTCTAAGTTTCATGTTCTCAAAAATAGACTTGCCTGGCGTAAAGTTGTAATTGCAGCTGTGGCGACCAGTTTTGGCTTTGGCTGGCTACAGTGGCAATTAACGCATCGTTTACCTATTGATCTCGATAAGCAAGAAGCAATCCTCAGTCTACAAGTCATTGAAACTACAACACAAAAAAACATACAACGAATGCTGGTAAAAGTTGTTACGACTAAGGAAGATCTTAGCTCGCAAGACTTGCCTCAACTACGCTATCTAAAACTAAGTCTGTATAAATCAGAACCCATTGTAAATGTTGGCGCCTATATCAGCGCAGAAGTTGTGCTGCGCAGTCCGCGTAATATTGCCAATGGTTTAGCCTTTGATTATGAGGCATGGTTAATAGGGCAGAGTGTTGATGCCACTGGCTACATAAAAAATTTGAATATTATAAGAGAAGGGGCTTCACCACTACGTAAGCAAATAATCAACCAGCAGCAGCGGCGACATCCGCCTCAAGCTTGGTCGTGGATAGCAGGCTTAGTGTTTGGTGAACAGGATTCTTTCACAGTAGAACAGTGGCAGCTAGCCAAGAAAACAGGAACACTGCATTTGCTAGTGGTTAGCGGTTTGCATATGGGTTTAGTGCTTTTGTTGTTGGTTGCTTTGTGGCGTACGTCACTAAGGTTGATCAGTGCTTGCATTGGTAAAAGTGTACCCAATTTAATGTTTTGGCAGCTTCTGTTTTTACTTGCAGGCAGTGCAGCATATTTGTGGCTGGCAGGCAGCGGGGTGGCACTGCAGCGCGCTTGGTTAATGTTTTCTATTGTTATTGTTTTGCAAAGCACTCGCCTAAAACTAAACTGGTTAACTGCCATTAATTTTGCCTTATTGCTGGTGGTTGTGATTAACCCATTGGTGTGGACTGGCCCTGGTTTTGCCTATTCATTTGCCGCTGTACTGTCGTTGTTGTTGTTTTTTACGGCACGCAAATCGAATTTTCTGGAGGCTATTTGGTTGCCTCAGTGGGTTGTTTTTATTGTATTGCTGCCGGTATTCATAAGCTGGCAACAATCAGTAAGTCTGATGCAGGTTATAGCTAATTTACTTGCTATCCCTTTCGTCAGTTTTATCTTATTGCCATTATCATTGATTAATTTAGCATTTCCCTTTGCTCCTCTAGCTGCGGCGTTAGTGCAAGCGGGTGACTTTTTTTGGAGGTTGTTAGAAGAGCTATCTTTTATACCGTTATCTTATGTTTACTATTTGCCGCCAATCAGTTTGTTCTTGTGGCCTTTATGGCTACTGTTGATCAGAAGGGGAGTTTCTTATTCACTAGCTGTTTTTGTTATTGTGTTAGTAATAGGTTCAATTTTTATTATACCGGCCAAGCAAAAATCGGTAGCAATGATGATTGATGTTGGCCAAGGTCAAAGTTTGGTATTTACCACTGAGGAACACACGGTTGTTTATGATTCTGGGCCTTTTATGGGGCAGTTTGATACCGGTGATGCAGTTATTACTCCAGTGCTTTACCGGTTAGGCGTTAAACAAATCGATAATCTCATTATAAGTCATAATGATAACGACCATGCTGGTGGTACTGCAGCACTGCTGAAGAACTTTCCGGTAGGTGAGTGGTGGGGTGGTCAGCCCGTTAAAGATCTACCCGACACTATTAACCTATGCAGCCTTTCTTCTCAACGTTGGCAGGTATTGTCTAACAATCTTTTATATCGATACTTTAATGTTGAAGAGTCCGCATGGTCGCGTCTTCCTGATAACAACAATAACCGTTCTTGTGTTGTTCAGTTGGATTGGTATGGCACCCGTTTTCTTTTAACCGGTGATATCGCCAAGCCTGTGGAATACGATTTAATAAGAAAGTATGGCAATGAGCTCGCTTCAGATATTCTAGTTTTAGCACATCATGGTAGTACTACCAGCTCCTCAGCGGTGTTTCTGCGTACAGTTTCACCAAAACAAGTATGGATTTCATCCGGGTTTAATAATAACTTTAAACATCCGGCTATAGATGTTTTACAACGTTTAGCAGAGCAAGATATCCCTTGGCTAAATACCGCTGATAGCGGTGCAATAACTCTACATTCTAATGGTAAAATAATAAGTGCGCGTGATAGCTGGCAACCACCTTGGCGACAAACCAATTAGAGCCATTTAACGTTTTTTATGCTTATCCGTTACTCTTAGCTGTGGTAGAGTACAAACAAAATTTTATAAAGGAAAAAACGCATGTGGGAGATCATCCAAAGCGGCGGTATTTTAATGTGGCCGTTGATTCTATGTTCTGTTTTAGCTGTTGCTATCACTGCAGAACGTTTTTGGACATTACGCAGAAGTCAGATTGCACCCGCTGACTTATTAAGTCGTGTTTGGGGATGGATGAAAAAAGACCAGATGAACTCTGCGCGTCTGCGTGAGTTGCGTGAATCCAGTCCATTAGGCCGCGTTTTAGCAGCGGGCTTAGTGAATGCTCGTCATGGTCGTGACCTGATGAAAGAAAGTATTCAAGAAGCTGCTTCTGTAGAAGTGCATTACATGGAGCGCTACTTAAACGCCTTAGGAACCATCGCCGGTGTTGCCCCTCTTATTGGTTTGCTGGGTACGGTATTCGGTATGATTGAAGTCTTTAATCAAATTGTTCTGCAAGGTACCGGTAATGCTGGTGCATTTGCCGGTGGTATTTCTGAAGCATTAGTTACCACTGCTGCAGGTTTGATGGTCGCTATTCCAGCTTTAGTGGCACACCGTATTTTGACGCGTCGAGTCGATGAAATAGTCGTATTTATGGAACAGGAAGCAACCAAGTTAGTTGATGTGTTGCAGGGCGATCGTGAAGTAGCCGATTCTGAGGCCGCTTAATAATGAAGTTCAAGCGACAGCATACAGATATGGTAGAAGTTAACCTTACGCCCATGTTGGACGTGGTTTTTCTACTGTTAATTTTCTTTATGGTATCGACGACTTTTACCAAAGAGTCGCATTTAACCATCGACTTACCTGAAGCCACCGCCAACAGTGAAAGTGTACCGATCAATACCATCGAGATCCTGATCTCTAGCTCAGGCCATTACAGTATTAATGGTCAGCAGTTAGTTAATCAGCAATTAGACGTCTTAAAGCGTGCCTTACAAAAGGAATTAGGCCAACAAACTAAAGTGCCAGTAGTAATTACAGCAGACGCCAAAACACCTCATGAAGCAGTGGTTAAAGCTATGGATGCTGCTGGTCAATTGGGCTTAGTGAATCTAAGCATTACTACGCGCCAATCAGTAAAAAGCGAATAAATTGAATGACAAAATTATCGACCGGTTATTTGTATAAACGATTACTATCCTACGTTCTACCAAGTAAGTTTGCTTTCTTTTTAGCCATAATAGGCTTTTTGATTTACGCAGCTTCAAATCCCTTGTTGGCTCATATGATGGGTTTACTTGAGCAGACACTTAACGATCCGACAAAGCAAAAGGTATATTTCTTAATACTCAGTCTCTTTGGGATATTTGTGCTGCGTGGGGTAGGTACGTTTTTGGGTAAGTTCTTTATTGCGGTTGTTGGTCGTAACGTTGTTCATGCTTTGCGTACACAGCTGTTCAATAAAATGACCAGTTTACCCAGTGAGTATTACGATAACGAATCCAGTGGTCGTATGATTTCGCGTATTACTTATGACGTTGAACAAGTAACAGAAGCCTCAACCCGATCTTTAACTACTTTGATCCAAGAGGGGATGACAGTAGTGCTGTTGATGGGCTATTTAGTTTACTTAGATTTCACTCTTACTTTAGTGTTTATTGCTATAACACCTTTAATCGGTTTGGTGGTTTCAGCAGCCAGTAAGTTTTTTCGTCGTTACAGTCACCGTATTCAAAAAGCCATGGGGAATGTTACCCAAGTAACTAACGAAAGTATTAACGGTTATCGTGAAGTACGTACCTATGGCGCCATTGAAATAGAACAGCAACGCTTCGCTAAAGCCAGTGACGATAACCGCCGGCAATCGTTAAAATTTGGTCTGACTGATGCCATCAACGTGCCTATAAGCCAGCAGGTAGTGGCAACGGGCTTAGGTGTAATGATCTTTATAATGTTTCAACGTGTTGCCGCAGATACCATGACCAGCGCTCAGTTTTTGCAGTTTATTACCGCCGCTGCTCTAATTGCAAAACCACTGCGTAGTGTTACTGATGTGAATGGCATGATTCAAAAAGGTATGGCTGCAGCCGCTTCTGTTTTTGAAGTGTTGGATATGCCAGCTGAACCAGATCATGGTACCCAGGAATTAGTAGCGAATAACGGTAAAGTTGAATTTAAAGACGTTCGCTTACGTTATAAAAATGCCGAGATAGATGCCTTAAAAGGTGTTTCTTTAACAGTCGATCAAGGAACCTCAGTTGCTTTGGTTGGGCGCTCAGGTAGCGGTAAAACAACCTTAGTTAACTTACTACCACGCTTTTATGAAATTGATTCAGGGCAGATATTAATTGATGGCTTTGATACTCAAGAAGTCACATTGGCGAGTTTGCGTAAGCACATAGCTATAGTCAGCCAACAGGTCGTACTATTCAACGGCACTATACGCTCTAATATTGCCTTTGGTGAGCTTGCGAACAAGACCGATGAAGAAGTTATAGCAGCTTCTAAGGCTGCTTTTGCCGATGAGTTTATTAATAAACTGCCGCATGGTTACAATACGTTAGTGGGTGACAATGGCACCACGCTCTCTGGTGGTCAACGTCAGCGCATCGCTATTGCCCGTGCTATCTTAAAAAATGCGCCTATTTTAATTCTTGATGAAGCTACTTCAGCTTTAGATACAGAGTCTGAACGCTTTATCCAAGCAGCGTTAGATGAAGTAATGAAAGGCCGAACTACTTTTGTAATTGCCCATCGTCTAAGCACTATCGAAAATGTCGATCGTATTGTAGTAATCGACGATGGTGAGGTAAAAGAAGATGGCAGTCACGCTGAGCTTATAGCCAGTGAAGGATTGTATTCGCAGCTTCATATGATCCAATTTCAAAACTAATGATGAAAAAACTGGCGTTGCGTATCGAGCAAAACTGGTACAAACCCTTCTGGTATAATCTTTGGTTATTGCCATTGTGGTGTTTAGTGGCCTTGTTTGTTTTTGTTAAGCGTCAATTGTTTTTATTTGGTAGCAAGCCCGCTAATTATGCTAATAAAGTGCCGATCATAGTGGTTGGTAATATCAGTGTTGGCGGTACTGGTAAAACCCCTCTTATTACCTTTCTAGTGTCTAAAGCGCGTGAGCTTGGCTTTACGCCAGCTATCATTAGCCGTGGCTATGGTGGTCGTAGTGCTAACTATCCTTTGTTGTTAGCTGGTGATACCTCTGTTGAGGAATGTGGTGATGAGCCTTATTTACTTTATCATCGCCTGCAATGTCCGGTAGTGGTTGATCCAAATCGTTCTCGCGCTGCGCACCTAGCGGCTAGCCAGCAAGTAGATATTATTTTTAGTGATGATGGCATGCAGCACTATGCCATGGCGCGTGATGCTGAAATTTTAGTGGTGGATGGTATGCGTTTCTTTGGCAACGGCTGGTTATTACCTATTGGGCCATTAAGAGAGTCTGTTAGCCGCCAGCAGTCAGTAGATTTAAGTCTTATCAATGGCGATGATTTTGTTGTAAACGGCAGTGCTTTGATAAATGCCAAAAATGGTCAAGAAGCACCTTTAGAAGTGTTAAAGGGTGAGTCTTTGGTTGCGGTCTGTGGCATTGGTAACCCACAAAGATTTGAGCAAACATTGGTAGAGCTAGGTGCCAAGGTTGATTTGCATAGCTTTGCTGATCATCATAAGTTCTCTATTACTGACCTTGATTTTGCAGGCGCACAAAAAATGTTGGTAATGACTGAAAAAGATTGGGTTAAGTGTAAAAACTTTGCCCAAGATAACTGGTGGTATCTAAAAGTAGATGCCAAGTTAAACAATGATAGCACCCTCCAAGTGGAGCGATTGCTAAAGAACCTACAGAATAAGGGCCATAAAAATGGATAAACAATTATTAAGTATGTTGGTATGCCCACAATGCAAAGGAAAATTGAAGTACGAGAAAGAAGCTAATGAGTTGTTATGCACCTTTGATGGACTTGCTTTCCCTATTAAAGACGGTGTGCCTGTTATGCTTGAAGGCGAAGCTCGACGTATGAGTGAAGAAGAAAAGTTAGCTAAAGCTAAAGGTTAAGCTTAGTAATATTGTTGTGAAATAAAAGCTGAGTAAATAAGAGTGGTTATGAAAGTATTATTTGTATGTCTAGGGAATATTTGTCGTTCACCTAGCGCTGATGGAATTTTGCGTAAAAAACTAGCCGAACATGGGCTGGCCGATAAGGTAACAGTTGATTCTGCAGGTACCGGCGACTGGCACATTGGCAAAGCGCCAGACGAACGCTCACAGCAAGCGGCAATAAAGCGTGGTTACGAAATTTCTATGTTGCGCGCCCGACAAGTTAAGGCAGAAGACTTTAGCGAATTCGATTATGTCTTAGCAATGGACAATTCTAATATCGATAATATGCAAGAATTTAAGCCTCAAGGGGTAGTGCGTACTGAGCCTGAACTGTTTTTAAAGCGTTTTGGTGAAAATAGTAATGTTACTGAGGTGCCGGATCCTTACTATGGTGGTGAAGAAGGATTCGAAAATGTTTTGGATTTAATCGAAGCTGCTTGTGACAACATGATTATAGATATCAAACAGAAACTAGCTCGCTCTTAATGTACACAAATTTTGAATTGCGAACGTTAAACACCTTGGCTTTACCTGCCAAGGCAAAGGCGTTCGTACGGTTTTCGTCACAAATAGAGTTGCTTGGATTATTAGCCCAAGCCAAGGCAGAAAACATATCAGTGTATGCATTGGGTGAGGGCTCTAATGTTTTATTAGCAAATGATGTTGACGGTTTGGTATTACAATCAGCCATGAGCAGTACCAAGCTGATTGACCAGAACGAAGAATATGTGTGGTTGGCTGTCGATGCCGGTATGAACTGGCATCAATGGGTACAGCAAAGCATTCAGTATGGCCACGGCCTTGAAAATCTAGCGCTTATTCCCGGCTCGGTAGGTGCTGCACCCATTCAGAATATAGGTGCCTACGGTGTCGAAGTTAGAGAATACGTTGAACAAGTTGAAGGTATTGAAATAAGCACCGGCAAGGCAAAGATTTTAAAAGAGAAAGATTGTCAGTTTGGTTACCGCGACTCTGTTTTTAAGAATGAATTAAAAAATAATTTTATTATTACCTCAGTTGTTTTTCGACTGCAAAAAAAGTTTAGCCCTAACTTAAGTTATGGTCCGTTGCAGAAGTTAACAGACCTTAATGCAGCAGCCTTAATTGAAGCTGTCTGTGATATTCGCCGTAGTAAACTACCAGATCCAGCTGTAACTCCAAACGCAGGTTCCTTTTTTAAAAACCCAATGGTTAGCAGTGTTAAGGCTAATGAATTAAGCCTAAAATTTAATCAATTACCCCAATACCCTCAAGCCGACGGCCAAGTGAAGCTAGCCGCTGGCTGGCTGATAGAGCAGGCCGGTTGGAAGGGTAAATGGCTGGGGAATGTGCGTATGCATGATCTGCAAGCTTTGGTGCTAACCACTAATGGTAAGGCCAGTTATGTAGAGGTTATGTTGTTAAAGAATGCAGTAGTGACCAGTGTACAGCAAAAATTCGGTGTGACTTTAGAAGCTGAACCGCAAGTCTTTCCGTAAACAGTTTTTAGCAGAAAAACATACTAAAACTTAAACTCACTTAATTTAAAACCCGATTCTTTGTTGTAACGAATTTGCCATCCCTGAGTGTTAGACCAATCGCCTAAAACAATACGACGACGCTCTTCGCCATCATGTTGCCAGTTGTGAACGAAAGGGCGATGGGTATGGCCGTGAATAAGTATTTTGACTGCATTTTCAGTCATTAACTTGTCTACTTCTTCTGGGGTGACGTCCATGATATCAGCCGATTTCATTTGATTGCCTTTCTGGCTTTCACCGCGCATATGCGTCGCCATTGCTAGGCGCTGTTCAATGGTTTGGCTCAATAGTTGTTTTTGCATTATAGGGTTGCGTAACATTGGTCGCATCTTCATATAGGCAACGTCTTTAGTGCACATGCTATCACCATGCATCAGTAGAACTTTTTCACCGTCAAAGTCTATAACACTAGGGTCGGCTAACAATGTGGCACCGGCTTGTTGGCAGAAATCTTCACCAATTAAGAAATCACGATTGCCATGCATTATATAAAGCTGAATGCCACGCAGAGTAAGCGCTTTTAGCGCCGACTTTACTTCATTAACGAGTGGACTTTCGTAATCATCTCCTATCCATACTTCAAAGAAATCACCCAAAATATAGAGTGCTTTGGCATCCGTAAGGTTTTCTAGGTAATCAAAAAAACCTTGGGTCATTGCAGGATGTGAGTCTTGTAGGTGTAGGTCTGAAATAAAGTATGTAGACATAGGGATGCAAATGAATAAAGTAAGAAAAGAGAATAAGAGGGTGGGTTACCCTCTTATGAGTCAGGCAAAAAGCTATTTAGAGATTACTTCAGCTTTTTCAATAATAACGTCTTCTACTGGTACGTCTTGGTGACCCATTTTGCTGCCAGTTTTAACGCTTTTAATGCGGTTTACTACGTCCATGCCATCAACTACCTTAGCAAAAACAGCATAACCCCAACCCTGTGAGTTTTTACCTGTATGGTTTAAAAATTCGTTGTCTGAAACGTTAATAAAAAACTGTGCACTGGCTGAGTGTGGGTCGCCAGTACGCGCCATAGCAAGCGTACCAATTTCATTCTTCAAGCCGTTGTCAGCTTCGTTTTGAATTTGGTCGCGGGTTTGCTTTTGCTTCATGCCAGGCTCCATTCCACCACCTTGGACCATAAAACCATCGATTACTCGGTGAAATATAACACCATCATAATAGCCTTCTTTAACGTACTGCTCGAAATTGGCAGCGGTTTTAGGCGCTTTCTCATGGTTTAGTTCAATGGTAATTTCACCCATGTTGGTTTTTAGCAAAATCATACTGTGCCTCTATAGTTTGAAAAGTATCGGTAATGTTTAAGAAAGCGTATAATACCCGTTTTTGTGCGGCAAAGCATGGGTAGAAAAGGGTTGTTTCTTTATTGCTCTTGCGAAGCTTATGGGTTTGGCTATTCTGATAATCCTTAAGCCTATTCATGCTAGCAAAATGGCCGCTAATTACTTGCCTCTTATTATGTATCTATAAGGAAATGGAAGGTTATGACTGACTCTATTGCAACTAATAACAATTTTATTGCCAAAATAATTCAAGATGATTTAGACAACGGCAAGCACACCCAAATTGTTACACGCTTTCCACCTGAGCCTAACGGTTACTTACACGTAGGCCATGCTAAGTCTATTTGTTTAAACTTTGGCTTGGCTAAGCAGTTTGGTGGTGTCTGTAATTTGCGCTTTGATGACACTAACCCCGAAAAAGAAAACCAAGAATTTATTGATGCCATCAAAGAAGACGTTAACTGGTTAGGCTTTGAGTGGGATGGTGAGGTTCGCTATGCATCGGATTATTTCGATCAGCTACATGAGTGGGCTATTCACCTGATTAAAGAAGGCAAGGCTTACATTTGTGATTTGAGCGCAGAGCAAGCGCGTGAATATCGCGGTACTTTAACTGAACCTGGTAAAAACAGTCCATTCCGTGAGCGCAGTGTTGAAGAAAGCCTGGATCTGTTTGAGCGGATGCGCTTGGGTGAGTTTGATGAAGGCGCTCGCGTATTGCGTGCCAAAATCGATATGGCTTCACCTAATATGAACTTGCGTGACCCTATTATGTACCGTATTCGTAAGGCGCATCACCATCAAACCGGTGATAAATGGTGTATTTATCCAACCTACGACTATACCCATGGCCAGTCTGATGCCATAGAGGGCATTACTCATTCAGTATGCACCTTAGAGTTTGAAGACCATAAGCCTTTATACGACTGGTTTATTGATAACTTACCCGTACCAGCTACCCCTAAACAGTACGAGTTTGGCCGTTTAAACCTAGACTACACAGTGACTTCTAAGCGTAGGCTTAAGTTGTTAGTTGACGAGGGCGTAGTGGACGGTTGGAATGATCCGCGTATGCCCACGATTTCAGGCATGCGTCGTCGTGGTTTTACGCCTTCATCTTTACGCACATTCTGCGACATGATCGGTGTTACCCGTAGTGACGGTATGGTTGAAATTGCCATGCTAGAACACGCTGTTCGTGATGACCTTAACAGGAACGCACCTCGCGCTATGGCGGTAATTAATCCGTTAAAAGTAATTATTGAAAACCTTGCTGACGATCATCTAGAAATGCTTGAAGCAGAGTTTCATCCAGACTTAGATCTTGGTACCCGTAACATTCCTTTCACTAAAGAACTGTTTATTGATCAAGCAGACTTTAAAGAAGAATACAGTAAAAAGTTTAAGAAAAAATTTACCCCGGGTAACCGTATTCGCTTACGTAACTCTTATGTGCTAGAAGCAGCTAGCTACGAGAAAGACGCAGAAGGTAATGTCACTTTGGTGCGTGCTCATTTAATTGAAGGCACTTTGGGTCAAAACCCTGCCGATGACATTAAACCTAAGGGAGTGGTGCATTGGGTGTCGGCTAGTCATGCAAAACCGGCCGAGCTACGTATGTACAGCCGTTTGTTTACTCATTCTAGCCCTGATAAAACCGATGGTAATTTTTTAGATTACGTTAATCCAGAGTCTTTGAAGGTAGTGACCGCTTGGGTAGAGCCTGCTTTATTGGAAGCCGCCCCAGAGTCAAACTTCCAGTTTGAGCGTGAAGGTTACTTTGTTGCAGATCGTTACGACCATAAGCCAGATTCGCCTGTATTCAACCTAACCATTGGGTTGCGTGAAGATAAGGGACTAAGTCAGGACTAATTATGAGCTTACAGATTTACAATACTTTAACTCGTCAAAAAGAAACCTTTAAGCCCTTAGTGCCGGGTAAAGTCGGTATGTACGTTTGCGGTATGACTGTTTATGACTATTGCCACTTAGGCCACGCGCGCGTGTTAGTGGCTTTTGACGTCATTGTTCGTTACCTAAAACACAAAGGGTATGACGTAAACTATATTCGTAATATTACCGATATCGACGATAAAATTATCACCCGTGCTAATGAAAACGGAGAGTCCATTACTGAGCTTACCGAACGTTTTATAGCCGAAATGCACAAGGATGCTGATGCCTTAGGGGTCGAGCGCCCAAGTGCTGAGCCCAAAGCAACGGAGCACATTGAAGAAATTATTAAGCTTAACAAAACTTTAGAGCAAAAAGGGTTTGCTTATGCGGCTCCTAATGGCGACTTATATTACGCTGTGCGTAAGTTTGCTGACTACGGTAAGTTGTCTGGTAAGGTTTTGGACGAGCTTAGCTCTGGTGCACGCATTGAAGTAGATGAGCGTAAGCGCGACCCACTAGACTTTGTTTTATGGAAGGCTGCTAAGCAAGAAGAACCCCACTGGGAGTCGCCTTGGGGTATTGGTCGCCCGGGTTGGCATATTGAGTGCTCGGCCATGACGCATGCATGCTTAGGCGAAAGCTTTGATATTCATGGCGGTGGCCCTGATTTAAAATTTCCCCACCATGAAAATGAGATAGCTCAGTCAGAAGCAGCGCACGACGCCTCTTACGCTAATACTTGGATGCACGCAGGTGCTGTCAGGGTAAATGACGAGAAGATGTCTAAGTCATTAGGCAACTTTTTTACCATTCGTGAGATTTTAGAAAAATACTCAGCCGAAGTGGTGCGTTTTTTCTTACTGTCTAGCCAGTATCGCAGTGCTATTAACTACTCAGAAGACAGTTTAAAAGAAGCTCAAGTGAAGCTTGAACGCTTTTATAATGCTTTGCTGGGTGTTGAAGCCGGTAGCGTTGAAAATATCGACAACGAATACTCTAAGCGCTTCCACGCCGCCATGGATGATGACTTTAATACGCCAGAAGCCATTGCTGTTCTTTTTGACTTGGCGCGTACCATCAACAAAAGCAGTGGGGCAGAGCAAGCGGCATTAGCTGGACAGTTACGTTTCTTAGGTAATGTTTTAGGTTGCTTGCAATCAGACCCTAAGCAGTATTTACAAGGCGGCGACACTGAAGATGAAGCTTGGATTCAAGTTCAAATCGACAAGCGTGCTATCGCTAAAGACAACAAAGACTTCGCTACTGCTGATGCAGTGCGTGATGAGTTGTTAGCTAAGGGTATTGTTCTGCGTGACAGCGCCGAAGGCACTACTTGGTCAAAAGGTTAGCCCGAATATCTGCTAAATAAAAAAGCCGTTTACTGCATTAGTAAACGGCTTTTTTGTAAGTGAAATATCACTGGATATTCAACTTGTACGAATTTGCTCTTAAGAATGCAGCTTTTCACAGGCAAATAGAGTGTTCTCTAACAGTTTGGCGCGTGTCATAGGGCCAACTCCGCCTGGAACAGGCGTAATATGTGAGGCACGCTTAGCGGCTTCGTCAAAATCGACATCACCAATCAGCTTGCCGTCGGCCGAGCGGTTAATGCCAACGTCAATAACAATGGCGCCTTCCTTAATCCACTCGCCTTTAACAATCCCCGGCTTACCAACGGCCACTATACCTTTTAACAGTAGCTCTAAGCCCATAGGGCGGCCCACTATGTTCGAAGCGCCAACAACAACTGCGTGTTGGCCGTGTAAATCAATACCTGTGCCTTCTAGAAGATCTATAACACCTGCAGGGGTGCAGGGGCGCAATAAAGGAATACGTTGTGCTAAGCGACCGACGTTAAACGGGTGGAAGCCGTCTACATCCTTTTTAGGGTCAATGCGCTCTAATACTTCATTTGCACTTAGGCCAGCGGGTAGGGGTAGTTGTACTAAGATGCCGTCGACTGTGTTGTCGTTATTTAAATCGTCTATTAGCTCAAGCAATTCTTGCTGGCCAGTTGTTTTAGGTAAGTCAAAGGCCTTGCTAATAATGCCTACTTGTTCGCAGTCTTTACGTTTATGCGAAACATAAACCTCAGAAGCAGGATCATTGCCAACTAAGATAACGGCTAGACCTGGTACGCGTAAGCCTTTATCTATACGTGCTTGTACTTGTTGTTTAATATTTTCACGAATTGCTTTGGCTCTGGCATTGCCATCGATAAGTTGGGCGGTCATTAGTTAATAAACCTATTGCGAATTTAGTAAGAAGGAAGGCGCGCGATTTTCTCATTTTTAAACAATAAACTCAATTAGAGTCGGAGGTTAAGTGCTTAATGTAAGCAAGGGCATCATAATTTCAAAGAAATAACATTTTCCCTCATAAAGTAATAAGTCTGTTTTTTTATCTTTAAGTCACTGATTTGATTAATAAATAACCGAAAATCAAGTATTTTGAGATTATTTGCAAAAAGAGGTTGACGAGGTGCTGAGCTCTATATACTATGCGCCGCACTTGCAGAGAATATCTTCAAGTAGCAAGATTGAAGTCGGGGTATAGCGCAGTCTGGTAGCGCACCTGGTTTGGGACCAGGGTGTCGGGAGTTCGAATCCCCCTACCCCGACCAACTTCATTTCTAGTATTGAAATGCGCCCGTAGCTCAATTGGATAGAGCATCGGCCTTCTAAGCCGAGGGTTGCAGGTTCAATCCCTGCCGGGTGCGCCAATGATTCCTGTTGTCGCGGGTTCGATCCCCGTCGGCCACCCCATTTAAACATCCCACCTTACAAATTTAATTCGATATACTTCAAATAATGCAATTGCTTGCAAATAATCTACTGTTTATGGGTTCAATCATAGCCAAGCATGGGCTATAATTCGCGCCTTTATAAATTAACAGCACATTTAGTGTTGTGTTCAATCTTTGAATTTTAATATTGAGAGGCAAGTATGCAAGTGTCCATCGAGACTACTTCTGGTCTTCAGCGCGTTATGACCATTGGTGTTCCAGCAGTACAAGTGGAACAAACTGTAACTGAAGAGCTGAAGCGTATTGCCAAAGGCCAAAAGATAAACGGCTTCCGTAAAGGCAAACCACTACCTGCTAACGTTGCAAATATATCAACAAATGCAGCAGGCTTTCTTTGATGCCATCCAAAAGGAAGAAGTCAAGCTTGCCGGTATGCCTAAATTTGAGCCAACTGTTGATGAAGAAGGTAAAGATTTAGAATTTAAAGCCTCTTTCGAAGTGTACCCTGAAATTGCATTAGCCGATTTCTCTACAATTGAAATCGAGCAGAAGGCTGCTCAGGTTACAGATAAAGACATTGAAACCATGTTAGAAACTTTGCAAAAGCAAAATGCTAGCTGGACAGACTCTAAAGACGCTGCCGCTGATGGCGACCGTGTTGTTATTGATTTCGAAGGCTCAATCGACGGTGAAGTGTTTGAAGGTGGCAGTGCTACAGATTACACCCTCACTTTAGGATCCAACTCAATGATTCCAGGTTTTGAAACTGGGTTAGTTGGTGCAAAAGCAGGTGAAGAGAAAACTCTAGAAGTTAACTTCCCTGAGGACTACCACAAGGAAGAGCTTAAAGGTAAGCCTGCGCAGTTCAAGGTAACTGTTAAAACAGTACAGAAACCTGAACTACCAGAAATGAACCAAGAGTTCTTTAAGA